>ERZ1026880.336-NODE-336-length-24681-cov-7.399415_pt1 | contig 24681 bp, 22 predicted proteins | sample MGYA00380170_ERZ1026880 | MGnify/ENA primary metagenome ERZ1026880 (study PRJEB33269, sample SAMEA4719806) | human gut metagenome | biome: human-associated habitat; feature: organic feature; material: feces | place: Cameroon | collected 2013-10 ...
CCTAGGGGCGTGGTGCCCGTCGACGAAGGAACAAGGGTTTGCGGGGAGAGAAGCATCACGCTGAATTGGAGGAAGGCCGGTTCGTGCCTGGGGGCGTGGTGCCCGTTGACGAAGGAACAAGGGTTTGCGGGGAGAGAAGCACCACGCCGAGCCGGTGGAAGGCCGGTTCGAGCCTAGGGGCGTGGTGCCCGTCGACGAAGGAACAAGGGTTTGCGGGGAGAGAAGCACCACGCCGGATTGGAGGAAAGCCGGTTCGGACCCGGGGGCGTGGTGCCCGTCGACGAAGGAACAAGGGTTTGCGGGGAGGGAAGCACCACGCCGGATTGGAGGAAGGCCGGTTCGGGCCCGGGGGCGTGGTGCCTGTTGACGAAGGAACAAGGGTTTGCGGGGAGAGAAGCACCACGCCGAATTGGAGGAAGGCCGGTTCGGACCCGGAACCGGCCCGCTCCGCCGTCGGATGGCATCAAAAAGCGGAGCTGCTACAGCAGCTCCGCGACATCATACTCCTTTCCGATGAAAACCGGGATTTGATCTCGAAAAATCCTTCCCGAATAGGCCTCGTGAGGGAAATCCACGAAGGTGTTTTGTGTGGAATCGTGGGGGATGGTTCGGTATAACGGATCCCCGATGATATATCGGGATTTTCGAATCAGTTCCGCCAGCACATCCTCCGGGAAACCGTGGTCCACGTCCGGCCAGACGGCGAAGGCCTGAAGCCCGTGGCGGCAATCCGGCGCCAATTGGTTGATTGCGGTGGCCAGGGACTGGGCGAATACCTCTTCGCCGATAATCAGAATTTGACCGTCCGGGACATCCCAGCGTTCGTGCGCCGGATTGCCCTTCCAGAGGTGGATTCCTTCGGAATCTCCTTTTTTCTTTGCCAGCAGCATCCGAAGGGAGCCGGAGGCTCCGCGGGAGGATGGGAGCTCTGCGCTGCCGGAGGCTCCCTGAGCGGAAGTGGAAGCTGCCGTGCCGGAGGCTCCTTCCAAGGCTCCCGACAAAGAAGCCCGCTTCTTCTCATACGCTTCTTTTGCCAGTTCCGGAAGGCGAGCGGCGCCGTAGGCGCCGATGGGCGTGCCTTCCACATAAGGAATTCCGGCGGTCTGTTCCATATAGCGGGCGAGGCGCCGACCGCAGGAGGAAACCACCACGTTCACCGAAGCGCGGAAGATGTGCCGAAGGGAATCAAAGGATTCTCCCATGGCGGCACAGCAGTTCACCGGGATGCCGGCATCTTTGAAGACTTTGCGCATGGCGTCCACATTTCCGTTAATGGAGAAATCCAGGGGAGTCACGCCCAGCAGGTTCACGGAGAAGGCGTCCGGGCCGGCAGCGCCCTCTAAAGTACTCGCGGAGCAATCCGGGCTTCCCGAAGAGCCGACGTGATACGGGCTTTCCAACGAATCGGCGAAGCGTTTTACCCATTCCGTCAGGGCGGCGCCCACACCGGCCACGTAAGAACGGTTTCCCGTAGTGGCTACCGGGAGCATGGGAACACCGGTGCGTTTTTCCAGCAGGTGGGCCACGCCCTTGCAGTCAAAGGCGATGATGTGGGGAATGGAGCCGCTGCACAGAGTGACGAAGCGGGGCTTCAGATCCCGAACGGCGTGTGTCACGTCGTCAATCAACACGTTGTCGTCCCCCAGGATCGCCGTCATTTCATCCAGCCCCGAGACGAACATCAGGCTGTCGGTATCAAACCACCGCGGCTCGTCGTGGGTGGAGTAGGTGGAGTTGCATCCCGAAGGATCGTGGATGACGGTCATTCCCCCCAGCTCGTAGAGTGCCGAGCAGACACCGGAAACGTCCGCCGTATATGTACTGGTAAAAACATGTGTCTGATAATCACTCACCGCATTCACACTCCCATCCTTTTACTTGAACCAGATCCCGCATCGGCTTCGGGTTTCGGAAGGCATCGGAAATCAGATCCATCAGCCGGCGGAGGCCCCGATAGCCGTATATTCCCGCGTTTTCCACCTCGTTGACGAAGTAATCCGAGTCCATAAAATAAGCGCTTTTCTGCCCGATGCACAGGATTTTGCCCGCGTGGCCCCGCTGCATCTGCCGGATATTCCAGCCGTATGTTTCGTAGATGCGAAGTGTGGGCTTGGTGTTCCGAAGCTTCCGGAATACATCTTCCGACTCGGTAAAGTTGTCCACCATCACGGATTCCACGTTGAAACCGTGATCCAACAGAAACTGAGCCAGCTCCAGCGGACAGTCCACCGCCGTGTAATCGATGGAAACCGGCGTGTCTTCCAGCAGGGCTTGGGTTTCCCGAATGCGCTCCTCCGTCCGCGCCTTCTCCGAATCCAGGAAGGGCTGTTCCGGTTCCGGAATGCCCAACATGGACGCTGCTTTTCGCAGGTCTTCATCGTATTCGTCGTAGGCGTAACCCGGGCGCATCCGGTACCACGGCTGCTTCTGGCGAATCTCCAGATCTTTGGCGGCAGCGATGCCGCTCTTGTGGAACAGGAAATTGCAAGTGGATTCCGCCATGGCCAGGTACTCATCGTAATCCTTGCAGCTGCAGGCTTCCAAGACCTTAATGCCGTTGGCTTCCAGCAGGGAGACCAGGTCGCAGTACGCACCTTCGTGGGGGAAGCAGTTGCCCAGAAGGGTGACCTGTTTCGGGTTTTTCGCCTCGGTATAGCGGAGCACTCGGTGCATCTGCCGCCACAGGGACGGAACCACCGGATTGGTGCGGCGCATGATCGGGTCCATGTAGCAGTCCACGAAATCGATTTCCGGAAATTCTTTTGCCAGAATCTTGTACACACGCTGATAGTTGACCGCCATAAAATGATGGATGCAGCTGGTAAAAATCATCATCATGCGGGGTTTTTCCGGCAACTCCCGGATGACCCGTTCCACCCCATGCTGCAGCATTTCTTCCATATCCCCTTCCAGGATGTTCTCTTCGCCTACGGTGATGGTGGACATTTTGTCCATGCGGCCCAGCTCCGCGGTGGTAAGCACCACGCCCCGGAGGCAGCTGGTAGGGCAGACGAAAATCTGGTGACCTTGAGGTACCAGGGTGGCGATGTGGACGATGTTCCACACGCCCCGAACCGGGGAGGCGTAGGCCAGCCCGATGTCGGCGGAATATTCGTAATCCATATCCCGAATCTCACGAAATGCTCCTTCCATACGGGTGCTGTGGAGGGCGGAATTTCTTTTTGTGAGATTGTCCTTCTGAATATCACTGAGCTTCTGAATCATGGGTGTTCTCCTTGTCATAATCCGCCAGCATTTTGCGCGCCAGATCCCGAACGGCATTGGCGTAATCCGAATCCGGTGCGGTCTCGAACACCGGCAAGCCTTGAACTTCCGCATCGGAAATGGCATTCTCTCGAGGCAGATCGGCGGCGATGTCCGTGTGAATGTCCGCCGCCAGAGTTTCCACTTTGGCACGCTCGTCCGGCACATCTCGGCGGTTCAGAATCAGGCCGCCCAGGGACGCGTACCCCCGCTCCCGGAAGTTCTCCACCGCCATGGCGATGTTGGCTGCCGCGTAGATGGCCATGTTCTCGCCGGAGGTGACGATGTAGACCCGGTGGGCATAGCCCTCCCGAATGGGCATGGCGAAGCCGCCGCACACCACATCCCCCAGCACATCGTAGAGTACCACGTCCGGTTGGATGATGTCGAAGGCGTCTCGGGCTTCCAGCGCCTCGAAGGCGGCGGCGATGCCCCGCCCGGCACAGCCCAGGCCCGGTGTGGGACCGCCGGCTTCCGCACAGACGATGTCCTTATATCCTACATGTACCAGATCCGCCAGATCCGCCGAATCTCGCTTCTGCCGAAGCACGTCCAGCATGGTGTCGATGCGCTGACCGCCGTGAAGGTACAAGGTGGAGTCCGCTTTCGGGTCACAGCCTACCTGCAGCACGCGCAGCCCCATTTCCGCAAAGGCACAGGACAGGGCGGTGGTAACCGTGGACTTTCCGATGCCTCCTTTTCCGTATATTGCAAAACGATACATTGTTTTCTCCTTCCGATTCCGGTACAAGATCGGTTTTTTCAATCTGTAAAATCATCCTAATCATAGCACAAACGGACTTCCGATACCATGGGGGCCAAACATGAAGAAGTGTTGGGGCAAACATCTTTTATTCTTCACATTGATGTGATATTATGTCAATCTATGATTATAGAAAGGGAGAAAATGGTTAAACAGAAAAAAAGCAAGAGGAAAATAGCTTTGATGATAATAAAGATTCTGGTGATTTTGGGCATTCTGGGACTTCTAATCGTCCTGGGAATGGACCGGCAGGTGAAAAAGGAAGGCGGCAAGCACCTCACCACTTTGGAGGAGAGCCGATACACGAAGGCCAAGCCGGCGGACTGTGCACTGGTGCTGGGGGCTTCGGTGTACGTGGACCGGAAGCCGTCGCCGATGCTGAAGGACCGGCTGGACCGGGGGATTGAGCTGTACAAGGCCGGAATCGTGAAGAAGCTGCTGTTCAGCGGCGACAACGGTCAGGTGGAATACAATGAAGTGGAAGCCATGAAGGAATACGCCTTGAAGGCGGGAGTGAAGAAGAAGGACATATTCCTGGATCACGCGGGCTTCTCCACCTACGAATCCCTTTACCGGGCGAAGAGCGTTTTTGCGGTGAAAAGCATGATTGTGGTGACGCAGCAGTACCACGAGTATCGGGCGCTGTACACCGGCGCGAAGTTGGGCCTGGAGGTAGAAGGCATTCCGGCAGAGGATGTGACCTACCGCGGGCAGACCATGAGAGATCTGCGAGAGGTGCTGGCTCGGGCCAAGGATATGGGCAAGTGCATGTACGAACCGGAACCCACCTTCCTGGGAGACGTGATTCCCATCAGCGGAGACGGACGGAAAACCTGGTAGTGCCGGAATACTTTGCAATACGATAGGGGGCTTCGGGAAAGCCCCTTTTGTTTTACTGAAAAAACAAAATGACGGGGCGAAAAACAATTGCGGGGGCGGCCGAATTTTGGTATAATCATTACGTATTATTTTTAAAATATATTTGCGCGAATATAAGGAATTTTCGAGAAGGTGGCGATGAAACGGGACCTGAAGTTTTCATCACTCTCCGGACGGAAAAACCTTATCTTTTTTATTTTTTTGGAAGTTTTTTAAGCACCCGCGGGGCGCGGGGAAAGAAAGGGAGGACATGATGAAAAAGTACATTTTTGTAACCGGAGGCGTTATTTCCGGACTGGGCAAGGGCATTACGGCGGCGGCGCTGGGGCGGCTGCTGAAGTCCCGGGGGTACAAGGTGGCCTCCCAGAAATTGGATCCGTACATCAATATCGATCCGGGAACCATGAGCCCGTATCAGCACGGCGAGGTGTTCGTCACGGAGGACGGCGCGGAGACGGACCTGGATCTGGGCCATTACGAGCGCTTTATCGATGAGAATTTGAATCGCTATTCCAACCTCACCACGGGAAAAGTGTACTGGAACATCCTGAACAAGGAGCGGAACGGGGAATATCTGGGCAGCACCGTGCAGGTGATTCCTCACGTGACGGATGAAATCAAGTCCTTTATCTACACGGTGGGCCGCACCACGGATGCAGATGTGATCATCACGGAAATCGGCGGCACCGTGGGAGATATCGAGAGCCAGCCGTTCCTGGAAGCCATCCGTCAGGTGGCTATCGAGGTGGGCCGGGAGAACAGCATGTTCATCCACGTTACGCCGCTTCTGCATGTAAAGAGCAGCGGGGAGTACAAGACAAAGCCGACCCAGCATTCGGTAAAAGAATTGCGGGGCCTGGGCATCGCACCGGACGTGCTGGTGCTTCGTGCCGAGGGAGATATCGACGATGAAATCCGGGAGAAAATCGCCATGTTCTGCAACGTGAAACCGGACTGCGTCATCTGCAACAAGGACGTGCCGGAGCTGTATTACGCGCCGGTGATGCTGGAGGAATCCCGCTTCAGTGAAATCGTGTGCCGGGAACTGGGATTGGATCCGGGGGTATTGGATCTGCACGAATGGAACGAAATGCTGCAGCGGATTGAATCCCGCCGGGGCCATGTGACCATCGGACTGATCGGAAAATACACCAAGCTCCACGACGCTTACCTTTCCGTGGCAGAGGCGCTGCATCACGGAGGCTACGAGAATGGCGTGCACGTGGACATCCGCTGGATCGAATCGGAGGATCTGGAGGAACAGGATCCGGAAACCATTCTGGGGGATGTGGACGGCATTCTGGTGCCGGGCGGCTTCGGCGTCCGGGGCGTGGAAGGCAAAATGCAGGCAGCTCGATATGCCCGGGAGCACGATGTGCCGTATCTGGGAATCTGCCTGGGCATGCAGACCGCAGTGATGGAATTTGCCCGGGATGTGCTGGGCTATGAGGATGCGGACTCCGCCGAGTTCAACGAGGAGAGCACCCACAAGGTCATCGACTTCATGCCGGATCAGCGGGGCAACATCCCGAAGGGCGGCACCATGCGGCTGGGAGCATATCCTTGCGTCATTCGCAGCGGAAGCATTTTGGAACAGGCATACGGGAAAAAAGAAATTCAGGAACGCCACCGTCACCGGTACGAATTCAATAACGAGTATCGGGAGGCGATTCAGCTGGCGGGAATGGATGTGACAGGCACATCGCCGGACGGTCGTCTGGTGGAAGCGGTGGAAATTCCGGCCTTGAGGTTCTTCGTGGGCGTGCAGTATCATCCGGAATTCAAATCCCGCCCGAATGCCGCACATCCGCTGTTCCGGGAACTGGTTCGGGCGGCCATGCAGAAGTAGGGAAAATTCATTTTCCTTTTCTCGTTTGATGCCATAGAAGTATTGAATAACCGGGGATTCTAGACTACAATAGAAGTCTGAAAAGGAAACAATTCCGGAATCAATAATGAAAGCAAAGGAGTGGGAAGAATGGAAATTAGAATTGAAGAAATTATCAATGCAATCGCCACTTCGGCGAAGGATACAGAATACTACTACGACACCGAAACCGGAGATCTGGAAATGACCATCGACGGGGAGATTCTGGGAAACAGGGATATCGATCTGACCGATGATGAACGGTACATCCGCCTGCCGGATCGGTATGAACTGGATGAAAAGAAGATGGTGACGGATTTCGCCCGCCATGCGGACGATCCGGTGCTTCGGGCAAAGCTGCTCCAGGCGATTTCCCGGGATGACAGCCTGAACCTGTTTCGGGAGACGGTGCAGGATCTGAACGTCTCCGTTCACTGGGACCACTACCGGGAAGCGGCCTTCCGCAAAGTGGCGATGGAATGGTGCGACTACAACGATATCGATTACGTGGATGAGAATCGGGATCGGGTCATTGAAGGTGCGGTATACCGCCACTTTAAGGGAAAGAAGTACCGTGTTCTGGGCGTGGCAAAGCACAGCGAGACTCTGGAGGAGCTGGTGATTTACCAATCCATGGATGAGGATAAGGTGCTGTGGGCGCGCCCGAAGAAAATGTTCTGCAGTAAAGTGACTGTGGACGGCGAAGAGAAGGAGCGGTTCGAACTGGTTGAAAGGCCTTAAAACATTGACATTTCGGCGTTTTGGTGATAAAATACTATGCTACAACGAAGCCTTTGGCAGGGAGTCTGCCACGGGCTTCGTCCTTTGACTGCTTAAAGATATTCAACGGCGAACCGAAGGGTAGAAGGACAACATATGAACAACAAGAAGTATGACGGCGTTTATTATGAAGGGCCGTATGTGGAGACACTGAAGGAAGTTATTGAGAACACGGTGGCGGAATATCCGGACCGCACGGCCTACATGTACAAGGACGTGCATAAGGATCCATTCCAATCCATCACCTATAAGGAATTTGACGTGCAGCGTCGGGCGCTGGGAACTGCGCTTCTCGGCATGGGCCTTAAGGGCAGCAAGATTGCGGTGACTGGAGAGAACTCCCATCGCTGGGCGCTCTCTTATTTTACCGTTGTGACGGGTGTGGGCGTCATCGTTCCGATTGACAAGAGCCTCCAGATAGGAGAAATTGAGAACCTGCTGCGCCGCGCCGATGTGGAGCTGCTGTTCGTCTCCCCGAAGATGGTGGATTCTCTGATTCCGTGCCTGGATGCGGTGGAGTCCCTCCGGTATCTGGTAATTACGGATTCTCCGGAAAAGGATTATTCCAAGTATCGAGAGGATTCCCGAATTCTGCTTCAGTCCGAATTGGTCAAAGTGGGTAAAAGAAAACTCCGGGAAGGTCACTGCGAGTACGAGGAGGCGGAAGTAAACGCGGACGATTTGTCCACGATTCTGTTCACCTCCGGCACCACCGGCCTGGCCAAGGGTGTGATGCTTTCCCATCGGAACCTGGCGCAGAATGTGTACAATATGTCCAAATTCTTCCACATTCCGGATGGTGGTCGGGTGCTGTCGGTACTGCCGATTCACCATGCTTACGAAATGAGCTGCACCGTGATGACCAGTTTTTACCAAGGTGCCACGGTGGTAATCTGCGAAGGCCTGAAGCACATTCAGTCCAACTTCGCCGAGGCGGAGTGCAGCGTTATGCTGGGCGTTCCCCTGATCTTTGAGAACATGCACCGGAAGGTGTGGAAGCAGGCGGAGAAGAGCGGCGCCCTTTCCAAACTGCAGCGAGGCATCGCCCTGTCCAAGAAGATGAAGTTCCAGAACCATCCGAGGGCGACCCGGAAGATGTTCCAGACCATTCACAAGCTGTTCGGCAAGAACCACTACATGTTCATCGCCGGCGGTGCGGCAATCGATCCGGCGGTCATCGATGATTTTGAAGCCATGGGATTCCCGATGTTCCAGGGATACGGAATGACGGAATGCTCCCCGATTATTGCCATGAACTCGGATCGGTATCGGAAATCCGCAGCGGCAGGCAAACCGCTGCCGGGTACCGAAGTTCGAATCGTGGATGAGAATGAGGAAGGCATCGGCGAGATTATCGCAAAGGGACCGTCGGTGATGCAGGGATATTACAAGGATCCGGAGAACACGGCGAAAACCTTGCGGGACGGATGGCTGTACACCGGCGATTACGGATACTTTGATGAGGACGGCTTCCTGTTCATTACCGGACGGAAGAAGAATGTCATCGTCACCAAAGGCGGAAAGAATATTTTCCCGGAAGAGGTGGAATACTACCTGCAGCTGGATGAGCGGATTCAGGAAGTCATCGTCTACGGCAAGCATGATGATACAAAGGATGACCTGATCTGCACGGCAATCATCTATCCGAACTACAGCGTTCTTCGGGAACAGGGCGTTCAGGAGGATGGAGAGATTTACCGTGTCCTTCGAAAAATCGTGGACGATGCCAACGACAAGATGCCGCCGTATAAGAGGGTAAAGCGGATTGAGGTTCGAGACGAAGAATTCATCAAGACCACCACCCTGAAGATAAAGAGATTTGAGGAACAGAACTATGAATACAAATTTGATGATCGGTCGATCCATTCCGGCAGAAGAGTATAAGGAAATCCGCCGGCAGGAGCGGGCGGAAATGGACCGGATTCAGGAACAGATTGACAACTGGTCCAACCCCCGCGTACAGTACCGGGGACACCATATTCCGGTGGACCTAAAGGATATGCTGGAAACCACGGTGGCACGCTTTCCGGAGCGGACCCTGTTCAAGCAGAAGTTCAACCGAAACGAGCCTTTCCGGGAAATCACATTCCGCCAGGTGCTGGACGATGTGTATGCGCTGGGAACCGCATTTCTGGATCTGGGACTGCGGGAGAAGAAAATCGGCGTTATCGGAAAGAACAGCTATCAGTGGTGTGAAACATACTTGGCGGTAACCGGCGGCGTGGGCGTCATCGTTCCGCTGGACAAGGAACTCCACGAAGAGGAATTGAAGCAGCTTACCGTCAAGGGCGAACTCAGCGCCGTTATTACGGTGGAGAACAAATATTACGAGACATTCAAAGCCATCAAGGAAAGCGGAGAATCTCAGCTGGAATACGTGATTAACGTGGCCATGGAAGAAGATGAGTCACCGAAGGATGGATACATCTCCTGGAATAAGCTTCGGGAGACGGGTCGGAAAGCGGTGCACAACGGCGATCGAAAATACATCGATGCCCCGGTAGTCAATACGGACCTGTCGGTCATTCTTTTTACCTCCGGTACCACCGACGTATCCAAAGGCGTAATGTTGAATCAGAAGAATCTGGTGCTGGACACCTATCTGGCGCAGACCCTTCTGGAAGTGCGTCAGGGAGAGGATACCTTCTTCTCCATCCTGCCGCTGCACCACACCTATGAGTGTACGGCCACCTTCCTGGAGTGCGTGTACAACGGAACCACCATGGCGATTTGCCAGGGTCTGAAATATATCGTAAAGGATATGCAGGAAACCCGGCCGAACCTGCTGCTGGGCGTTCCGGTTATCTTCGAAAATCTGTACAACAAGATCACTCGAAACGTTCGGAAGAGCGGCAAGGAAAAACAGCTGAACACCCTGTTCCGAATCAACCGGGTGACGAAGAAAATCGGCCTAGATATTTCCAAGCAGGCCACCAAGCAGATTACGGAGCTCTTTGGCGGAGAGCTTCGCACGGTCATCTGCGGCGGTGCGGCGGTGGACGGCGACATCCTGGATTACTTCGGCGATCTAGGATTCCGGAGCGTGCAGGGATACGGCTTGACGGAGTGCTCCCCGGTTATCGCCCTGAACCCGGACAACGCCAAATTCATCAACAACAAGTCCGCCGGATACCTTTTCCCGCTGAGCGAATGCAAGATTGTGGATAAGGATGAGGACGGCTTCGGCGAGATCTGCTTCCGCGGTCCGACGGTGATGATGGGATATTACAAGGATCCGGAGCGAACGGCACAGGCCATCGATTCCGACGGCTGGTATCACACCGGTGACCTGGGATACATCGATGAACAGGAGTACGTCTACATCACCGGCCGGAAGAAGAGCATTATCATCACCGGAAACGGTAAGAACGTGTACCCGGAGGAGCTGGAGTTCTACCTCCAGAAGAGCGAATACATCAGCGAAAGCATGGTGTGGGGCGATGAAACCAATGCAGACCCGACTCGCCGCGGCATATACGCTACCATCCGGGTGAACAAGGAGGCCATCGAGGATAAGTTCGGTACGGATTACTCCAAAGAGCAGGTGACGGAATTTATCAATCGAGAGGTGGATAAAGCCAACGAGAAGCTGCCGCTGTTCAAGAAAATCACCCACGTAATCATTCGGGATCGGGAATTCAACAAGACCACGACGCACAAAATCCTGCGCCGAGATGAAGATAACAAATGGGCATAGGAGGCACGGGGATGACAGAGAGAAGATATCCTGCGATTGTGATTGACCACGAGAGCCTGAGACATAATGTAAAAACAATTTGCGATTGGTGCGATGATACCGGGATTTTTGTGGCCGGCGTCATCAAAGGGGCCAACGGCATTCTGTCGGTGGCGGAAGATTACGTGGCCGGCGGAGCAAAGATGATTGCCTCCTCTCGCATGGAGCAGCTGAAGCGCTGCCGCGAGGGAAACATCGGTGTTCCCCTGCTGATGATTCGGGTGCCGATGCTTTCGGAATTGGACGAGCTGGTGCAGGTGGCGGATTGCAGCCTGAACAGTGAACTGGTTACCCTGCGGGCGCTGGACAAGGCGGCAGAAGCTCACGGCGTGGTGCATAACGTGGTGCTGATGGCGGATCTGGGAGACCTGCGGGAAGGCTACTTCAACTACGATGAGCTGGTGGAAACCGCAGAAACCGTGGAACGGGAACTGCCGCACCTCCACCTGGCGGGAATCGGAACCAATCTGGGCTGCTACGGCTCGGTAATGGCTACGGAAGATAAAATGCAGGAGTTGGCGGATCTGGCGATTCGGGTGGAGAAATCCATCGGCCGGGAGCTGGAAATCGTGTCCGGCGGAGCCACATCCAGCCTGATGGGCGTGTTCGGCGGATACATGCCGGAGAAAATCAACATGCTGCGCATTGGCGCGGCTGCTCTGGCGGGATCGCTGGAGGACATGAGGGTTTGCTACGGATATTCGGAAATGGATGCATTGAGAGATGATGCTTTTACCCTGGAAGCCCAGGTAGTTGAAGTCAAAAAGAAGGCCTCTCATCCAATCGGGCAGCTGGGCGTGGATGCCTTCGGCAAGAAACAGACCTATGTGGACCGGGGCGAGCGAACCCGGGCGCTGGTGGCCGTGGGCCGCGCCGACTACGGAGAAATTTCGGATCTGGTGCCGACGATAGAGGGCATGGAAGTCATCGGGGCTTCGGGCGACCACACCATTCTGGATATTGAAGATGTTAAAGAACCGATTGAAATCGGAGATATAATTACGTTTAAACTGAAGTATTCCGCGATTCTGAGAATTACCGGAAGCGAAAATGTTCGAAGATATGAAAGGAGCAACTAGAACATGGCGAATGCAATGCATGAAATGACGAAGGTCGGTTACGATAACCTGGTGAAGGAACTGGAGAACTGCACCGGCCCGATGCGGCTGGAGATTGCGGCAAGACTGAAGGAAGCGATTTCCTACGGAGATATTTCCGAGAACTCGGAATACGATGCAGCGAAGGAAGCGCAGGCAGAGAACGAAGACCGCATCAAGGAAATCGAGGAAATTCTGAGAACCGCAAAGGTTGTGGATGCTGATGACCTGGAATCCGAGGGAACCGTGCAGACCGGTATTACGGTTCGCGTAAAGGATCTGGTATACGATGAAGAGATGACATACCAGATTGTAGGAAATACCGAGGCGGATCCGTTCAACGGAAAGCTGTCCAACGTATCCCTGGTAGGCGAGCACCTGATTGGCACAAAACAGGGCGACGTTGTGGAATTCTCCGTACCGGAGGGAACCGCAAAATACGAGATTTTGGAAGTTTTATAGGAAGTTTGTACGCGCAGCACATTGCAGAAAGGAAAAGAAAAAGGAAACGACATGAGTAACGATAATCACAATGCTCCCGAGACCGTGGAACTGACCGCAGAAGAAGTCAGCGAACAGAGAAAAATCCGCAGAGAGAAATTGCAGGAACTTCGTGATATGGGCAGAGACCCATTTGTACAGGAAACGTACAATGTAACTGCACACAGCAAGGACATCAAGGAGAACTTCGAAGCCATGGAAGGCGAGGAAGTTGCCATCGCCGGTCGTATTATGAGAAAAAGAATCATGGGCAAGGCGGCGTTCTTCGATGTACAGGATAAGCAGGGCAGAATTCAGTGCTATATCAAGAGAGATGATATCGGCGCCGATGAGTACAAAATCTTCAAGACCTACGACATCGGTGATATCGTGGGCCTGCGCGGTTTTGTCTTCAAGACCCGTACCGACGAGGTATCCGTTCACACTCAGGAGCTGACCCTTCTGGCAAAATCCCTGCAGGTGCTGCCGGATAAATGGAGCGGTCTCCAGGATATCGATTTGAGATATCGTCAGCGTTATGTAGACCTGATCATGAACGAAGACGTTCGGGAAACCTTCTACAACCGTGCGAAGATTGTAAAGACCGTTCGGGAAGTACTGGAAGAGGATTACGGATTCCTGGAAGTGGAGACACCGGTTCTCCAGACCATCGCCGGCGGTGCAAACGCCCGTCCGTTCAACACCCACCACAACGCCCTGGACTTCGACCTGAAGCTGAGAATCTCCCTGGAGCTTCCGCTGAAGAGACTGATTGTCGGCGGCCTGGACAGAGTGTACGAACTGGGCAAGGTATTCCGGAACGAAGGTATGGACAAGAACCACAGCCCGGAATTCACCTCCATGGAAGCGTATATGGCATACGGCAACCTGGAAGATATGATGGACCTGATGGAACAGGTTGTATATAAGTGCGCGATGGCGGTAAACGGTTCTCCGATTATCACCTACGAAGGAAAGAGCTTCGATGTTACTCCGCCGTGGAACAAGATCGATATGACGGAGACCGTTATCAAGGTAACCGGAATTCCGTTCGACAAAATCGACGATGATGAAGAAGCTCGTGCCGCAGCAATCAAGTACGGCATGAACGAGGAAGATGTAAAGAACTGGACGCGCGGCAAAATCATCGCCGAGATGTTCGAAGAATACTGCGAGGATCTTCCGGGCCTGCTGGACGGACCGGTATTCCTCACCGGACATCCGGTAGACGTATCCCCGCTGTCCAAGAGAGACCCGAAAGACCCGAGAATCACTCGTCGTTTCGAGGCATACATCAACGGTTGGGAACTGTCCAACGCCTTCTCCGAGCTGAATGACCCAATCGACCAGTACGAGAGATTTGCGGAGCAGCAGAGAGAACTGGACCTGGGTATCGACGACGAAGCACACCCGATGGACACTGACTACGTCAATGCACTGGAAATCGGTCTGCCTCCAACAGGCGGTATCGGAATCGGTATTGACCGCCTGGTAATGCTCATCACAGATTCTACAACCATCCGGGACGTACAGCTCTTCCCGGTTATGAAGCCGAGTCAGAACTAGCGAGCTCCGCAGGAGCGAAGATAGTTCTGGAGCGGGAAAAGCGGCACCGGGGTGCCGCCCCGCGAACGAGGCGAATGCAGCGGATGGAGCATTGCCACCTTTGGATAGAAGAGAAGCAATGCGACAGGAGTCGCGAAAGCCGCTCGCAGGCGAGTAAGCTTCGCGTGAAGTCTAAGAAGCCGAATAGAAAACAAAAATGCCGACCTCAAACGTCTGCTTTGAGGTCGGCATTTTTGTTTACCGATTGATGGGCATAAGCATGTTGGCGCTATCCTCCCCGCAAATCCTTTGTCTTCCGCCTGGTCACGCCAACACGCCCCGGATTTTCAAGGCCTGCCAACGTCTATGTTGGCGTTGACCTCCCCGCAAATCCTTTGCCTTCCGCCAGGTCACGCCAACATGTCCCGGATTTTCCAGGCCGGTCAACGTTCATGTTGGCGTCGACCTCCCCGCAAATCCTTTGCCCTTCGTCGAGTCACGCCAACATGCCCCGAATTTTCAAGGCCTGCCGGCGTCATTGTTGGCGCTATCCTCCCCGCAAATCCTTTGCCCTTCGTCGAGTCACGCCAACACGCCCCGGATTTTCCAGGCCGGCCGGCGTCATTGTTGGCGTCGACCTTCCCGCAAATCCTTTGCCTTCCGCCAGGTCACGCCAACAAGCTCAGGCTTATTCTTGTGGCCCTTACCATTGACATCCTTGCCGGAACAAGTGAAGAGTAAAAAGATTGCGAAATGATTGCGGTTCGCAATCAAAAAAGATATAATGAAAAAAAGAGGAGGTGACATCAATGGCAAGAACTGCAAGTGTATTCGCACGTGTTGAACCTGAAGTGAAAGAACAGGCGGAGCTGGTACTCGATCAACTCGGTATTCCAATGTCCAATGCAGTGGGAATGTTTCTGAGACAGATTGTGCTTCAAAGAGGAATTCCTTTTGAAATGAAACTTCCATCCTGTGAAGAGCCGGTTTCATATGGCTCTTTGACAAAAGAGCAATTCAGTATAGAGATAGAGAAAGGGATGGAAGATATTAAGGCTGGCAGAGTGTATTCGGCGGATGAAGTTGAAGCAGAAATGAAACAGGAATTTGGTATATGAAGTATAGAGTGACGTATACAGCAGGGGCAAAGAAGGATTTGAAGAATATTTTCAGATATATTTCAGAGAGATTGCTAGCACCCCAAAATGCTGCAGGGCAGACTGAACGGATTATGGCTGCTATTCGAAGCTTGGATACTATGCCAAAACGAAATCGGCTTTATGAAGAAGAACCGTGGCACAGCAGAGGACTTCGATTTTTCCCGGTGGACAATTACCTGGTATTTTACAAGATAGATGAAGAAACTGAAATGGTATACGTAGTGCGAATTATGTATAGCGGACGTGATATTCATAAACTGTTGCGGCAAACAGAAGATGTTTTAGGAACCTAAAAGTGAAGGCCCTTTTTACCGGGAGGCGTTGATATGAATAGAAAACAAAAAATGCCGACCTCAAACGTCTGTTTTGAGGTCGGCATTTTTGTTTACCGAAACTTAACTACTGAAATTATGTCTCTTCTCTTTATGATGTCATTAATCGTGTCAATCGTGCCATAATCGTGTCAAATGCGTTGACACGATTGACACGATTAACTATAATAAGACCATTAACGAGAATGGAGGAGAGGGCAGTATGCTTTTTCGGGAAAGTGAGACCATAGAACTGAAAGAAATTGTTGTGGACGAAATCAAAAAGGAAATCATTGCTTTTGCTAATTGTGACGGCGGAAAGCTGTATATTGGCGTTCAAGACAACGGCACGGTGGTCGGCGTGAATAATCCGGATGGCGTGTCCCTGCAAATCAGCAATATGGTAAGGGATGCAATCAAGCCGGATGTAACAATGTTCCTGCATTATGAAACCCTTGAAGAAGAGGGGAAAGAAATCGTTGTTGTGGATATTCAGCGCGGAACAGACCGCCCTTACTATCTTGCAAAGAAAGGGATGCGGCCGGAGGGCGTATATGTCAGGCAGGGTTGTTCTTCGGTTCCTGCTACCGACACGGCAATTCGCCGTATGATTAAGGAAACGGATGGGGACCGCTTTGAAGCAATGCGTTGTCTAAACCAGGAACTCACCTTTGAAGTTACGAAAAGGGAATTCGAGCTTCGAAATATAGAATTTGGCCCGCAGCAAATGCGTACTTTGAAGCTGGTCGATCAGGATAACCTTTATAGCAATTTAGGGTTGCTCCTGTCCGACCAATGCGTCCATACAATCAAGGTTGCTGTTTTTCAGGGAACAGATCAGACCGTGTTTAAAGACCGACGGGAATTTACTGGATCGCTGCTGCGTCAGATGAACGAAGTGTATGATTTTATTGATTTTCGCAATCAAACCCGTGCGACTATAGAAAAGCTGCTGAGAATTGATGTCAGGGACTATCCTGAAATCGCTGTCAGAGAAGCGTTATTGAATTTACTGGTTCATAGGGATTATTCCTGTAGCGCGAGTGCACTTATCAGTATTTATACTAACCGGATTGAATTTGTGTCCATTGGCGGACTGATGCCGGGAATTGACCTGGAAGATATTATGGTAGGTATTTCCGTGTGCCGGAACCAGGACCTTGCGAACGTATTCTACCGATTACATTTGATTGAGGCTTATGGTACTGGGATTGGAAGAATTATGAAGGCATACGAAGAAGGGGAAGAAAAACCTGTGATTGAAACTACAAAAAATGCCTTTAAAATCATACTGCCGAATGTTAACGCAAAATATGAAAAGACAAATGATTCAACGCTTCCGACAGAAACACCTACAAATAACCCTGTTGGGGGGGCGCTCAATGCCGAAGAAGAAAAAGTGCTGGAATATGCCCGAACACACGGTTCTGTTACAAGAAATGAGGTAATCAAATTGCTTGAAGTGAGCGCGTCTACCGCTTCCAGAGTTCTGAAAAAGATGGTAAAGAGAAATCTACTAAAGCAGAATGGAAAAGCAAGAAGTACCAACTATACTATTGTAAAATAAGATAATATGAAGTGACCTCACTTTTTTCTGCGGTACAATGTACATATTGTGAACGACAACTTACATTCATATTTACAGATAAGGAATAACAGGAGATTGCTGCAATGACAGATGCACAACAGAGAGCGGCGGCGAAAGCATTTGCGAAAAATTGGAAAGACCGAGGATATGAAAAAGGCGATAGCCAGATTTTCTGGGTGGAGCTTCTGACAACGGTATTCGGCGTAACCGAGATATCGCAGTTCATATCCTTTGAAGATCAGGTACACCTTGACCATACCAGTTTTATCGACGGATATATCGAGAAAACCCATGTAATGATTGAACAGAAAAGTATCAACAAGAGCCTGACCGCTGCAATCCGGCAGTCCGATGGTTCCATACTGACGCCTTTTGAACAGGCAAAAAGATACTCTTCTGAGCTACCCTATTCGAAAAGACCAAGGTGGATTGTAACCAGCAATTTCCGGTCGTTCTACATCTATGACATGGAGAAGCCGGGCGGCGATCCGGAGATTATTCTGTTGGAGAATCTGGAAAAAGAATACTATCGGCTGCAGTTTCTGGTGGACGAGGGCAACACAAACCTTCAGAGAGAAATGGAAGTTTCCATTGCAGCCGGTGAGATTGTAGGGCTTCTGTATGATGCATTGGCAAAACAATATGCGGATCCGACAACAGAGCGGGCAATGAAAAGCCTGAATATCCTTTGTGTCCGAATCGTATTCTGCCTATATGCAGAGGACGCAGGCATTTTCGGGCAGCACGGATTGTTCCATGACTATCTGGAAGAATTTGATGCAAGAAAAATGAGAAAAGCGATGATCGAACTTTTTCGGATTCTCGACACAAAACCGGAGGAGCGAGATCCTTATCTGAAAGACGATAATCCGCAGCTTGCAGCCTTTCCGTATGTGAATGGGGGTCTTTTTGCAAATGAAGATATTGAAATTCCACCGTTTACGGAAGAAATCAGGGACCTGTTGTTAGAGAAAGCCTCGGCAGATTTCGACTGGTCAGAAATCAGCCCGACCATATTCGGTGCGGTGTTCGAGAGTACATTGAATCCGGAGACAAGGCGCTCCGGTGGTATGCATTACACCAGCATTGAAAATATTCACAAGGTCATTGACCCACTGTTTCTGGATGATCTGAAAAACGAACTGGAAGAAATTCAGCAGATCACCGTTCAGAAAACAAAGGACAAAAAGCTGAGAGAATTCCAAACAAAGCTTGCAAATCTCCGGTGGCTGGATCCGGCATCGGGGAGCGGAAACTTCCTTACAGAGACGTATATCAGTATCCGTCGATTGGAGAATGAAGTCATAAAAGAACTGCAGAGAGGCCAGATTTCTTTTGGCTTTGACGAATCTTCTCCGATTCAAGTTTCCATTGATCAGTTCTATGGAATTGAAATCAATGATTTTGCGGTTACCGTAGCCAAGACCGCACTGTGGATTGCGGAATCCCAGATGATGAAAGAGACGGAAGACATCGTTCACATGGATTTGGATTTCCTGCCGTTGACGACCAATGCATTTATTGTAGAAGGCAATGCACTAAAGCTGGACTGGGAAAGTATTGTTCCTAAAATGCAGTTATCTTATATCATGGGTAACCCACCATTTGTAGGAACTAAAAATATGAACACTGAGCAGAAAAAGGATGCAAAATTAGTTTTATCAGATTGGAAAAACTATGGAACCTTGGACTACGTTTCTTGCTGGTATAAGAAAGCCGCAGATTTTATTAATAATACGTTGATACATTGCGCCTATGTTTCTACCAATTCAATATGTCAGGGTGAACAAGTTGCAAATTTATGGGAACCGCTTTTTAAAGCAGGTGTGAAAATTGATTTTGCACATAGAACTTTTCAGTGGGATAGCGAAGCTAGTTTAAAGGCACATGTACATTGCGTAATAGTCGGATTTAGCCAGGTGGGTGGAAATGTAAAGAAAATATTCTCTGATGGAAGAATGACATTAGCAAAAAATATAAATCCATATCTTGTTGATGCGGATAATGTTTTCATTGTAAGTAGAAAAACGCCAATTTCTGATGTACCTAAAATGTATATTGGCTGTGAGATGAAAGACGATGGAAACTATGTTATGACGGAAGATGAAAAAAATATATTTCTACAAAATGAGCCGCAGGCGGAAAAATATATACATCCTTATATGATGGGAAAAGATTTTATTGCGAGAAAATCGAGATATTGCCTTTGGCTGAAAGATATATTGCCGTCGGAGTTAAAAAAATATCCTAAAATTATGGAACGTGTAAAGAACGTTCGTGAATTTCGATTAAGTTGTCCAAGTACTGATACTAATCATTATGCTGACAAGCCGACATTTCCAGTTCGACTCCGATATTATAGCGAAGACAGAATAAATCCGGCGTTAGCATTACCGAAAGTATCTTCACAAAATCGAAGATATATTCCGATGGAAGTAATCGATGCTGATGTTATTGCTGGAAGTAAATTGTTTTTGATACCGGACATTTCTCTGTATCATTTTGGTGTATTGACATCGAATGTTCATATGGCGTGGATGCGAACAGTTTGTGGCAGATTAAAGAGCGATTATAGTTATGCAAGTAATGTGGTATATAATACATTTCCGTGGCCGGAGCCGACCAATCAGCAACGTCAAAAGATTGAACAGACTGCACAGGCAATTCTTGATGCCAGAGCATTATATCCGGACAGCAGCCTTGCAGACCTGTATGACGAACTGACCATGCCGCCGGAGCTGCGAAAAGCACATCGGCTGAACGATATGGCGGTCATGGAGGCATACGGATTTGCAAAAGGCAGTGAAGCCTATCGGAACGAAGCAGCCTGCGTTGCAGAACTGATGAAACTCTATCAGAAGAAAGTGGAAGAAATCGAAAATAGATAACAAGCCGAATGCAGCATTATTGAGAGCAAAGGCTTGGATGAAGTATTTGAAAGAAGGACGGCCATGGAATTCATTGAACAAAATAGCCTTTATGGGCGGAAATTTTCAATAGCGAAAGAGAACCCATCGATTCCCGGATGCACAATTTCAAAAGAAATTCATAGCGGCGAGAATTATATTACCGTTTTTTCGCTGGCGAAGAACACGGACATTAGCGCCGAGATTTACCCTTATTATAAGATGATTGTTGTCGCAGCCGGAAGCCTGGAGGTGTATGGAAACAATGGTTTTACCCGAAACCTGAAAACCGGGGACAGCATCGTGACACTGACAGACACGCCGATGGGCATGCGAACGTCAGAAGGAACCGTTTATACCGAAGTAGCAGTAAGAAAGGATGATATTATGAACGAATTAATTAAAGCCGGAGAGGTTTTTCGTTTGGCAGAACTTGTACCTTATGCGGATGGCAAAATTGTAAATATGGATGTGGTGCACAACGATAAAATGAAGTTCGTTGTCATGGCATTTGACGAGGGAACCGGGCTGTCGGAACATGCCGCTCCCGGGGAGGCAATCATATTCGCGCTGGATGGCGAGGGGGTCATCGGTTACGAGGGCGAGGAACATCCGATTCAAGCCGGTGAGAACTTCCGCTTTGCGAAAGGCGGGCTGCATTCGGTAAAAGCAACGAAGAAATTTAAGATGGCACTTCTTCTTACGTTGGAATAAGAACTTCCGAGGAGCGATGGTATGGGCAACAAGACGGAGAAAATCAATCAGAATAATATTGTGGATAGTTTTGTTAAAACTGATGACATCTTAAAAGATATGTGTGGAATCATCGAGTCCTCACAAAAAGCAGCACATCAGGCGGTCAATGTTGCACTGGTTCAGAGGAACTGGCTCTTAGGATACCGAATTGCAGAAGAAGAATTTGGTGGACAGGCCCGTTCTGAATATGGGCTTCAGGTTATCAAGAAGCTGTCAAAGGAGTTAACAACTCGCTATGGCAAGGGCTTTGACAGAGGTACTCTTTACCGTTGCCTGAAGTTTTACAAAATGTTTCCGAAAATTGTAGCCACACTGGGGCAACAATCTGGAATGATTCTTTCATGGAGTCATTATCGAGTATTGCTTCAAGTAGAAGACAAAGCTGCTCGTGATTGGTATGAGAAGGAAGCCGCAGAGCAGACTTGGAGTGTCCGCACTCTGCAACGAAACATTTCTTCTCAGTATTATTACCGCATGCTGGAGACTCAGAAAAAAGAGCTGGTAGAACGTGAAATGAAGGAACTGACGTCACCGTATCAAAATGATAAGCTGGAGTTTATCAAGAATCCGGTCGTTGCAGAGTTTTTAGGATTTGCTCAGAATACAGATTTTACCGAGAGTGACCTGGAGAAAAGCATTCTTTCCAATCTGCAGAAATTCTTGATGGAACTTGGGAAGGGATATGCTTTTGTGGCAAGACAGCAGCATATCCATACGGAGAAGCAGGACTATTACATCGACCTCGTGTTTTACAATTACATACTGAAATGTTTTGTCCTCATCGACTTGAAAACAGAGAAAATCACGCATCAAGACGTAGGGCAGATGGACATGTATATCCGCATGTATGATGAACTGAAGCGCAGTGAAGGCGATAATCCAACAATCGGTATTGTACTTTGCTCCGATACCGATGATGATATCGCCCGATATTCCGTTATGCACGGCAATGAACAGCTATTTGCTTCCAAGTACAAATTATACCTGCCGACGGAAGAAGAATTGAAAGCAGAGATTGAAACTCAAAAGGCGATGTTCTACCTTCAGCAGCAGGAGCGTGAAGAAGCGGAAATGAAATGATCGATTTCCTACGTGTTCTTCATCAAGTATTTGAGAACACTGGGCTTCTCTGCAACCAATGATATTTTTGCGGAAAATGCGTGGTATTTCCGAAATGCACTTGTTCGTGCAAACTATACGAACCTTCAAAAAGGTATTCACGAAACAACAGAGTATCTGGAAGCGTTTCTCAGGAATCTGCTTTTGAACGAGGAAAATGAACTTCATAATCGAGATCTTCATATGGGTGAAACTTTGAATAAAGAAAAAGTGGACATTCGAGCCGCTAAAGTGGACATTCAAGATGAAAAAGTGGACAGTGAAAACAAGAAAGTGGACATTGAAAGCGTACTTGCCGAGAAGGGAGGGAGCTTTTCGATAAAAACAACGGTTCATATCCATAGGATTTTTGACAAATATGGTTTTGATGAAGTATTCGGAAGAGGTGCAGTCATGGAACTCCTTGATTTGAAAAGTTCAGGGGCATCCAAGCTGCTTTCCAATCTGATGCAGGCAGATATTATCGAGCCGGTATCCGGTCACGGAAAAGGAAAGTATAAATTCAAGAAGTAATTAGAAATTCCAAGGAGTGACACTATGAACAAACAAGAAACCTATCAATATCTGAAAGATCGCAACATTCCGTTTGAAATTACGGAACACCGGGCGGTGTACAACATGGAGGAATTGGATTCCATCGATCTTCCCTATCCGGAGGGGGACGCCAAAAACCTCTTCGTCCGGGACGACAAGAAAAAGAATTACTATCTGATCACGGTAAAAGGAGACAAGCGCGTCAACCTCAAGGATTTCCGGAAAGCCCACGGGCTGCGGCCACTTTCTTTTGCCTCGCCGGAGGATTTGAAAAAATACATGGATCTGACGCCGGGAGCCGTGACGCCTTTGGGGCTATTGAACGTGGAAGGTGCGCCGATTACTATGTACCTGGACGCGGAATTCAAAGACAGCATCATCGGCATTCACCCCAACGAGAACACGGCAACGGTGTGGCTGCAAGGGGATGACCTGGTGGAACTGCTTCGCGAAAACGGATGCGAAGTGGAAATTGTGGAAATATAGGAGGAAAGATGATACGAGAAATTATGAAAGATCCCTTTTTCCTGGGACAGAAGTCGGAGCCGGCAACGAAAGAAGATGTGGCAATCGGTCGGGAGTTGATGGACACCCTGCGGGCACACCGAGACGGGTGCGTTGGCATGGCGGCCAACATGATCGGCATCCGAAAGAGCATCATTATCGTAAACATGGGCATCATGGATATGGTCATGTTCAATCCGAGAATCCTCTCGGCAAAGAAACCATTCGAGACGGAAGAAGGATGCCTCTCCCTTACCGGTGTCCGCAAAACCACCCGATACGAAGAAATCGAGGTGGAGTTCCGGGACATGGATTGGAAGCTGCAGCGGAGAGCGTTCACCGGCTGGACTGCACAGATTATCCAGCATGAAGTGGACCACTGCAATGGAATTGTCATCTAATCAAAAGGACTTCACAGCCACTCTGCGAAGTCCTTTTCATATACCTTATTTTTCGTCTTCCGAATCCGAAGCTTCCAATTCAATCGGCTTAATCGGGTATTCCTGAATCACCTGTTTCAAACAGCGAATAAAATCATCCACCAGCGGGCTTCGGCCCGCATTTTTCTTTCTCGAAAGTCCGATTTCCCGGTAAGTCTCCGGCTCAATCGGCAGGATTTTCGGCTGCAATTCCGGAATTTCCGCCACCACCCGGTTGGAATCAATCATCAGACCGGTGGAAATCGAATACCCTCTTCCCACTGCCACGTTAGTATTTACCGACATCATGCTGATGGTGTTGTCGTTCGGCACCTGATAGGAAATATCGTACTTATCCAGCAGATTGGTAATATCCCGGTTTCCGTATGGGTTCGGGATGAAAATATATTTGTCCTCGAAGTCCTGCACCGAAACAGAGTGCTGATGCGGGTCGCTTTTCGGAAGCAATCCGTAGAAACGATCCTGAATCAGCGGCGTCCAACTGTAATCCGGATCAGTCCAGGAGCGAACCGTCAGGCCGACGTCCGCATCGTCGTCTCGAAGCCATCCGTTAATCTGGAACGGATCTCCGGTAAAAACATTCACCGGGACGTCCGGGTGTTCCGCAGAGAAGCGGGAAATGGTCAGCGGAATCCATTTGATGGAAGCCGACTCGATGGCGGCAATGTTCAGTCCCGCCGCCATGCTGCTGCGCCCCAACGCAATGGAATGCTCCAGCCGTTCCATGGAATCCAAAACGTTCAGGATTTCCGGAAGAATTTTTCGGGCATTGGCGGTTGGAATCCGACTGGTTCCCTTTTTCTCTAGAAGGGAAAAGCCCACCTCATCTTCCAAGCTTTTAATCATGTAAGAAATTCCGGCGTGGGTATAGCCGAATGATTTGGCAACCTTGGTATAACTTCCGGTGTTGCACACGGCCACAAAGGCCTTCAATTTATTAATATCCATAGGC
>ERZ1026880.341-NODE-341-length-24492-cov-8.341613_pt1 | contig 24492 bp, 48 predicted proteins | sample MGYA00380170_ERZ1026880 | MGnify/ENA primary metagenome ERZ1026880 (study PRJEB33269, sample SAMEA4719806) | human gut metagenome | biome: human-associated habitat; feature: organic feature; material: feces | place: Cameroon | collected 2013-10 ...
GTCTTGGGGTGTCCTCTATGCCATGCCTGCCCTTGCCTTGCCGTCCTCGCCAGTCGCTCGCACCTTCACCTTTTGGCTGCTACCCCTTCAACCTCTTCTTGGCTCCAGTGGCTAGGGCTAGAGGGTCGTAGTGCTGTCCCACATCGTTGTATCCAGCAGGGATAGGGTCTGCCACGGCTCCCTTGCCGTATTGGGCTTCGTATGCCACTCCCGTTGGGCTTACTTTAGGGGTTTGCGTTACATTCTTGTTATCAATTCCACCCTGCGAACCGCCTAAAGTGCTGCTACCCTGCGACTTAGCTCCTTCGAGTTGTGACCCCAATTGGTTCACACCGAAATTGAAGAGGGCATTGGAAGCATTTTGGGCTGCATCGCTCGTTGCCTGCGCCTTCTGCTGCTCTATCTGCTGACGCTCCCTAGACAACTGCTGCGTGTTTTGAAGATGAGCATCCTCCACATGCTGCTTGCGTGCCGTGTCCTGCGCCGCTACGTTGGCTATCGTGTCTCCCATCGCCTTGTTAGCCGCTTCCTTCGCCATGGCTACAGATGCAGCAGTTCCACCGCCAACAGCAGCCGCACCATCAGCCTTGCGAACGTACTCATCCTGCACCTCCTGCGCTCTTCTCATGAGGTTCTGCCCTGCCTTCGTGTCAAGGTAATCGGTGTTATAGTTCTTGTCGTACCAAGCCTTCTCAGCGTTGGTTCTATAGGTGTTCTCGGCTTGTGCCCTTCTAGCCGCCTTCTTAGCCTTGTTAGCACCAAAGATGGAGGAGCCAACACCAAGTGCCAAGGATGCCGCACCTAGCACCCACTCCTTGCGTTCTCCAAGCACTGGAGAGGAAGCAATCACCTTTGGTATTCTTGTCAATATTTCGCTCATAATCTTGATATTTACGTTTGTGGTGGCAAATATATAATATTTGGCGATACGTTTTGCCGTGTTTCCATGTAAGGATTTTTCCCACTCCAAGCCACCAATCTGTTAGTCGGGGCGCAAACATCTACGAAACCATTTACCTCATGCCCTCTCAAATCGCCCACTTTGTAAACAAAAGTACAAAACACCATTAAAACGTAACCGCTTGATAATGAGGATTTGAGTCTCAATCGACCCAAAGGGGAAACACAAGGTGAGTGTAATGTTATTTCGCATTCTTCATAGTTGGGGCGATTTAGGCAGATTTTGCGTCTTGCATTAATAGGTACGCACGTACGCATGAGGAATCCGTTAAGAAGATTTAACGCTGCTCTTGAATGGTTTGCAGGCGTAATCAAAGCGAACTCCTTCCATTTCTGCCGATTTTGGCGATTTTCGGGCAAATGGTCGGAATTTCTCCCAAATTCGAGAGTTTTGAGCCATATAAGAGCCATTTTGTGGCATTTTAGGGCTGATTTTGTGGGTTTTTCGTAGATTTCGAGGTTATGTGCAGGATTTATCGCTCATCCAGGATGAAGCCCTATGGATGCAGTCTAGACCCACATGCAAAGGTGTTGTGTGGTTCCCATGGTGTGTGTCTCTCTCTATGTTGGTGAGGTTGGCAAGGTGGGGTGAGTGAAGGGGTGTGGGGAGATAAGGGGGCAGCGCCCCCACGGGCGCAAGCGCCCTCCCCATGCCGTGTGGGGCTAGCGCCACAAAACTTGCAGCCACTTGCCGAAGTGATACACCGAATGCAGGTAGCACACCACGATAATCAGTTGCAGGAACCATCCTGCATACTTCACGGATGCGGTCTTAGGATCCTTCACTTTCCCGAATGCGTAAAAGAGGTAGACGATACCGAGGAATGAGACCGCACCGAATACGAGCCACATGATAAGTTCTATCATCTTGCTATCGTTTTAATCTCCTCCACCTGCTTGAAGAACTCGTCAATCGTATCGGCAGTATAGTGTATGCCCTTGTAGCGGATGAAGGCGGCAAAGTCACTCTTATCACTCTCCTCGAAGAGTTCAGACACCTTGCAACCGATAATCTCTGCCATCTGTTCTAGTCTATCAATACCAAACTTTTTGCGAGCCAACATTTGGCTAAGAGAGATAGGCTCGATACCCATACCCTTAGCTAAATCCTTCTGCTGCATCCCATGTGCTTTCAAGCACTCTTTTATTCTCAATTGTACCATAATTCTATAATTTTCTGCAAAGATAATAAAGATATAGCATACAACAATAACTATTACCGATTTTAACACACGAATATAGCGCAAAAACAATCTTGAAATGCAAAGTTATGTTTAAATGCTATACTTTTATATAAATATCGTTAAGAAACATAATTAAATTTGGAGAATATAGCATAAATGCTTATCTTTGCACTCGAAATCAAGTTAGTTTGGTTTCCAAAGCGGAGCGATGGCACAGTAGTGAATTGATGAGAAACAACCGCTATAGAAATAGTGTTAGTCAGCAATACGGAGAGGTAGAACTCTGTAACACACCGAGGACATCGTACACCGAGTTAGTGACACTCTCAAAGCACAGGTCACGGCACAGACTAGCAAACCCCACACGATAGTGGTTAAAACGACTCGGGTGTTACCGAGTGACTAAATAAGGAAACACGTTAACCCACAAACGTTAAACGAAGGGGGCTAGGCTGCATGAGGCTTGCAGACGTTGGGCGCAAACGTACACCTGCACTTTAACAAGATGTTTAATTTTTAATCAGCAGCAATTATGGAAAAGGGAACACCAATGATTTTGTTGGAACTCACAAAGGCAGAAGCCATCGTGGTTGCCAACATGCTTCGAAGAACCGCTAACGAGAATCCATTTCATTGGAAGGGCGATAGCGTGGAGAAGACTAGAGAGTTATACGACAAGGTTCTAGAACAGACATACGACTATAACATATGACAACAATAAAGAGACTAGATTTGACGGCTAACCAGTTGTGGGTGCTTAAGTATATCCTGCATGAGGTTGCAAGCAGTGAGGAAGGTGCTAACGGCATCTACCTCACTCCAAAGGAAAGAGTTTCACTCAGACAGATAAGAAGTAAATTATAAAGGTATGTTGAACCATTTAAAATTTTAGAGTATGAATGTATTTCTTTTTTATCGTACAGATAATTGGAACTCCCATGATAGCAAGGATTTGGTATACGTCGGGACAAACAAAGAGGCTAGTATCAAAAAACTAATGAAGTTGGAGAGCGAGCCTATCACTGAGGAACAGGCTGAGGACATCCGAAGAATGAACCAAAGCCAATGCAATAACGTGGGATATGAATGGGTAGTTGAGGTTTGGACTCCTAACCATTTGAGTGAGTAACTTTAATTTTTAGCAGATAGGATATTGATACTTATGGCAAAGGAAGTACATGTTATATTGAAGGGTGATTGCTATTCAATGAATACATATTGCAGCACCCTCAAAGAGTTTTTGGAAATGAGACACCTCAAGAGATGTGACGTTTCCGATTGGTGGAAGGAGTAATGATATGATTACAATAATAGAAGAACAGATTTGCGGAGGGTGTGGACATCACGTTTACCACTTCTCTACAATATCACAAGATTACGATTACTATACTTGCAGACTGCGTAAAAGCCCAAGCAAGTGTAATCAAGGTATTAACAATTAAACAATTAAGACAATGAGCAAGATGGTATCACTTACGGATGATGAGATATACAATATCACATCAGCTATTAACGATAGAATAATTCTTCTAGAGGAAACTATTTCAAGCCACAATGATATTCCTATAACGCACAAGCGATTGAAGGAGTTCAATGAGATTAAGGCAAAGTTGAACTATTAAAGTTAAGAGTTATGGCAGCAGAGAACATTATTGAGTCTTTCAAGGTACTAAAACGTTCCGACAGAGTTTTAGCGTTTCCAATACAAGCAACTCGTGTTGATGATGAGGTCGCAAAGCGCATCAAGGGGAATATGAAAGACGTTGGCTACAAGTATGTAGGACGTGGCAAGGACATGTACGATAACACATACACTATATACGAGAAGCGTAAGGAGTCTTCAAGCAAGGAGTGTGAAGTTATCTACAAAATCAAGATAACAAGATTAGTATAACGATTAAACAAGAAGAGATATGGCAGTAAAAAGAGACCACAAGGAGGTATGCAACGCATTTGACAACTTGCGTCAAGAGTTAGGCGATAGCGCAATGTTAGATAGCCTATACCAGTTTATCGGCACAAACGATTTAGCCGATTACGTTGAACTTATCGCAAAGGACGAGGATATTTATATTAGCTATGATGGCGAAGTAGATACTTCACGACCTTATGACGATGAGGACGAGGAAGAAGAAGAGTAACTAACTAGGTGGGGAGCAATCCCCACCATAACACTACAAGATTATGAGAAGAAACAAGACTTACGAGCAGCAGAAGAAGTACTACGATGGTAGTAACGACTATGAGAGTTTAGGAGCCATCTTCAAGTATTGGCTTGAATGCGGCAACGAGACCGCAGCACAGATGCAGGAGACCTACAGAGAGTGCAACAGAGAGTGCAAGGAGTATATTATCCAAGACCTCTTCTACCTTTGCGACCTCAAAACTTTCTACAAGTTCATCAGAATCTTCAACTTTGGCAAGAAGTAAAAGCCGCAGCGGTCAGTTGTTAAGGCACGCATGATGGTTCAAGCCCATCGACCGCACAAGTATAACAATTTAAAAGAAAGGAACGACAAATGAAAGTACATCACGTAGCACATTACGAGTATGGCAGAAGACCGCACTCGGAAATGAGAGAAAAGGAGTTTCCTACACGTTGGGAAGCCGAGAAGTTTTGCGAGGAATGGCAAAGAGACCATTGGTGTTTTGGCGGTGCGGCATGGGTAGAAAGCAAGGCTGAGCCGAAGCCTATAACCGCTCACAATGTTCTCGCAGCCGCATTAATCAGAAAGAATTTAGGATTTTAAGGAGGGCAGGCAATATGGACATCACAATTTATGTTTTATGTGCTTTGTTTGGAGCCGTAGCAGGCTATCAGATTAGAGCAGCTAAAGAAATGGAGGACGAGTAATATGGAAAGATTATCAAAAGAAGATTTATTGGCTAAATGGAAGTCTAACAGAGATAAGTTATATTCTGAATTGCATTTTTGCATTGACCATAAATTTAGTCTAGAGCAAGAATCAATAAGAAAGAGAATAGACTTGTTGGGAGATTTAATATTTGATTTAGAATATGTTTTAAAAGACACGGAGGACGAGTAATATGAGAAAGAGTATTAAGTTAGTGTTGGTAGTGGCAACGATAGTTGCCCTACCTATCATGGCAGCAGGCATGCAGGATGATAGCAAGGACAGAGAAGCCCTTGTGGACTTCATCGAGTATTGCAAGACATGTGAGAACCTCAGACAAGTGAATCCGGCAAAGGACTACACCAAAGCCAGCCTTCACGAACTGAAAAGCGCAGCACGTTTCTATGAGGATCAAGAGGACTTCGCAGACTGCACCGACTATCAGCAGCAGGCAGAGATAGACAAGATTATTGGCAGAACCTATGCCGCTAGAGTCATTAACAAGTAAAGGCTATGAGCGCAGATGATTTACAGAAGTTAAGTGACCTTCTTCTAGCTTTCAGCAACGAGGAAGCCACAAAAGGAGAACGTATCGCCATATCAAGGGCGCAAGCAATCGTTTTTCGTTATTATTTATCAAAGAAGTTTGGAGCAATTTAAAGAATAGGAGATTAAGATTATGAAAGCAGAGAACGCAGTTAGATTGAGTGACAATTTGGTAGGTGTTGAAATTAACACCATACAAGACGTGGTAAAGGCACAAGCCGCAGGACTTGGACTTGTTGACAAGGAAGGATGGGAATATGACTTTACTATCGTGGATGAGGAGAGCGGAGAAGAGCGAAAGCCAACCGAGCAGGAAGTGTTCGACCGCATCGCCAAAGACCTCGCAGAAGGCAAGGAGGTTTACGCCTGCATGCAAATTGCAAATGATTGGCGTGTTCAGAGAAATGCCAAGACGAACTTGCTATGTGATTTCTATCTTCATCAGAACGTTTACACTATGCACGAAAACAAGATAGTGGAAGGCGAAATCGTCTATCTTTCCCTAGCAAACGGAAGTTTGGGAAATGATGCGGCATCCGCTCTCTATGGTGATATGGCAGAGCAGTTGTACTACAACATTGGTTACTACTTCACAAACGGCAGAACACCACAGATAGGCTTTCAGAGAGAACAGATTATCAAAAAAAATCAGTTCTTTGAAGATGCACGCTCACGTAGTGCTGAAGACGAAGAAAGGTGGCTATCTGACTAGAGACCTCGAAGAGATTTTTGCCACCACGGATGAACTTGTAGATAACTTGATGGAGGGCTAGGATATGACGATAATAATTAAATGCTTCAAGGGAGCCACGCACGTTGACAAGTACAACAAGCGATATAAAGCCAAGACAACGTTCATCATCAAGCAGACACCATTCCGTGAAAGCTATTATCTCACGAATGGAATGCTAGTAAGCAAGAACACTTGTCTAGAGCACATCAAGTAGATATTTGTTGCTGATTATAGGGCGAATGCGGTAGAAGCCGCTACAGATGGTTGCAACGTACCATCCGCCCACTAGTATTAACAATTTAAAGAAAGGATTTAAGTATGAAGAAGTATGTAGTAGAGATTGTAGAGAAAATCACCTACAAGGTTTCGCTAGACGCAGCATCATCCAAAACCGCAGAGGATGTCGCAAGACTTATGTATGATATGGGCGCTCTTGAAGGCAAAGGTGAGTTGGAAAGTGTTACATTTGACGTAGAAGAGAAGGAGGGTGAGTAATATGAAGAAGCAGAAAGTATTCGTATTGGTTCAGCACGGCAAAGACAACCAAGACTATTCGAGCGTTGATGTTGTTGGAGTCTTCCACACCAAGACCGCAGCTAAGGAGCGAATGGCAGACAAGAAGGCTGACATTCTACACTTCTATCATGAGGAATATCCCGACAACTATGAAGTGACGGAAGATGAGGACGAATCATCATGGAGCTGCTCATGCAAGGATAGTATTATATTTGATGAGTTATTGATAACAGAAAAGATAGTTGATGAAGATTAAAAGATTACTGATATGAACAAGCAGTTATTTTATTTCGTCTTCCCTCAGTCAGGGGAGACGATTACAAAGGAAATGAATCCTTTGGCGGTGAAGGATGCAGCGGTGAAGTACTTGAAGACTCAGAACGAGGTAAGGGGCGATATTTGCATCATCAAGGACGCTAAGGAGAACGTGATTGCCATGGGCTACGTGAGTGATAGCATGAAGGTTTCCTTCTTCACAGAGGATGAGACCGTACACGACATCAAGCCGATAGGCGTAATAGAGGAAGGAGGTAAGCAATGAGACTACGACAAGCGGAGAAGATTCTTTGCAGAAAGAAAAACTATTATTGGGTGCCACGAATTTTTGCTTATCATTATGGCTTTTGCAAAGACCACAGATTGGCAAAGGCTATCCGAAGGTATCGTGCTTATCGGAAGAAAGGAGGTAAGAAGGCATGAGCAAGCAGGAATGGTTTGTGCTCATCATCTTCATCATTACGATAGTGATGGCAGTACTAGGATAAGAAAGGAGACGTATGGAAAAGGCAAGAATCATAGTTTACGATGATTGGGGCGTGATGCTTGACGAAACCGAGACTTTCTTTGCAAGCAAGGAGCAGTTGGAAGGAATCGTCAAGCAGACCCTCAACCAAACGCACGATGGCGAGGTAGTTGAAGCGTGGGTTGGAAGCAAGCTAAAGATGAAGTTTCAATTCAACCGCAAGCACAAGATTGTGCCATGCAAGAACCTGCATCCAGGGTGGGGCGGTAGGAGAGACCGAGCAGGAGCACCGAGCAAGGGCGCAGAAGCCCTAATTAATCGTGTAGTCCTGCATGTGAATGAAGAAACCTTCGGCTTTTGTGAGAGCCTAGGCAGGAACAAAGCAGAGTGGATAAGACAAGCTATCAGCGAGAAGCGAGAGCGAGAAGGAAACGAAAAAAAAGCAGGGCACTAGGCTCTGCTTTTTTTGTTACCACATTATCATTCTGTTACTTTGCATCCACATATAGGCAAGTTGTCTATTATATTCTTTTATCCAAGCTAAACGTGCCTTTGCTTTCCATTTGGTGGGCTTTCCTACTACGACAAGCTCAACCCTTTCATTGTGGATGAACGCATGACCAAAGGAAGTTTCCTTCTCTTCTGTCGTTGGGAATACACGTCTCTCAATACCATACTTCGCAGCCTTCTTTAGCTTGCGAGGAATGCGAACCTTAAAGGAACTAAAGAATCTTCTTTTCATGCCTACCTCCTATCTTAGCGTATCTCCATTTTGTTACAATATTCGCCTTCATGAAGCGGTGGTCTCTTTTCAGTCCCTCAATATGAGGAAACAACAGAGATAAGCCGTAGTCAATGCGCCTGTCTCTCCAATAGCGGCATTGCTTAAAGATAATCTTCTTTGCCAATCTAATCTTCATACGCTTTACTTCTTTCTAGTATATTCAATATCCTTGTAAGATACTCGCACCTTACTCCAAGTCACCTCATCCAACTCATCGAAATCAGCATCCTCGGGCGTATCTTCTCCTATAACCAAGAAAATACTATCGGGAACATTGGTCATTTCGTTCTCATCATCAAACTCTCGGATAGTAGTATCTAGAAGGTCGTAGAGGTCTTGTGCTTGCCCCTCGAAAAGAATCTTCTTAGTATCACCCTTCCAATTTTTGAGTTTATTTCTAGCATCCTTCAATGCTTCGTAAGTCTCTTGTGTAATCATAACCTTTTATTTTAACTAAAACCTTCTGCCTTTCAGTATCACCACTTTTTTGTGGCGTTCAGCTGCATCTTGCAATTTACGAAGAAGTTCTTTCTGTGCCAAACTCAGTTTGACATCAGTCAGGTACTTATCCATTGCCTTAATCAGTCTGTCCATGCGCTGCTAGTCATTTTTGCTAGAATACGAAATAATATCATTCGCTAACTTTATAGCTAGCTTTGGCTTGAAGAAGCGAATCTTAGTCAACTCATCACGCAAGTCAGTAGCCATAGAAGCGATATTCGGAAGCTTGTTGCGGATACGGATTCTCTCGGCTTCAAAGTTGCCGGTCATGCGGGCGTACTTCTCACGCAAATCACGCTCCTTGTCTTGATAAACAGCTTCCAAGTCCTTCTCCTTCTTTTCGTACGTCTTTTTTGAGGTCAGCCTTCATTCCGTTGTACTTGCCGTCAAGCTTATTTTTCTCATCAGCATAAGCTCGTCTTTCGCAATCTCTGTCGTGGATGCTACGATTGACCTCATCCTGCATAGCCTGCTCAACCTTCAAACGGACATCTTCGAAGTTAACATAAGACTCAGAAGACTTGATGGTGCGTCTGTTCTCATCAAACCCATCATTTTCTTGTGGCAGATTGTTCATTTCCTCAAAGAAACTTCTTCTACGTAAGGTTCGTTCTACAACAACCGTCTCCTTGCGAAGAATAACCTTTGCACCCTGCTTCAAGGAATCATTAAGCTTCTTCAACTCCTTGACCTGCTCTTCCAACTCTGAGTTACGCTTGCGTATTGCATCGTACTCACTCAAATCTACGTTTACTATTGCCATAACACTATTATTTTAATTGTTCACACGCTTTCTTTTCCCACTCAGCAAAGGAAAGAATATCCTTGCCCTTGCCGAACACTCTCATGTGTCGCTTGTAGCTATTGTATGCCGCAAGCTTGACTTCTTCCATTTCTGTCATGCGCTAGTCCTCCTTTCTGATTAACTTGTTTAGCTCATCTTCCATATCCACAAGGGATAATCTAATCTCATCATAAGTCTGCTTTTGGATTTTACCCTCCATGCACAAGACTTTTATGATGATAATAATCTTGTCTATCTGTTTAAATACTTTTTCCATGTACTATATCTTAAAAAATCCATTACTCTTTTCTTTCAAGCATCAAGCAAGCGTAGTTGGAAATTTCGGCTTTCTCTTGCTATAATGTCTGAATCGGCTTATCTTCCAATACACGTTGATGTAATTCCGGCATGGCTTGCCAGTCTTTACACAACTGAAATCGCATAGCTTCTCACGCTTCTTGCCATACATGCATATAAACACGTAGCAGGATTCATGGCAAGCACCTTCCTTGCGAACTTCTCTTCTTCTAGCCATAAGCTTATTATTTATCTCCTATCTCGCTCAGCTTCGATATGATTACGCATAGAGCGATTATAATGAATATCTTGAACATAATCAGCAAAGATGTTTAGATGGAGTGAGCAGTCTGTAATACAGATGGCAGGTATTTCTCAGAATACTTCTTTCTCAGATACTCTATTACTTGGTCATACGAGTGAATAAATCCGTCATTGATAAGCATTGCAACTTGGCGTTCCATATTGAACAGCTCGTATTGCTTAGACTCTTCTCCATGTTTGTTACGCATTTCGTGTTCGTGTTCATTAAAAACAACATAGTTTATTGCTTTGGCTACTTTGCACATAGCTACTGGCATGAACTTCTTGCTGACAATCTTACCGATAGCTTTACCTAGTTCTTTGTATGCATCACCTGCCTCATTTCTATACTTCAACATTTGGTCGTACACAAACTTGATAACTTGAACCTCAAAGCGAGGATTCAGCCACATCGCAAACTTGACGAAGAGTATTGGATGCATCCAAGTGCCGCCACCTCTATCTGACCTTGCTTTCGATTTTACATACGCAGAATTTTGCCCATCTAAATTTTCCTCTTTTACGAGGGCATCAAGAAACTCTTTTGTATTTTCATTCTCAAAGAATTTCTTAACCTCTTTTTTTCTCTCCACTTGCTTCATTCCATTGTTTGAGCAAGTTTGTAGCATTGAACATACTATCTTTTGTTCTTTGCTCGACCAAAAATTTACCCATTGGTCTCTTCATTACTTGGTTTGTAATCATATTCTCAATATTTAATGAATTATAATTAATATTGTTCCTTATAAAAAGGTTATATGAAACAGGAAATAGACCTCTCTCAGAGTGGTTCCCCCCCTTACCCCCATCTTTGAAACGATGAAAGTTTGGAAAGACTATTCCACTCGAAGTTACATGAACCCAGTATAATGAGCCCCTTCGGTCGGGTCAGTTGACAAATCGTACATCACTTAACCTAAGCAGCTTTCTGGGTACGCCCAGCCCTGCCCGCCTTCTGCCTTCAGTTCCTGCGGTGTCACCATGCATCCTCTTGTGACGTGGGTTTATAGTCAGCGTAGCCGAGTGGAGTTAACCGACAAACTACCATGACTGCCAATAAAACTCGGGGAAAATAAAAATCCCCAAGTCGTGTGACGCCGACCTAGGGATTTCGTGATTTATATATTGAACCTATTGAGTACAGGTTAAATATCGAAACTCTTGCATCAATCGTCATATTGACGGGTGCAAAAGTATACAATCGTGGACAAATATCCAAGCATTTATACACTCTTTAACTAAGAAAAAGCCTAAAAAGTTTATAACTAATTGTATTTCAGTAGTTTAAACTGCCTTTCTTATTTTTAATGTGTATAAATGTCAAAAATAAGTGCCAAAAAGTTTGTGATATAAAAAAGTTATCAGTATCTTTGCAGTAATGAAATAAGTGGCTGAAGGTTAGTCTGTAAGATAATCTTTGTTGTGACCCCAACGGAATCACTAGAACGTTAAAAAACAACGAAAAAGAACAGAGTTCATCTGAAAGTAATACGGATATAACTAGCTTATTCATAGGCAGTTATATCCGTATTTTGTTTTTTTGGAGTGACCTTTCGTAAAATACAGATTACGAATAGTATTCGTTGACTGGTTTACGCTAGCAAATAAGGCAACTCTCTAGAAACCAAACCATTAGGCTATTTAAGATATGTTTGTGTAATTTGGGGTATGTTATCAATATGTTATCAGCCCTGTAAATTTATGTTATCAAAATGGCTGGAATAAATTTAAGTGTTATTCACAATCGGTTGAAGAGAGGAACCCCACAGAAGGAGGTTTCAGTGGAATTGTGCTTCAGTTACAAGGGGCATCGTAAGTACTTCTCTACTGGTATCAAGGTCACGCCAAACCAGTGGTCTGATAACACGAAGAAGGTTATCAAGCGTAAGGACTCTGACGAACTGAACGCTTTGCTGGAAGCCTACAGAAGCAGAGCGTGCGACATTATCGAAAAGTTAGTCAAGAAGGGAAATTGTGAGCTTGATGCCGCAATCTCCATGATGAAGGGCGAAGATGAGGAGTGTGTTTCCTTCATCGAGTACTGCGAGAAGCGAAGAAACGAGCGCAAAGTGTGCGAGCATACCAAGAAGCGTTATGACGTATTTATCGGCTTCTTGAAGTCGTGGGGTAAGGTCAAGTCGTTCCAAGACTGCAACGTTTCTAAGATTAGAGCGATGGATGAGTTTCTTCACAAGCAGGGAAAGGCTCAGTGTACCATCTATGACTATCACAAGTATCTCAAGCTTTTCATTAACGATGCGGTCATTGATGGCTATTTGGAGCAGAATCCGTATAAGTTCCTTCCTTTTCAAGTGGGAAAGGGAGAAAAGCAGTTTGTTGATTGCATCACGGAAGAGCAGTTCAATGCCATCAAGAAGCTTGATATTGCCACTCCTCACATTCAGCAGGCAAGAGATTTATTCCTATTCCAGTGTTATACCGGACTGGCTTACTCTGATCTTACGTCTTTTGATTATGCCAACTGCGAGGAGATAGGCGGCAAGATGTTCTATCATGCCAAGAGAACAAAAACCGATACGGATTTTGTTTTCCAACTCCTTACGCCTGCTGTTGACTTGTTGGAGAAGTACGATTTCAAATTGCCGAAGATTTCCAATCAGAAGTATAATGACTACTTGAAGGTGATAGGTCAGATGGTCGGAGTTGCTCGCCTTCATACCCACATGGGTAGAGCTACAGCTGCCACCCTCTTCTTATCTAAGGGTATGCCTATTAATATTGTGGCTAGGGTTTTAGGGCATACAAGCTTGCGTCAGACAACAAGATATGCCCGAACACTGAGCAAGGACGTTCAGTCTGCCTTCAACGAATTGGAGGGCAAAATGTAACGATAAATAAAAAAGCAGAGCCTAGTGCCCTGCTTTTTTCGTATCTATAGGTATCATCCTACAAGGCTCTTGCGTTCTTCGGCAATCTTGTCGTTGTTCTTCTCCAGGAGCATATCACGCAACTCCTTGGTGATGCCTTCTTGAACGAGCAGCTTGACCTTCGCTTCCGCCAGTTCCTTCAGCAAAGCTTCGTCAGTCGGCTTGTCTTCCACGAACATTGAGCCTACACCATTTAGTAGCCAATCATACGAAACATCCACAAACGTGGATTTTATGTGCATAACAAAGTCCAGTGTGGGGTCTTTCGTGCCGTTAAGATAGTTGTTTACCGTGGTATATTTCATGCCTATCTTAGCTGCAAAAGCCCTGCCACTCAGATTGTTATAGTTCCTAAGCTCATTTACTCTATCAACAATATCCTTCATAATGTATATATGTTTAAATGTTTAAATATTCTTTAAGTAAATATAAATAAATATGCAAACCTTGGATATTTCTCCAAATATGCGTATCTTTGCACCCGTGATTCGGACAACGTTTACACGTTTCTCCATCATTTAATGTATTACATGTGCAAAGATAATAAAAAAGTATGGATAAAGTAATATTTAAACCGAAAATTTTGATAAGAAAATCAAAAATAGGTAAAATCGCTAAGTCGGTCGGCTGCTGCAATGCGGCAGTTTACAATGCAATAACATTTAGAACCAATAGCGATTTGGCAGTTGACATAAGAAACGTCGCCTGCAACAAGTATGGTGGAATCCTCGTCAAGAAGTACCCCGAACTTGTAGAAGAGTAAAGTTATAAGCCGTTGGGCTTTTAGATATACTTTGTTTTATAAAAGTTGTTTAAGCGTTCAGCCTTCATCCTGCGTGAGCAGGGTGGAGGTTCTTAGAAAGAAGTTAGGTTCTTTATTTTATAATATGATTTTTAGGTTATATTTCATAACGCAAGAATAAATGGTTATTAAGTTTAGCGCACACTCTGGTTCGTGAGGATAGGAGTGTACTTGGCATCTTAGCTCAGTTGGTAGAGCACTGCAAGGAGGTTTGCAGAGGTCGGTGGTTCGAGTCCACTGGGTGCCTCATTCGTTGCGTGAAATTGTTATATTTAAAAGTGATATGAATGTAGTGAAATGGTGCAAAAAGTGTGGTATAGTCACTTGGCGAAAAATTTCTACTATTGTAGATCGTTCTAAGTCAGTCGCCATAAACCATAAGGAGATAGCGTTGGCTGCTATCCTACCAACACCATTCACTTCTTCATATTATATATAGCAACCGCAACAAGGTCATTGTCATCAAGGTAGGCATGAGGTCTTTGACATATTGGAAAAGTAAAGCCGAGAATATTCGTTCTATTACAATAGGGATGCAGGCACCTTTTTGTATTTAAGACAGTTGAATGTGATTAGCCATAATTGCAATGCTGAGCATCCCAAAAGCGGTGAGCATGGCTCTCAAATTCGTGGTAGCGCACGATGCCGCTTCATCCGCCTATGGTGTAACGGAAGCACGCCCGAAAGGAAACAGATGTGTAAATCCTTAACTATTCTTATCAAATCGGGAAGATAGGTTCGACTCCTAGATGGTGGACAAACTAGTTAATACGTTGTTATTAGGTTGCATCGGCAACCGATGATTAGACATAAGAGTTAGTGTGTTAAATAATAAGCACATCCCCCTGCTCGTCCGTGAGGATAGGCAGGGTTATCTTAAACTTCAAAAACAATTAGTGTATGCTTAGATTATTCTCAACTCGCTCATATCAAGAACGAGTGAACGATATATACAGACAATTAGAGCGTAACGCTTGGTGTCCTCTTGAGATATTCGAGCGAAAAATACGCAAGATAAATATGCTCAACTCCCGAATCAAGAATCTGGCTGCAGACCTTGGACGAGAGGAAGGCGAGTACGAAACTTTAAATACGAAAAGGTATGATGAAGAGATATAAACCCCTAAGGAGAACTCCCATCAAGAGAACTCCATGGGATAAGGCAAAGAACGAACAGGAGAAGAAGAAGGCGAAGGCTGGACTCAGCAAGCCAGCACTCATCAAGAAGCTAGATAGGTGGTTTTCGCTCTACATAAGACTTCGTGACGTAAACGATGAAGGTGTTTTTCAATGCCCAACTTGCAGGCGTATCTTACCTTTCTCTAAAGGCGACGCAAGCCACTATTGGGGACGTATTCACATGGCAACGAGATTTGATCCTGACAACGTGACAATCGAATGCCAATATGATAACAGATTCAACAGCTCTCATCTGATATACTTGGGTAAGTATCTAGAAAAGAAACTAGGCTCAAAGAAGATGGAACTGCTAGAATGGAAACATCGTCAAGCCAAGAACTGGTCTCTGTTCGAACTTCAAACCCTCATAGACTACTATACAAAGGAAGTAGAGAAACTTAAAATAGAAAAGAACTATGATGAATGGAAGTAGCCCAACGGATTTTTCCACTCGGCAAAAACAGATGCCCACAATTTTGTGGAGACCTCATATATATCACGGCTCGATTTTGAGCTGTCATTAGCAACTGAGCTTATGCAAGAGATTATAAAATTCAATTCGACTACATTAAAAGCTATCCAAAAGGATGGCGAAATGTACTCTCTTAATGATTTGTGGAGAATGCTAGGGTCTCCCAAAAGTATGGAGCCAAAATTTTGGAGAAGACTCCCTGATACTGAAAGGTACTTAGATTCAGAGAGTAACACACAAAAGGTGAGAAAATCTCACCTTTTACGAATAAAGAAAGGACGTGGTGGAGGAACTTATGCAACGCAGCGAGTATTCCTAGAATACGCCCGATACCTCAACAAGGATTTGGCAGTTCAGATTAACGAGGTATTCCTGCAAGAGATAAAGGCGCAGCAGAATCCCGACTTGTATATTGACAAGTATCGTTCAGCTTACAAGCGAAAGGGAAAGTCTGATGATTGGATAGACAAGCGCATAAAGAGCATCGGCACAAGGAATGAGCTAACTCATACTTTGAGCCAACATGGTGTAAAGACTAGCGAAGGTTTTAGAAGATGCACGAATGCCTCATACGAAGGATTGCTAGGCTGCAAGGCTCCTGCACTCCGTGAAGCACTTGGTATCACCAAAAAGCAGAGTATAAGAGACAACATGGGTAAAACTCAACTAACTGCACTAGAACTTTCAGAGGATTTGGCAAAGCAACGCATTGAAAGTAGGAACTTGCGAGGTATTGAGCCTTGTGCTAGTACTTGCAAGGATGCTGCAAGTGCAATATCCAAAGCGATACAAGACTTTTTGAAGTAAATCATATACATATATAATAATGAGTAAATTCGGTACAAAAATTAAGGTAGAGCAAACCGAAGTCGGTTGCTATCCAGAAAAGGCATACAATGATGATGCCGCTTACGACCTTCGTGTAGGAACTGGCGTTGAGGTCTTCCCACATCAGCGCTTTTATGTTCCGCTCGGATTCAAAATCCAGTTGCCATCCAACATGAAGCTGTTGATCCAGCCACGTAGTGGCATGTCGGGCAAGGGTATGATTATTCATGTATGGTTCCCATCCTGGATGGGTGGCGGACATTTAGGTAAGGTAAGAGAAAATCTTGATGTGATTCTCGGTCTGATTGATTGCGGCTATGGCGAAGAGGTTCATGCCACCGTCAAGTCGGGCAGATGGAAATGGAAGAATCGCATTTTGCGAGCACTCGGTTTCCGCTTCTTCATCCATGAAGGAGAACGTATCTGCCAAGGAGCCTTCACATACGTTCCATCAGTAGAACTTGTGAATGGAGTCGTGACCGGCACACGTAGCGGTCTAGGCTCAACAGACAAGGATAAGGCTATTTAACTGTTTTCATTTTTCCCTGCCCATTTCTTGGGTAACAACCGAGCGTGGGCAGGCTTTTAAAACACAATCATGAGTAAAAAGAATATCAGACAGAATTATTTCAACAAAATCAGAAAGGTTACTGAGGACGTTGACAAGGCAGGAGAGCAGGGAAAGCATTTCCGCTGCATCCTCCTCATGGGTGATGCCAACACAAAGCAAGGCTTCTCCTTCATCCACGCATCAGATGCAGACCTGCAGCAGCTTCTCCTCAATGCTATGCGCAACAGCAATGCGTTCACCTACGCAGCCGCATGCGCTTTCGAAGCATACGATATGGAGCTGAGAGGAAAAGGTAAACAAGAACAAAATAACGATAACGACAATGAAGCAGATTCAGTTCAAGAAGCTTAGACTTCTCAATTTTTGCGGCATTCGCAATGCTGAGTACGAGTTTGGTGACGAACTCACCATCATCAAGGGAAAAAATGGAATTGGCAAAAGTACTATTTTAAATTCCATTCTGTACGTATTGTTCGGCAAAGACATCAACGGCAATTCGCTCGACATCAAGACGTTCGATAAAGACCACAATATCATCCGTGAGATTCCTCATGAGGTGGAGCTTACGGTTAGAATCGTCGACACTGGCATGGAGCCAGCAATCATGAATGAGACCGTCTTGAAGCGCACACTTACCGATTCTTGGCATGGCGAAGAGTGCAGAAACACCTTCAAGTACTTCGTGAATGGCGAGATTTCCACCGCAAGCGATTTCAAGGACGTGGTGGATTCCATCTGTCCAGAAGAGGTTTTCCGTCTCTGTTCGTCAACCCGAGATTTCGTTTGCCGCCCTTGGCAGGAGCAGCGCAACAAGTTGCAGGCACTCGTCGGCAATATCACCGCCGATGATATTACGCAGGGCGACGAGAAGTTTGATTTCGTGGTTGAAGCCCTTAAGCAGCAGGACATCGACAAGTACGTTCGCCACATCAAGTATTCTCGCAAGGAGGTGCAGGATCAGCTTGATTCCGTACCTATCCGCCTTGAAGAGTTGAATAAGTCGCTGCCCGAAGCGCAGGATTGGGAAGCCTTGGCTACCGAGAAGGCTCAGCTCAACGAGAAGCTTGTGGAACTCGCCAACAAGATTCAGGAGATTCGCACTGGTGGTGCCGACAAGGTTCGCCTTGATGCCATCCGCAAGAAGATAGACTTTGCCGAAAAGCGTAAGCGTAACATGGAGCAGGGCGCATTGAACATCTTCACCGACCTTTCAACCAAGCATCAGAGCGATGTAATTAACGCCAATACAGCCGTAATGGTCGCTCAGCGCCTTGTTGATGATTTGAAGGCAGAAATGAAGGGTCTCAACGAAACCAAGATTCATGCCGTACAGCAGAAGGAGGAGTGCGAGAAGGAAGCAAACGTAATCAATCAGAAGACTGATGAAGCGAATGCAAGCACTTGGGAGTGGAATGCCGATGATGGTATCTGTCCACATTGCGGTCAGCCGCTTCCTGCCGAAGACGTGGAGCGCATTAAGAAGGAGTCTGAACAGAACTTCAACAATCGTAAGGCAAACACATTGAAGAAGCTTGATGAAGACTTCGACAAGTTGCAGGAAACCTACACCAACTTGAAGAAGATTCTCGAAGATGCCGACAAGGACATGCAGGACAACATGAACAACATGACGGCAGCGCAGAAGCAGTTGAAGGAAGCCGAGTTCAAGAAACTGGAGGTGGATGCCGACAAACCGAAGACCTACGAGCAGATTCTTGCCGAGAAGGAAGAGTATCAGCAGGTAGTGAAGGAACTGACCGATTTAGAGGCAGAACTCAACAAACCATCCGAGACCAGTATGGTAGAAACCGTCAAGATGCTAGCCGAACTCGAAAAGGAGCGTAAGCCTATCGGAATCCGATACAACGAGGTGCTCGAATTGCTTGGCAAGAAGGAAGCCTTCGACCGCATCACCGCTCGTATCGCAGAGATTAACGAGGATAAGGTGACCTATCAGACTCAGCTCGACGCACTCGATGAGCAGCTTGATGTAGCAAGAGAGTACAACCAGAAGGCAGGTCAGCTGCTCGAAGAGCGAGTAAACGAGCATTTCCGTTTCGTGAAGTGGTCCATGTTCAAGACCAATCTCAAAGGCGAGCGTGAAGCCACATGCGAGTGCTATCACGATGGTGTGCCATACCGCCGTCTCAACACCGCTGCAAAGGTGAATGCAGGTATCGACATCGCCTACACCTTCGCCAAATACAACGAGATTGAGGTTCCAATGTTACTCGATGAGTGCGAGAGCGTGAACCACCCAATTTGTCGTGGCGGTCAGCAGATCAGAATGGTAGTAACCACCGATGATGAGTTGAAGTTTGAATATCCTGCACCTACGGTTATGGAGTAAATGAAGTTGAATTTATAAAAATATAAATCATGGCAGAAACAGCAGTAGCAACAAAGCAGCCATCGCAGAAAGCGTTGGCAGTTAAGAATTTCCAGGCGGTAATGAACAATAGCTATTACCAAAGCCTGCTGCAGAACACGTTGAAGGAGAATAAGGGAACCTTCACCACTAGCTTGATGGAGCTTGCAACATCAGATGAAAAGCTTCTGATGTGCTCACCTAATGCGCTCATGGCAGAAGCATTGAAGGCAGCATCCCTGCATCTTCCACTCAACAAGCAGTTGGGTCAGTGTTATATCCTTCCTTTCAAAAACCATGGCGTAATGACTCCTACGCTCGTGGTGGGCACCAAGGGCTATCTCCAGTTGGCAATGCGAACCGGCAAGTACGAGACCATCAACTCTGATGTGGTATATGAGGGTGAGCTGAAAGGCTACGACAAGGTAACCGGTAATCTTGATTTGTCGGGCATCCGCACATCAAACGTGCCAATCGGCTACTTCGCATACATGAAGATGAAGAACGGATTTTCCAAGCTTCTCTACATGTCGCTCGAAGAGGTATGCCTTTACGCCAAGCAGTATAGCCCAACAGTCAAGTTCAGCGACAAGATTACACCCGAGAGCTTGAAGCAGATTGCACTGGCTCAGGCAGCAAAGGGAGTGAGTGATGGTGTAGGTTGGAGTTCCAACTTCGAGTCGATGGCATTGAAGACGGTGCTGAGAAGACTTCTCTCTAAATGGGGTGAGCTATCCATCGAGAACAACGATATTCTCAATATCGACGAGGCGCCATCTGCAGAGCAGCAGCGTGACGAGGAGTTTGGCGAGGATAAGAAGGTTATCGTAGTTGATGCCGAGACTGGCGAGGTTAAGGCACCAGAAGATAGTAACGCCCAAGCCGCAGTATCTACTGCAGCAGCCGCACCAACATCATCACGTCGTAAGTTGAGCTAATGGAAGAGGAGTGGAGGACTATTAAAGATTATCCTCACTATGCGGTAAGCAACATGGGAAGAGTTAAAGTGCTATCCCATGTTGTTTATTACAAGGATGGAAGAGTTAGACATAATAACGAAAGTATTAAAACTTTAACTCGTAAAGATGGGTATTTGATGGTTAGGTTGTTTAATAAACAAGGCTCAAAGGGCACTTTGATAAAAGTGCATAGGTTGGTTGCGCAAGCATTCATACCAAATCCTCAAAACAAACCATTTATAGATCACATAAATACCATCCGTGATGATAATAGAATAGAAAACCTAAGATGGGTTACTTCGCATGAAAATAACATGAATGAACTTTCTAGGCAGCGTCAGCATGAGAGTCGGATAAAACTGCTAGAAGAGCGTCCTGAGTTAAGAGATAAATTAACCGAAATATCTAGAAATAGATTTAAGGACGAGAATTTTAGGAAAAAGTTCTACGAAATAATGTCTAGCAAAGAGGTGTATGACAAAAGAATTGCTTCTAATAAAACCAAGAAAGCAGTAGAACACCTTGATGCACAAGGTAATCTTTTGGGAACTTACGTTTCTACAGGAGACGCTGCTAGAAAGGTTGGATTATCACAACCTGCTATTTGGTGTTATATTCATGGTAAGCATAAAACAAAAGATAAAACTATTTGGAGATATAAAAATGAAATTGATAATAGTTAACACTGGAAGTTCTGGAAATTCGTATGCCCTTCAATCAGATTCGGGAGAAATCCTGCTGATTGAAGCAGGCATACCCTTACGAGAGGTGAAGAAAGCCATCGGGTATAAGACGAGCAAGGTAGAGGCATGCTTGTGTTCTCATCGGCATTCAGACCATGCCAAGTATATCAAGGAATATGCCAAGGCAGGAATTATAGTTTATTCCAATGCCAACGTATCGCAGCATTTCCCTAATTGCGTGAGAACTTTGGGTTGCGAGTGTACTCATTGTTTTGGCGAATTTAGTGCCACACCTTTTTTTGTAAAGCATGATGAGGATGCGCCAAACTACGGCTATTTGATTCGTCATAAGGAAATCGGCACCATCTTCTTCGCTACGGATTGCTACAATCTGAATTTCGTTATCCAAGGTTGCAATACCTATCTTGCAGAGTGCAATTATTCGGATGAACTCCTAGACAAGGCTGTGGCAGAAGGCAAGACCCCACGAAGTCAGGCTGATCGTGTTCGCTTATCCCACATGAGTCTCGAACATGCCGTTTCGTGGTTACAGGATTGCAAGGCAGAGCAGTCAGCCCACCAAATCATCCTCATTCATGGTTCCGCCCGTCACCTCAACCCGACCAAGGCAGTAAATAAATTCCAACAGGTCTTTGGCATACCTGTATATTATGCTCAGAAAGGACTTGAAATCAATCTAAAGTAATCAGATATGGCAGTATTCGCAAATTTAAAGGATTCGCCCACCTACATGGAGGCATTGAAAGAGATAGAAACGGCAAAGGAGGCAGGCTATAGCTTGGAGATTAAGAAGTTCCATCCCATCGCCACCGACCAACAGAAAGCCTATCTCAACTTCATCATCACCTATCTATCCGGCAAGATAGGGCAGACGTTCTTCCAGACCCTCAGCGAGATTCAGAAGAACGTGGCTCCCCACATATTCATGACAGGTGAATACGACAAGCACGGCTATCCCAAGTTCAAATCACTGGGCTTGCTTAATACCGCAGAAGCATCATCCGTAATCAGAAACATCATCGACTATGCACTAAGCATAGACATCATGCTTCCCGAGCAGAATGATGAACTGGCAATGAAGTATTGTCAGCGAGACATTGACTCAAACAAGGGGTGGGTGTAACAATAACTTAAAACAAAAAAGCTTATGAAAACATTAAAGGAAGTCATTGCCGAGGCTAACAAATATGCCCCCGACAACGAAGCCTTGCGTGAAGCCTTTGTGCAAGGCGCAAGATTCATGGCAACTGGCAGGTACTACAAGGAACAGCCGATGTTCCCGAAAGAGAACGAGGTGGAGACCGTGGATTTGCAGGTGACAAAAGCAAATGTCAGCTCGATTCCTACCTTTGAGACTTGGTGGAATTTCTACGGAAAGAAACGTGGACGCAAGAAGGCAGAAGCCAAGTGGAATAAACTTAGCTTAGCCGAAAAGGTTGCCTGTATGAGAGCTACCCCTGCCTATGTAGCATCCACTCCCGACCCAGTGTACAGAAAAGACCCACTCACTTACCTTAATGGCGAGTGTTGGAATGATGAAATCATCCAAAAGCAGAATCATGAACAGCAACGAGCTATCGACCTCACTGCAAAGGCATCAAGAATCCTTGGTTCCGATTATCAAGGATAAGCCCGATTACGTCCGCCCTGTCTCCTTCTCGGATGCCATCTGCAAGAGCAACACCACCTTGCTCACCATTCAGAAGCAGGGTAATCTACGCTCACTCGTCGGATGGGTCAAGGGCAGACTGATAGAACTCTTCACCTTCCTCGGAGTCTTCGACATCGTTACCGAGTATCAGATTCAGATGCTTGCAACGAGAATCTGTGTCAAATACTTTTATTGGACCACCGCCGAACTCGACTTCGCCTTTATCTCCTTCATGCAGGGAGATTATGGTAAGCTCTATCAGCACAAGCATGGAGAAAACAATACTACCATCAATCCGCAGGAGATAATCATTGCGCTCGATTCCTACCAAAAAGACCTGCTTGCAGAGCGTGGCAGGATAGAGGACGAGCGCAAGAGGCAGGAAGAGGCAAAGAGGGCTGTCGAAGACTCCAAGAAGCCGCATGGTATGGAAGCTTGGAAGATTTATTGCGAGAAGAACAATCTTGATCCTGCCACTCACCGCATTCATACCGTAGATATGAGCAAGCATGATGTTAATCAGGTACTCTACAAGGATGAGGAAGAGAGAAAGGTGGCTGAAAAGAAGTTCTATCGCAAAGACCTACGTAAACAACAATAGAATAGTTAAACAGAAAAACAAAGAAATTATGAATGTAATTCAATTTGACACGATCATCGTGTTGGCATTTTTGTGGATAGCAGCTATAGCTATCATAGTCTACGACCGCATTAAGTATCGCAAGTACTATGCATCCCAAGGCAAGATGATAGTGCTTCGCATGAACAACGCCTATGTAAGAGGCATTCTAGCCAACAAGGGCATCAACCTCTGCCAGTGCGCCTACTACAACACTAACAATTATCTCTACACCATTGATGGTGAAAGAGTATGTGGCTTCACCGAAGGCTGCACCCATCTGATAGCCGATGCCGTCAAGCATCACCAGGAAGTGATAGATTGCGGCATCAACATCAACCGCTTCGTGTATGAGATTCAGAAGCTGCAGAAAGAGTTTGAGACAACAGATAACATGGAGGGTTGATATGCTAGACGATAATAAAATAGAAGAAGCAGCATATAAATTTGCGACTTCTCAAACACATGGAGAACTTTTAGCTTTGATTGATGGATATAAGGAAGGTTATAAAGATGCCACCAATGAGCTATTGAATGATTTGTGGCATCCTGCTAGCGAAATGCCTGATAAAAATAGAATATGTTTGGTAAGAGTTGTTTATCATCCTAATCATGGGATGCTTCAAGATGAAGAAAGAATAGAACAATCATCATTTCACGATTTTGGTTGGTATGATTACGATTTCAAATATATTGGACATAATTATGATATTATTAGCTGGCTCTATGTTGATGATTTACTTCCAAAGGAAGGAGGAGAGAAATGAAGACTTTTGTATTTGATGTAATGCTCAACGGAAGATTCATCTGTACATTAAAGTATAAATATTGTGCGCTCTTCCCGATAGAAGTTTAAGATTTAGAGAAGTTCGTCCTCAAAAAGAGACCTATTTTGAAAGGTAAGGATTTTAGAATTGTATTTTGATTATGAAAAAGATATTTTTAGTTATACTACCAGCATTGCTATTTGCAGCTTGCAAAAGTGAGCCGGTTAAAACCGAGACAAGAATGTATGAACTTACTTTCGTTGACGGTAAAACGGAAATTTATACCATTAAAAATGTAGATGTTAATGCTCATGCATGTATTGGACATTCTGGTGGTACTTATCATTTTTATCTGCCGTCAGCAGGATATATTGACGCAGTTATTAGATTTAAAAGAGTAAAGTAAAGCGTATGAAACATAAGTTGAAAATGATTTGGCGAATCCTCCGTGATAAGCAGGTTGTGGTAATAACCGAAGA
>ERZ1026880.342-NODE-342-length-24420-cov-10.733470_pt1 | contig 24420 bp, 29 predicted proteins | sample MGYA00380170_ERZ1026880 | MGnify/ENA primary metagenome ERZ1026880 (study PRJEB33269, sample SAMEA4719806) | human gut metagenome | biome: human-associated habitat; feature: organic feature; material: feces | place: Cameroon | collected 2013-10 ...
GCAGATTGCTCAGCAGATTGCAAACTGCTGCTGCGAGAACCGCTTGGCTATCTGTCAGCAGACAGGGACCTTGCAGAATGCCATCAACAACGTGGCAGTAGGTCAGGAGCGTGCGGTTTCTTCCCTTGCCTATGCTACCAAGGACCAGTCTTGTGAGTTAAAGAATGCCATCAAGGAAAGCACTCTTACCATCGTCAACGGTCAGAAGCAGCAGGAGATGCGCGAAATGCAGAATAAGATTGATGCTTTGCGCGAGGAGAACAGTACCTTCAAGGCTTCTGCTATGACTTCGCAAATCGTGGGTCAGGCTGTAGCACCTATCAATCAGGTATTGGCTGGTCTGCAGAACGAGGTGGCAGGTATCAAGTGCAAGCTGCCTGAGACAGTAACAACTCCTTACAGCCCATTTACTGCGGTTCCTAACTGCGTGGCTTATCAGGCAGGTTTGTATGGATTGAATGCTGCCAACGGTGCAGGATTCTGGGGTTAACAAGAAAGGAGGCTGCTATGTTATGGTTAAGACCTTATACATGGGTGAATCGTAACGGTTCGGCGGCAATCGCTTCTACAGGCGTGAAGGTGAATACTGCCGATGTGGTGTTCACCTTTAAAAACCACGCTTTCGTGAATGCCAACTACAGAGGAACGATTATCGTGAATCTGATGCAGGCTATTCCGACAGGAACGACAGGTACGCTGCCTATCCTTTTCGAGACCAACGGAGTAACACAGGCTGTAACCAAGTTCAATGGTGAAGCATTGACGGTTGCAGACGTGCCGGGAACTGGAGTGGTTCAGCTCTGGTTTGAGAGAGACACTAACACCCTTCAGCTGATGACGGGTATTGTTTAACAACAGAATAGATAATAGGAGATTACATTATGTTTCAAGGACTACGAACAAATTCTTTATTCTATGTGCTCGACAAGGGCGAGAACCCGAACTTGAAGATCGGTCAGGTTGTTTCGGTGAGCAACCCTCAGACGAAATACCCTACCTTTAACAATGGCTTCACGCCTCAGCCTATGGAGACTGTGGTGGACGTGAAGGTGAAGCTGGGTGATGAGGAAGTGGATTTCAAGCAGTTACCTGCCAACGGACAGATAGCTAACGACAAAAATCTTGTGGTGAGCGACAACAAGGAAGCCATGAGTGCGGAGGTCGATACGATGCTGAGACAATCCAAGGCGATACTGGAGAGCGTAGATTACCACAACAGGGTCGTTGATTCTTGTGAGGGAATGCTACTGCAGCTCAACCCCCAGATAGCCAAGGAGAAGGAACAGGCTGAGAAGATTTCCAAGCTGGAAGGCAAGGTTTCTGGCATGGAGGGCAAGCTTGACAGGATGATGGGATTGCTCGAACAGGTGGCAAGCAAGTAATCTCCTACCCTATCTATTCACTTTTAAAATCTTATGATTATGGTAATGATTGAGATTACAGAAGACAAGTTTGATGGCTTGTATGAGAACGTGGAGAAGGGCTTGCGCTACTTGGATAAGGCTATGAACTGTCTGGGCGAAATGAAGCGTGATGGCAGACGTGACCGATACGGCGAGCGCAACCGCATGCCCGATTATAGAGGTCGTGGAGGCAGAAGTGGTATGCGAGAGCATGAGGAGTACGACGACATGCGCCAACGTGAAGACCGTGGACGTGATTACAGAAGTGATTACGGAGAAGATTACTAATTAAGTGAAGAGTGAAGAACGAAGAGTGAAAAATTCATTTGCTTTTCCTCTTCACTCTTTTCATTTTAAACGATTGAGATTATGGGAACAAAATACAGACAATCTTTGAACGCCTACGATTATCAGCCGGAAGAAATGAGGGCTTACCTGAGATACAACGGCTGGCACTTCAATAAGAAGATGTGTGAGTGGGCAGTGAAGCAGATGCGGAAGAATGGTAAGCCTATCCGCATGATGAGCAAGGATGATATTGAGGACATCTTGAAGAAGAACAATATTGTGCTGGAGAATAATGTGGGCTATGATGCGGTTTACATCGCACACATGTGCTTGGCGGATTTCTACGGCTCATCTATCACGGAGGAGAAGCAGATGGCTCAGTTCATCAAAGACTACGTGGATGATGAGGATCAGCAGGATGGTTTCATCTTCAACCGCTTCTATGCAGATACATCATTCAATGGTGTGGGCATTCCTTGGGATGAAATATTGTAGTTTATAGTTGATAGTTTAAAGTTTATAGTTTTGACTGAGCAGGAGATTTACTTGGAAAGGTACGACTGGACGGTACATGTGATGTATGATGTTCATTCTAAGGATGCCATGAAGGTTAGAAGGTATCTTCGGGATTTGGGGTGCAGCGGCATTCCTCTCGAAGATGCCTGTAATCTCGTGCTCGAAGGTGAAGCAAACAAAGGGATAACCTATTCTAATGTTGATATAAGAAAAACGGTGGTGGTGATTGGGTGGACTAGTTCGAGGTCGGAGTATATGAATAGCCTCAGCCACGAAATGCTGCATGTTGTTCAGCATATTTCGGAGGTGTTTATGGTTAATATGCAAGGGGAGGAGGCTTGCTATTTGTTGGGTGGATTGGTGCAGGCTTGCTGCAAAAGAAAAAGGTGAATCTTTCGACTCACCCTTCTTCTTTATTTATAAAGTCAACGACAAAGAGTTCTTTTAAAATAAGCAAATATACCACTTCTTCTGTCTATGCTTACCAACTCCCAACCTTGTTCCCCTAGCTTATTTAGTAAAGAACAAGTTTCCTCATTAGTTCTGCACAACTCTTCTATTTTATATTCAAACTTCTTCATTTACACGTCAAATTAATTAGTATATGTCCAAGTGGCTGTTGACTTTACATAAGATGCAACTTTCTTTCCACTGGTATCTGTTCCCTCATAGATGTCACAGCCACTTGCAGTAAATTTAAGAAAAAGTTTAAAGTTTGGCTTTTTGCCATTTAGCGTAATATTTGCCTTTGTGTGCCAACTCTTCAATCCTCCTGAAGTTCTTCCGGCATTACATTGGGCTTTTACAAAATCCTCAAATGTACCCGTGATACTTGATTCATTTATCGCTAAATCTGAAAGGAGAATCAAGTTATTCAAAGAACTTAATTTTCCCGTTATTCCAGGAATGTCTTGAAATAGAATGGTGTTAATGGATTTCATGTTAGAAAAAACACCTATATCACCAAATACGTTTTTACCTGTATATGTAACACCAATTCTTACGAATTTGAGTTTAGTTGATTCGCCTAAAGAAGATATATCTCCAAAACAGCCATTAAAACCAGGCTCAAATCGTAAGGTTTCCAAGTCTGCACAATATGATAGCTTAGCAAGGTCTAAAGTCCAAACCATTTCTTTTTGATTCCAAGCTGCCAAGGTTGTTATTTTGTATCTGTTAGTAATAACAACATCATAATCTCCATCCAAGCAATAAATACTTAGTTTATCTTTACTACCTATTACATCTTTATATGTAATGGAATTAGAAGGATTTGTCAAATCCTCGCTTGTGCATAACTTTGCGCTACCATCAACTGTAAATATTTTACAGTCTGGGTCTCTTGTTACTAATTCAATTCTGCGCTGTTGAACCTCTGTAATGTTACTAACATTGTGAATAGGGATTCTCAATTCGCCAAAGTAAGGCAAATTTCCATTTACAGAACTTTTGTAAGTTTTCATTAAACATTTTACCATATTATTCTATTTTAATTGTTAAACAATACTTTTAAACTATCGTAACTTATTAATAAGTTATGTACTCCTCTACCATGATTGTCCATATCAGCACCAACACGATGTATAGAAATCAATTTATGACTAGTATCTATAGCCAGTACATTGAACAAATCATCACTCTTTGTATTTTCAATTCTGTCATATTGACCAGTAAACTCCCATTGAGAACCTTTATCTCCTTTACGTGAACCAGAAGTTTCCATAACTAGAACTAGTTGCTTTGGATATTCTGAACGATATGCAATTTGGTCGTAATGTCTATCACCTGTTAACCAACAGATAAAATTACCTTTGCCATAAGAATCAGAATGTTCGCCCATAAAATCGTCAACAATCTTGGCAAATTTTTCAAATACCAAACTGGCATGCATTGCTGGTAAATCTAAATTACTAAATGTACAGTCAATCTTAGTATCAACATCAGGGGTATGGGTCATGCAAATTACATGCAGTCCTTTCTTTCTAGCATCTTCCAATGTAGCTTTAAACCATACCTCTTGCTCTCCAGTATCAACAACATCTCCATTAGGATATGTTGTCTCGTAATAAGTTTCAGTATGACCATCTTCATATTCTTTTTTACAATGAATTTTATTATTCCAATGAAATTCGTCAAGTGCTATTATACGAATCTTCATTTCTTCATAATCTTTGTAATAATATGCTTTATTTTCATTAAAAGCTATATTAGTATCTGCCAAATATGGTTGAATGTACTTCGTATAAAGTTCTTTAGCAGAACGGCTTGCATCAGTGTTGGTATATTTACTAACGATATTATTACTTTTATCTTCTTCTGTAAGTTCATAATATCTTCTTCCTTGCCCTTCATGATTACCCATTACCGGCAGTACTCCTGACGCTCCAGCTTCTTTCCAAAAAGAATAATCTATATTCCAATTATGATTTTGGTCACCTGTAGCTACCGCATCAAACAAATAAGTACTATATTGTTTCTTATATTTCATTATTCTTTCCAGTCTGCGTCCTACAGAATGTATATCAGAAAACCATAGCAACGTAAATTGCTTAGTTACATATTCACCAACATCGCTTGCTTTATATCTAAAATTAGCAAGTATTGGTTCTTCTATAAATGGCGAATTAAAAGCTAATATATTATTGCCATCGACAACACTTTTTATCTTATTGCCTAGTTCTTCACTATTGACGGTTTCTTCGATTATGGAATTAATATCTGGTATCGAGCTGCTTTCTATTTTTGATATAACCTTTGTTCCGTCCTTTCGGATTCCTTCTATAAACTTGCCATCGGCAGTTTTCTTTACGGACACAAACTCTGGGTTATCTACAACCTCTGTTTCAGAAAAGGCAGAATTAATCTTATTACCATTTAGTTGTAGATTTTCATTAATAACCTTTGTTCCGTCCTTTCGGATTCCTTCTATAAACTTGCCATCGGCAGTTTTCTTTACGGACACAAACTCTGGGTTATCTACAACCTCAAGCATTTCTGCAACATCAGATTCAATTAGGGATTTACCATCCTCCTTATCCACCTTGTTATCGTTCAGTTTATCTATCGTCTCCGACTTCATATTATGCGCATAGTGGCTACCGTCCACATACGTTCCAGCAAGAACCTTGCCGTCTGTATCCGTCTCCACCTCCATAAACTCTGGAGATTCAATCTCACGGAATGGGAGTGCAGATTGAGAGACTACCTTATTCTCTGAATCACCGAACTCTTGGGCAATATTCTCCTTGTTGAACTTCTTGTCAAGTTCTGTGTTGACTCTTTCCTGCTCAGTCTGCATCTGAGAAGTAACATCTGCTGAGTTTGCTTTCTTGGTAATCTCTGCGGAAAGGGCTGAATCTTTATCTTTTAACTCTGATACTGCTGCCAGAACATCAGACTTCTCTGCCTTGGCTGAAATCGCATTATCCTGAGTTTTGTTCTTGGCGGCAAGTTCGTCAATGGCTCCTTGGGCGTTAACGGATTCGAGACCACTTGTTGTATTGGTGTAAGCAACCGTATTGGCGACACTTGCACCACCAGTAGCAGCTATATTGTTGATGGTCTTCTCCATCTGAGTGCTACGAGTCTGCAACAACTCTATATCCTTGTCGTTGGCTGTAATCTGCTGCTGCTTGTCTGTGATTTGTGACTGGAGGTCGGTGTCTTTGGAATGAAGAGTTTTGACCTCTTTATCTACGTCTTGGATAGTCTCCACCAAATTTTCAGGCAAGCCAGTGGCTGCTTGAATTGACTTGCGAAGCTCTGGGTCTAACTTATCAAGTGTAAGGGTGTTGTTGGCAACCTTCTCGTTTGTGATATTGCCATCCTTGATTTTTGATGTGCCAACAGAGTTGTCGGCAAGTTTTGAATTGCTGACAGAACTATCCTTAATCTTCTCCTCTGTGACGGCATCGGTGTGAATCTTGTCTGAGGTTATGGCACTATCCTGCAACTTTTCTGTAGCTACGGAATCGTTGGCAAGATGTTTCTTTTCTACACTTGCTTCGCTGATTGTTCTGCCATCTACTGCGCTATCCCCGATTTTAGTGCTGGTTATAGCCTTCTCCTCCACCTTCTCCGTGGTTACGGCACGGTCGTTGAGCTTCTCGGTGATAACAGACTTGTCTTTGAGCTTATCGTAGGTGACTGCCTCAGGAGAAAGCTTGGAGTTATCTACAGACTGGTTGGCGATTTTCTCCTTGGTTACATTCTGATCAGCAATCTTTGAAGTTGATACGGCTCCATCGGCGAGCTTGCTTGTCGTGACGTTCTCGTCAGCAATCTTCTCGGTTTTGACGGCTCCATCGGGAAGCTTGTCTGTACTTACCGCACCTTCTGCCAACTTCTCGGTCGTAACATTGCAGTCACGAATCTTGTCTTTCGTGATGGCTTGGTCGTTGATGTCGTCTGTTTTCATCATCGGCACCATACCACCAATTTTTGTATCTTGTCTAAATGTAGGCATATTTAATTTCTTTTGGTTCTGATGAAGTGAATATCTGAATCTTTACGGTCTCTGGGATAACCTGGAGGCGAAGATAGAACTTATCTGTGTTCTTGTGGGCACGGATGGGAACACGAGGCTTCTTCCCGTCGCCCTTATCCTGCCTAATCAGAAGTTTCCCGGGGCGTTTGAGCTTAATCATCAAGTAGATGTCTCGCTGCAAGGTAATCTCTGGTGATACCCATGCAAGTTCTTCCTCATTATAATTCGTTGATACATACTCCATTTTGTACAGTTAATAATTTAAAGTTTATAATTAACAGATTCCCTTTCCTACTGCTTTGTGTTAACCCCTAGCTGCTGCAAGGCTATCGTGTACATCTGAGTAGCCTTATTGTCGTTGTAGGCTGAGAGTAACAGGAAGGCGAGATAGTAGATGAAGGCATTAGAAAGCTTGTCTGGGATGGCTACATCTGTATCTGATGATGATATGCTCACGTTCTTTGGAACTCCCACGAAGGAAATTACGGCTTCTTCTGGCTTCGGCTGCAAGAGGATTTTGATAGGATTCTCTCGCATGATGGCAGCCTGCGGTCGGTCGGCGGTTCCCATTGCACTTTCATCGAACATCATTAGAGCCTCATCGTCTGTATCTTCTACTGGGACAACTGCCTTGAACCAGCCTTTGCCACGAACTCGGGAGATATTGATAACCTCGGTATCGCTAGGCATCGTAATGATTCCGATACCTTTTTCAGCAACGTATTCTTCTACCTTAATGGTTGAAGTGGTCGTTGCATCTACCTTCTTGGAGTCGGATAAGACAGGAGAAGATGCGGCAGTAATGGCAAGCCAATGCAAAGCATCGTTTATCTTCGACTTGATAATGTTGTCCATATACGTATCGTCCTTCTCATCGGTGATTGCCGATGTGTTGTTGGATTCCTCGTCTATGCACCAACGTACTTGCTTTATGATGTCTTCTATCTTCATTTCACCTTATTATATTACTCAGGGTCGTAGTTCGGGAAACCAACATTTTCCTTTGCAGCAAAATCAATTGCCTTTTTAGGAAGGATGAATTTCTTATTCCATCTCTGATTGACGTAAGTAATAAGCTCGTCAGCAGAACGAACGCTCTCAACGTCTTCAATATTGCCTACTTCTGTAGCAGGCTTAGTAACAGACTCATCCACAATATCAGATTCCTCCAATACCTTGCGAATCAAAGAAACCTTACCCTTCTGAAACAATTCGTGAGACTCCAAAAGGTCTTGCGCATACTTGTTGCGAAGGGTTATCTCAGGATATTTGTTGCCTGCAATATTTCCATGTGTAAATTCGTATCGCATGGAGTTTCCACTAACTCCATTCAAGATATGGCTTGCACTATTGCATAATACATTATATCTATATGTCTTAATCATAACTTCTTGTTTTAACAAAGGGACAGGGCTTTCAACTCCTGCCCCTCTGCGTGAATTATATATTGATGAAAAAAGGACCTTTACGCTGCAATATCAGCTCCAGCATAGAGTTCCCACTTGGTTCCGTTGTAAACGTAAACCTTACCCTTCTCGTACTTGATAGAAGTTTCAGGGTCTGTATAGTCGGCAGTCAATGCGAACTTAGCACCCTTAGCTGCTACCTTAGGAAGCTCTGCTACAGAAGTGATGGTTGTAGTGATTCCAGACACACCAAGGTGAGTAATGAAAGCAGTAGGACCTACCAAGATAGAGTTGTAGCCACGGAGAGCGATACAATCAGCCTCGATGTGCATATATCGCTTAGCCTCTCTTGGGTCGTGACCATCCTTGCTCATGTCGTTGGTCTTATCCTTGCCCTTCTCCTTCACGTAGTGGCGAGCACTCTTAAAGTCAGCACCAACCATGCAGTCCTCCATGTCCATAAAGTCGAGCGTCTGATCCCAAACGAAGTCAATAGTACCATAGTTGTCTTTGTAGCGTGTGAACGTAATATCAATCTCCTTGTGGGTTGTAAGAACCTCGGTGCGACCCTTAGGAATCTCGATGTTCATCAGTCGCTTGATGGCATTCTTGCCACAGAACATAAAGATGTGGTCTGACTCAGCAAAGTCTGTGAACATAGCCATAGAGATGGCGGTCAAATCCTCATACTTGTAAATATCACCAATACCATACTGAGTAGTAATCTGATTCAAGACACCCTCTGAGAAGTAAGTGTACTCTGCGGCGCCATCCTCAGTAAGGGAGTGGATTCGACGCTGAACACCAAGCCAATAAGAACGCTCTGCACGCAAGAGGAACTTACTGAGACCATCCGCCTTCATGTCGGAAACATTGTGTGGGATTTTCTTCTCAATCTTCTCGAAATCATCGGTGAAGACAATAGAGAATGCTTTCTTCTGGAGATAAACCTCCTTAGAACGAGGCTGATAGTTCTCTGTAGGAACCTTCATCTGTGACTCAGACAGAGCGGTAGCACCACAAAGGAACGTTGAACCCTGAGGAATAGATGGACACAACATGTTTTCCAAGTACTCGCAATCAGCGCCTTCCTCTACTGCCTTGCCATTTACTGCCTGCAAAGTAACCTCGGTGCGAGACTCGTTCGTGCCAGTAACCAAGAGCATCAATCGGTCTTCTGTCTCAGTAGTAGAACCAATCTTGTAGCCTGCAACTTTTGGTACGAAAACGGTAGAACCCTTATAAAAAGGCTTCAACGAACCAGAGAAGTTGGTACGAGTCAACTTAATGGTTGCGCCCTCGGGGATAGTAGCTGTAACCTCACCATCCAAAGTTTCACCTCCAAAGCGAGCATGTTTCTTCTTGTAACCCTTACAACCAACAGTTGTAGTGAACTTACGAACAATAGAGAGCATAGGGTTTCGATAAGGGTGGAACTTGGTGACCTCAGTATCCCAGTCTTCCTCTTCGAGTCCACCTTTGTCAATCTGTGTAGCAGAAGCCTGCGTATTGGTCAAGTCCTGACCCGCATTGCCACCACCAGGCGCCAATAAATCCTCTTTATCCTTGTCAACAATCTCGGCACCAGCCACCTCTTCCCCGGTTGCAGGACGAGAACCCGGCTCATTCAGCTCAGGTTCAACCTTGTCTGCCATAGCCAGTACGCCACCGCCTGTAACCACTGCAAGAAGCATCAGAATCATCTTGAAGATGAACTGACCGCCTCCGCCTAAAAAATAATTTGATGTTTTCTTCATTTTATACATATATTTATCTGATTAATTATTGTATGTAATACCATTGAAGAATCCGTCCTTCGGCTTCTTCCTTTCCCTAACAGGCTTGTTACCTGCACCCGAACTAGACAGTGAAGGAGGAATGCCTTCGCTTGCGGATGAACGAACCTTATTCTGAATCTTCTCGTTTCTTGCCTGCATAGCAGCCTCATCACGAGCAGAAGAAATATCAGAATCGTAGTTGTTGGCATTGTGGAGCATCTTCCAAACATCATCGGGGATGTCACCGCTCTCCACCTGATCATGAATCTCGTAAATCTGCTTCCACATATCCTCGGCATCATCGGGATAGAGCTTCATCAAGCGTTCGATAGACTTTTGCATGTTTGCTGTCACCTTCTCGGCAGCTTCATTCTGTTCAGCTACATCTTCGTTGTGCTTGGCGAGAATCTCAGCGAGCTTCTTGCCGCCCTCTGGGTCGTCGAGCAAGGCACGAATGTCTATACCCAAGCGAGCCATGGCATCGAATGGGTTATCTTCCGGATTATTCTCCATGTCCATAGCCAGAGCAGCCAGCCACTTGTGGTCGTCGAATACCTTTGACAACGCCTTTCCGCTTTCCTCGTATCTGCCCAGTGCATCTGCATCATCGCTGAGTGCCGCATATCGGGATTCCTTATCCTCGAAGTCGATGTCGGCATGACGCTGCTTGAATCGGTCAGAGAAAGCCTTGCGATTAGGGCGGTCCTCCACTGGTGGAGTTTCAGCCTCAGCAGATTCCATTGACTGTGACTGCTGTCCGCCGCCACCTTCTGCATTCATCTGTTCTAATTCTTCTTTTGTCATATACTTATATATCTGTTTGAAACTTTTCGGCAAAGATGCGAAAATAATGCAAAAATATTTCCGTGTTTCCATCGTGTTGTCTGAGTGGGTGGAAACACGGCAAAAAAAATGGGATTTAAGGGTATTTTTGCGCCTATATTATAATAATGTGTAAGAATATATGGCAAAAGCGAGAATATTAACACTTAGCAAGGTGATGCCCAGCCATAGCAAGTATGACTCGGTGAAGGCTCGAAAGAGACGGCAGGAGCATAACAAGGATGGGGAATTGCTGACCCGATGCAGGAACGCATGGAACAATCTGAGCGGAGTGCGTGAGACGAGAGCGAGAACCATGCGCTATTGCACAGGCGATCAATGGAGCGACACCATCAGGGTGTATCATCATGGCTACTGGGAGGAGATGAGCGAGCGAACCTATATGGAGAAGCGCAACCAGACCCCGATGAGCAACAACATCATGGTAAGCATCTTGGAGTCTATCACTGGTCTCTATGCCAAGCAGGGCACGGAACCAGTTTGCTTTGCAAGAGATAATGACTCCAGGCAACTGAGCGACATGATGAGTGCCACGATGCAATGCAACTGGCAGACTACCGGCATGCAGGATTTGCTGAACCACTTTATCAAGGACTATCTGCAAGGCGGACAGATGTATGCCAGAGAGAGTTGGGAAGACAGGGAACTGGAAATGCCCGATGCGTGGACGGATATGATGGAACCCGACCACATGTTTTTTGAGTGCGGAAGCGACCCACGCCACAACGACATCAGCTTGATAGGCTGTCTGCATGATGTGAGCAGAGAAGATTTATACCAGAAGTTTGCCCGAAGGGAATACGGACTGAGCGTTACCGACCTGAATGCGATATTCGGCATCAACGACGAAATGGACGATGGCGGTTACGGCTATGAGTTTAACGAGGAGAAGGATTTGGATAACTTGAGCTTTGATTTCTCCAACAAGGGTAAGCACTACCATAGAGTAATTGAGGTGTGGACCACGGAGACCAAGCCACGATTGCAGTGTTTCGACCCTATAGCCCAAAACACCAATGATGCGTATTTCAGGGTTGACTTGGAAGATGCAGCGATGATTGCCGACCTGAGAAAGAAGAATGAGAAGCGCAAGCAACAGTATGACGAACTAGGCATACCGGAAGACGAGCGAGCCTACATTACATCGGAAGAGGTAGCCGATAAGTACTGGTACTATACCTTCATGGCTCCCGACGGAACAATTCTGAGTCAGGGTGAATCACCCTACGATTTCAAGAGCCACCCTTTCACCGCGAAGCTCTATCCGTACATCAACGGAGAGATTCATCCGTTTATGACGAACGTGATAGACCAGCAGAGGTACATCAACCGCCTAATTGTAATGAACGACATGAGTATCAGAAGCAGCTTCAAGGGATTCAAGATGGTTCCAACCACGGTATTGGGCGGCAAGAGTCCAAAGGAGTTCGTGGATGAGGCTATCGAATACGACGGATGGATTTTCTATACACCTAAGCGCACTATGCCTAACGTGAAGCCAGAGGTTATTACATCGAACGCCGTGAATATCGGAACCAACGAACTCTTGCAGATAGAGCTGAATCTGATTCGGGAGGTTACCAACGTGAGCGGTGCCTTGCAGGGCAAGACTCCTTCGGCAGGAACTTCGGCAGCTAGATACGCACAGGAAAGTCAGAATGCTACTACATCTTTATATACCATCTTATCGGACATGGAGATATTCACGGAGAAGCTGGCTATGAAGAAGTGTTCCATCATTCAGCAGTATTACGAAGACGGCAGAAAGATATTCAACAAGGACGGTTTGACCAACTACAGTTACGACCGACTTTCGGCAAGAGACATTCACTTTAAGATCAGCATCAAGAATGCAGCGGCTACGGCGGCATACAACACCATTCAGAATGACGATTTGAAGGAGTTGCTCGGAATGGGTGCCATCAACCTGATTCAGTATCTGCAGAATGTGAACAAACCATACGCCGACAAGCTTCTTGCCAGCGTTCAGCAGCAGCAGGAGCAGCTTGAACAGATGTATCAGCAGCAGCAGGCTATTGCCCAGCAGCATGGCGGCGGAATGGTAGAGAACGGAATCGTACAGGGAGCCGACCAGAATGCCGTGGCACAGGCTATGAGTTTGAACAATAATTATTATCAATCAGCATAAGTTATGAGTGAAGTAGTTCAACCAGTAACTGTAGAATACAGTGACATTAAAAGTAAAGTTAAGAAGCGTTTGTCTATTATAGGAAAAAGGCTTTCTGATAAGCAGGGGAACATCCTATTTGCAGGTGTAACATTGTCTTCGGCAGAAGAGGACATTATGAAGCAGCACCTGAAAGAGGCGACGGAAACCTTTGTTGGAAATCTAGCTCCTCTGGTAAACAACTACGTTGACAACACCGACAACGTACAGTTTATTTTCAACAAGACAAGAGTCGATACGGCAAAGGCTGATGCTTTCAGTAGCAATTTCAAAAGCTATGTAGTAGCATCAGTTGCTTACGATGTTTTGTGTACAACGAGTCCAGAAATGGCAAGAAAGTATGCCGACGATATGACTAACCACATGAACGCCGCCATAAAGCTGGTATTCGACAAAATGCCTCCTTCTCATTCGCAGAAGACATTGAAGGACATGACAGGTTCGGTAGAACATGAACCACAGTTAGAAACCATTAAACAAGAATAAGCTATGATTATAAAATTCCAGATTATCAAATCGGTAGTGATTGAGGCTGTTAAGTCAACAACCTATCTGAAGGCAAAAGTAGACAGTGCAGCCGACGAGAACGCCGTAAAGGTAGGCTTCAACGAGGCGGCAGGCGACGATGAGGTGCATGAGAACCTGCTGACCCATGATTTCCAGACGGCATTGGAAATGGTGAAGACCCTTCTTGCCGAGTATCTTGTGCCTACGGCTCAGAGCGTGGGCGACAACATCATCTATTATAACGACAAGGATGATGATATTGTGGAGTTCGTGCTGAATGCCTCTCGCAGATGTAACGGAACCCTGACCGATACACTCGCCCGACTGGTGGCAAAGTATGTGGAAGACTACATGATTTTCCAGTGGTGGACGAAGACCACCAACTTGAAGCAGGCAGAAATCTATCAGGCATCACTCGCCGTTGATGAGAAGAGCATCAGAAGATGCTTTGTATTGAGTGGTCCCACCTTGCCAACCATCCCTTATACCAAACATCTGACGGCTAAGGTAGATGGTAGCGAGGAAGACGGAGCGGTCACCATTGCACTGGAGAATAAGAAAGAGACGCTTTCCTACTCTATCGACAACGGAGCCATTGATGATATTGAGGCACGGAGCGACGATCCGAGCGTATTGGAGATTCACCGCAGCCCAGAGCCTTATGCCTTCTCGCTGAACCCAGTGAACACAGGCGTGGCTATTGTCACCCTCTTTTCACGGCATAGCGATGATTTGAAGGTAGAGTTGGAAGTAACCGTAGCAAAGGAGGTGTAAGATGGAGTTCAACGCATTACACCCTACACATATTCTCCGTGAGAGAGGATGGAAGCCAGAGCCAAATCCTTTCTTGCCTCGTCCGCCACGACCAGCCACCTACTTTGTGGATAAGCACATCTTCATCTATGCCAACCAACTCTGGTACGACATTGACGCAACCACCAACATGCTGGGCAGGGCAAGACGAGGCAACCAGACCAATCAGGAAGAAATCATCCCGACCAGTGAGAACGATCAGGAGCGACCGCTGTTCTATAGATGGTTCGACAAGTATCTGAAAAAGGTGGAAGGAACCCTGTCTGCCTACGTGATGAAACCAAGGGGCGTGGTAAGAGACAACGCCTTGAAGAAATGGGAAGAGAAGGAAATCTGGCTGAGAATGCCAGACAGTTGGGATGCGACAAGATATGACGGACTGGTACAGGCTATCCACAACTACATTTCCACCGGCGCACTCTATGAGTACTTCATGCTTACCTTGACTAGCAAGGACCCACTGACCGTGGATAAGGCACAGCAGCTGGAGGACGAGGAGCTGGAGATTATTGATGCGGCGAACGCAACCAAGCCAGGCAGTCTGATTCGTTCGCCTAAACCATTTGGATAAGGAGGCTGAATTATGGGAGAATTTGACAATATCAAGACCGTATCGGAGATTATGCACGACAAGCGAGAGAAGGCGAAGAAGATTCTGCCAGTGAGCAAGAGCGCACAGAAAGAGTACATTCGTGACTTCCTTGCAAGGAATCAGGAGAAGTTTGAGGAGTGCATGAACGAGTTGGCTCAATACGACCCAAAAACATACGTTACCATCTATGCCCAGCTTACCAAGCACATGATACCAAAGCAGAGCGAGATGAGCGTAACCCACGGACTTGACGAAGACTTCAAACAGTTGGCAGCCATGGGAAGAACCAAGACAGACAACAACGCCTTGGACATTACCACGATGCCACAGATTATGGATGCGGATTTTGAGGAGATTAAAGAGTTAGGCGATGGCACAAGTTAGAGAAATAGATATAGACGAACTCGTAGCCGAGAACAGACGGCGATATTATGATATTTATGGACCATACGACCCATGGACAGGCGAAAACTGCTATGATTTCGAGCATAGGGAACTGCTGGAACTGCCTGACTTCATGATTCCGAAGATGTGGGTTCCCAAGGAATGTATGCGTACCTTATTATATAGGGGGCTTAAACAACTAGGCAGCCTGAAGGAGTACATTATCCGTGTATGGAGAAAGGAGTATAACGAGAAGAGCTACTACACCAAGCAGCTGATTATGGTGCTTACCTTTGAGATTATGAAGGTGAGATTTACGGAAGACCCAGAGTTTGCACTTTATGCTACCGACAAGATTGAGGATAAGGTGACGGGTAACATGATTCCGTTTAAGCTGAACTATCCGCAGCGATTGCTTCTGAGGATATTCGAGGATTTGCGAACCAACAAGAAGGCGATACGTGTTGTTATCTTGAAAGCCCGCCAGTGGGGAGGCTCTACCCTGACCCAGCTTTACATCAAATGGCTACAGGATTTCCGAAGGGATGGCTGGAATGCCATTGTGCTTGCGCAGCAGAAGAATACGGCTAAGAAGATTAAGGCGATGTACCGAAAAGCCTTGGAGCATCAGCCGGGCTGGACCATCGGATGTCCCGGTGCCAAACTGCAATTCTCGCCTTACGAGAACTCGCCCGATGATTTTCAGGTTACTGACGGCATGAGGGCAATCAGAAGAAGTACACTGACCGTGGCATCTTTCGAGAACTTCGATTCCGTGCGTGGTAGCAACTTCCACTGTGCCCACTATTCGGAGGTGGCATACTGGAAGAAGACCCCTGAGCATGATCCAGAGGGTGTGATTTCGTCTATTTCGGGTGGTATCAGAAATCAGGAGGATAACTTGGAGGTGTTTGAGAGTACCGGTAAGGGTAATTCGGGATTCTTCTATGACAAGTGCCAACTGGCAATGGACCCGAAGAACAACGATGCTTACGCCTTCCTCTTTATTCCTTGTTTCTTTATTGAGCATGACATGGAGGAGGTGAAGAATGAGCGTGCCTTTGCCAGATGGCTATTGGAGAACAGAGACAAGAGCACCAACCCGAAGGGCTACCGAGAGACAGGCAAGTTCTTTTGGCGCATGTGGGAGAAGGGAGCCTGCTTTCAGGCTATCGAGTGGTACAGAAACTTCAGAAACAAGTTTACCACGCATTCCTTCTGTGCTACCGAGGCACCAGTGGATGAGGAGGATGCTTTCCGAAACTCTGGTAATTTGGTCTTCAATCCGTATAGCATTGATGATTTGCAGAAGAAATACAAGTGCGACCCACTCTATACCGCCGACATCATCATTGACGGAAACAAGAACGAAGGAACCATCAGTAAATCGAAGATTAGCATCAGAACAGATGGCGATGGTGACTTGAAGATTTGGGCGGTTCCGAATGTTCTGCAGGTTGAGAACAGATACTTGGTGAGTGTGGATATTGGTGGTAAGAGTACTACATCTGACTATACCGTCATGACCGTGATAGACAGATTCGGCATGATTCCTACCATCAAGGGCAAACCGAGAGTGGTGGCTAGATGGCGTGGACATGTGCGCCACGATAAGCTGGCATGGATGGCAGCGGCATTGGCGCATTACTATGATGATGCCCTGCTGGTGATAGAGAGCAACACCGCCGACCGAGAGAAGAACAACAACACGGAAGGCGACCACTTTGGAAGTATCTTGAATGAGATTGCTGATTACTATGAGAACCTGTATCAGCGCACCACAAGTCCGGAAGACGTGAGCGATGATGTGCTTGCCAAGTACGGATTCCAGACCAACAAGCTGACCAAGGGTTGGGTGATTGACAATCTGGAGCAGTTTGTGGATGATATGCTCTGGGATGAACCAGATAAGGAAATGTATCATGAGCTGAGAATCTACGAGCGTCATGATGATGGCAGTCTTGGTAATATCGTGGGTAACGGAAACCATGATGATGTGCTTATGAGTACGGCGATTGGTCTTTGGGTGAGTGCTAACGACATGGAGAAGCCTAAGTGGAAACAGAAGGAAAGAAGAGATAGCGGAGGCGACGGCGTGCATTCCGTGGCTAAGATATAAAAGCATCCCCACCCAGTTTCACAACTAAGTGGGGATTTAAAATTACATAAAACAACTAACTAAAACCTACTATAACTAACTATTAAACAGTAAACTTATATCAACTTATCAATGTATTTATCTAAATCCTTTTCGTACCAGACCAGTTCAGTACTACCCTTTCGTTTCTTTCCTTTCGGGAGTTTGCCAGCCTTCACCAGTCTATCAAATGTAGCCCTTGAAACCTGTACGTACTCGCATGCAGCCGTTTTGTTGATAGGCTCATCCTTGTTGGCGATTTGGTGAAGGAACTTCAACATCATCGAGTTCTGTTGCTTGTTTGTCAAGCACCGCCCCGACTGAATGCGCTCATGGAACTCCATCAGGAGCGAGTCAATCATCTGTAGTTCTTCGCTAATCTTTCCCATACGCTAGCACTTTTTATTGTGGTACCAAAGGGTGAAACCGATTCCGCAGACCACCACCATGAATAGAAAGGCGATATAGCATCTTCCCAGTGTCATAAGCCGCTGCTCGCCTTTCGTAAGCGTCCGCTCGCATGGCACAGGAACCTCTATAGAATCATGCTTGAAGATGGTATCAAGCTTCACCTTATATATGTTTCTGTATCGGTCACGATAGGCAATCTTGCTTATCATCACCGTGTCGCCCTTCTGCATCACATACACGGAATCCTTCACATATACGCTATCTGTCTTGGCTACGGTATCTTTCCGAACCACATACTCCGTATGATATTCGGGAACCTTGATGTACTCCTTGGTCTTGCAACCGCCCAAAAGAAGAACAATCAGAAAACCTACGATAATCGTCAGAATCGTGCTTATCCAAGCCTCTTTGTTATACCATTTCATAATAATACCTTTTTACATATTCCAAACCAGTTCTTTCTATCATCAATGCCGTTCAAGCCGCCATTGACTTTCTTGGTGATTTTTACAATATCATCCTTGTCGGCGAGTTCATTCAGCCCATGGACAAGCCACCACCACATGCCGCTTTTCACGGAACCATTCTGCCCTTCCAGCAGTTCTGGATTGCTCATGATGTCGCCCTTGCAATACTCTGAGTTTTGGTAGCTCTGGTAGTTGGCTCTACCGGTAAGCATCAGAAAGCCGCGACCCCGATATTTCCAGCCATCACCCTTCTTGGTGTTTCCAAGCATCTTTGCCAATCTGCCCTTGTCGTACTTGGAGAAATAGCTTACCTTTCCCTGCTCCTTCATGAACTTGAAGCCAGCGGTTTCGTGAAGCACCTGAGCTAGGAAGTGGCACATTCTTAAAGGAGTATTAATCTCGAAGGTATCAGCCCAGGCATTGATGTAGTGCAGGTATCTATCTACCCTTCCTGCATCTGGCAGAATCTCCAGCATCTGTTTTCTTGTCACCTTCATGCCTTGCCCTCCTTCTCTTTTTCCTGTTCCTTCATAATCTCGGCAAAAGCCCTAGCCAAATCTTCTTTGTTCTCAAGCAGAATACTTACCGTCTTCTCCTGCTTTCGGATTTCAGCCTTCTGCCAACTCTTTTCCCTTACGCTTATAAATTCACAGAACACGCAATATCCTGTCCATATCATAGAGAAGACAGGGAATGGGAGAATCGGACAGGCTATCAGGTCTATGCAGACCGTTACCATGAAGGGAGAGAAGTATTTCCTTGCCTTGTCGCAGGTCTTCTTGAATCCTGTACTTGTCGTAGCCAGTCCGTTCTCCTTCGCTTTTTTGATGCCAAAGAACAGGTCTACACCCATAGAAATGATAAAAGCACCCATGCAGATGGCAATAACCAATGCCGATCTGTACAGGTGCTCTTGTAAAAATGTATGAATAATTTCTGTCATATACCATTAATATTGATTAATGGCTACAAAGATAGGGGCTTTTTCAAAACATTCTTCCGTGTTTCCATTCAACCATTCATATACCACCAAATTTTATCGGTAGGATGGTTTGTTGACTCATCGCAGAGGAAGCTAACCGTCAGTTCTGATACCCTTTTCTTCAATGTTTCCTTGCTTCGGGACCACTTGCCGAGTATATCAATGTTCTCGGCGTACATCTTATTCATGGTCACGGCAAAATCCCACATCGTGTAGTCGGGAATCATCAATGCCTGTTTCTTGTACTCTTCCTTCATTTCCTCGTAACCGAAGAAAGGCGCATACTTCTTGGTAACATCATCCTTGAAGTAGTAGATGTTGGCGATGCAAGCTCTGCCCAGCTTCTCATCGAAGTGGTGTCTTCTCTCCATCCAGTAGATAATGTTTCTCTGAACAATCTGCTCCTCCTCTTCCGAGAAGCCGCACTCGTCATTTCGCAGCATGCGGTAAGCAACATCTGCCACGTGTAAAAGCGATTTTGATAAATCCATAGGCATATAATATTAATGTAAAAATAATAAATACATGGTGCGTCTCCAGTTGGTCTGGAGTGATGAGCCAGTGCTGATAATACAGTCTGATGGCATTGATGCCAATGAAATAAAAGAATGGGATACGGAAAATCCAGCAGTACTTAAAGAAGAAACTCACAGGAATCATGCAGAGAGGCATATAGATATATGCCAGAAAGTAAATCCAGATGATACAGCCTCCGTTGTTGTCTGTATCAAGTATTGCTGGTCTAGGGTAATGCCCATAGTCCCATACACCATACCAATGCCACAACATCAGTGGTATCGGTGCCCACTTTGCAAGTAGTTCGTAGAACTTCCAAATCTTGCGGCTTACCAAGCCGTTTAAAACCATTTGTCGCTCCTCGTCTGAGAGAGCATCGTCTTCTTTTTGTTTCATACAAATAAAATTTTATGTTAAACACCTGAATTTAGTTGCTGTTTCTTAGAAATAGTATGCTAAATCTTATAAATCGGTGCAAAGTTAAGAAAAATCTCGCACAAAACAATGAAAAATGTGCAAAATCTTAAAATATGTTGTTAATTTGGATATTTTCTAGTTAAGTAGTACCTTTGCACCTGTATTTCAACAACATAAACATTAAACAGGTGTGCGTATGACAAAGACAAACTTTAGCTTAACTGCAAGGCAGAGGGAGGACATCATGAAGGTTTACGGCGAGATAGCCCTTACCTGTCACTCGCAGCAGGAGGCATATATCAAGGTAGCCTCTCATCCTGCCCCGAGATACTACGTCAGTCCGAAGCAGGCATTCGAGCGGCTTAGAAGAATGGTGGTAGGCGATTTCTCGGTGGTGGATGCCATGACGGAACCGAGAAGGCGAATGTACTATTCTCTTTTCGAGAAGCTAAAGAAGGTATCTCAGCGGAAGGAGTTCATCGGGCAGTCGCTTCATTTCATCTGCCAGTTTCTGGTCAGCGAGCCTGCTCCAGAGTTCTTTCTTTCACCGGTATCTGTGCAGTATATCTTCAATAAATGCAAGCGTTATGGTAAGGATTTCAGAGATAACAAGTAAGCCAGACTTTGGATTAAAGGCTGCAATCTCCATCCTCTGCATCATTCTGCTGCCATGGCATGTAGGTTTCAGTCCGGCACTTCCCATGGAGAACCATATCATCTACAGTTTCTTTCATGTCAACGTGTTTCATCTTGCCGTGAACCTTCTGGTTCTCTGGCAGATTAAGAACAGACTCACGCCAGTAAAGGCTTTCATGGTAGCCGTGGCTGCCAGCATGCTGCCTATGTACGTCAGCGAGCCGACGATGGGCTTGTCTGGTTTTCTCTTCGCCCAGTTCGGAATCCTTTGGGGACGGACGGGGCGATGGAAGGAGGCGATCAAGAAAGCGATGCCGTTCATATTATTCACGATGTTGCTGAGCAACGTGAACGGCTTGCTTCATCTATACGCATTTTCCATTGGCTATATAATTGAATATCTTTCCAAGAAGGCGGCTCGTAGAGAGTAGCCGCCTTCGGTTTATTTACAAGCTATTGGAAAAGTTATCTAATCTTGTCTTCTCTTCTGTTCTGAACCACCACGATGGAGCCAGCAAAGGAATCGTTTGCCTTGAAGCCATTCAGCGCATAGGCAAACTTGAAGTATTTCCAAGGCTTCCCTTTCAGACTTTCCAGCCTGCACCAGTGCTTGCAATCGTTGCTGCCATACACTTCAAGACTTACCATTCCATCATCCGTATCGGCTAGATGCTTGATAGCTCTCAGTGATTTCAGGGTAATGCTTCCGCCAAGCTTCAATGGTCGGGTTGTGAACAATCCATCATAGACATTCTCATCATCCTCTTCCAAAGGAATACCGGTTAACGAATACACCAGACTATCATCAAACTGAATCAGACTGTCGGGATAGTTGTTTGCCACATTTCTGCAGAAAATTTTGCCTCCTGCATAATTCTGAGCAATGGCAAAGTTCTTCTCTACCATATTATATACATAATGGTAGTTGGTACTCTTGCTGAATATTCTAAGCAGCGAAACCTTGTAGTCGTATGCTATCATGCAGTCGTTTATGAACTTTCGGAAAGGAAGGAAATTCTCAGGCAATCCTCTGTTCTTTCCACCGCTCAACTGCTCTGATACGCAAACCGCTTCTCCGCCCGATGTTGCCATCAGCCCTTTTTCAGATGTAAAGTACACAACCTTGTCAGTAGGAGTAATGGATGCAGCATTGTTGCATAACTCTCTTGATATAGGATGAATGCTAGAGTAAAGACCTTCAGCGTTCACACTCATGGCATAGATTCCTTCATCAGTGAACACGAGCAACGGATATTGACCGAACTGTCCCTGACTCACCGCCTCCGTGTTAGCCACGATTCCGAGAATTCTACCTGTACCGATGGTATTATCACCCGAAGCCCCGAACACGAATGGGTTGTTTGCTTCCGAAGTAAAGATTTGAGAATCTAGCGTCTCATGGGCGTTTTCATCAATGGTAGGGAGTACTATTTCTTCTGCACTTTCTAGCGTGTTTGCCTGCTCCTCGACTGGAAGATTCTCGAAGCTATATGCGCCATTCAGCATGTTATGGGCGTTTAGGGATACACGAAATTTATTATCTGTATCAGTTCCATGTACATGAATTATCATTTCCGTTGCGTTAGGATCTGGATAGAACAACCAACCCGAAAGCGTATTCTCGTTAAAAAACGTAGAATCGTCAGACTGAACCCAGGCATCCATAGATGAGGAAACGATATGAACGTAATAGGTGATTTTCTTGTCTGCATCACCGTTTCCTTTAGTTGCCAAGAAATTGTTGAATCCCTTAAATGGGAAACGTTTCAAATCGAAAACGTTGATTCGATTGTTGTATGTAAACATTTTCTTGGCATACAGGTGCGCCCATCCATAGTAGTCATCATTTTTAAGCTGTTCTTGCGAAGTAAGCGTACTGACTACGTTTCTTTTTAACGGAAGCACTTTTGGCTCAGATAATGAAGAACCGATTTCTTGCTTATTCAATTTCAGACTTGCCAATTTATAAAACTGAGATTTACTAAGAAGTTCTTCTATAATCTCGCCATCCGACTTATATCTAGGTAGGATTTTCTCTTGCGACATCATATCAGTATATTCTACCGTTGCGTCAATGGTATTGTAGCAAATGTTGCTAAACCCAGTTGGTATTTGTTCAGCAGGACCGGCATACATTCTCCATTCGGACGTATATTTGCTATCCAAGCTATAGTATGGTTTCACTTCGTCGGAAGCAAATATAGTCAACTCCTTTACAACATCCTTCCAGTTTTCAAAATCAGTAATACTTGCCATATACTTTAATACGAAAGAACGAGGTTCGAAATAAAAATCATCGGTTTTGCCATTGGCAGTACTATTAAAGAACTCGCAATTTCTCGTTACCGTTGGATAACAGATTATCGGCGCAGAGATTCTTGTATAGGTGCCATCGTATAGCTTGAGAGCGTATCTAATGAAAAATGGGAACATGAACACATTGTTTTCTTTCTCTCTTTCGATACCTTTCGTGACGCATCCTTGCACTGCATTCAGATAGTCAGTTTCCCTATCTTTGATTATTGTGTGAAGACGGCAGTATTCACCTTGTGTATATCTGTCTCCCTCTTCTTGGTTAGGAGTACCATTAAAATATCCGATAAAGTTATTATCACTATCATACCAAGCGTGGTTATCTGTACCAGATATAATATAAGAAAGCTCGCATTTATAAACATTGAAACCCGATGTTTTCTTTTCAAAAAATGGCACGAACGATGGTATAGGCAAATCTGCACCTAAATCCTTATAGGTACCTCCTTTGAAAAGAAAATATCTAATGCTTTTCGAGGTTGCCACGACAAGCGTATTGCCTATAGATTTTACGTCAGAAACTTCTCCGATATTAATGAAAGTTTGCTTTTCTCCATTTAATATAGCTTTACGGTCATACCATTTGATAGTGCCATTATCAAGAAAGCCATCGTATGTAATGATGTTCTCATAGTCTTCCATCTTGTGTACGTGCATGATCTTGCCGCCGATAGACCCAATGTTAGCCATTCTCTGAATCGGCTTCATTTCTCCACTTCGATAGATGAAATCCTCGCAAAAGGAAAGTTCTCTATCTTCGCTCAGCAAATCACTTGGTATGTTCGTCATACCTTTGCTGAAACTCAAAGTTGTTGTTTCACAATTTAATTCCATGTTTGTTATAAAAATAATTATTTATACTGCCCCCACCCGGTTGTTAAGCTGGGTGGGGATTGATTTTACTTATAGGGATTATTGACACACCATTCTACAAAGTGCCATACACTTATAGCAAGAACAATAGCGAAAAAACTTCTTTCGTTAATTTCAAATGTTCGAAGTATCCCATATAAGATAACTGCGCTGAAACCAAACTTCAGTAAGGTTTTAAATATTTCACCTAGCATAACTAGTCTTTGTTTTTTCCGTCTGCCACATCATCGCCAAGAACATCTTTGATTTTCTTGGCGATGAACTCATCAGAAGAGAGTTCTTTTATAAGGGCATCAATATCTGGTAATTCTGCATCAGCTCCGTCCTCTTTCTTTATAGATGAAGCATAGTCCTTTAGTGCTTTCACCCAAGGGCTATTAGCCATATCTGCCAATGAATCCTTTTGGATTTCGTAGGCTTTCTTCAACTCTCCGTTATCACGGAAATATCTGAGCACTTCCGTC
>ERZ1026880.344-NODE-344-length-24375-cov-4.004153_pt1 | contig 24375 bp, 26 predicted proteins | sample MGYA00380170_ERZ1026880 | MGnify/ENA primary metagenome ERZ1026880 (study PRJEB33269, sample SAMEA4719806) | human gut metagenome | biome: human-associated habitat; feature: organic feature; material: feces | place: Cameroon | collected 2013-10 ...
TTATTATATTTTCATCAAATAATTTCAATATTTTTCAAGGAAAAACATAAATTATACACACAAAAAACAGCACTCAGGACATAAATCCTGAGTGCTGTATCGGCTTCATCTTTTTATTCTGCTTTTATCTCAGTGCCGTCCTTAAACACCACCGTCACATCTTCCTTGCTTTTTACTACAATTTTCTCTACCAGACTGCTCCACAGGGCATCGTCAAATTCTGTAATAATACCTGTCTGGTCTTTCAGTACTGTGATGAATCTGCCCATCTGCTCATATCTTGCTTCATTGTCAGAAATTGCGGTGCTGACTTCATCGTACTGTGCTTTCAGCCTGTCATAACGTTCCACTAAAGCATTGTATCGTTTATTGTAATCATCCTGGTCTTGTGCCACCCGTGCATTCTCCGCCACTGCATTCTGCGTAAGCTCTACCGTCACAGCAATTTCTTCCTGCAAGGCATCACGCTTGGTTTCCAATTCAAAATTATCACAGAGCATCGTTCTTATCATTTCTGTGTTGGCAATGATCTCGTCCTTCTCGGTAATCAGCCGGTTCAGAGCCTTTATAAAATATTTCTTGATTTCATACTCCGTCAGGTGCGGAGTGGAGCATCCCGTCTTGTTTCGGAATTTATTATTGCACTGGTAGATGATGCGGCGGTACTTGTCATTGGAATGCCACACCTTGGAACCGTACCAGCCGCCGCATTCCGCACACTGCACCTTGGTGGAGAAAATACTGACTCCGCTGTAGCGTTCTTTCCCTTTATTTCGCTTTGCAATTTCAGCCTGCACCAATTCAAAAATCTGCGGGTCGATGATTGCTTCATGGTTATTTTCCACATAATACTGCGGTACTTCACCTTCATTGGTTTTCGTCTTCTTCGTCAGAAAATCCACTGTGTAGGACTTCTGCAAAAGAGCATCGCCCTTGTATTTTTCATTTGTAAGAATGCTCCGCACCGTTGACTGGTTCCACTTATCCTTGCCTCCGGGCGTCTTGATGCTGCGTTTGGTAAGTTCTCCGGCAATGGTATGCATGGTCATGCCGTCCATGAACAGCTTATAAATCAGCTTTACCGTTTTGGCCTGCTCCGGCACCACCACAATCGTTCCGTCCGGTCCTTTCTCATATCCAAGGAAACGACTGTAAGCAAAGCTGACCTTTCCGTCTGCAAAACGTTTCCTATGTCCCCATGTTACATTCTCGGAAATAGAACGGCTTTCTTCCTGTGCAAGAGAACTCATGATTGTAAGAAGTAGCTCGCCCTTGCTGTCGAAGGTCCATATATTTTCTTTCTCAAATTTCCAAATCAATTTTCAAGTAGTTTTCTGATATTTTGTTTCTTTATCTGCTATTTCATTATATTTGTTGATACTTACATTGTTACACACGCTGAACGATAGATACCTAACACCCTTTACACGATAGCTCACCTTGAACGATACCGCTTTTCTGCTATCGTTCATTGTTTGTACCCACTCATTCTCCCAACCGCTATCTGCCGCTCGTCAAACACCGCAAAAAAGGCCAAAAAAAGAAGGTTTCTGAAATCCAGCATTTCAAAAAGCCTTCTATCAAGCGGTTTTAAGCATATTCCGTTGTCTGCGCGCATCGTATCTTTGTATCAATCCAATAGTCTTTATTTCGATGTATATGAGCTTTACCCCCCCAGATAACTTTCTTGCATTAACTTGAGCACTTCCAGATTATCCCCTTCGATATAGAGGTTTTCGGTGGTATCCCAGTCTTTGCTTTCTTCCGGGCATGGGCGCAAGGTCTTGCGAATCGGCTTATTCGCTTCCACAATCGCCGCCTTCTTGCCTACCCAAGTAAACTCATATGCCTCATCACCTTCAAGCACATCGTCCGAAAGCATCTGTTTGAGCATTTCAAAGTTGATGGCCTTCTTGAGGTTCCCATCCTCACCCACCGTTTCAGTCACACAATTTGGGAACAACGCCCCAATTTTTTCTACATTCTGAGCCGTCATATCCACCGACTCCATACGCAACTTTTCCATTATGCTATACCTCCGTTTTTGTTTATCTCGCTATATTTCAATGCACTATCAAAGTGCCCCTAATTCCTTCTTCAAGTGCTTGAGTTCGCCGTTCAGCTTCATCTGGCGATTGAGCTGCTTTTCCTTGCGTATCTTCCCTTCGAGGGCTTTGATTTTCTTTTGCAAGGCTTGGCGTTTTTGTTCACGTTCTACGCTGTCTTGCAGGTTCTCTTGCTTGTTGTCCGCAAGGGCATCGCCGGCGATTTGGCGGACGATGTTTTCGTAGATGGCATCCATACTAAGGCCTGACTGATTGATACACCGTTCAAAGTCTTCCTTGTCGCCGATTTTCGACAGCAAAGTCGCTATGATTGAAAGCTTGCTTCCTTTTTTGATTTCTTGCTGCAAATCCTTATGCAAGATATCATTTCTGTCGTCTATGATTTTCATGGCATGACTCCCTACCCACAGAATATAGTATAACTATTATAGCATGTGTCATGTGCCTTCTTCACTGATTTACAGTATAGCAAATCAATTTTCTACACAACGATTCAATTTCGCCTTTCTTTCCCTTTTCCCTCCCCACTTCTCTGCCTCATATCGTATAATGGAGCTATTACATGGAGGTGGTTTGGATGTTTGTGGAGATTAACGGGGCGTTGTTGTATCAGCAGCGGAAGGCGGTGCAGTTGACGTTGGACAAGCTGGCGCGGGCGAGTGGGTTGTCTTATCAGGCGCTTACGGAGGTTGAGGCGCATGCGCACACGGCATGTAGTCCGATGGTGCTTGCCAAGCTGATTACGGCGTTGCGTTGCACGGATGAGGCGTTGCTGTATCGTGCAGGGGATGGGACGATTGCGGCGCGTGTGGAGACGTTTTTTGAAAAAATTGAGCGCAACGGCATTGCACTCACCGAGGTATTGAAGCGTGCCTTGCATCCCAATTCCGGGGAAACGATGCGGTTTCGTGCGCGGGTAATATGTGATCTTTTGGCACGCAATTTCAACAACATCGCTTTGCAATGCGATGCCAAGGCAATCTATACGATTATTTTCGATAGTCACCTGTGTACCTCCGAGCTTGAGTTGCTACATCATCCAAATACAGAGGCACGTTTGACTATTTTGCCGACCCATATTGCGGAGATTTCCGGTTTATCGCCAACGCAAAAGGAGCAAATTTTGGCCCTTCTCCAAACCGACGCTCACAAGGTGGAAACCTTGATTCGCATTTACGGTTATTTGCTGGATGGACTCTATAACATGCAAAATCAACGGGCGGTGCACAATACCTTTGCCACGATTTGCGATTTATTGGACACGCCAAAGCCACCGAGCCAATACCAGGTGGATGAATTCTGCTATGCGATTACGCTTATTCTCTTGAATTACTCTATTCTTCAACGCCGTTTCTCGATGCAAACCATCAAAACAACTGCTCAAAAGAAGCTGTTTTAACCAACTTTCACACATATAAAAAAGGACTTGAGGTTATTGCTCAAGTCCTTTTGTTATTTTATTGGTGTTTTATAGGTGCTCATCAAATGCTAATATTCGTCCAACCAAGGCATTTTCACGAATGCAAATGCGGCGTTGTGTTTCGTCGTACACGGCATGGGAAACGGTGATGTGTTCAATCGGTGCGCCGGCATATTTCAGTGCTTTTAAGATACGCACCTTGTCGGCAACCGGAGTTTCTTTGCCAAAGATAACGCCTTTTAGCGTGCAATCAGCAGGCTTAAAGCATTGTTCTTCATCGTGATTGAATAGGGTATCGTCAATGAGGAGACGGTATTCGTTTTCGTATGCCCAAGCCGGCATTTTGGTAAAGAATTTTTCATGAAAGTCTTGCCAATATCGTTTTTCCCATTGCGCCATATCGGCATAGCAATTCATATAGGCGCTTTTTTCACCATTGGCGCCTTCAAGCCACGCACTGAGCCATTGTGGATCAAAACGACCAAGGGTTTCAAAAAAGTTCCGCGCGATGGTGTCTTCTTTGTACGCAATCGGCGAGGCGTTAGCGATGATTTTGTGTCCGCTTTTGGCAGATACCACTTCTACCAAACCGGTTTCGCCGGCAAGTGCCAGCTCGTACACCAAGCATACACCGTGGTGCTTGTCGGCATAGTTGCCCCACATCACGGCATTGTCTTTTTCTCTGGAAAAGCACACAACCATGCCGCCGGGGTAAATGAGTTCCTGCAATTTGGCAACGTAGTGATTGGCGAAATTTGAGGTGATTTCCAGCCATACTTGTCGGCGTCTGTCATCCAGTTGCAGGTCTTGCTCACGCACATAACGGAACACAGCCATGGCTTCAGTGTATTCTTCAATTTGCTCCATCATTTGCTCGCACGCTTCTTCGAGCTCGCCATTTTCGGGAATCATGGCCTTGATTGCCTCTACAATCTCATGAAAGCTGTTGTCGTTCCATTCTTCGACAGGCTTCAAATTGATGCAGCCGATGTCGCTAAACGATTGCGCACAGATGTTATACGCTGTAAAGTGTACGAGCGTCAACCACAGCGCCAAAAATCGTCCTGAGCAGCCTTTTGTTTTGTTGCTGACACTGTGCATCAATAGCGCAATGCATTCCTGCACCGAGGCATCATTGACAAATGATGCTGCAAGTGTGCGATAAATTTTTCCGCGTTCTTTGCCTTCATACCGATAAATATTTTTCTCGATTATTTTGTTTAGGATAATATCGCCGTCTGTGCCCTTAAAAAACAAATCCATGCAACGATACAAACTGCAAATATAGTTTCGAAACAATCCTTCCCACGCTGCGCGGTCACCTGCCCAGTAAATGTTGATGTAGCCTTCAATCGGGTCGTTAAGCTCTTCCTGCTTGGCAAAACGAAAAGCACCTTCGGAAATTTCCAAAAGCGCCGCTTCTATGCTGCGGTAATGATACACTTCCATTCGCTTCCCTCGCCTTCTTTTCTGCTATCTCTATTATAGCGCCAATGCCTGCGGTAATGCACGCCCATGTACTGAGTTAATGTATTGCAAGACTTTATCAATATCCTATATGTTTAATCAGAAAAAAATAAAGTGCAAGAAATCTCTTGCACCTTATTTTTTCACACAATACAGCTTAGTTGAAGCCCATCACTTCTGCTAAGCAAAAATATACAACACACACTTTGTCTAAACGACTCTCAATTTGTGCACTATTTAAGCATTGGGGCATGGCAACGCTCACAGCAATCGTTTGCGGGCGTATTTTTTTGATAGCACACCGGACAAATCAAATATTGATCTCCGGATTTATCGTATTTTTCATAGTAACTGTTCAATTTCGGATGAAAACGCACGCGGTCGTTGATGTTCAAATATTCATAGAAGGTGGAATTGTCGACCTGCTTTTTCTTTACGGTGCCGTCTTCCATTTGAACGTCTAAATAGTAGCGAACGGTGTAGGTTCGTAAGTTATTTTCGTCAGTCGTATAGTTTTCTTTCCTGTGCTTATTGACGATAACCCCTTCCCACGATTTTCCGGCAGTAGCTTTTACAATTGCTATAATCCATCCGACAAAAGCAAGGATTGCCAGGATGATTCCAATCACCAATGCGTCTGAATCTGCAAAGATTCGTTGAATAACTGCACTGGCTGCCACTATGGCAATAATAAGGGCAATGATAATCGCCGCGCCTTTATGTTTGCCTTTTTTGACACCTTTTAAGATTGCCGGGTCATTGTAAACATCGCTAAAAATGATTCCGGCAAATTTGAAATTGACAAAAAAACCTTAAGCGATGTTTTCGATATTGCCTGCACTTGATACGACATCCATAATGCCAAAACAGCTAGACTACCTCAAGTAGCCTAGCTGTTTTTTGCTTTCACCTTTCGCCACCCACATGTTCTCAATTGACGGAAGCCTAATAAATCTATACAATGAAGGTAACTCCTGTTTCATTTAGGTATTTATTGGTCGAATTGATTACAAAGGAGATTATGGTATGGTTTATACGAAAAGCATCGAGCAAGCTGATATGATGCGTTTACTGGATAGTTTGTACGACACCGCTGTAAATGGCGTGGACAAGAAGCACGTTATTGGCGAAAAAATGCCGGTCGATGCACTGTTGCAGCCCGTTGAAAAGATTGTGAACACCTATTTAACCAAGCACCGCACGCCGGAAAAAGCGGCAAAAAGCTTTATCAACTACCAAATAGCCAAATGTAGCACCGCCGGATTTTTGACCGGACTTGGCGGTGTGTTGAGCTTACCGATTGCCATTCCGGCAAATATCGCCAGTGCGCTGTTTATTCAGTTGCAAACTATTGTTACCTTGGCCAAAATAGGCGGCTTTGATGTACAAAGCGACCAAATACGCACGATGAGCTACATGTGCTTGGCGGATTTATCGGTGGAGCAGGTGCTCAAACAAAGTGGTATTCAAATTGGCGAACGTATGGCAATGAGTGCCATTAAGATTATTCCTTGCGAGATGCTCTACCGTATCAACCAACGCGCCGGATTTTGTCTGGTAACAAAGTTCGGCCAACGCGGTGTCATTAACCTAGGTAAAACCGTACCCATTGTTGGTGGCGTCATCAGTGGCAGCTTTGACGGTATCAAAACCAAGCAAATTGCCGACCGCGCCTACAAAACCTTTATTGAACAAAATCTTGCCTATACCACCAACCACGCCACCGGCGATTATTACGATGTTGAGTATACTGAGTTATAGCCAAACCACGAAAAAGGTTGCCGAAGGAAGAAACGCCGTAAAGCAGTTTCCCCCTTTGGCTGTTGTAATCAGTTGGAATGATTGAACGCAGGTAGATTGAGTATATGAGCGTTCCATAATGGGCGCGCTGCATACATAACCTCCAAAATCATCCCGGAGGAATTGTATATTCAACCCTAATCTATAACGAAACAAACCCGGCGCACAGACTGTTTTTTTGGTCTGTGCGCCGGGTTTTATTTATTCAGTAATGGTACAAGCAATGGATTTGACGAGGCAAATCCGGCTTGACAGTTAATCGTTTCCCTGCTTATTTCTGATAAGCGCGATAGAGGAAGGTAACGATTTGTGCGCGGGTACAGTCATTGTCAGAGCCAAACAGGCCACCACCGATGCCGCCGGTGATGCCGTTTTCCGCTGCCCACTTGACAGCCGCTGTATAATAGGTGTCAGCCGGTACATCGCTGAATGCGGTGCTGCCACTGACAGCAGGTGCGCCGAATGCACGATAGAGGAAGGTCACGCTCTGGGCACGGGTGCAGGTAACGTCAGGACTGAATTTACCATCGCCCGTTCCTGAAGTGATACCATTCTCAACTGCCCATGCAACGGCCTTCGCATAGTAGCTGTCTGCGGAAACATCGGAGAAGCTACTCATGTTCTTTGGTTCCGGACTGCCTGCTGCTCGCCACAGGAAAGAAACGATCTGAGCACGGGTGCAAGGCTGGTTTGGCCCAAACAGGCCACCACCGATGCCACCTGTAATACCCTTTTCTTGCGCCCACTTCACAGCTTCATAATAACCGTCGTTGGTGGATACATCGCTGAATGGGCTTGTTTCAACTTTCTTGGCAAAGGTAGCGTTGACCTCAACCTTGCCGGCAGGCATGGTAAAGGTATACTTGCCATTGCCCTTGTCGGTCAGCTTGAGAGTGTTACCGTTTTTGTCAGTGACGGTGAGTTCATCCAATTGATAACCACTGTCGGGCTTGACAGTGATGGTCACATTGTCACCCTTGGAGGCCTTTTGTGGGCTGACAGTCACATCGCCGTTCTTAGTGCTAGGCACGGATACCGCGTAAATACTGCCAGAGGAAGAACCACCACCGGAGGAAGAACGTCGTGTTACGGACACCTTGCAGCTCTTGTCTGCACTTTCGTGGTTATCATCGCCCGCATAGCTGGCTGTAAAGGTATAAGTCTTGGTCGCGTTAGGGAGCGCTGCGGTGAACGTGCCGTCACCGTTCTTGGTCACAGTGATGTCGTTGTCGCAAGTGACCTCTACGTTGCCCTCTGCCGGAACGCCATTGGAGCTGACGGTCAGTTTCACCGTACCGGAGCCGGTGAGCGTGGATTTATCCGCAGTAATGCTAACAGTAGGGGTGGCTTTATCGACAGTCAGCGTAGCAGTAACAGCAGCGCCTGCATTATAATTATCAGTCTGTGCTGTGGTCAAGTTGACCTTGATGGTCCCTGCCTTGGTAATGGTCAGAACATTGCCTTCAAGTGTAGCTGTGCCTGCTTGCTCATCAGTATTTTCTGCCAATGTATAGGTAGCTTCACCGGCATTGGAATCAATATTGAACAGTTTGCTTACGTCATAGGTAGTACCAAAAGTGTGATGAACATCAGATTTCGCAGTATTTGTCACATCTGCCCTATCAATGGCCACATTAATTGCGTTGCTGGTTTTGGTGCTATTACCATCATTCACCAGAACCCAATATGTACCACTGTCAGATACATCGGTCAATGCAAGAGTACGTTTGTTATTGTTGATTTGCTTATCGGTACTCAATTCCAGTGTTCCGTTTCCGTTAGCGTCCTTATACCAAACATAGCCCCAACTACTGTTCACAGGAGAAGCCTTCAGTGTAACTGTGGTACCATAGGTAACAGCGCCTTTCGCATCAGAAGTCAGAGAAATGGAATCCGCCATCGTCCACTTGGCAAAGTAGGTCTTGCCCACAGTCGGAACGGTTACAGCATTGCCGGAGAAATCTGCACTTTCATACCAACCGGCGAAGGTATAGCCGTCTTTAACCGGTGTGGCCAGTTCTGTATTGCTTGTCGGAGAATTTTTAAACGTGCCACCGTTAGTGACAGCATAACATGTGAAAGTAGAAGTTCTATGCGTTTCTACCGCACTCATAATATCATTGGAAGACACATAGATAACCGCCGGTGACTTATTGGACGCCATATTGGAAAAATACGAGGTATCATCGGACTCGAATGCGATGGATTTTACAGCCGACATATCTAACACTTTCAAAGAGTTTGTACCTGAAAATGTCCGATTTTTCTTAAAGAGAACACTTTCGCCTTGAATCGTCACGCTCTCTAAATTTTGAGAGTACCGGAACATATCCGCCCCAATCGTCGTAACCGTTTTCGGAATCACAACATTTTTAATGTTTGTATTATAGTTATCTTTGTCGTTATATTGTCCAGTCCATCCGAAAAGGCCCGAGCTAAGCTCAGTAACTGTATATGTGACCCCATCCACTGTAAGAGTCGAAGGTACAGTCACATTTTCAACTGTTTTTGGCTCATAGGCAACCAAACTTGCATTTGTGCCCAACGCGTCAAATGTCCAGGTAATATTATCTACCGTTGCGGTCAAACCTTTTTTGGGTTGTTCTGTCCAATTCCCGTCAGAGCCCATAACCCACTCATTATTTCCGATAACAGCAATAGTTTTTGCGTTCACATTGGATTTTATAGTATTAAGCTGTTCCTTATTGTTAAGAATAACTTTTTTTACACCAGCCCATTTATTTGTGCCGTTAATCTGAAGTGTTGTCACAGCGGAAAAATCAACAGTTGTACCATTTGGATTTTGCGTTGCAAAAGCAAGATTATCTACATTTACATTGTCCGCCTGAATTGTAATCATTGACAGATTTTTGCAGAAGTAGAAAGCGTGGTCACCAATTTGCGTAACAGAAGCGGGCAGCACAGCGGAAGTTATTGCTTCATTCCGTTTATCAGCGCTACTGTTTGCCTCTGTCCAATTCGTACTGATTGCAAAGGCACCCTTCCAAATCCCGGTAACAGGATATTCCTTTTCCTGATAAATGACTTTACTTGGAACAGTTACCGCTGCCTCATTTTTAGGGGCAGATACCAGCAAGGCCTCGCCGTCATCAATCCAATAGGTATATCCATTATCTGTAAATTCAACAGCCGGTGTCTCGTCTGAAAGCAACACATCAACCAATGGGCCATTTACTTTGTTTTTCATGCAATCCTTTGTGTTCTTATCAGCGCAGTAAATATACTTTATTCCGCTCTGTGCAAACGGTAGATCACCAATGGTCGTCACAGTGGCAGGAATCATATTAACCGTATTCAGCGCAGTTGTAAATGCAAACGCACCATAACCAATAGTCGATAGAATGCTGCCCTCAGGAATTGTGATTGTTTTCAAAGACGCTGCTCTTGAAAATGCGCCATAGGAAATTGTCTTTACCGTATCCGGAATTTCATATTCCGTAACATCAGAACCACAGGGAAACGCAATCAGTTTTGTCTGTAAACGGTCAAAAAGCGCTCCCGTTGTGTCTGTTGTAAAATCGCTATTTTCAGAAGACACGTTAAACGATGTGCAAGCTGAAAGCTGAGAAAGTGCACCAACGCCAATCTCAGATACATCCTTTCCGATGCTTACGGAAGTCACATTTGTATAATCAATAAATGCCTTGCTACCAATGCTGGTAACTCCATCGTCAATTACAATCTTTGTGATGTTATCCTTCCATGTCGCCCAAGGATAAGTTCCCGCACCATCCGAAATGTTTTCTGTTTCGGTAGAATTGTTCAGATTTTCCATAGCGCCAGAACCGGAAATGGTCAGGGTATATGTAGGATTCTCACTGTCCTCATTGTTTTGGGTCAATTTCCATGTGACGTTGCTCTCGTTGCCTACAGCGCCACAGGTGCCGCTCGTCACAGGCGTCCCGCTTTCGCTATCTGTCGCAAACGCCACGGTTGGCACCATTGTCAACAGCATACATAATGATACTATTGCCGATATCAATCGTTTTTTCATAACTTTTCCTCCTTTGTTTTATTCACCTTGATGGCTTCAAATTTACATAAAAAACCGCTTTCAAGACATAGTACCCATGACTTAAAAGCGTTTTAATATCATTTTTAACAGCACAAAAGCACATAGTTTTAGATGCTTTACTTTGATCTGATGTCAGTGTATTGCAGTATGGTGCCTGAAAATTCATTGTCAAGTTCTTCTTCATGGCACATACCTCTTTTCTTCCAATGCAAAGCATAGTAGAAAAAAGCCGATGTTCTGTTGGTGTTTGTAACCGACTGACCCGATGGGGCCCTATTGCTTTGCATCTCCGGCTTGCGCCGGGTTTTCCTACAAATTCTGTAGAAATAATACACCTTTTCAAGTGACATGACAAGAGGATACAGAAAAAATAATTGTTGTTCCGCGAGAAAAAGTTAGCAGGTGTTCATTGAAAGAAAAAACAAAACCCTAATTTTGACTGAGCCAAAATTAGGGTTTCTATACAGTCTAAAAGGGCTTAAACAAACTCAAGTCCTTTTTCTTGCTTCGCTTTTGCAATTAGCCATTGATGGATACGATGCGGTTAACGCTATCCCAGCTGATGTTGTAGTTAAAGGCGTCGGCAATAGCTCTGACCGGTACCATGGTGCGTCCGCCGATGGCTTGCGGTGGCACATCGAGGCTGATGATTTGACCATTCTTGCTCATGGTTGTGCCGTTTAAGCGCATACGCACGGTGGTGTCACCTTTCACCGCGGTAATGGTTTGGTTGACGCCATTCCATTCAACGGTTGCTCCCAAGGCTTCAAATATTGCACGCAATGGCACGAGGGTTCGTCCGTTACGTGCAACTGCCGGCTGATCACAAGCAAGTTCGCTATTGTTGACATAGACCGGAATAGAGAAGCTGCGTAAGGCTTGGTGCAAGGCAGCAGTGTTATCGATTGGATACCAGTTAAGATTACGGGTATAGTCGTAACTGCGAATAGCTTGATTCCATTGTGCGGCAGTAATTTGCTTTTTGTTGGTGTCGTTGTAGCTGCCACTACCAAGGTAATAGTAATCGCCATAACGCCCATCGTATTCTACAAATTTGCTTAAATACGGTGTGGCACTGTTGGCTCCTAAGGTGTGGAAGCCTACCAGGACATCGGCACCACCGGTGATGGTGTTCATAAGCATGCCGCCATTCATGAGATGGAAGCGTTCGTCAATGCCCATGCCGGTAGGGAATAAGCGCATGACATAGCCGTTTTCATAGCCAAAAATATCATAGAATTCATAGTCGCCTTCACGCCAACCGGATGTGTTAACTTGAACACCCATAAAATCCGAATACCCAATAAACAGTTCCGGCACGCCATCTTGTGCCAAATCGACCAAGGTATAGTAGAGGGCCGGTGGTTGGGCACGTTCCAGGATGTAGTTTACATCATTTCCATAAATACTTGCTTCGCTATATCCCATGTCTCTGGCATCTCTATAGCGGTTAATTGCGCCAAGGTAGCCGGCTTCTGCAGCTTCTAAGCTGTTAAGCTGCCCGGCCGTGTTAGTGGTCGTTTCCGCTGCCATCGCCGGCACGGCCAAAGTCCCCATGAGTGCTGTCATAACAAGCATTGCCACTTTCTTTTTGAATGCGCATTTCATTGCTGTCTCCTCCTTTTGCACGATTGTTTTCTAATCCAACTTTCCCAAACAACGACTTCCTTTAATTGATCTTTCATGGTAAGTCTGTCAGTAACATCTCACTAATAGGATTCGGCTTTGATGGCGATTGCGTCCACGTTTCCTTTTTCTCACGTCCTTTCCTTAATTCCTTTTAGTACTGCACAATAAAGTAAAGCCCGTAAGGGTCACGATCCACACGCCAATTGGTGTTTGCATTTTGAATCACACTTGTAATAATGGCATTGTTTTTCAGATAACGTTTGCCAAAGTCACTTTCTTTGTCGATGTAGCAAACCACGTCACTGCCTGTTAGCGGTGCCGGGGCATCCAGTACGTAAAAAATATATACGCCTTCTGCGGCTTTGCGAATTTCCGTTGAATAGTGAATCTCGTTTTGGTCTGTGATTATATCCGGCTGACCAATGCGAAAGCCGTTTTCTGTGACCTGCCACGTAATATCGTGGGTTTTCTGTCCCAAAAGCGGGTCATAGACCTCGCCGGTGTGGTCAGCATGAAGTTCATAGTCAAGATAGCTGTGGGATTGATAATTGGGTACAATCCACGTTTTGTCTGCAAATATCTCGTCAATCAGGTGCGCCGGCACAAGTGCAAAGGCTTCGCAGTTGGTACGAAAATAGTCCACAGCGCCTAAGGTAATAAATCCCAGCTGATTTTGAAGGTAGATTTCCTCTTTTAGCAAGGTACTGTCCTTGTAGGTACCAATATCTGCAAGAGCTTGATAAGCCGCACAGGTTTCACCGTTTGCAAAAGATGTACGCGCTTCTTGATAACGTGCCTCTGTGTCGATGTCGGTTTTATTTTTTGTTTCGGTTGGCTTGGCGGTACCTGTTTCTGTCGGTGCACTTGTTTCTTTTTGCGCTGTCTCCGTAGAGGATGGCATCGGCACCGGTGTTTGATTGTCACAACCGGTGGCAAGTGTAAGCACCGCGCAGGCGAGCAACAAAGCAATCATGTGTTGGGGGGGTTTCATGGTGGGCCTCCTTTGCAATCGTATCATCGGTTCTTTTTTCTATTATACCCTTGAATATAAGTACCCATCAAGAATACTTTTTCACTCTTCTTTTTTTATACATTTTTCTTCTATTTAACAAAATTTTTGTGGTAATTCACGAGGCAATCTTCTAAACTATTAAATGGACATTGGCACATTTTCTACAAACGATATGATATTATGTGCGGCATTACTTTGTCTGATTTTCACTAAAGGAGCATATAATGTCATCTTTCAAATTAACATCATTGGAAAAGCAGTGGATTTACTATGATATTGGCAATTCAGCGTTTACCATGCTTTTATCCACCATTATTCCGATTTATTTCAACGGTTTGGCGGAGGCTGCCAACCTCTCCAGCGTGGATTATCTCGCATACTGGGGCTATGCGGCGTCAGTGGCAACCTTAATCATAGCTGTTATCGGGCCGGTTTTGGGAACACTGGCTGATACGAAGGATTTTAAGAAACCGCTTTTCACGGCATTTTTGGCCATTGGGCTTGTGTCCTGTGTGAGCTTGGGCTTTTTTAGCCATTGGCTGGTCTTTTTGATTATCTTTGTCATCTGTCGCATCGGCTATTCCGGCAGCTTGATTTTTTACGATTCCATGCTCGGCGATGTCACCACGCCAAGCCGCATGGACTACGTGTCCTCCAACGGCTATGCGTGGGGCTACATCGGAAGCTGTGTGCCGTTTGTCATTGCGCTGGGTTTAGTGCTTGGCAACGAAATGTTGGGCATTTCTATGACGGTGGCCATGCGTTTGGCCTTCTGCGTTATTGCACTGTGGTGGTTAATGTTTACCCTTCCGCTTTTACGCAATTACAAGCAGCTCCATTATGTGGCGCACTCGGGCACGGCTTTTCGCGAAAGCTTTCGCCGTCTCGGCCATACCCTCAAAAATATGCGCCACCAAAAGAAGGCTTTTCTTTTCCTGTTGGCATTTTTCTTTTATATTGACGGGGTTTACACCATCATTGATATGGCAACCGCCTACGGAACTGCTTTGGGGCTTGACACTACGGGGTTGCTCTTGGCTTTGCTCGTCACCCAAATTGTCGCCTTCCCTTGCGCGATTCTATTTGGCAGACTGTCTCAACGTGTTGCCACTGCGCGTCTTATCACGCTTTGTATCATTGCCTATTTTGGCATTGCGGTTTTTGCGGTCTTCCTCGAAAGCCAGTTGCAATTCTGGATGCTTGCTGTCCTTGTTGGGATGTTTCAAGGTGGCATTCAAGCCTTGTCCCGCTCTTATTTTGCACGCATCATCCCCTCTGAGCAATCCGGCGAATACTTTGGCATTATGGATATCTGTGGCAAAGGCGCGTCCTTTATGGGCACCACTCTGGTCAGCATTGTAAGCCAAATCACCGGCAATATCAGCATCGGTGTCGGTGCCATTGCGATTTTATTCTTAATCGGTCTGGGCTTTTTCCGTATGACCGTTGCAATCAAGGACTAAAAAGAAATGCCCTCGATTCCGCTTGGAATCGAAGGCATTTCTTTTTTTTCATTATGGGCAACAGGTTTTGCAGGGTTCGTAACCACTGTTGCATACTTCATCACGTGTCGCAGTGATATATCGCGGATTCTTCATGGATTTCACGCTACGGCAATCCGGGGTGTGGAATTTTTTGCTGTTGTCATTCAAGACATAGTCATGGGTTTCGGTAGCGGTGGCATTATCGACTGAAGAGCTTTCTGCTGTTGTACCTTCATCGACGACGGCAGCACCGTTATCGAGCCAGCTTTCGCCGGTGGCATAGTCAATACCGATGCCCGGCTGTACGTTGTAAGCATAGACGCAATAGCAAATTCCTTCGCCGTTATCTTCCACAGAGTAGGCTTCCATAAGCACCCCATTCGCCACGAGGTCATTGCCAACAAACACCGGTGTCACACGATAAAGCACGTGATTATCGGTTTCTTTCACATAGTCTGCAACCATGTTTTCAAAAGGCAGCATGCCTTCCATATTGAGGTAACGGGTCCCGGTAATAAGGTTACTTTTATTGGCATTTTCGCCGCTGAGCTGATAGCCGATAAGATGACAACGATTGTACAGGTATTTCCCATCGACATTGTCGTACTTAACCATTTGCCATCCGCTTGGCTTCACTTGTCCAATGCTGCCGCGTTTTTCTGTCGGCATAAGGTCTTTGCCAACGCATGCAACGGCAACACCGCAACGACCAAGGTTATCCAGTGGGGCGTAGTTTTCATAGGAAGTGGTGCTGAGGTCACTTTTGGCAAAATATGGAATATTGTCGTGAACAACCGTAAATGCTGCACCGGTATAAGCCGGTACCTGTTCCGGCACAAATACGTCAGCGGTATCGTTAATCGCAATCGTATTCTCGTTGTTGATGGCTTCCTTGGCTGCTTCTGTCGCTTCTTCACTTGCAGCACCTTCTTCTGCTGCGCTGCTAACATATTCGCTGCCGGCCGATGCGGTTTCGTCAACGCTGTCGCAACCGGTTACCAGACTCATGCTCATGGCGATTGCAAGCAACAGCGCCATCCATTTGCGTTGTTTGATCATTGATGGTATTCCTCCCGTGTGATTTTTTCATGGGAATAGCCTTCGAAATCTTCACTCGCCACCAATGACCATTCCTCTATGTTCAAATCCAAATATAAATCCGATGGATAATGACGGTTCCAACGATAAACAATCAAGGTATCAATGTGTTCCTTTACCGGTGCAAGCGGTTGATTCTCCACAAAGCACCATGCCGCCGGCGGTGCCTCCGTCAAAAACTGCTCAGACACATGCGTTGCTATGCCATCACAAAATAGTGACGCAGAATAATCGTTCATCCATATTGCTTCGCCGTTTGCTCTGCTAACAATATCGGCAATCAGCTTGCGGTCTTTGCTTTGACGACGATGGTTAAAGCACATTCCATTACGATCGTCTAAACATACAATAACTTTCACGGACATTCCCTCCTATCAATAGACTATTTATCCAGTATAGCATATTCGATTGCAGAGAGCGAGCGACGCAATCGATAGGGGATTTATTCTTGTTTTTCACGCCCATTTTCACTATTATAAAAATATCCAAATAAAAATAGGAGGGCTATTCATGGCTACCATCGAAGAACAAGTCAAAGCACTAAAGAAAGAAAAGGACTACTGCTGTACCCAATGTATGTTTCAAATCGCGGGTTTAGATTCCCTTGGTCTTGCGGATGATGTCTGCCAAAAGGCATTGCGCGCTTTAGGCTGGGGCGTACGCACCCAAACAACCTGCGGTGCTATCACCGGGGCTGCTATGGCGCTCTCCTTGCACATTGATGACAAAAAAGATATGGCACAAGCGGTGGAAGAATACACCACATGGTTCAAGGGCGTTTACGGTTCAACCGAATGTGGCGATATCTTGGGCTGGGGAAAAAAACCGGATGGCTCCTGCCACGACAAGGTGGTAGCACCATGCATTCGCAAGGTACTGGAAATGATTGACGCACGTCAATAATGCTCGATATGCAAAAGCGGCATCAGCAGATGTCGCTTTTTTGTTCTTCAAGCTCAATGAAATAGCCAATCATTCGATTGGCACAAAAAAGACCATCCTCTCACCGGAGGATGGTCTCATTTTTTAGGATTCTACGATAGCGTAAACTTCATATTCATCGTAGCCGTTAAAGCCACTTCTGTTTTGAATATTGAAGGATACTTTTTCTTTGGCCGGAATGCTATTGAGGCGTTCGGTAGAACCGCCGACAATTTTTCCGTCCTTGTAATAAACCACGGATACCAAGACACCCGGCACTTCATAATCGGTCTTGTTGGTAATGGTACCGCTGTACACAGCGCGATTATCCTCATGGGATTCTTTCACATCGCTCACCTTGAGATCACTTGCCGCAAAAACACCGGAGCCTTCATATGGCACAATATCATAGTCGGTATTCTTGACTTTAATCTCAACGGAATCCGGTACGCCATTTTTGCATTTAATGGTATCCCCAAAGATCATACGGGTATCCGGTGCAATCCCGGCTAAGGTGCGTTTTTGCTTGCTTACCAAGCCACCGTCTGCCGTACGAACGGTAATCTCGATGGTTGGTGACTTGATGGCATTGTATTTATTGAGGTTTGCCATTTCAACGCCGTAGTAAACCATGGATACGCCATTGCCTTCATTTTCGATGGCATACCCGCTGTTCACGAGTTTCACGTTTTTAACGGATTCTTCTTTTGCAGCTTCTTCATTGCTTACTGAAGTGTCATCGGAATCATCCTTCTTGTGACCTTTCTTTTTCTTGTCGGAATCCGGTACATCAACAGCGAGACTGCTATAATCGTTTTCGCTTGGTACCAATGTTACCGCATAGCCCTGTTCACCGGCTTCCAAGACGAGCTTGCCATCTTCATAGCTAAAATGACGAGTTTCATCCGGTGCAGCATACCCACTTGTCGCCATAATGGCTTCATCACGTTCGGAGCTCCAGCTATATGTATCTACTTTCTTCTTTGGCGCTTTGTAGGTCCCTGCCCAATAAACAGAGCCGTTTTGATCGTAGTTGCTGACCCAATGCAACTCAATTAAATCGCCTTTGATGAAACCTGCAAGGTAGTAATCGTTACCTTGGGTTTCTGCCTCCCAACTGCCTGTTAAATCCAAGGCATCTTCTGCAACGGCTTGTTCCTCTGACGCAGAACCGGCGTTATCGCTCTCATTGCCGCAAGCCGGTAACATCACCACCGCAGCCATTAAAATCAAAGCGAGCATTTTTTTAGAAAACTTCATTCACCTATTCCCCTTCCCCACGATTTTCATTTGGTCCTGAAACCAATATGTATGGATAGTGACAAAAGTTTCAATTTAGTAAAAATATCACAAAATAATTACATCATAAATCCCCCTAAAAGTCAATAAAAAAGCGCCTTTTAGCCTTTTTTGAAGCCTGTTCAGGCCTTGCATTATATCGCGTCAACAGCCTACCTTGAAAGGACTTGACGCAAGCTTTTCATCGCTATAAAATGAGGTGCACTGGGTGTCTTGTCACCCAACTTTACAACCATCGAAAGGATGAGAGGGATGAATCAATTTCAAGCTTTTTTGAAGCGCAAGGACATCGAAATTTCTTTACGTCGCTATGGTATTGATGCACTGGGCGCGATGGCCCAAGGGCTTTTTTGCTCACTTTTAATCGGTACCATCATCAATACCATTGGCACTCAATTTCATATCGGCGCGTTAACGCAAACGGTTGCCACTATTAACGGCATTGACTATACGGTGGGCGGTTTGGCTTCTGCCATGAGTGGTCCCGCCATGGCGGTGGCTATTGGCTATGCACTCCGTTGTCCACCGCTCGTACTCTTTTCGTTAATCACTGTCGGCTTTTCTGCCAACGCCTTGGGTGGCGCCGGTGGACCGCTCTCGGTTCTCTTTGTTGCCATTTTTGCCGCTGAAATCGGTAAAGCAGTCAGCAAGGAAACGAAAATTGATATTTTGGTTACACCGCTGGTTACCATTGGCATTGGTGTAGCGCTCTCTGCATGGTGGGCGCCACCTTTGGGCGCTGCTGCTATGAAGGTGGGGAATCTTATCATGTGGGCCACCGAATTACAACCGTTCTTTATGGGTATTTTGGTGAGTGTGCTCGTTGGGATTGCCCTTACCTTGCCTATTTCCTCCGCTGCAATTTGCGCCGCCTTTGGACTCACCGGTCTTGCCGGTGGTGCGGCAGTGGCCGGTTGCTGTGCACAAATGGTAGGCTTTGCGGTAATGAGCTTTAAAGAAAACCGCTGGGGCGGACTCATCAGCCAAGGCTTGGGCACCTCCATGCTACAAATGGGCAATATCGTCCGTAATCCTTGGATTTGGGTTGGACCGACCTTGGCTTCTGCCATCACCGGTCCGCTTGCCACCTGCCTGTTCCATCTTGAAATGAACGGTACGCCGGTTTCTTCCGGGATGGGTACCTGTGGCTTTGTCGGCCCTATCGGTGTTTACGCCGGCTGGGTTGCTGACGTTGCAGAAGGTACCAAAGCTGCCATCGGCGCTTGGGACTGGCTTGCTATGGCACTGATTTGTTTTGTGCTTCCTGCTATCTTGGCACCGCTTTTCAATGCACTAATGCGCAAGCTCGGCAAGGTCAAGGATGGTGACATGACCCTCGAGAACTAATTTATCAACGGATGTGAGATGCACGCTCACGTCCGTTTTTTCTTATTTTAATGTGAAAAATAGTCTAAAAACGTGTTCTCATTTATCATTAACCGCGTTATAATAGCTAACGGTGATAGCATCACTGTATTTAACAATCGATTGGCATTGCAATCTCAATTGATTGCCTATTTAGAGGAGGATTCACAATGGAATTTAATACTCAAGTAACTGCCCACAAGGATGATACCTACGCACTCTCTATTAACTTAGATTATGGTTTTATGAGCCCGGACGATTTGATTAAAATCGCTGAACTCGCTAAAAAGTACAATGTTACCAAAATGATGGCAACCACCGCTAAAAAAGTAAGTTTCTACAATGTTCCTGCTGAAAACGTTAACCCACTTTGGGACGATCTCAAAGCAACCTTCAGCGCACGTCTTCGCACCCCAAAAGGCAAAATCATTGTTTGCCCCGGGAAGGATGTTTGCAAATTCGCAATGCCTGGTTTTGACGGCCACGCTATGGCTGATGAAATCACAAAGATTTCTCAAGCCCACAATGCCGGCAAAATTAAAGTGGGTGTATCCACCTGCCCACGTTGCTGCTCCATGGCACAAGTTCGTGACATCGGCGTTTACGCAGCAGGTAAAGGTTGGACTGTTACCGTTGGCGGTAACGGCGCTTCCCGCCCACACACCGGTGGCGTAGTAGCTTCCGGCCTTTCTGATGAAGAAGTGGTTAAAGTGGTTGATAAAATTTATTCCTTCATCGAAACCACCAAAAATGGCGATGAACGTTCTGCAAAGCTTTTGGATCGCGTTGGCGTTGATGAACTCAAGGCTTACCTCGAAAAATAATTTACATCCTCAAAAGCGCTTGCTCCGGCAAGCGCTTTTTTGTTCCATCACTTGACAGCAAATTTCTCTACAAGCAAAAATCCCAAGCCTTTCTTGATAGACAGGCTTGGGATTTTTTAATGCGCATATTATTCTGCTACAACTTGAACCTTCAAGGTGAATTTAACTTCCGGATGAAGCTTCACGGTAGCATTGAAGGTACCGAGTTCTTTAATTTTTTCATCGAGAACGATTTTGCGCTTGTCAATGTCAACATTGAAATCACTCTTGATGACTTCTGCCACTTCCTTATTGGTGATGGTGCCAAAGAGCTTGCCGCCGGCGCCTTCTTTTGCCTTAATGACCACTTTTTGGTCCTTCAAGCGTGCTTCGATGCCTTCAGCTTGCGCCTTTTCGTATGCACGATCTTCAGCTTCTTGGGCTTGTTGTTCAGCCAAGCGCTTGAGGTTTGGCTTGGTGGCTTCTACTGCCACGTTATTCTTAAAAAGGAAATTATGCGCATAGCCGCTCTTTACGTCTACGACTTCGCCACGTTTCCCAACTTTAGGGACATCTTCGGTTAAAATTACTTTCATATTGATTTTGCTCCTTTCTTTGTGGTTCTCAAATGACGAAAATCAGAGATACAGTCAAAGACACCAAATACCGCCAATACGACGAATAAATAAATGCCCATGAAGAATGCCAGCATAATATACAACAGCTTCATGAGCGGTGTCGCTTCCGAGAACCTGAGCTTGGCGATGGTATACGAAAATCCTTCTACTACCATACACGCCGCTCCTATAACCATAACATTTACCGCCACAATCCACAAGAGGTGAATGTCAATATAGCGGTTTGCCAAGAGCGTAATCCACGCACCCAAAACCGGTACGAGCACCCATGTTGGCATAATAACAGACTTCATATCAGGACTTTGCAAATTTGGCGTAATGTTCATACGCTTGCACACCCACCGCAAAATCCAAAGATGCAAGGCTGTCATAAGCGCGAAAAGCACCGTATAAATGCCCGGTATCATTTGCATAAAGAGGTGGGTCGTGTGTCTAAAGGTTTCTTCTGCTTCTAATGCTGTAATGCCGCTTGTTTGAGCAATGGCATTAAAAACACCAAGACTTTCCGCACTTGCAATCATATCCTCTTCCATGGTAAAGAAGGTTTGCATAAAAGCAGTGATATCAAAGCCCATCACTGCAAGCTGAATCAGCAAATACAGCGCCATCCCGCCGGCTTGCGCCAGCGTCACAAAAATAAACACACTGCCGTAGGGGCGTCGTTGTTTTATCAGTGCGCCACCAACAATCCCCATCAGCGCACTTTGACAAGCAAAGCTAATGCCGGCAAGTGGCCCGCCCAACAGAATCCCTATCAGAATACTTGCCACCACTGTGACCAAAATAGCAAAACGTACAGACACCAAAAGCACCGCTACCGCAATCGGTAGTGGTGCTATCAGTCCAAAAAAGAGTGGCATAAATTGACTCATTGCTGCAAAAGCCACCGTAATGGCTGCAAGCATTCCGCCTAGCGCAACCGGTGAACGGGTTGGTTGTAGACGACTCATATTTAGCCCCCTCCTTAGCTTTCGTGATCGACTTGATGGAAGGTTTTGAGATTGCCGATTTTTGCGCTGCGCGCTTTTAGCACCTCATCCACTGCAGACAGCGGAATGCCTTGGTCAACAAGCATCACCATGAGGTGATAAATCAAGTCGCAGACTTCCCCAACAGTTTCTTCCTGAACACCGTTTTTCGCAGCAATAATAGTTTCTGCGGATTCTTCGCCGATTTTTTTGCAAATTTTGTCTAAGCCCTGCTCAAAAAGATAGCAGGTATATGAATTTTCTTGTGGTTCTGTTTGACGTTTTTTTACCACGTCATATAACAAGTCCATGCTTTCCATTTTATTGCGCCTCCGTATCTACAATTGTATTAAAGAAGCAGCTGTGGCGACCGGTATGACATGCCGGACCTGTTTGCTCAACGATTACAAGCAAGGTATCGTCATCGCAATCGCCCAACATTTTAACCACACGCTGCACGTGGCCTGAAGTCGCACCTTTATTCCAAAGCTCTTGGCGCGAACGGCTCCAAAACCAAGTATAGCCTGTTTCGATAGTTTTTGCCATACTTTCACGATTCATATAAGCAAGCATGAGTACATCACCGGTGCCTACTTCCTGCACAATAGCGGGAATAAGGTCGCCTTTTTTGAAAAATTTCTCAATGTCAATATCTATAGCCATTGCTTTTCTCCTATCTGGCCGCAATGCCACGCGCACGCATGGCATCTTTTACTTCATCAATGGTGAGTTCGCCGTAATGGAAGAGTGACGCCGCCAACGCTGCATCACAGCCGGTTTCTTCAAACACCTGCGCAAAATCATCAATAGAGCCGGCACCACCCGAGGCAATAACCGGAATATGCACCGCATCGCAGACCGCCTTGGTCATTTCAAGGTCATAGCCGGCCTTGGTGCCATCAGCATCCATGGAAGTAAGAAGAATTTCCCCGGCACCGCGTTCTTCCAATTCTTTCACCCAGGCAATAAGCTCCTTGCCGGTATCAATACGGCCACCGTTAATCACCACATGCCACGAGCCATCGTCCATGCGCTTAGCATCCACTGCACAAACAATGCATTGACGCCCAAACATGGCCGCCGCTTCGTTGATTAGTTCCGGGGTACGCACAGCTGCAGAGTTAATTCCCACCTTGTCGCTGCCGGCACGCAGGGTATCGCGCACATCGTCAATGGTTCGAATACCGCCGCCTACTGTCAGTGGCACGAACACCACTTCTGCCGTACGGCGCACCACATCAAGCATGGTACTGCGTCCTTCATGGCTCGCTGTAATATCCAAAAAAACAATCTCATCGGCGTTGGCATCACTGTATTGTTTGGCAAGCTCGACCGGATCGCCAACCTCCTTAATGCCGACAAAGTTCACACCTTTTACTACTTTACCGTCGCGCACATCCAAACAAGGAATGATTCGTTTTGCCAGCATGGTTATGCCTCCTTTGCCAGTGTGAGCGCCGCTTCCAAAGAAAGGGTGCCTTCATAAAGCGATTTGCCGCAAATAGCACCGTAAAGGCCTGCCACCTTCAATTCTTTGATGTTATCAATGTCACGAATGCCGCCACTGGCGATAATGTTCACTTCAGGGCAAGCAGCAATCAGTTGTTCATAGTGTGCCACACTCGGCCCACTCAAGGTGCCGTCTTTTGAAATATCGGTATAAATAATGGTGCGTACACCGGCCTCGCCCATGGCTTTGGCAAGGTCTACAAAGTGAACATCGCTGGCTTCAAGCCAACCGCTCCCACGTACCATGCCATCCTTGGCATCAATACCGACAGCAATCGCATCACCATAACGCGCCACGGCTTCACGTACAAGCGCCGGATTGTGCAGCGCCACCGAGCCTAAAATCACGCGGCTAATGCCGCCTTCAATGTAGCGAGCAATATCTTCTAGGGTACGAATACCGCCACCCAATTCCACCTTGAGGTTGGTTTGCTTGGCCACTTCAATAAAGATATCATCGTTTACAGGATGCCCTTCGCAAGCACCGTCCAAATCCACCATGTGAATCCATTCGGCACCGGCTTGTTCAAACTGTTTAGCCGTTTGCAGCGCATTTTCCGCCACCTTGTGCACCGTATCAAATTCACCTTGATACAAACGCACCGGGGTACGGTCTTTTATATCAATTGCCGGTAAAATAATCATCCAACCAGCCTCCCAAAATTCTTCAAAATCTGCAATCCAACCTCGCCGCTTTTTTCCGGATGGAATTGGCAGCCAAAAATTTGGTCACGCCATACCATTCCCGGAAATGTTTCGCCATAGGTGGTTGCAAGTGCAATATATTGTTCATCGGTTTCAGCGCAAAAAGAGTGCACATAATAGAAACTGTCTCTTATACACATCTGACGCTGCCGACG
>ERZ1026880.349-NODE-349-length-24271-cov-7.478692_pt1 | contig 24271 bp, 25 predicted proteins | sample MGYA00380170_ERZ1026880 | MGnify/ENA primary metagenome ERZ1026880 (study PRJEB33269, sample SAMEA4719806) | human gut metagenome | biome: human-associated habitat; feature: organic feature; material: feces | place: Cameroon | collected 2013-10 ...
AGACAAGAACAATAAAAACAATTAACCAACTTAAAGAAAGCATCACAATAGGATTTCTCTTAAATGCTTTTATGTAATATTTTAACGCCATATCAAAATCAAATAACAAATTTTGATAGACAAAAATACAACAGTTTAAATATTGGAAAGAACCATCATCTTCGTGTGCAAGAATTTTTTCTGCAAATTTTTGAACAATTCTATTTTTTCGTCCGGCAAAAGCAGGGCTAATATAAACCTCCGCAGCAGAAGTATATGCTAAGTAGTAATCTTCAGGAGCTTTTTCTAACAAATCATTTACATAATATTCCGCTTTAGAGTACTTGCCTTCTTCACTCAAAATCCTTATAGCAACAACATCAGCATAATAATAATCAGGATCTATTTTCTTTGCTTTAAGCACGTATTTGAAAGCTTTTTTATTATCTTTTTTGGATAAATATGCATCTGCCAAAAATGTATAATTTTGAGCTGTTTCTTCTCCATTTGCAATTCTTTTTTTTAACAATTTTATCACCCTTCCGGCTGAGGAAGGAGTTATTATAATCTCTGCATCTTTATAAAAAATTGTTATATTATCGTACATTAACTACCCTTAAATAATATTAAATAACCTCAAATAATTTATCGGTACAAATTCATAAATTCTTTAATCAAATTTACATTCCTTCACAAAAACGCAATTTCCCCACATAAAAATCCTTTATATAAATAAGGTTAGGTTTATAGGTTAAAAAATTATGTGTATTAGTTGTATAGGTGGATATAACAATCCGTTCGGACACGTCGTAAATAATACTTTTCTTGGTTACAATTATGGTTATCCGTATATGAATTCACCATTTGAGGGAACAGGGGTTTTGACCGGACTTTCTCCATACTATGTAACTCAAAGTTATCCGTCTTTTGCTGAAAATTTGAGAAATTCAAATTCTATTTTCCAACAAACTCATAACGAAGTTTTTGGAACATATAACAATTACAATTTTAACAATCAAATGCTTTTTCCAAGCTATGGCAGTAACAATATTTTCGGAGCATTGAACAATTTTGATTTGAATAATACTCAACAATATAGTTACAATGGAGTTTTTAACAATAACACTGATATAGAGCCTATTAAAGACTCTGTTATTGATGTTTCTCCGAAAACAGAAACTTCCACAAAAACTCAATCAACAACTTCGACACTTGCAACAAATCCAATTCATCATTCTGCATCAGCTTCTCATACAGGACTTTATCATGGTGTAAAATACAACACTAAAAAAGGTGAAAGTTTAGCTAAGAATGTACTTGCCGGACTTCCTCAAAAAAGAGAAAAAGCTCTTTGTGCAAGATTTGTAAAAAATGCTGTTGTAAAAAGCGGATTAGGCCCATATATTGACGGCAACGGCGAGTATTGCAAGTATATTTTTAGAGCAAATGATAATTTTAAACAAATCAGTGCGAAAGGTTTGGATTTTTCAACTTTGCCAAAAGGTGCGGTTGTAACTTATGACGCAGGAACAAAAGTTTCTAACTCTCAAAAGACTTGGAATATCGGCGAAGACGGGCATGTTTTGATTTCACTTGGCAATGGCAAAGGTTGCAGTGATATTATTGATGAAGAAATTCCTAGAAGCGACAGAGCTTATGTTTTTATTCCTGTGTAACATTTCTTTACAAATAGGCAATTTTATACCACTTAAAATACTTTATATAAATACAGGGGAATTTTTAAGAGGATATAAAGTTGGGACTATTGGATTTCGCAAAAATTCGATATACAGATTCACAAGCAACTAACACTGCTTCGCAGCAAGTTGGAATGAATCCTTTTGCAACAACTGGTATAAATCCGTTTTTACCGGCTGCTTCTGCATATCCGATGGGAACTTCATTATTCGCAAGTCCTAATTTCGAAATACCTACTTTCAATATTATTCCTCAACTTGATTATAGCTTAGTATCTTCAATGCCTAGCTTGTTCAACTTTACTCCTTTGTATTCTCAGAAAACAAATTCTATACTAAACTCTGGGAACAAAACGCAACAACAGGTAAGTTTAAGCAGTGGTAATATTGGAAAAGATATTGTCGCAAATGCGAAACAATATATTGGTTATAACGAAAAAGACGGTTCGTATAAATTGTTTACTAATGGGCGAAAAGAAGCTTGGTGTGCCGATTTTGCAACTTATGTTACAAAACAGGCTCTCAGAGCTAACGGAAAATCAATTCCAAGTGGTTTCGGTTCATCAAGCGTTGCTGGTCTAAAAAGCTGGGGACAGAAAAACGGTCGATATGTGACAGATGTTTCTCAGGCAAAACCAGGTGATATCGTGATTTTCAACTGGTCACATACCGGTATCGTGAAAAATATTTTAGCAGACGGAACAGTTGTAACTATTGAAGGTAATACATCAAATAAGGTTGCAGAAAGGAAATATTCGCCAAGAAGCGGAAAAATTAACGGATTTGTTCAAGTAGCTTAAAAAGATTTTTATATAATTCCTCAAGATCTCCGTTATTATTGATAATATAATCGGACATCTGAATTTTCTTTTCTTGTGTCATTTGTGAATTCATTCTGGCTTTTGCGTGCGTTAACGTATAATTGTTACGTGCCAAAAGCCTTTTTAATCTTATATCATCATCAGTGTAAACAAACAAGATTTTGTCAAACATTCCTTGCATATTTGCTTCAAAAAGTAATGGAATTCCGACAAATAGCAACTCTTCTGACTTGTTTTCGTCAAAGAATTTTTCTATTTCTCGTGCAATTTGCGGGTGCATAATCTCAGCAATCTTTTTTCTGCACTCTTCGTTTGAAAAAATCAATTGCCCGACTTTGTATCGAGAAAATTCCCCATTATCACCAAATACGTCAAGATGTTTGAAAGCCTCAAAAAGCTCTTTATTCTTAATCGTTAAAAGCTTGTGCGAAACCTCATCTGTATCAAGAACTTTATATCCCTTGCCTTCCAAAAACTTCTGGACGGTTGTCTTTCCTGATGCAATATTTCCACAAATAGCTATCTTTTTCATTTTGAAATCCTGTTTAAAAAGTTTTTCAATTCCTTAATCTGTGCCGGTTTTATCGGTTTGAATTCTCCACGACGTAAGCCTTCCAGGCTCAATGTCGCATGGCGTACTCTTTTTAAAACTTTTACTTCATACCCGAAATGCTCAAACATTTTTCTAATTTGCCTGTTCATGCCTTGATACAAGGTAATTTGCATTTCTGTGTGCTTGCTATCGATTTCCAAAACCTGAATATCCGCGTAAGCAACCTTGTTTGGTTCAATTTCAATCCCGTTTGCCATTTGTTCAAGTTCTGCACGAGTAACTTGCGAATTTACAGTTACCATATAAACCTTCGGAACTTTTACAGACGGGTGTGTAAGTGCATTTATCAAATCGCCGTCATTTGTCAAAATCAAAAGACCTGTTGAATCTTTGTCCAAACGCCCGACAGGTTTTAGGCCTGCAAGTTTTTCAGGCAACAAGTCGTAAATAGTTTTTCTACCTTTTTCATCATCACAAGTCGTAATATATCCGGCAGGTTTGTAGAACCTGTAATATTCGTGCTTTACAGGGTGGATAAGTTTTTTATTTACAAAAACTTTGTCCTTTGGCTGAACCAAATAGCCAAGTTCTGTAACAGTTTTACCGTTCACAGCAACAACACCTTGTTCAATAAGCTCGTCGGCTTTTCGTCTTGAACAAAGTCCTGATGACGCGATGTATTTGTTTAAACGAGTGCCGGACATTTTTCCAATCCTTTTTCAAACGCATCAGTAAGCATTTGTGGCATTTTTCTGTAAAGTTTACCCGCTCTGCTTGTAGCTACAACATCAAATTGTGCCTTGATAAACACTTTTTCGGTAGCTTTTGATTTGATTACCTGAGCGAATGTAACTGAAAGGCTATTGTATTTTTCAATCCAAGTTTCAATAATAATCGTATCATCAAGCTTTGCAGAAGCTTTGTAACGCAAATTCATATTTGTAACAGGAAGAAGAACATCTCCGTCTTTTAAAGACAAAAGGTCTAACCCGAGCATTTCGCAAAGGTCAACACGTCCACGTTCTAACCATCTCAAATATGAACCGTGCCAAACAACGCCATAAGCGTCTGTGTCAGAATAATAAACTTTTGTTTCGAATGTATGTTTCATAATACGTAATTTATAACACAAAGGAGAAAAAAATGAAATATCAATGTGATGTGTGCCAATGGATTTACGACGAAGAAAAAGAAGGTGTGAAATTTGAAGATCAGCCCGAAAGTGATGTTTGCCCGATTTGCGGTGCCGGTAAAGATATGTTTACGAAACTTGAAAAATAATTGAAAAATACGCAAAAAATTTGAGTTTTGTGTTTTTATATATATGTGTGTAGTTTAGATATCTCAAATGCTAGTTTTAATCGTCCGCAAGCATATTATTATATGCCGTCAAATCAGCCTGCACGCTATAATTTTCAACCGGAACCTGAAACTCCTGCTCCTGAAAAAACTTTAATAGCAGCAGGGCTTTTGCAAGGTTTTGCTATGCTTTTGCAAAAGTTTTCAGGTTGGTGCGGAAATAAACTTATGCAAGGTAAAGAGTTTACAAACTTTGAGAATATTCAAAAAACTGCAAACAATATGGTTAATAAAAACGGGCTTAAAGTAACAGTCGATTTTATTGATAAAAATAATATAAGAAATTATGGCCCGAATTTGCAACAGATGCTAGCGCCTGTTGCGAGAGGCGAAAACGCCTTTTATGCAGATGGTTTAAAACTTGCCGTTGCACCGAAAAGTAAACCGTCACTGATTTTGCATGAACTCGGGCATGCCATAAATGCCAATAAGGGTAAATTCATGCGATTTTTACAAAAGTCGAGAGGATATGCCTCTGCTGTTCCGACAGCACTTTTGGTCGCAACGGGCCTGTTCCAACGAAAAGACAATAAACCAAACTTTATTGAGCGTCATGCCGGACTTATCGGGTTTTCAGCATTTTTGCCAACGATTGTCGAAGAAGGTTTGGCATCTCTCAGAGGCTTAAATGCAGCGAAAAAGACTTTGGGTAAGGCGGTAAATCTCGCACCATTGAAGCGGAATTATTTCTTTGCGTGGTTGACTTACGTAATTGCCGGTGTTGGGCTAGGAGTTGCTGCAAAACAGGCGTTGCTTGAAAATCGGCGGGCATAAGTGTGAGAGTTAACAAATTGCAATCTTTCAATGTATAAAAAAGCAATTCTTTATTGGAGAAAGTTTTTATATTAATAGTGGTTATGTTAGAAAAAGGTTAGGTTATATATGAAAGTAATAAGTGGTTTGATTAAATATTCAAAAAAAAATTTTGCAAACGGTGTTGATACGGTCGCAAGAAATAAACTGAATATACAATCAGTTTGTACACCCGGGAATAGAGCAGATATACCTCTTTCTTGTTTTTCTAGAGCTGAAAACGGAGATTTTATATTGTATCGTGGTTTAAAGACATATTTTGGGAAAGACTATGAAAAATCAGTAGCGGCAGCTTCTGGACTAACAAGAAAAGGGGTATTAAAGCGTTATGGTTCGTCCAAAAGAGAGTTAGTTGCAAGTTACACTGGTTTGACTCAGCATGGTGATCCAATTCTGCATACAACCACAAAAAGAAAAATAGCAAGAATTTTTGCTGGTGAGAATGGAGCAATTGTGGTTTATCGAGTTCCGAAAGAGTACATTGAAAGAGCGGGCTTTTTGGGGCATATTGACGAAAATGAAATATCATTTTTCCATTCCATTCCTAAAAAATTTGTCCAAAAAGTATTGCACACCAAACCGACTAAAAAAGCTGAACAAACTGGTTTATTGGGACAATTACCTAAAACTATAAATATTCAAATTTAATATATTCTAAGAAAAATATAAAAAACACTTGACTATAAAATTTGTTTATACTAGAATTAACTCTGTCAGCAGTGACGGGATGTGGCGCAGCTTGGTAGCGCACCTCGCTTGGGACGAGGGGGTCGCACGTTCAAATCGTGTCATCCCGACCATTTAGAAATAAAGGCTTTCAGAAAATATCTGAAAGCCTTTTTTAATGCCATTATGTAATTATTATGTTTGATAAGGGTTAATCATTCTTTATTGTTAGTGTTTTACACACACTGCATTAAGGATCTAAATGGAACCCTGAAAAACCGTTCAGATAGAGCGAAACAAGCTCTTAACAATGAGCATTCTGTCGTTAATGAATTGGAAGACTATAGAACCCGCAAAAAGCTTTTGAATACTAAAATAGAGCCTCATTTAGACGGCTCTTTGAAAAATAATGTCGACGGGGGGACTTGAACCCCCACAGCTCTCGCCACATGCACCTCAAGCATGCGTGTCTACCATTCCACCACATCGACATAAGTGGCTTGTTCTATTTTATCGATGCTGACTGACTGCTTGTGGTGGAAGTGCTTCGCCCCCTCTCGAAAAACGTGACATTTAGTCTTGTTTTTCTTGGTCGCTCGCGTTAAACGGGTCTACCGGCAAAGCTCCTCGCTTTGACCGTCCGCCCTCTGCTCGCAACCTGCTCGGCAGAGTACCAACATCGACTGGTTATTATCTATTCTGAGTTTATCATAAAAAACTTCTTTTGTAAAGAAAAGTTTACATTGCGAGCAAAATAATTAAAGTTTTTATGAAAAATGTCGTATCAACTCATGTGTGGAAGATTTCTACAAGACTATTAACAAATATTAAGAATGTAACGAAATTCTGTATATTTGAAAATAGACATTGGGAATATTTTTAATTGATACATGAAGTCAATTAATACAAGTAAATAAAAAAAGAAAGTGAGGCTGTATGACAGTTGAAGGCGTAAATGGCGTTAATGGACCAAAGGATACTTATTATGTTTCAGGCGGAGGACAAACGAACCAGTCCGAAACAACGACAAATGTAGATATGGCACAGGCGAAGGGTAATACCTCTGATGCCGGTTTTGAAGCTTCCGGTTTGAGTATTACAAAAGAAAACGTAAAAGATGCACAAGATGAGTTGGGTATTCGAACTTCTGCAAAAACAAAAGAACGTGTAGCTGCTATGCGTAATGAATATGCTCAAAAAATTCTGTCTTCTTGTGCAGAAGGTTGTCCGCCAGAATTAAAAGGCATTGCAATGGCGTATGCGCAAGAACTGCCGATGGCTTCTCGTGGACGAGATATTCAAAATTTCAAAGCAGCTTGCGAGGCTAAATTAGATGCGTTTAGAGGTACAGCTCAACGTATGGGACTAGGTGTTTATTTGATGCAAATGGAAGAAAACAACAAGTCAAGACATAATTTGGCAGAAGTAGCAGCTGATTTACGTCAAACAGAAACAGAGTTGACTGTTGTTCAAACTGGTATGGAAGTTATTGAAAATGTTAACGCTCATACCGATGAAGTTGGAAAAGCAACACAAAAAATTGTCAAAAAAGAAGGGCAAACAACAAGGGCATATACTGGAAGAAGAATTAATTCCGCAGTTAGAAGAATTAATCGTCACACAACAGCTGTTGGAAATGCTGTAAATGCTCATACTGATGCGGTTGGCGATCGAGTCACACGTAATACCGGAGCTATGCTTGGTACTCCGGGTGTTGGAGAAACAAGAACTGTTACGGGTGAAGATGGAACTGAAAGAACTGTTGGCGTAGTTCGTTACAGTGATGGCTCTACAGTTGATGTAGAACGCCACGATACTGCTCTGGGTCGTAGCGATGATAACGCAGATAGAGTAACTAAAAATGTTGGTTCTCTTGTAGGAAATACGACTGTTGGAGAATATACTCTTATGGAAGACGGTCCATTTGCTGTAACATGGGGTGATGGCTCTAAAACGAGATTTGCAGAAGAGGATACCGTTAATGGTCATACAACTACCGAAGTTGATAGAGGAATTAAGGCTATCAATGAGCATACAACAGCAGAAGTTGATAGAGGCGTTAAGAAAGTTAATGAACATTCTGATACATTGGCAGCTGATGCAAAACTCGATAGGCAGCAAAATGCAGAACTTCAATCTATGCGTGCCGGAATTAGTGACGCTATTGGGCATCATGAACGTGATGCTGGTATAAATATTAATCCAGCTTTAATTTTGGGCAGTAGTACAACAACATATAGAGATAAAACTATCAAATGGCTTAGTGAAAAAGCTGATGCTGTAATAGCAGATTCTGAATTGACATTTGATAAGAAAAAAGCCGCTTTGACAGAGCTTAGAAGAATGGTTGAGGAAGAAGCTATTATTAGTGATTCTGATAAGAATAAATTTGTAAATACTTATCTAAGAGAGTCAAGAGATCACAGGCATATCTAAAAAATTAATTTAATGTACGGAGAGTTTTAACTCTCCGTACTAAAACAAAAGGAGTCCACCAATGGGTTTTGAAGTTGGAAATAACGTTAATAAAAAAATCTCTTTAGAGCAATTGACTAATGGGTTAGATGCTGTAAAAGACAAGAAGAAAATTGATAGAATTACGCAAATATTCAACAAGTATAATACGAATGTTGAAGGGTATTCTGAAAATGTATTAGACCTTGATGAACAGATATCTATCATGAGCGATTATCATAAAGCGGATAAGAACAAAGATAGTAACATTTCTCGAAGAGATATAAGAAAAGCCGGATTTGCCGGAGAATACAAAGCTTATCGAGATTTTATGGAAGCTTATCAAAAGGCTATTGGAGAAGAAAAATATAATAATTTTGAATTGACAATAAAAGATGAAACTGCTGAAGGACTAGCTTATTCTGATATAAAAGCAACTCAAAATACGACTGTTGATGGCAATAATATTTCAATTCAACACCAGTATATCAGTGCAAATGATAAAACTCAAAAAGCCAGAATGACAATTGCAACTGATGCTGGTAAAGTAAGCTATTCTCCAAAAGGACAATTGTTACAACAGACAATTGGAGATGCTACATATCGTTATCACCAATATGATAGTGAAGCCAAGGGTGCAGTTCCGGGTGTTATTGTCGTGTCAGAAGCAGAAGGTGCAAGTCAAACAGTAAAATTGCAACAAGATGGCACATATTTGGACGAAAACGACAATTCTCATTATAGATTAAATAAACAAATGCAACTTGACAAATTTCAACTAGATGCTAAAAACCGTATTACAGCAGAAATATTCGGAGATAACCAATTAGAGTACACATATCCTGAAAATGCGGCAACTCCTGCCACTATTACGGTAACTGATAACCAAGATCAACAGAAAATTTATAATCATGAAAAAGATTTGATTTATTCATCACAAAATGGTGATAACAAAGAATATTTTAGTTTTAATCAAGCTACAAGGACTTTTTCGGCTTCGGAAGCTCCAAAACCGGACAAGCAAAATCGAAAAGCAGGCGGGGCAAAAATTAGTTATACGGAAGGTTGGCGAGGACAACGTCAAAATTTAAGTGATGATGTTATTGCCCAATTCAACGAAATGTCGACGGCTAGTGAGGTTTTAGCAAAATTGATTGACAAACCTGAATATATGTCTGGTGGCAAACCGATAAAATTTAATAAATCTTTATTAAGCGATTTAATCCGTAACAACCCGAGTATGTTTGATAAAGAGGGCAATATTTATTCAAATGCTAATTGGAAAAAATTAGATTTTCCAACAAATTTACGAAACTATGTTCTTACTGAGTAAAATAAAAAATAATAAACGTAAATGCGTTCTAATACATAGGACGCATTTCGTTTTGTAAATTTGAAAAACATTTTTTACATGTAATAATGATGGTATGTTAGATACGATTATTGTTAAGGGTGCAAAAGAGCACAATTTAAAAGATGTTTCACTACAATTACCAAAAAATGAGCTGATTGTTTTTACGGGTGTTTCGGGCTCAGGGAAATCATCTCTTGCCTTTGATACAATCTTTGCAGAAGGACAAAGACGCTATATTGAAAGCCTTTCAACATACGCACGTCAGTTTTTGGGGCAGATGGACAAGCCAAATGTCGACTATATCGACGGGCTTTCGCCTGCAATCTCTATTGATCAAAAATCGACAAGCAACAATCCGCGCTCTACTGTCGGTACAGTCACTGAAATTTATGACTATTTAAGGCTTTTATATGCCCGTGTCGGAACTCCTTATTGTCCGAATTGCGGAGAAAAAATTAAGCCGCAAACGGTTGACGAAATCGTAAATAATATTTTAAAACTCGGAGAAGGTACAAAAATTCAAATTTTAGCACCAGTAATCCGAGGTAAAAAAGGAGAATATTTTTCGATTTTCGAGGAATTGCGACAAGAAGGTTTTGTTCGTGTGAAGGTTGATGGTGAGATTTATAATCTTGATGAAGATGAAATATCGCTTGCAAAAACTAAAAAGCACGACATTTCTGTTGTTGTAGACCGAATTGTTGTGAAAGAGTCTGCACAATCTCGTATTGCTGATAGTGTTCAAATTGCGTTGAAAAAAGCTGATGGTGTATCAATTATAGATGTCGTCGGTGGAAAAGAAACGCCAAGCAAAGAAATAATTTACAGCGAAAAACTGGCATGTCCGAAGTGTAATTTGAGTTTCGAAGAACTTGCACCGAGAATTTTCTCTTTCAACGCGCCTTATGGAGCTTGCGAAAGATGTTCAGGGCTTGGGGCAGACTTTGTTGTTGATCCTGATTTGGTTGTTCCGGACAAGAAAAAATCGCTTAATGAAGGTGCAATTTACCCTTGGTCAAAGACTTCTACACAGTATTATAATGATGTTTTAAAATCTGTTTGTCATAATTTCAATATCGATATGGACAAGCCGTTTGAAGAATTGTCTGAAAAAGAGCAGAAAATCATTCTTTACGGAAGCAATGACATAATGAAATTTACCGTAATGCGATTTGGTACACATCGTTACGAGACGAAATATCGGAATTTTGACGGCGTAATCCCGTTTTTAGAAAAGCGTTATAATGAGTCAAATGGCGATTATTGGCGAGAAGAAATTGAAAAATATATGACGACAACTCCTTGTCCGTCATGTCATGGCGCGAGATTAAAGCCGTTTCCTCTTGCTGTAAAAATCAAGGATAAAAACATTTTCGAGTTTACTCAGATGCCGATTGATGAGGAATTAGATTTTATTTCGGATTTGTATTTGGAATTAAATGAATTCCAGATGCATATTGCAAAACAGATTTTGGACGAAATTCGTGCTCGTTTGAGATTTTTGAAAGATGTCGGTTTGAGTTATCTTGATTTAGCTCGTCGTGCCGGAACGCTTTCCGGTGGTGAGGCTCAAAGAATTCGACTTGCAACTCAAATCGGAAGTGGTTTGTCAGGCGTTTTGTATGTTTTAGACGAGCCTTCAATCGGTTTACACCAAAGAGATAACGACAGATTGATAAAAACTTTAATAAAACTTCGAAACCTTGGAAACACTTTGATAGTCGTTGAACACGACGAAGATACTATCAGAAATGCTGATTATATCGTTGATATAGGTCCAAAAGCCGGTGTAAATGGTGGTAAAATGATTGCTTGCGGGACAATTGACGATATTATCGCGGCAAAAGAGTCGATTACAGGTAAATATTTAAGCGGTGAAAAATTTATTCCTGTGCCTGAAAAGGTCCGAGAAGGCAATGGCGAATTTTTACGGGTTAAAAATGCGCATATTAATAACCTTAAAAATATAGATGTCGATATTCCGTTGGGTAAAATCGTTTGCTTGACAGGTGTTTCAGGTTCCGGAAAATCTTCTTTGATGCAAGATTTGATATATGAATATGCTTTGCATAAATTACGAGGGAATAAACCGAAACCGCAAGGGGTGGACGAAATTCAAGGTTTTGAAAATATCGATAAAGTTATTGCGATTGACCAATCTCCAATCGGCAGAACTCCAAGGTCTAACCCTGCGACTTACACAGACTTGTTTACGCATATTCGTGAACTGTTTTCTAAAACTAATGAGGCAAAACTCAGAGGATACAAGCCCGGAAGGTTTAGCTTTAACGTGAAAGGCGGACGCTGTGAGGCTTGTAAGGGTGATGGCGTAATTAAAATTGAAATGAATTTCTTGTCAGATGTTTATGTTAAATGTGATGTCTGCAAAGGAAAGCGTTATAATAGAGAAACATTAGAGGTTAAGTATAAAGGCAAAACGATTTCTGACGTGTTGGAAATGAGTATTAAAGAAGCGTTGGAATTCTTTGACAGTATTCCGTCGATTAAGTCGAGATTACAGACTTTGAATGATGTCGGGCTTGATTATATGAAGCTCGGGCAAAGTGCGACGACGCTTTCCGGTGGGGAAGCTCAAAGAATTAAGCTTGCTGCGGAATTGAATAAACGTTCGACGGGGAAAACGCTGTATTTGCTTGATGAACCGTCTGTCGGGTTGCATTGGTATGATTTGGATAAGCTTATTAAAATTTTGCAAAAGCTTGCGGATCAAGGAAATACAGTGCTTGTAATTGAACACAATTTGGATTTTATCAAAATTGCAGACCACATAATTGATTTGGGGCCGGAAGGTGGAATCGGCGGTGGACAGGTGATTGCACAAGGAACACCTTTTGAGGTTGCAAAGTGTAAAAATTCTTACACCGGACAATATCTTAAACCCATGTTGACAAAATTGTAAAAATAATTTATCTTTTTATTATTAGAAAGTTGGGTAAATGAAGAAATATATTTATTTATTAGGTTTAATTTTAGGGCTATTATGCCAGCCTGTTATGGCAAAAACAGTTCCAGTGGAAGCGTTGAATGAGTTTTCGACAGAAAATCCCAGTCAGAGAATGAGTGTTAAGATTTTGGAAGATTTAACTATTGATAATAACGTTGTTTTCACCGAAGGAACGGTTGTTGACGGAAAAATAGTTGATGTGACAGATCCAAAACGTTTGAAACGAAATGCAACTTTTACATTTGTTCCGCTCAGCTATATTGATAAAAACGGTGAAAATGTTGATATCAAGGGGTATTATCCGGCAAAATATACAACTAAAATCAGCAAAGGAGAACTTGCTAAAAATGTTGGGCTTGGAGTTGGAAACTTTTTCGTGAAAGGTTTGTCGCTTGGGTATAGTGCTGTTGAAGGTGCTGTTAAAAATGAAAAAGATAATCGCTTTAAATCAAGTGTAACAGAGGTTTATAAGGATTCTCCATTATCTTACGTTGAAAAAGGTACTGAACTTGTAATTGAGAAAAATCAAATGTTTTATTTGAATTTTAAGTCAAAAGATGACGAAGACGAAAGCGATTTGCCAAATTATGAGTATCAAGAACTTCCGTCTGAATAAATGTAAAAAATGTTATATAACTCATATATAACAACGATTGACGGATTTTTTGAATTATGCTATTATCCATTTGTAAAATCGGAGATTATGATAATGAAAAAAATATTGACAATTTTTGCACTACTTTTAGGACTTTCAACAGTTCCGGCTAATGCTAAAACTGCACCGGTACAAGCATTGCAGGATTTTTCTATTTCAAATCCTTCTCAAACACTTTTGATTAAAATGCTTGCGAATGTGCAATTGAACAAGGATACAATGTTGCACGAAGGGTTTTATGTTTTGGGGCAAATTCAAAATGTGTCTAACTCTTCATTTGTATTTATGCCTATAAAGTATCAAAATTTCCACAATGAAGTTTTTCAAATAAACGGAAATTATCCCGCAAAATTTGTCGAAATGGTTGATTCTGCAAGTAAACAACCAGCTCAGGGTGTGATTGCAAAAGATGGAAAATTCTTAATGGACTTTGTGATTGCAGAAGAAACTCCTGACAATTCAATAGGTGAAAAATATCAAGGTGTTGGAACTCCTTCAAACGGGATTTCTGCGGTTGTAAACCAACAGGATTTAGTTTTGTATGATGGAAGTATTCCGAAAACAATGAAGGATTTTCCTGGGATTAAGTTGAATTCTTTTGACAATGGAAGTAATTTTAATATTCCTAAAAAATTGATGATTGAAGCAACTCCCAAAGAAGTTAATATTAATGATTTGAAATACTAAGTGTTTGTTATCAAAACATGTTAATATTTGACCGAAGTTTTGTAACAATTATTTGAAGTTTAGTATTTTTATGTTATCATCGTCACATAAAACAGATTATACTTTATATAAAGGGGAAAAATATGATTTCAGTAAACGATTTAAAAACAGGCTTAACGCTTCAATTGGACAACGGTTTATGGTCTGTTGTTGAATTTTTACACGTAAAACCTGGTAAAGGTGCTGCGTTTGTACGTTCTAAACTTAAAAACGTTGAAACTGGGCAAGTTGTAGAAAAAACATTTAGAGCAGGTGAAAAAGTTGCAAAAGCTATGCTTGACAGACGTGAAATGCAATATCTTTACAAAGAAGGTAAAGAGTATGTTATGATGGATAACGAAACTTACGAACAATTGCAATTGACAGAAGATCAAATCGGCGACGGTATCAAGTATTTGAAAGAAAATATGGTTGTTCAAGTATTGATGCATGATTCAAGAATTATTGGTGTTGATCTTCCGGCTCACGTAATTCTAGAAGTTACTGATACTCCTCCATCTGAAAAGGGTAACACTGCACAAGGCGGTACTAAACCGGCTACTTTGGAAACAGGTGCAGTTGTAAACGTTCCGTTCTTTATTTCTAACGGTGACAAAATCAGAGTTGATACAAGAACTAACGAGTATCTTGATAGAGCGTAGGTGCAGAAAGTTTTTTTGCACTGGGGTGAAGATTTGCATTTAAGTGAATAGGTGAATAAGTAAATAAGAGAATAAGTTCATTTCATTCGCTTCCGCTCAAAAAAGTTTTGGTACGAAGTACCTGATAAAACTTATTCACCTATTTACTTATTAACTAATTCACTCGAAAAACGAAAGGCAAAAATAATGAAATTTGATATAGATTACGTAGAAAAATTAGCAAAAGTTTTGGCTGACAATTCTTTAACAGAAATTTCTCTTGAAGAAGGTGAACAAGCTATTACTTTGAGAAAAGAAGTTGTTGGTGTTGCGGCTGCACCTGTTGCTGTTGCTGCTCCACAAGCTGCTGCAAGTGCTCCGGCACCTGTTGCTGCTCCTGCTGCATCAAAAGAAGCTGCTCATAAAGGAAAACCTTTGACATCTCCAATGGTTGGAACTTTCTATTCAGCTCCATCTCCTGACGCTGATGCGTTTGTTAAAGTAGGACAAACAGTTAAAGAAGGCGATGTTGTTTGTATCGTTGAAGCTATGAAGCTAATGAATGAAATTCAATCGGATTTTGCAGGTAAGATTACTGAAATTTGTGTTGAAGATGGTCAACCTGTTGAATTTGGTCAAGTTTTGATGTATGTAGAATAAAGTGAGAAGTGAAAAGTGAAAGGTGGGTTTTAAAAATTCACTTTTCACTTTTTTATAGGGATAAGAAAAAGATGTTTAGAAAAGTATTGATTGCAAACCGCGGGGAGATTGCGGTAAGAATTATAAGAGCTTGTAGAGAAATAGGTATTCCAACAGTTGCTATTTATTCTCAAGCAGATGCAAATTCTCTCCATGTAAGATTGGCGACTGAGGCGTATTGTATTGGACCTGCTCAAAGTGGGAAAAGTTATTTGAGTATTCCTGCAATTATCTCAGCAGCAATTGTATCCGGAGCTGATGCAATTCACCCGGGATATGGTTTTATGTCTGAAAGAGCGGATTTTGCAGAAATTTGTGCAAAACATGGTATAAAATTCATCGGGCCGACTGCGGAAGCAATGAGAAAAATGGGCGATAAAGCAACCGCTCGTAAAACAATGATTGAAAACAATGTTCCTGTAACTCCTGGAACCGGAATTTTGAAAACTCCTGAGGAAGTTAAGGAGTTTGCTCATAAAGTTGGTTATCCGATTATATTGAAAGCAACTGCCGGTGGTGGTGGTAAAGGTATGAGAATTTGCAGATCTGACGAAGATGTTGATGTTAATATGAGTCTTTGCCAGTCAGAAGCTCAAAATTTCTTTGGAAATCCTGATGTTTATGCCGAAAAATTCTTGGAAAACCCTCGTCACATTGAAGTTCAAATCTTGGCTGACCAATACGGTAATGTAGTTCACTTGGGTGAAAGAGATTGTTCTATCCAAAGAAGACATCAAAAATTATTGGAAGAAGCTCCTTCTCCTGCGATTGATGAAGCTACTCGTAAAGAAATGGGTGCTGCTGCCGTTCGTGCGGCAAAAGCTATTAATTACGAAAGTGCCGGAACTTGTGAATTCTTGTTAGATCACGACGGCAAATGGTATTTCATGGAAATGAATACGAGAATTCAGGTTGAACACTGTGTAACTGAAATGATTTCTAACGTTGATTTAGTAAGAGAACAAATAATGGTTGCAGCGGGTGAAAAACTTGATTTTACACAAGATGATATCGTGTTGAGAGGGCATGCTATTGAATGTCGTATCAATGCAGAAAACCCTGCAAAAGACTTTATGCCAAACCCAGGAACAATTACAGGTTACGTAACCCCTGGTGGATTTGGTGTAAGAGTCGATTCTCACGCATATCAAGATTATTCAATTCCTCCTTATTATGATTCAATGATTGGTAAGTTGATTTGTTGGGGCAGAACTCGAAACGAAGCTCGTCGCAGAATGTACAGAGCTTTGAAAGAGTATGTTATCACAGGTGTAGAAACTACTCTTCCGTTCCACCAAGCAATTATTGAAGACCCTGTGTTTATGAGTGGAAAATTCAATACAGGATTTATTGAAGATTTCTATGAAAGGACTGGAAAGAATAAAAAGTAAGAAAATAAAAAAGCTCAAATTTATTTGAGCTTTTTTACTATTTGCCCACTTGTCAGATTCTTAAAAATATGCTACAATAATAGCAGGTATTATGTGTGAGGGTTTAGAGTATGGCAGGAATTAATTTGTTCTATCAATTTACAAATCCTATTGAAAAGCAGAAAGAGCAACAAAAAGCTCAAAAAGAAGCTTTGATTAATAAAAATTATAGTGAAATTTATGCACATGAAGCTGCTCATAAATCGGCAGGAGGAAGTCTTGCAGGCTCTATTGTTATAGAAAAGAATGTTGATGGAATTCCTGTTGGGGGACACGTTGATATTAAGATGCCGTCGCTTAATCCAAAAAATCCGCAAAAGACAATAGACGATGCGAACACAGTGATAAGATCTGCTATGGCACCTTCTGACCCGTCAGGGCAAGATTATAAGGTAGCATCAAAAGCTCAAAGCCTAAAAATGCAAGCTCAAGCGATTAAAGATAAAAATGTTGGCAATAAACTGGATTACAGTGCTTAGTATAAACTGACAGATTAATAATCGAAAAAATCTCGAACAGGTGTGTCTAAGGCTTCTGAAATATCTATTAATAAGCTAAGGCTAACGCATCTTTTGGCTGTTTCAATTTTAGCTAAGTGTTCTCTTGAAATGCCAATTATTTCAGCAAGTTGGTTTTGTGAAAGCTCCTTTTGCTTTCGAAAAGAATAAATATTGCGTCCTAATTGTAAAATTTTTGTAGTCTTATTGTTCACAAAACTCTGCTTTTTTGGTTTCTAATTTAGAATGGTTTTGTTTGATTTAATTTTAATCTCAAATCTCTAAATCTTGAAATATCTTCTTGTGTTCTGCCTGACTCTTGGAATACTGCTTGTGTTGACGGGTGAACCATTAATACGTAATCCATGTGGATTTCCAAGAAGTTGTATTTTCTTGGTGATTGGTTTGTATTGCGAGGATAAATTTCTGCATTTGTTACTGCCAAAAATCTTCTCTCTTTATCATTCAACAAATCTGTTAATTCTCTATTAGTGTTTGTGTACTTTGAAACGTGAACAATCCCTTTTATATCGTGGTCTGCTGTTAAAATACTTACTTCTATTGGAACTGTATCAATATTTTTTGCCATTTTCTCTTCCTCGTTATCAAATCCTGTTTTTATATTACTATATTTTTTTCAAATTGTCTACTTGTTAAATTTTATCAACACTACCTTTGGTTCTTCCGCCGTAAGCTTCATGTACATCTACAACCGAGATAAAAGCAGACGGATCAATATTTTTAATAATTTCTTTCATTCTTGCCATTTCTAATCTTGATACAACACAGTATATGATGGTTTTTTCAGCTCCGGAATAAGCTCCGACGCCTTTAATATATGTTACGCCAAGATCAAGTTTTTCAAGGAGCTCATCTCCGATTTCATGAGCTTTGTCGCTGATTACTCGTATAGATTTTGCAGAATTTAAACCTTCTAATACTATGTCTATGACTCTAAATGCGATGAAGTATGTTAATACTGCATACATAGCTCTGTTCCAGCCAAATACAAGCCCTGATGCGCCATAAATGAATACATTAAATGCCATAATCCATTCACCGACGGAAAACCCGAATTTTTTAGATAAAACAAGTGACATAATTTCTGTTCCGTCAAGCGAACCCTCGTTTTTCAATACAAGCCCAACGCCTGTGCCTAAAACAATTCCGCCAAACACTGTTGATAGTAGCAAATCGTGACTTGTCGGGTGGTTGTACATTGAAAACATATTCAAAAACAACGACAACATGCCGATTGCATAAAATGTTTGGATAACAAATTTTTTACCGATTTTACTGAACGCAAGCAAAAAGAATGGAATGTTAATGACAAAAATCAACAAACCAAGATTTAATTTTGTCAAATAGCTTAAAATAATTGAGATACCGACAATTCCGCCGTCAATTATGTTATTTGGGACAAGAAAAACTTCCAACGCAAATGCGGCAATAAAAGGCCCAAGTGTTAAGAAAAACATTTTCCTCAATATTGCCCAAAACATTTCTTTCTTTGTAAGTTTTTTCTCCGGCATATTAAACCTTATCTTCCTTTCCAGTTCTCTTTATTGTCATGAAGTTATTTATTTTGAAAATTGTTTTATTTTCTTCTTCAATTTTTTCTTTATAACCTAAAATTGTTTCTAAATCAGATTTTAACGTGATTAAGTCATCGTATTTTTTTAATGAACCGTCAATTGCAACAGATACATCTCCTGTTTCTTCTGAAACTACAAGACAAGCTGCATCACTGGTTTCAGTCATTCCAATTGCGGCTCTGTGACGTGTTCCGTATTTCCAGCTGAGTTTTGGGTCTTCTGTCAACGGTAACAATACTCCTGCTGAAATGATTTTGTCACCATTAATTACCACAGCTCCGTCGTGTAGCGGAGTGTTAGGGTGGAAAATTGTTAAAATAAGCTCTGTTGACAAGTCTGCATTAAGTTTTGTTCCAACGTCAGTGTATGTGTTTCTCAAATCACTTTGAAAGACTATGAGTGCTCCTGTGTGGGATTTTGAAAGGTATTTTACGCTTTCAATCAATTCTTTTACAACGTCAATTTTTCTGTCGGTTTGTTTTTGGTTAGAATTAAATAATTTCGTCACAAAATCGACTTGTCCCAAAAAACCTAAAAATTTTCTCAACTCAGGTTGGAAAATAACGATTAAACTCAATGATACGAGAGTCACAACAGATTTCAAAAACATTCCGACGATTTTCAAATCTATTCGCATCAATATTTCGCTTAAAACCCAAGTGAAGACAAGGATTAATAAACCTTTGACAAATTTTTCGGACGATGTATTTTTGATAAATTTTTTGTATAAAAATAGCAGCAAACCGGCAATAAAAAGTATTTGGAGAAAATCTGACCAATTAAAAGACAACTCCAAATTGCCAATATATTTTAATATGTACATCAAAAAATCATTTATCATTTCTTCAACCTATCCGGAATTACATCGTGTTCTATCAAATCTTTTAAGCTTTCTCGTTTTATAATAACATCTGCATGACCTTCGTTTAAAATTACCATTGCCGGTTTTTGCACTCTGTTGTAATTTGAGCTCATTGAGTAGTTGTAGGCGCCTGTGTTATAAACGCAGAGAATGTCGCCTTCTTCGATTTCAGGTAACTTTATTTCTTTAATCAAAATATCTCCTGATTCGCAGAAACGTCCGGCAATAGTTACTGTGTTTGCAAGTTCATAATCCGGTTTGTTTGCGATTTGTGCAAAATATTCTGCCTGATACATAGAAGGTCTTGCGTTATCTGCCATTCCGCCATCTACTGCAACATATTTTTTACCTTTTGGAACTTGTTTTGAACTTCCAAGCGTGTAAAGGGTTACGCCTGCTGTGGAAATAATACTTCTCCCAGGTTCTATAAACAGTGCAGGTGCGTCAATTTTATATTTGTCAATACATTCGTAAAGTCTTTTTATAACGATTTCTGCTATCGTGTAAGTCGATGGAGGACAATCTGAATCTGTATATTTTACGCCTAAACCGCCACCAATGTTTATTTCGTCGAGTTTAAGGTTGAATTTTTCGTCTAATCTCGCAATTTCTTTTACTAAAATTTCTATTTCGTCGCCATAAATAGATGTTTCGAAGATTTGTGAGCCGATATGAGCGTGAAGTCCATGTAATTTTAGATTTGTGTAATCATTTAAAATTAGATCAACGGCATCGTCGATTTGAGTTAAATCAAAGCCAAATTTCGAGTCTAAATGCCCTGTTTGAATGTATTCGTGCGTATGACATTCAATTCCCGGAGTAATTCGAAGTAAAATATCAACTGTTTTGTCATGAGATTTTGCAATTTCATCAAGAAGCGAAAGTTCAAAGAAATTGTCAACAGAAATTCTTCCAACACCTAATTCAAGAGCAAGAGACAATTCGTCAAAAGACTTGTTGTTTCCATTAAACAATACCTTTGACATATCAGCTCCGGCTTTATAAACCGTATAGATTTCGCCAGCCGATACAACATCAAAGCCAAAACCTTCACTTGCAATAATTGCAGATGTTGCCATAGAACACAAGGCTTTTGATGCATACATCATATTGACTTTTGGATAGCCTTTGAACGCTTCTTTGTAGTCTTTGCAGATTTTTCGAAGCGTAAATTCATCTAAAACATACAGTGGAGTTCCGTATTTTTCTACAAGCTTAACTAAATCGCACCCTCCAATTTCTAAAATTCCGTCGGGATTTATTTTTGTTGTAAGTGGTTTTAAATATTGGTTTGTGCTGTTCATTGATGCTCCTACTTCTTATGTATTAAGGATAACACAATTTTCAAAAAATTAAAATAGTAGAAATATAGGAATTTTCAAAAATTTCTGCTAAATATTTAACACTTTAATCTTTTGTGAACACCCACCAGCCTTTTCTTTTTGCAGAAGGCTGAATTTTAGGTTGTGCCGTAATCTGTTGTGTAGGCTGTTTGATTGGAGAATGTTGTGAAAATACACTTGTAGAAAGGGTGTTTATATATTTGTTGTTCAAATGAGCATAATCAAATATAATTACCCCTTTGGCGTTCAATTTTCTCGCTTCATGGATTTGTCTGATTAAGTCTTCATCAGAACCATTCATAAATGTTACGAATAAACCGGCATAAAAGTCTGTGTTTGGCGATTTTGCCTTAATTACATCAGTCATCATTTTGTTTGCGGTTTTAGAATCGCAAGTTAAGAAAAGAGGTGTAAAGCCATCTAAATAGCCTCTTGTAGACCAAGTTTTCCAGTCTTGCTGTTTGTTTGTTAGTGCAGCAAGTCTATCTGGGAAAATTACAGCACTAATGTAGGTGTTTGTTTGTCGACCGAGAAGTCCCATTTTTTTCACCATATCAGAAACTTTTTCACGCCTATAATTACACCATTCTAGCCACAATGGATCCGCTTTTGTAATATCCACAGGATCGACACCGTAGATTGACTTAAATTCGTTTCTTGCATAATCTGTGTATCCCCAGCTTGTAGCCTCGTTTACGGCAACGCTATTTGGGTATCTTATGTAATCAATATTAATTCCGTCAGGCTTGTATGTTGAAATTATTTCAGATATAAGTTTTACTAAAAAGTCTTGCACATAAGGGTTTGCGGGATCTAAAAAATAGCCGTTATGCTCAGATGTTGATTTTGATGGAACAACTGAGTTGATATCTTTTTTCATTTTGTTCCCCCAAGACGGGTTCATTCCTAAAATGCTTTGAGGACAGTCATTCGGGTTTTGTACTCCTACATAAAAGGTTTCAAACCACGTATGTATCTTCATGTTTCGTTTATGAGCTTCTTTTACCCAGATTGCAAGAGGGTCAAAGCCGCTGAATAGCTCATTTTGCGGTGTAAAACCATAAGCTTCCATTGTTGTGCTTGGGAAAATTGTCTTCCCGTGAAAATACGTTTCCAAGAAAATATTATCAATTCCTGCATTTTTAAGTCTGTTTAATGTTGCAATAATTTCTGTTTCAGATTTTTCTGTCGGTCTTAGCCAAACCCCTTTAAGTTCGTTTGCTTTGTAAGGCAAAACACTTTTCAATGCATCGTTTGATGCTTCAATTGCGAGTTGAGAGTATTTTTGAACTTCTTCCGGATTTCGTCTTGCTTTACGAACGTAGTCTTTTGCATCATTAATGTAGCTGTATGGAACTTTCCAGTTGTAATCCGGACTGATTGTTCTGTAATATTCAAGCATTTGTTCTGCTTCTGCAATCTTTTTTTGTGACTCAAAGATGTAGCTTTCTGATGTTGTGTATGTATAAACCAAATTTGCTTCTTTGTCGATGTAGATTTTTGTTCCGACTTTAATACTTGAATTTATCCAGTTCTTGGCCTTGCCATGTCCGCTAATTACAATCCCGTCTGCCGGAATAAAAGAATCAGCTCCTGAAAGTTCCGTTACTGTATTGTCTTCTACAACTGCTTCGGCACCAAATTCATTCGTATTTGTTCTAATACCATAATTGGGAGTGTATATGACGAGTTGATTAACGCCTCTTGCTCCCGGAAGATAGCCACCTACTTTGTTTGTTGCAGCTGTTGGGTCAATTGCGTTAATCCAATTTTTTGTGTAACTGAAAACTACTTCCCCTTTCGCTGGCTGATAAGGTTTAAAAACAGGAGCCAACTCTTCTTCCGGAATTATTATTTCAGAAGAATTATCAAGATTTATCAAAGGAGTATTTTCTTCTTGCGTTTGTTGCTCAGTATTTGTTTTATGCCTTGCGGTCAAGATAGGGTAAACATCGTCTGCTGTTGCAATTTGTGCTGTTATAAATATTGCTAAAATTGAAATTATTATATTTTTTTTGTTAAACATCTCTCTTACTCCTCATCATCGACAGGATTTGTGTCCAAATCCGCTTCGTCTAATGATTGCATTTTTCTTCGAAGCATGTAATCAGGCCTCATATTGTATGATAACTGGTAAAACTTTTTTGCATTCGCAATATCTGCAATTTTTTCGTAGGTAATTGCAAGTCGCATGTATAATTCGTATTTATTTGAAAACCCACCTTCATTGGCAATTTTATAATGCTCAATTGCGTGGGCATATTCGTGTCTTTTGTAATAATATTCACCGAAATAGAAATTCAAAATAGGGTCTTTCGCTCTGATATTAGAAGCTTTGCAAAAACATTCTTTTGCAAGTTTTGAATTGTCCGTTTCGTCATAAATCCTTCCCAATTGTACATAAGGTAATATCATATCGCCATTTACCATTGTCAAAGTATAATATTTACTCATTGCATCTTGAAGAAATTTTTCCTTTTGGGTGTTTTCAGAAGAATTAATAAACATTTCAAAAGATTTGTCGGCCTCGTCTTTTATTTGCTTGTAATTCATTTTAGGATAAACCGCAGAGTCATATTCAAAGTTTTCTGCCCAAACCGGTAAAGTTACCGATAAAAGAACTGCAACCATTGTTATCCTTTTTAATAAATTCATTATTCTCCCTAGTCCTGTAAAGATTTATTGTTCCGAGTTTTGGTATAGATGTTAAACCTGCACTTAACCCAAAAATATTATATTACAAACAAAAAATCGACAATACTTAAATTTAAGAATTGTCGATTTTTTATTTGTACTGATATTATAAATCACCAATGTTCGGAGATGTGTGGATTTTGTGGTTGTTCATGAATGATTGATCGTCATAAGCCGGATCCATATACATAAAGAACCTTCTGACACCTCTCACAATTCCTTTTTTGTAAATTTTGTGTTCGTAATATGTTGGATTTTCTTCCCCATTAGCTTGTGAAATTGAACGATGTGTTGCTTGAATTAAAGCAGGGGAATATCCGTGATTTTTAAGGAACTCTTCGCTTACAGCATCACTTGTTGTTAATTCTGCAAAAGCAGGAGTTGCTACAAGCAAAATAGAACAAATTAATAAATAAGTCTTTTTCATTTACACCTCAATTATACTAACCATTATAGTATATTTTTTAGTAGTCACAAGAATATTATAAA
>ERZ1026880.350-NODE-350-length-24242-cov-13.117129_pt1 | contig 24242 bp, 29 predicted proteins | sample MGYA00380170_ERZ1026880 | MGnify/ENA primary metagenome ERZ1026880 (study PRJEB33269, sample SAMEA4719806) | human gut metagenome | biome: human-associated habitat; feature: organic feature; material: feces | place: Cameroon | collected 2013-10 ...
CAGCGCGAGGCTGCGGGAGGGCAGGGCGTCGCGCTCGCGGAGGGCGCTTTTCTATTGCGCGCGGGGCGGCATCGCTGCCCCGGCCGCGCGCACGGCGCGCCGAGAGAGGCCCGCAGGGGGATGTCCCCCTGCGGGCCTCTCTTGCTTTCGTTGGAGTTTTCCTTTTCTCGGGTTGTTGGACATCGTTTTGGTGGGTTTGATGCGGCATACTAACTGTTTGGCATCATAATCATGTTTCGATGTTGCTTTGCTGAGATGAGGAGTTGGTATGAGCGAGCATATGGGCACTACGTGTGTGCAGGGTGGTTATCGTCCGGGTGATGCGGAGCCGCGTCAGATTCCGATTTATCAGTCCACTACTTGGAAGTACGATACTTCGGAGCATATGGGTAAGCTGTTTGACCTGGAGGAATCTGGCTACTTCTATACTCGTTTGCAGAATCCCACCAATGATTATGTTGCTGCGAAGATTTGCGAGATGGAGGGCGGCGCTGCTGCCATGCTGACCAGCTCTGGTCAGGCTGCGAACTTCTTCGCTGTGTTCAATATTGCCGGTGCTGGCGATCATGTTGTTGCATCTAGCGCTATCTATGGTGGTACCTACAATCTGCTTGCTCATACCATGCACCGCATGGGTCTTGAGTGTACATTTGTGAGCCCTGATTGTTCTGACGAGGAGCTTGAGGATGCTTTTCGCCCGAACACCAAGTGCGTTTTCGGCGAGACGATTGCTAATCCTGCGCTCGCCGTCTTGGATATCGAGCGTTTTGCCAATGCGGCGCATGCTCATGGCGTGCCGCTGATTGTGGACAATACGTTCCCGACGCCGGTGAACTGCAACCCGATTAAATGGGGTGCGAATATCGTTACGCATTCCACCACCAAGTATATGGATGGTCATGGTGCGTGCGTGGGCGGCTGCATTGTTGATGCAGGCACGTTTGACTGGATGGCGCATGCTGACAAGTTCCCCGGGCTCACGACTCCGGATGAGAGCTACCACGGAGTTGTGTATGCTGAGAAGTTTGGGCAGGGCGGTGCGTTCATCACGAAGTGCACCTCGCAGCTTATGCGCGACTTCGGCTCGATTCAGAGTCCTCAGCATGCGTTCATTTTGAATCTTGGGTTGGAAAGCCTTCATGTGCGCATGCCTCAGCATTGCAAGAATGGCCAGGCTGCGGCTGAATTCCTGCAGGCCCATCCGAAGATTCGCTTTGTGAGGTTCCCGGGTTTGGCGGGCGATCCGTACTATGAGTTGGCTCAAAAGTATATGCCCCATGGTACGTGTGGTGTGGTCTCCTTCGGTTTCGAGGGTGGTCGCGCTGCGGCTGAGCAGTTCATGAAGAGTCTGAAGCTGGCTCAGATTGCCACGCATGTCGCCGATGCTCGCACATGTGTGCTGCATCCGGCTAATGCTACGCATCGCCAGATGAATGACGAGGAGCTGGTGGCTTGCGGTATCTCTCCGGATATGGTGCGTTTGAGCTGCGGCATCGAGTCTACCGAGGACTTGCTGGCCGATCTTGAGCAGGCGCTCGCAACGGTGTAAAGCGGTTTTAATATGTCAGCTTGCGGGGGTTTGCGCCGTAATGCTTCGTCAATTGTTTGACTTGTGTCGGTGGGTAGTTGTTTAAGGGTTTCGTAGCTTTGCGTGATTGCTGTATTGGCAATGTCGTTGTTGATGTCGTTTGTAGCTTGTCCGCTTGTGCTCGATTCTCTTGCTTTGCGTTAAAGGGCGTTTTGTTTGAGCTCTTGTAGTCGCGAATTTGTGCCGCTATCGTTTCGTAGACTTTCTCGCTTGTTCTTGCGATGGCACAATATGCCCGTATATTTTGATGGCGGTCTGCCGGTACTGTCCGGCAGACCGCCTTTTGCATAGGTTCGAGTGTTCCGGAATACTGCTTGTGGTGCGCATCGGGAAGCCCCAATTTGCGAAATAATCCAAGTCGGATGTTAGTGATGGCTTTCGGCTTAGAATCCGCGCCTGTTGGCTTTCTCGTCTTGTAGAATCAACAGCGGGGCCAATTGGTGGTTCGGGAAAAGCATGCCTGCAGGGTGGTTGATGGTGATTTTGTTCGCGGTACCGGCGATTTGGTTCAGGATGCGATGCGGGTTGTTTTCTCGTGGAGTTTGTTTCTGGTGTTTTGCTATACGGTTTGAGTTGAGCCGTGGTACCGTTGGCAAGATAGTTGAACTTGAGCATGAATAGAGATTGGTGAACCTGATGAAGAAGCTGTTGTATATCGATAGTTGTGTGCTGCGCGAGACTTCGCGCACGAAGCGGATTGCCGATGCCTTGGTTGAGCATTTGCTGTCTACTGGGGAATACATTCTTGAACAATTAGTTCTTGAGGACCTGGGGCTTCTTCCACTGACGTCGACAACGTTGGCGCGTCGCAATGAGTTGCGTTATGCGGAGCAGTATGACGATGCCATGTTTGACTTGGCTCATCAGTTTGCTGAGGCGGATGAGATCGTCATTGCCGCGCCGTTTTGGGAGGGCGCTTACCCGGCGTTGCTGAAGGTGTATTTCGAGCACATCAGCGTGGTGGGCATTGTGAATCGCTATACCGATCATGGCCCTGTTGGCATGTGTCGGGCTAGCAAGCTGCATTATGTTACTACGCGCGGTGGTTTTGCGACCGATGAGCAGGACCTGGGCTGGCAGAACGTGAAGGGTTTGGCGAAGGTCTACGGCATCGAGCATGCTGACTGCATTAGCGTGAATGCCACCGACGTGCCTACGACCGATGTTGACGCAGCGGTGGCTGCTGCGATAGCTGGTATTCCTGCGCTTGTTGAGGAATAGGGTTAGCCAGCGTGCGGCTGGAAGCTATTTTCAGCAGGTTGCGGTTGCGATATCTCTGCAGTGCGTTTGTTTGAGCATTGGGTGGTTTTGCGTGCTGTCTGCGCCTGGTGGGGTCATTGGGATGCGCGAATGGTGCTGGGGCTCTTCTGCAGTGTTTGCGCAGGTTACGGTATGGGTATTGATCTGTCGTTAGCTAGGCTCTTTTTCTGCTGAGATTGCGCTTCCCTGTGGCTACATGATGTTGTCGCCGATGGGTTTGCGGGGTTGACTGCCATCGAAAGGCATTTATGTTTTGAGTGCAGCATGGGTGCCGAATTGCGCGGCTTTGACAGCCTCGTTGTGTCAGGATTGCGCTTCATTGCGGCTGCTTTACTAAAGCCGTTTGCCGGAACGCCGGTGGTATGGGTTGCACGTAGTTGAGCGAAGAATCATGATGGATACAACCAACTTTGTTGATACCGCTGTTGTGCTATGCGAATGGGGCTGGTGGGATATGAACTACTCTGAGATCAAATATTTCGACATCGCTAATGGCGAGGGCGTGCGTACCAGCTTGTTCGTTTCGGGATGTCGTCATGGGTGCCCGGGTTGCTTCAACCCCGAGCAGTGGGATTTCACGGCGGGGAAGCCGTTTTCGCCTGAGGTGCAGAACGAGATTCTCAAGAGTCTGGCACCGGAATACGTCGACGGCTTGAGTCTTTTGGGCGGCGAGCCTATGGAGCCGGAAAATCAGCGCGCCTTGGTTGATTTCGTCGAGCGCGTGCGTGAGGCGTATCCTGGGAAGACGATTTGGTGCTACACGGGCGATTTGCTTGAGGATTTACAGAATCCTGAGAGTTCGCGTCATACCGAAGTGACCGATCGCTTGCTGGCGGCTATCGATGTGCTGGTGGATGGCCCGTTTGTGCAGGCGCATCACGACATCACGTTGCGTTTCCGAGGGTCCTCGAACCAGCGCATCATCGATTTGCCGGCAACGTTGGCCCAGGGCAAAGTTAAGCCCTGGAGAGACGACCCGCAGTTCGTGAGCCATGCGATGGTGGTTAACTCTTTTGATTAAGCTGCAATACATGAGGGATATTTGACTGCTCTAACCTTCGCGGTGTCGAGCTGTTGTGTCTCTCTGGTCGTTTGCGCGGTTTGGATCCTTGGTCATCTTCCTTGGTTTTGCGGCACGAACGTTGGCTGCGAACGATAAGTTGCACTTGGCGTAGGCGTCAACTCTTCAAACATATACGACTCGGCCCAACCGATTGGTTGGGCCGAGTAGCGTTTGCCGCTTATCTTCCTTCGCGGCGCTTCTTCTTTGTGACGTAGTACTTGAGCGTTCGCATTGTATTGCGTATGCCGGTGTTTTTCAGGTTGTATATACCTTCGTTGAACAGGCTTTTTGTATACGGGAGAGGGTTGATCTTCGGGCAGGGGATGCCACGCAGGTCAGCGTACAGGCGCTTCATTCCGGGCGAGAGCTCGCTGTCGGTGAATACCAAATCGGCGTCCATGCGTTCAAACATATGCCTGGCAGCTTCCCGTACGTTGTCATGCGTAAGGTCGACTTCTTCGATGATGCCTGACAGGTACGTGAAACCGCGGCTATTGTGCGCTCGCAAGATTTGCTCGTCGGTTATGTCAAGGCGTTCGAGCTCGTCCATCATGTCGTTCCAGCGTTCAAGGGGCAACAACGTGTTGTTGAGAGCGAAGTTCTTCGACTTTTCCGGCGTCTCCTCGCGGTAGCAGTAGTATTCGGTGTCAAAGTAACCGATGCGGTCGGTCTGGCAGAGCGTTTCAATCAGGAACGGGTTGTCTGCCCAGCCGGCGCCTGGAATCTCCCTGAAGCGGATGTTGTGCTTGTCCAGGAACGATTTGCGATAGATTGCCGACCAAATGGACGGATGATGGCAAAGCAGATGGGCGGCATCGGTGATGGCAAACGGCTGCTGCGCCGGCTCAATGCGGCCTTTGTAGCTGCAGTTGATCTTGCGCTCTTCATCGGTATCGGGCATCCAGATGCGCCAGTAAGGCGTTTTCACGATGTCGAGCGGCGTTCCTTCTTCTTCGAACTTTGCGGCAAAGGCCAGCATGTCGGCGTACATGTCCGGCTCGATCCAGTCATCCGGCTCGACGATGGAGATCCACGTGCCGGTTGCCTCAGCTATGCCGCGGTTGCAAGTTGCGCCGTAGCCTTGATTCTGCTTATCGACAACTTTGATGCGCGCGTCGTCGCCGGCAAAGCGGTGGATGGTCGTCAGCGAGTCATCGGTGCTGCCATCATTGAGCAGGATTATCTCTAGGTTCTTGTACGTTTGCCCAACGATGCTGTTGAGACATTGCTCCAGGTAGGGTTGAGCATTATAGATCGGTACGATAACCGAGATAAGCGATTCGCTCATGTTCTTCCTTCGATGGGGCAACGAAGCGTGTTGTCGCCGTGTTGCTAACGTTATTGCCATAGCTCAATGGTAGCGTAGATTTGCCTATTGGGCGCCAAATATCATAAGGAAGGCGCTGTGATTGTGATTGGTGAAGGCGGCGGGATTGGCTGTCCCTTTCCCGGTATTGGCGATTGACGGGGGTCGACTAATATCGCGGGTTGTCGTACAAAAACAACCCCATTCAGCTTTGGGGATGCTGACGAAAACCTACCTCCGAATCATCGCGATTTGGAGGTAGGAGATGTACTCGAGGGAAGAGAAGCTAAAAGCCGTCGAACTGTTCATCAAGTACGACAAGAGCCCCGCCTCGGCGATAAGGGAGCTCGGGTATCCGTGCCGCGCGACCCTTTACGCGTGGTATGAAGAATACCTGGCGAATGGATGCCGCGCGCCATCGACCAGCGCCCATCGCAGATACACCGAAGATCAGAAGCGGGCCGCGGTCTGGACTTGCTATACTTTCTTAGACAGTCAACTGAGGGACATCAGAGGTTAGCAGAAAGGAACATCTTATGCGAGACCCGAAGCACCCCAGGAAGTTCGACGAGGCCTTCAAGCGGCAGATCGTCGAGCTGTACGACAACGGCAAGCCGGTGAGCGATATCGAGAAGGAGTACGACCTCAGCCACTCCACGGTTCACCGCTGGGTAAGGCTCATCCACGAGAGCGGATCGACCAGGGCAGCCGACAACCGCACGCCCGAGGAAGAGGAGCTCATCAGGCTGCGCAAGGAGAACGCGCGCCTGCAGATGGAGGTCGATATTTTAAAACAAGCGGCGCTGATATTCGCACGAAGGTAGCCGTCATCAGGGACAATGCCGGCAAGTACCCTATATCAGCGCAATGCGAGGCCCTGGGCGTCCCGCGGGCGACCTACTATTGGGCGCTCAAGAACCCCGAGAGGCCCTGCGCCCCAGATCCGATAACAGGCGACGTGGTCGCCATATGGCGCGACAGCCGCGGGGAGTACGGCGCGCCCCGCATCAAGATGCGCCTGGCCGCCAAGGGGATGACCGCCTCGAGACGCAGGATAAGGCGCGTGATGGCGGCGGAGGGCCTGGTCAGCTCGTACGCGAGGCCGAGCTTCAAGCCGCAGCCGTCCAAGGCGAACGACGCCCCGGTCGCCAACCTGATCGACCGGCGTTTCGACGGATACGCGCCCAGGACCCATGTCGTCTCGGACCTCACGTACGTTCGCGTGGGCGGCAGATGGAACTACGTATGCCTCCTGGTCGACCTCTACAACCGCGAGATCGTCGGCCACGCCGCGGGCGAGCGGAAGACGTCAGACCTGGTCAAGTCGGCTTTCGCGACGTTGAAGTTCCCGCTTTCCGACATCGAGGTGCTGTATACGGACAGGGGCGGCGAGTTCGCAAGCGCGGCGATCGACGAGATGCTCGAGGTCTTCGGCATAGAGCGGTCGCTGTCGAGGAAGGGCTGCCCCTACGACAACGCGGTCATCGAATCATGCAACAAGACCCTGAAGGCGACGCTGATCTACCGCAACGCCTACGGCAGCCTCGACCAGCTGCGACGGAGCCTCAACGCCTGGGTGTGGTGGTACAACAACGAGCGCATCCACTCAACCTTGGGGTATATGAGCCCGGTCGAGTTCAGAATGGCAGGTTTGTCCCTCTAGAAATCGTCCAATTAAGTGTTGCTATTCCAGTTCACCGTGGAGATCGACGGCCCCGACGGAGCCCCCATCAGGGGCTACAGGCGCCGGACCGGCGACTTCTTCACCTGCGACGAGGACCCGCTCGCGCTCATCGACCTGCTGGCGGCGAAGGCGCGCGCCTTCGGCAGCAGCAGCGTCAGCGCCATGTTCTCCGAGGCCTGCCGCTCCCACTTCGGTTCGATGACCAGGTCGGAGCTGTCGGACCAGATCAGGGTCATGGGCAAGCTGATGAGGTCGTACGGCGCCGAGGTCGCGGTGGGCGCGTTCGAGGAGGCGCTCGGCATCACCGGGGCCACCAGGGCGCCCGACGTCGAGATGACCGCCGCGAGGATGGCGGCGGGCGGGCGCAGGACCGACCCGTCCGTCGAGAGGGGCACGAAGATGATCGAGTACGACTCGCTCATCACCGCGAGGAGGCACGCCCATGGCTAGGATGAGCGCGAAGGCGCAGGCGCGCTACGACGAGCTCAAGCGGATCTCGGCGAAGGGCGGCTCGACGCTGATGTCCAACTCCACCTTCGAGTACGTCGCGGAGAGCGCCACCGAGGGCCAGTTCGCCTTCTTCAAGGGCGTCCTGGACAACGAGTTCGAGCTGAGGCGCGCGAGCAGGATCGCGAGGCTGAAGCGCGGGGCCGACTTCCCCTTCCAGAAGAGCTTCGACGGCTTCGAATGGGACGGCATAGGCTTCCCCAACGGCTTCACGAGGGAGGACATGCTCTCGCTCGGCTTCGTCGACAGGCACGAGGACCTCGTGCTGTTCGGAGGCTCCGGCAACGGCAAGTCCCATACGGCCGTGGCCCTGGGGATACTCGCGTGCGGGATGGGCAAGAGGGTCAGGTTCTCGTCGACCTCGAGGCTGGTGAACGAGCTGAACGAGGCCAACGCGGAGGGCCGCATCGCCGCGATGCTGAAGGGCCTGGCGAGGAACGACATGATAATCCTGGACGAATGGGGCTACCTGCCGACCGACCCCGACGGCGCCAGGCTGCTCTTCCGCGTGGTCTCCATGTGCTACGAGAGGATATCCCTGGTCCTCACGACCAACATCGAGTTCTCGAGGTGGGGCGAGATCTTCAACGACGACGACATGGCGAAGGCCATGATGGACCGGATAGTCCACCATGGGAGGCTGGTGACGTACGAGAGGGAGAGCTACAGGATGAAGCACGCGCTGATGCGCGACGACTACTAGCAGGCGATGGGGCCTCGGCGGGGACTTTTGCCGTTCGGTGAAAAGTTGCACTACGTTTCGTGAAAGATAGTTTCGCTCTTTACTGAAACGCAGTCTTGACGAAACACAGAAGATGCGATCTCTGCTGCGCTTCGGCGCCAGGTCGACGCGCTATAAGGACGTCTTCGACATCTATTACCACCTTCGAATCGAGGGAATCGACGCTGGGCTTATGGATTCCTGCATGGCCAAGGGCGTCTTCGGCGACGAGGCGATGCGCGAAGCGGACTGGGCCGACGTGTACGCTCGTCTTGAAAAGGTCTTCTCGGATAGGCGTTACGTCCGCCAGCTTTCCAGGGCGAAAGACAATTGGCTGGAGCTTCCCGTTGGGAAGGTGACGGCAGGCATCCTTTCCGAGGTCAAGAAACTTATGATGAGGCGCTAGGGCCGCCGGGTTGAGCGGCTTCGCTTGGCCTGATTTGGCTAGGGTTTGTATAGCCGCATGCTGTTTGCATAGAATCGCCCCATTGGGAAAATGCCCCAATGGGGCGATTCTATGCCTGTTCGGGCGCAGCTTTTTCGGTGCCGATTCATCGTCGATGGCGTTTGGGATGAGACGTAAACGCCATTCGGTTTAAACCTCTGACAACGAGCATCCCGGCCATCTAGTCTGATCATTTCTGCAGGTAATCTTGTTTTTTCGTCTTGACAAAAGGGATGTCCATCGTAGGCCCGCGTCCGGCGCTGCCAAAAGAGGCGGCCACCTACACCCCGCGCCAGCGCCAGCGCCTCTTGGTCCGCTGCGGCCTAACCTGCTACTGGCAAATCCGCCGCAACCGAGACTCCATCACCTTCGACGAGTGGGTCGATTTGGACCTCTAGTCTCATTGAGTTTTTGGTAGACATCAAAAAGCATCTAGATTTCGTTTGTGAATAGTGGTGCAAAACGGACGTAAAATGGTCGGTTTATAGCTTGTTTCGCTTCGATAACGGCTTGACTAGCGGTCTAAAAGTTACGAAAGCGCCCTCGATTGCAAATGAAATAATGATATACGCGATTGCGTTATTTAGCAAAGTGGTCACAGCTACACCATTATTGATTTGCGTGAATAGCTGAAATGCGCCGAGAAATAGCGCAATATAAAGCGCTAAAGACCCTCTAACAAGACTCCCAATAATCACTGAGGCAAAGTTGCGTTTGGTTGCGTGCTTCTCAATCCAGTCCGAGGCTTCCGCTCGATAGCTTTCGTAGATTTTCTCGCTGATTACGCCCGTGCCTGAAAGTTCTTTGAGTTCTCTGATATTAGTAATTCGGTTGCGGATTCCCTTTGTCCAGAATAGATTGTCGACAATGGTGCTCGCGGCATTTAAAACAAAGGCAATTGCTGCCAATATGACCATTGCGCTTATGTCTAGCTGAGCTCCGTCCCAATTGATGCTCATCATAACCCTCTCTAATTGATGATTTCGGTGTTGTTCTGCGGCTTAAGCATTTTGACGTCAAATGTGCTAGCTGTCTAATTTCATTGACGAAATCGATATGCTTATGATTGAGGTGATGCGTGCCGTCGGCCGACATCAGGCTTTTAACGGTATCATAGGAAGTGCGCTGTTATAACCGATTTGATAGAGATAGGCATATTCGGTGGATAAGACGATTTATGATAGAGCATGCAAGAAAGGCGCTTACGTTGTTGACGAGGAATTAATTAATGCGATAGGTTCTGCGGCCGAAGGCTGCGAAATGAGCTGGAACCCTTGTATAACAATTGACTGTTTCGATAAAAGTCGATGCAAGTTTGATAGCAAAGAAGAATTTCTTCATTATGTGAATAGCAATCTATCTGAAGTTGCTTCGCTTCGGATAACGAATGTGGATCGTACGATTAAGCCCTGTATTTCAAACGAATTCGAAATCGTCTTTCAGTGTACAGGTCATGTTTTTGATGATGGACTGGAATTGGTGTTTCGATTTGACGATGAGATGAAATATCGGCTATTTAAACATAAAATAGAAAGTATTATCGAATCGAAAAGAGCGGGTTATTCGTTTTTAACTCGAATTCCTCTTGTGGCGACGGGCTCTGCGTTTTCATTTGCGGTTTTATGTATTTATACATGGGCTAATTCTATTGTTTTCCCTGGATGGGTTCAACAATTTATTGTCGTTGCATGTTATTTTGCTATTTTAACTTCGTTCTTTCCTTTTTCGGCACGACTTAAAGAGCGATTGCTTCCCACTTTTGATTTTAGAGTTGGTCTGGTTTCTGCGAAAAGCATAAAACGGGAAGGAATACGGGAGAAAATTCTTTGGGGCGTTGTCGTAGCGCTTGCGGTTGGCGTTGTTTCGGGAATGATAGCTTCCAGTTTGTAGCTTGGTGACCCTGCGTTAATTGCTGGCTACCGAAGCAAGTCATACACAGCTTGCGATTTAAAGATCATTTTTGTTGCAAGCTTGTAGCAAGTCTGAGGGTTAAACTTGATAAGGGTTTATCTCCGCATTTTCGTACCCTGCATTTATGCCGTAGGCGCCAAATCCAGTAGATTTCATCGAGAAAGACAGTGTGGGCGAAATAAATTGAAGCGGCTTTGTGAGGGCGGCCTTTATCCGGAATTGAGGGGGAGGGTGGATCAGACTGAGCATTTGCACGTATTAGTAGTGACATTATTCGGTTTGAGCAACGGCGTTATTCTGCTTGGGCAGGAACTGTCGGAATAATGGTAGCTCCTGCCCTTCTTATACTCCTATTCTGACTTGCAATACCTTGCCCCGTGTTCTCGTCGCTCATCTCGACTCGCGTCGGGTTATGGGCGATCCTGTCCACGATGGCATTCACATGGATGCCGAGAGGGAAAGTTGTGTCTAGATCGTAAGGCTAGGCGACGTCTTCGTGCGGTTTGCTCAGACGGGCCGAGGCTCGCCTTCCCAACCGGATGGCTTGCGCCATGCTGGCAAAGGCGAGCGCAACGACGTTGCGTTAAGTTTGGCAACTAACGGGTTTATTGTTCTTTGCTGTTATCTCGATGCTCATCGGCGTAAAACCCTCGCAGCCTTCTTGTTGGCATGTGTGAGACAATAATGTTCACTTTTAACGGGTTTTCCATCTGAAAGCAAGGAGGAGATATGGCAAGCGTGTTCGATGTTGCTGAGTGCGTTCTATCTGAAACTGGCGTCTCCACCATGAAGCTTCAGAAACTCGTGTTCTACAGTCAGGCTTATTCGCTGTCGGTTTTCGACGAACCTCTGTTTCCCGATGACTTCGAGGCTTGGGCCAATGGTCCAGTATGTCCTCAACTGTTTCGAGCTCATAAGGGTCTGTTTGTTGTCGGCAAAGGTGACCTGCGGGTCGAAAGTCATCCAGATAAGGTTGCCGGGAAGCAAGCTATAAGCGTGAACCATGTTTTGTCTGCTTTGGGGCAGTTGAATGGCCAGCAGCTGAACAGGCTTACTCATGCCGAGAAACCGTGGCTTGACGCAAGGGGTGGACGCGCCGATGGTGATCGCTGCAGTAACGTCATCACCAAGCAGGCGATAAGAGAGTATTACGGTTCTTCGGCTTGCAGCAACGTCGCGTTTGCGAATTTGAGCTCATGAGCGGGAGGCTGTCTAAGAATCAAGCAAAGAAAGCCGGCGAATTTCTCGCTGGATGTGCTGACCCTTTCGGCAACGATGCGTCACCCGCCAGGTTGGTTGTGGACGAGTGGAGGGAAGCTCACAAGGAGGTTTTCCTCAAAGTTCCAGAGATTCTGAAAAATATCTCGTATGCTATCGACCCGGGCGCCGTTGTCGTCGGCAGGCTCAAAAGAATGGACACCATTGTCGGGAAGCTTAGGCGCCCGGGGCTGAACATGAAGCTCAATGAGATGTGCGACATCGTTGGGTGTCGGGTAATCGCGAATGATGTTGAAGCAGTGAGGAAGATTTCTTCAGCTATCGAAAGCCGGTTGAACGTGAAGCCAAAAACGGGCGTGAAGGATTATATCGCGCATCCGAAGGCCAATGGATACAGAAGCGCCCACGTTATTTCCCGGCACGATGCGCCTGAAGCCGGGCTGGCCAACCTGTTTTGCGAAACCCAGGTTCAAACTTGCCTTCAGCATGCGTGGGCAACTGCGTTGGACACGTATGACGTGATTTCAAGAAGCGCTCTGAAGTTCGGTGGCGGGTCGGACGAGGAAGAGAGGCTATTCGCCTTGATTTCGAACGCCTTTGCGATCAAGGGATCGTCCCGTTGGTTCCGGAAACGCCAGCTTCTGAAGACGGGCTGCGAAGAGAAATTGTTTCGTTGAATAACGATTTGCTTGCGATCGAGAAGCTCGGGGCATGTTCGGATTCGGTGACGACCGTGTCGCAGAAAGGAAGTTTCTCGGGAGATGCTCTTTGCCTCATGGTCATTGATTTCGAGCTCCAGAAGACGGACCTGTTCGTCTATGACACCGTCGACGAAGTCGAAGCAAATCAGATGTACGCCAAGCGGGAGAAGATGAAGAAGGGCCTACAGGATGTGCTACTGGTTAGGGTAGCGTCTTTGAAGGCGCTAAACGAAGCTTACCCGAATTACTCAACGGATATTGCGTACTTTCTTGCTGAGGTTGATGAGTTCTTAGGAATTGGGATTTAGCCAGCTGAAGGCGCAAGCCGTAAATGCCAAAGATAGCGCGTCTCAACATGTCGAATCAGTTGGCCGATGATTGGCGCAAACGCTTTCGGTCCGGAAGCTTGCGATGTCTGGCCCGCATCGCTCGACGTCCATGATAGTGTTGACCACGTCTTCTGCCAGCGACCCTATGAACTTGCGGATGCTGATGGCCCCGTCGTCGAACCTTGGCATCGCCGACTGCTCCCGCATGCTTTCTGCTACACTCTCCATTGCGGTCTTCGTCCTTTCCTTCGAATCTGTTATGTCGCAATTCCAGATTCTAGGGCGAAGGCTGTTTCCCTTCAAAGCCACCTCGATTTGCTTCGCTTATACCAACCTTTCCGACACGATCGCTCACGAAGAGGCCCGACGATCCGTTCGTGGGTGAGCCGCCGGGCCTCGGTATAAAATGACGAAAATCCGCCCGCCAGGTTGGTTAGGCTTGGGCGGCGAGATAGTAGTCGAGCGCGTCCCTATAGATTTCGGAGGGCTTCACGCCGCGGCTGCGGGCGATTCCTGCGACCTTCTGGGTGTCATTGGCGTCGTAGACCACCGTCACGCGCCGTTTGTCGACCGTGTCGAGGTTGTGACTCGCTGTGTACTTTGCCGCCGCTCAGGTTCGAAGCTTGCGTCCTCGTAGGGCGCCGCCATGCGGTCGAGGTCGGCATCCGTGAGCTTGCGCTTGGCTATGAATTCGTTGGCGTTCATCCAAATCACCTCTCTAATCCGAGTTCCCCGAGCGTCTTGCCGCTGGGCGGTGTCGTGCCGTGAAGACGAAAAAGATGAGTCATATCATACTAGTAATATATTCGGAAGAGGAACGGGGGGACGGACGGGCTGTGGTGGAGCGTCTCTCAAGAAACCGTTGGTATGTGTATATTAACGAGCGTTGGTTTACGAGTGCGTCCGGGATTCTTCTTCCTGCGTTCGTAACATCTTCCTCTTCCTGATGGCGCTTCTTCTGGGGCTTAGCTGCTCGCTCGAAGCAGTACCGTTAGCGGTATTGCTGGTGTGTTATCGAATAGTTTCGTCGACTAATTGCTTGAAAGATTTGAATTCTTCAAGTTGATGAGCTTCAAAGGTGCCCAGATTCTGCTCATTGAACTCTTTCGAGCTTGTGCAATAAAGCAAATCTGTTTCGTTATACACGTTGCAATCATCGAGCTGCCATGATTCACCATGTAATCCATATGTGAATGTAATCATGTTAAGGGATATGCTGCCTTCGCTATCTTTAACTACAAGGTAAAGCGCACCGTATGCGTTGCCCGATTGCCCCATTCCTAAGATAGGGATTGTGTAGTTGTTGATTCTCCAAATACATTGGTTGCGTTTTTCGTGTTGCTAGCTTCGGCTGGCGTTTCGAGAGTATTTATGGCTGCAACGGTGCCGTTTGCAAACACTACTGAGCTTATTTGACTGATTCCTCCAGTTGCGGGAACCACATCTATAGTTTTTCCCGCTGCAGAAATGGTCGGTTGACCACTTTCTTGAAAAGAAAGTTCGACATCTGTGTCGTCGGATGCTGAGACTGAGTATGTAAGAGGTTTGCTGAGCGCTTCGATTCTACCGACCTTTTCTGAGATTTCGTTTTGTTGATATGTGAACATGGCTGTGCAAAAGGCGAGCACGATAGACATAATTGTTGCAACTGCGCGCGCAACTTTGGCGGCTCTGGTTGGGGTGGCAGGGTGTTGTTTCATAGATGCTCCGTTCATTTCGGTTTTTACTACCGGGGGCAGGATAGGCCGTGAATGAAATGCTTCTGTACCACGTGCGGTACTTTAAGAACAATTTTTAAAAAAATGATTCCAAAAGCTTGCTGCCTAGTCGACGCAAAGTGCCATTGCTGCTAGGAGGCTCCTTGCCTTCTTGTTAACCTGCGCAGCTACGATTCCCAGTTGAACCTTCTTGTCTTCAAAATCGTTACTTGCTCTATTTTGAGGACTCTGGTTGCTTATCGGTCAACGGCATCCTCGGGTACTTCCAGATCCGGCCGAGCATGTTCCGCAAAGCTCGATAGGGAAAGCTATGTGCTTGGATAAGCTTATGAATCAACCATCTTTGCTTGCTAATATACGGTATTAATCGAGAAAACGCAGTGTAAAATCATCACAAAACCACTATAATACCTGATTATTGGCTATAAAAACTTGCTAGGAGGTTGCTGTGAAGAAGCATATACCCTCATTGTTTTCGCCCAAGAGTGCAGATGTCTCGCGTTCTTCTGGTTTAACCCTCGCGAATCGTGCCGTCTCGGTGGCTATGGCGGCGGTCATTTCGCTTGTGCTTTGCTTTCCTCTAAGCGCTTGTTCTTCAAACTCTTCGAGTAATCAATCGGAAAATGAGGCGCAAAATCAGGCTGCGCAACAGGTTGGTGACGCTTGCGATGAATTCAGGCTCGTCGTTTCCGCAGAAGAATGGTCTGGCGGGTCGATTAGCGTTCACATTACAGGCCAAAGCGATAGCGGTAAAAACATCGATGAAACGCTGGTTGTAAAGCCCGATGTCCAGCAAACCGTCTTGCTCGGTCCGGGAACATACAATCTTGTCGTTGAAACCAACGCGATGGCAAGCGCTACTGTTGTGTATCAAGCGTGCGAGCAAACGTACACGTTCGAAGGAAAGAAAGACTCCGTTGCAAGGCTTGTCGTGAAGAAAGACGCGGAGGCTTCCGATGCCCTTGTTGCGAAGGCGAAAGCGGAGCAAGAGGCGAAGGCCACTGCGGAAAAAGCCGCCGCCGAACAGGCAGCTGCGGAAAAAGCCGCGGCAGAGCAAGCCGCTGCAGAACAGGTGACCGCCGAGCAGCAGGCGGCCGAAGAGGAAGCAACGGCGAGCCAGAACAACACCGCAACGGTGTACATTACGAAAACCGGCGAATGCTATCACCGGGACGGCTGTTCGTCGCTGCGCAAAAGCAAGATTCCCATTTCAGTAAGCGACGCGCAGGCGAGGGGGTATCGACCCTGCAAAAACTGCAATCCGTAAAACTAGCGGGCCAGGAGTCATTCTTTTGGCCCGCTGCATATCAAAGTTCGAGATTCGACGATGTAAAGCCTTCACGCCTTCTGGCGAGCGAAACTACGATAGGAATTTGTTTGCGAATCGTTACGTGGGCAAGCCGAAATCAGTTCTGGCGCGAATAGACGAACTGTGCAGCGGAATAACGTGAACTCCCGTTTCAAACAGTCAATACGCGTGACGCGAAGTCTTGAGCGATGACCATTTGCATCAAATGGGGTTATTGCCAAAACGTTGTTGATTGCGAAGCGTCCGATGAAACGCTCAGGAACATAGTTGATGAGATTTCCAAGACGTTTGGCGAAAGAAGACTTGGAAAACGTAGCAAAAATCGAAGCAATCTCATTGAGGTGTTTGATGAAGATTTAGCCCAAAGGACACGCAGGGAATCTCGTGCAAGCGATTCGTCTTGATGGCATCTGGGAGCAAAGTAGTTTTCGTCCGCTCGCCCTCGATCGGGGTTTACCCAAGGAAGAAGAAGCCAGGGACAGCAGAAGACCGCTTTAGCGGACGAGGAGTGTGTTGCCAAAAGAACAGCCAGCCTTTGGAGGACCGCTATCGCTTAAGGCCGGCAATGTTAACAACTTGTACCGTACGCTTGAGGAGTACTGGAGCGATTATTCAAAAGGATATTTCTATTGCCCTGCAGGGTGCCCGAAGTCTTTCGAAACGGATGCCTGCGCCTATGCCGGAAACGTTAACGTCGGCGCGCTCGGCGACTCGGTCGGCACCGACTTCACGGCATCTTTTGAGGAGCCTTGGAACTTTGCTTCCTTTGCTTACCGCTCAGCAATTGAGGCGCGTTGCAGACAGCATACCCTCGCGCTACGGCGACCTAAACCAACAGCGCGTCCTTGTTAGCGCAAGGTCGGTGAGGTGAGTTTGCGCAGCTGTCGATGATGCGTCAAACCACATGCGATCCCTCGACAAGACGATATCCTTCGGTTGCTACATGCATGGACTGCGGCGCAAATGCCCCACTGTTGACCTGGGAGCTTAGTGCGTTTACTGCGCTCGTGAGGCGTTCCTTGCTAGCGACAGTTTTGAGGATACTCAACCGGTATCCGAAAGCTGTGGCCATCTTTTCAATGCTTCCATACTATCCTTCTTGTTATTGCTATGGTTTGATTAACGGAAAGAGTAGGAGGATGCTTGATAACATTTGGTTATAGAAGTTCCTTTTGGGCTAAAGAAGATAATAAGAAGATGCTTCGGCATGTTATTGCGATGGCCGGTGTTTCCTCTTCACTTGTGCTTTGCCTGCATGCATCTGCAATTCATCCAGAGCAAGCTTACGCGGATGAGACTTTTTCTACCGATACTGTCAAAATTGAGGCAGTTGCTGATAACCAAGACAACTCCTCGGAACCTTCCGACGCAAATGGCATCATAGGCAAAGCACCTGCTGCTTCATCGCCTGCAAGTTCTTTGGATGATGACGAAGCTTCGGGTAGCGACGAAGCCCCATCCAAGAGCGACCCCGAGAAAGAGTCTGGAACCGAAGCCGATTTGCCTAAACCTTCTGAATCGGCGGATTCTGGGCTAGATGCTCCAGATGCTGTTTTGCCTACAACGAGCGCTGATGCCGCTAACTCCGCCTCCAGGTCTTCGGATAGCAAAGAAACGGAAGATTCTGATTCTGCTCCCATTCCCGACAAAGTTGAGGATGGAGCGTACTCTATTATTTCCGCCCTGGGCACAACACTCGAAGTTAGCGGAGCTGCTACCGATAATGGCGGCAATGTGCAAACGTGGAACGACAACCAATCCGCTGCGCAACGCTTTCACATTAAGGCGGAGGGCCAGGTTGGGTCGGGGGAGTGGTATTACTCCATTACGAACGTAAATTCCGGAAAGGCGCTCGACTGCGTTGCAGGTGGGGTGGAATCGGGCACCAATGTGCAGCAGTACTCGCCGAACGGTACGGGTGCACAGCAGTGGTTCCTTCGTCCCGTAACTTCTTCTTCTGGTGAAACCTATTTCCAAATTGTGAACGTTAGAAGTGGGCTTGTTCTTGACGTGTGGGGAGGAAACGCTCAGGCAGGTGCGAACGTTCAAATCTATACCGCAAACGGTACGGCTGCTCAGCACTGTTTTTTGAAGAAATGGATTCGCGAAGTCGCAGATGGCGCTTATACTATCGTGTCCGGCCTTGACTCTTCGTATGCAATTGATATTTCGGATGCGTCGGGCGATGATTGCGCGGCTGCTCAGATCTACGGATCAAACGGCACGTTGGCTCAAACGTTTGCAGTAAATTACGACGACTATAGCGGTTACTACACATTGACCAGCTATGCATCTGGCAAGAGACTTGACGTTACGGACGGATCGGCTCAAGAAGGCGCACTCGTTCAACAGTATGGCGCGAACGGCACGCGTGCGCAGTTGTGGAATATTGTGAAGAACGCTGACGGCTCGGTTACGTTCATCTCCGCCATTAATGGTCATGCGCTTGATGTTATGTGGGGTGCTGCTCAGAACGGTACTCGTCTCCGGCAGTGGACCAGCAATGGCTCTGCGGCTCAAAAGTTCTTCCTGAAAGAAGCGTCTCCTACATTCGGCGGCGGCTTTGTTGAAATTCGCAATGGCGCAAACACCTATGTTGCCATGGACATTCCAGGAGCCTCGAAGGATGCTGGCGTCGGCGCTCAGCTATACAATCAGAACCGAACCTTTGCGCAGAAATATATGGTTGAGTTTGACGCGAACGGCTCGTGCTACATCAGGAATATTGCATCTGGTTTGTACATGAGCGTCGATGAAAATGGGGCGGTAACCCAACAAGAAAAGAGCTCATCATATGTCCAGCTGTGGACGATAACCGCAACAAACGACGGCCACTTTGTAATAGCTCCTGCGGGACGCGAAGGCCGCCTTGGTGCAGCAAATTCCTCTTCGGGTGCAAAACTTTCCGTTGCCGAGCGCCTTGGTTTGGCTTCAACATGGAATTTTGTGAAAGCAGCATTGCTTGAAAGCGGTTTATACACCCTTGCAACTGCTGAGAATACGCAATACGTGCTGGACGTTTCGGGTGCTAGCCTTTCCTATGGTGGCAATGTTCAGGCTTGGGAATCCAACGGAACCAACGCGCAGAAGTTCTTCATTCAGCAAATAGGCGATAACCTGTACTCAATTACTAATGCGTGGTCGGCGCTTGCGCTTGATGTGGCGGGCGGTTCGGCTCAGGCTGGTACGAACGTTCAGCAGTATGGGTGGAACGACACCAATGCTCAGAAGTGGATTGCGAAATGAGATGAGCACGGAGGAGTTGTCTTCAAGAGTGCGGTCGGTAATTTTGCGTTATCGACTTCGGGTGCTTATTCTGGCAGCAATGCTCATCTCGAAACGTATGACGTCACTAGTAAGCATCAGCGTTTTGTTCTCTCTCTCAAACCTCATTTGCCTTTGCGAGTATGGCTGATCGCATTGATGTGCTCGATAACATTAATGGCTGGGGTCTGAACGTTTTCAAGAGTCTCAAGGGCGTTTCGGGGCAAACATGGAATGATTTGTGGAGTGCTATTGGGAATTATACGAACAGCGGCACTTCCGTTGCATTCCTTATGATGGATTTAACTACAGGAGCGGGTGTTTCATACAATGCTGATAGCTACTTTGAGAGCGCCAGTACAATCAAAGGTCCATACATTGCAGCGCTGAATATGTACATGCCTTGGGTGCTTGAATCCTGGGCTGGTACCATGTATGAAACCATTCTCAACTCCACTAACGAGACGTATGCGGCGCTCCGCCAGGCATTCGAGGCTGAACCTATGTATAGATTGGCCAAGGAGACCCATGCATGGGATTTCAATTGGGATTCTTGGTACACCTACTACAGTCCACGTATGCTGGCAAAGCTATGGACGGGGATGGCTGATTATTTCATGAGTGATCGGCAAAATGCCTGGTGGTGTCGCGATATATATAGCTCGAACAACTGGATAACCTCTCGTCCAGAACTTTCATGGAAGGGCTGTACTATTTATGCGAAGTCTGGATGGCTGCATGGTGATCCGACGGTTCATAATGAAGGATGCCTTGTCATGGATGGAGATCATCCGTATCTCATGGTTGTTATGAGTATAGCGGAAGTTTCCAATAACGGTTGGAAAATGGCTCACCTCATGAGTGTGCTTGATCGAGCGCACTCGGAGATTATCTAGCTATAGCTGCTAATCAGGCTCTGTGGCATAAATGGCATTTTGCGGTTAGAAAGACGGGTGCATATGCGCCCGTCTTTTTGTCATGAGGTCGCTAATTAGCTGTTTTGCGAAACGGCATAGCTAACAAATGCTAAAAAAGCTAACGCATGCTAAAACAAACGAAAGCCGTTGCTCCATAATGAATGAAGCGAATCAAAGGAGGCGGTTGTGGCCATTAATTTCGTTAATCCGTTCACTCCAGTAGTCGGGAAAGTCCCTTTGCATATGGCCGGGCGTGAGGGGGTGATTGCCGATGTTGAAGCGGCTCTTGCTGGCACAGGTAATGATCCGGCAATTATTAGCCTTTTAGTTGGCCCACGCGGTATAGGCAAAACAGCTCTGCTGTCTTATTTTGCCGACATTGCCGAATCTTCTGGATGGGTTACGGCGCGCGTAACATGCGTTAAGGGGATGCTTGACGACATTCTAATCAGGGCTCAGCGATCGGCGCAACATTTGGTTAACACTCAACCTTCCCGCAAGATTAAGGGAGCAGGGATAGCTAATCTCGTATCATTGGAGCAAGAAGATTCGCCTCATAAATTGGTGAATTGACGCTCAAAAATGGACGATATCTTGAGCTCCCTGGCTGACTGCAATATCGGACTATTAGTAACGATAGATGAAGTTAACCCGAGCATTGAAGAAATGGTTACCCTTGTTGCGGCATTTCAGCACTTTCTTGACGAAGGCAAGAAAGTCGCTCTTATCATGGCGGGTCTTCCGTATGGGGTCACGTCGCTGCTCTCCGGTAAATCGACTTCGTTTCTGCGAAGAGCCGCCCGATATGAACTTCAAGCGTTGAGCGACTATGAGGTTGAGGAAGCGCTGGTAAGGACGATGAAAGATGGCGGCAAAACCTTTGAACCTGATGCTTTGGAAGCCGCAGTTAAGGCAATCAAAGGGTTCCCTTTTATGCTTCAGCTTGTGGGGTACCGTGTGTGGCGGATGGCTGAAAGCTCAAGCGTTATAGATATCTCAAGCGTCGATGCTGCAGCAAATATCGCTCGCAAGGAGTTGGAACAGAGGATATATGATGCTGTATGGTTTGAATTGAGCGAGGCCGATAAGTCATTCCTTCAGGCAATGACGGAAGATTCAGAAATAACGCGACAAGCAGATTTGCCTAGTAGACTTAATAAACCGAGTGGCCATGTTTCGAAGTATAAGAAACGTATGCTACAGCAGGGAGTTATCCGGGAGCGATCAAGGGGCTTGCTTGAATTTTGCCTCCCCGGATTCAAAGAGTATTTTGACGAACGCATCGCCGAAGAAAGAGGCGCTGCGTAGCTTGTGTCCTACGACGTCACAACTTGGAGCTCATACTGCTGCGCGCGCCTTTGACCACCGTGTCCAGGATGAGGCCGCACGCGAAGGCGAGCAGGCCCACGAACACCAGGCCCACGAACACCAGGCCCACGGCCAGCAGCGCCGTCGGCAGCGGCATATTCTGTCGTGATTTTTGCTGCGATTTGCGAAGATTGTTCTAAGGATTATTGGATTAATATTCACTTCCGGAAAGGCGGTTGGTAATGAATGTGGCGAAAAGAATCATTTGGGGTAGCGAAAGCCCAGATTATGCGATTGGCGGCTCGATGCTAGTCGATGTGTGTCTAGGTGCTTATTGTGGTTTTGATAGGCGCAAAAGCGTTGCTTCTTCTTTGGAACGTGCTCAAGCATGTCTCTTGGCGTGTAATGCCGATTACGGAAAGGCGGACGCTCTTATTGCGCACCTTCGAGGCATTGTTGAGGAAAAGCGCAAGATCCAACACTTGGAGTTGAGCGTAGGCACGTGGGTTCAGATGCTTTCTTTTCCGATGTCTGTTCTTACTCTATTGATAAGCATCATGAATGATGGCGCTTCAAGAATTGTCTATTGCTTTGCCGCTCTCGTCGCCTTGCTAATAATGGCTTATATTCCTGTTTGTCGTCGACGTGCAGAATGGGATAAGGCGTTTCGGGAGGGTAATTTAGCGACCATCGAACTTGCTATTGATGATTTACTTACTTTTAAAATCATGCACCAAAGTAAAGCTGCTAATTGACGGCTTGTTGCTGCAGTCTTATTTACTTAGGAAGATTTTATAGCTAGCAGCAAATCCTTTTAAGCGTCTCAACAATGCCTTTGTTCGTACGAATAATTCGTACGAACAAAGGCATTGTTGTTATAATGAAGCGCATAGAAGGAGGTAGGAAAATGAGTATATCGCTGCTGAGAATAACCTGCGAGCATTTATCAAATTTCAAAAACGGAGTTCTATCGCTAGACTTTTTTGCAGAGAAAAGGGTTCTTTCGGAAGAGGTCGAAGACGGTACGGTTTATAGATTGTTCGGAAGAATCTATAAACTGAATACAGTTGCGTTAGCGGGTATTAATGCCACGGGAAAGACAACCGTTTTGTCGCTATTGTCTAATCTGCTTACTGTGTATATTGGCAATGGCAGTCTCGATTACTCAATGCGTTTTAAGTCATACTTTGACTCGAGTCTTAGTGTTGAGTCGTATTTCTATCAAGAAGAAGAAAAAGCTATTTACAAGCTAATTTCGGTTATCAAAAAGGACGATCAGGCTCAGAGTCTCGTATTCGAAACAGAGCGGCTATATAAAAAGACTGCATCTTTCGATATTAATAAAAATAACCTGTTTGATTTCGCCGAAGAGAATTTAGTAATGGATCGTGCGCGAGAAAATACTCGATTCCTGAAGAGGGAGGACAGTATTTTCTCGATGATCATGAATGCGTATAGCCAAAACGCCAGCAACGTTCAAGACCTATGCTCCATTACTAATCATAACTTAATTTCTGCTGTTATGTTTGATCTGCTGATTCCGTTTGCTCAATATCTTGATCCGTCGATAGAATTTATACGGCTTAAAGAACTCCCGGTTACGCAATCGTCTCGTACCGTGTTCGAAATTAAGTTTAAACAGCATGAGAATGTTTTGGCTGTTGAACCTCGAGATTTGGAATTATATTTGTCTTCAGGCACCATCAAGGGTATCAGCTGTTTTTCGGCTATTGCCATTGCCTTGTCGAGAGGTGGATATGTACTGATTGATGAAATAGAGAATCATCTTAATAAAACAATTGTAATTGGACTGATAAGCTTGTTCTCTAGCCGTATAAATGAAAAAGGAGCAACGCTTTTATTCTCAACACATTACAGTGAGATATTGGATAGCTTGGGAAGAAGTGATGGAATTTATTTGCTTGATAAAGAGGGTTCTATCGAGTTAAAGAAATTCTCCTCTGCTGCTGGATCAAGAGATCGCAAAGATAAGAAGAAAAGCGACCTCGTGCTAAGCGGCGTGTTGGCAAAGGCTCCTAGCTATCCTGCATATAGGCGCATGTTAACTCAAATGAACGCTTTCCTTTGGGGGGGCGAAACGAAATGATTGATATTGACGATGGCGACTATGTTGCTTGTATTTGCGAAGGCCATTCCGAGATAACCATTATGAATTTGTTACTAGGCGACGACTCGCTTTGCTTCAAAAGGGAGAAGTTGTTGGATGGAGAGGTTTTATCAACGAGATACTATCGAGATTCGAATTTATTTTGCAATAGATATCTTACGATGGATTATGAGGGTGGAAGGGTCGTTGTCCTGGTAATTCAGGATAGGAAAGGAGTTAAATATTCAATTAAAAATCCGTATTCTGAAAAAGTTAGATTCATCACGTATGCGATTACTGCACCAGAGGTCGAAATGCTCATGATCCATTCGCTGGGGTATTATGAGGATTACAAGAAGCAAAAAACTAAACTGAAACCAAGCACATACCTTTCAAACAAGATAAAGACAAAAACGGCAACAATCAAATCAAAAGAGTTCATACAGGATTTTTGGCTTAAACATGATTTAGCTTCTGCGATAAAAACGCATAAGCAAAAAGCACAAAAGCTAGGAAAGGATGAAATATTTCTCGCTGATCTTCTGGCGCAGAAGCGCTAGTGAATACGTGTTTGGCACAAAGCGCAGATTTGTGGCGCGTGATTGCATTCACGCCTTGCTGGAATACGTAATGCTTTCGTTTGAAATTGCGTGATTTTAACTATCGGCAGCAGAGTTGATTTTGTAGAGCTAACGAAGCGGCGTCTTGGTCAAGACGCCGCTTCGTTAATCATTTAGCTCATACAGGATTGAGCTGTGTAGATTCTATCTCTCGTACTTCTCATACGCGGCCATAACTTGCAGCTCGTACTGCTTGCGGTTGCCCTTGACCACCGTGTCCAGGATGAGCCCGCACGCGAAGCACAGCAGGCCCACGAACACCAGGC
>ERZ1026880.351-NODE-351-length-24191-cov-4.866382_pt1 | contig 24191 bp, 18 predicted proteins | sample MGYA00380170_ERZ1026880 | MGnify/ENA primary metagenome ERZ1026880 (study PRJEB33269, sample SAMEA4719806) | human gut metagenome | biome: human-associated habitat; feature: organic feature; material: feces | place: Cameroon | collected 2013-10 ...
CGGAGATAGGTAAGAAGATGTAGAGTTTCTTGTATACGGTTTTGAAGGTACATATTAATTGAATATTCCTCGATAGCTCAATGGTAGAGCACACGGCTGTTAACCGTGGGGTTGTTGGTTCGAGCCCAACTCGGGGAGTTATAAGCCTGTAGAAGCGTAAGTTTTTACAGGTTTTTCTGTATATAAAAATAAAAGGTAAAATGGCAATTATCACAATACAGAGAATAAGGAGCGGGATATATGAGGGAAGATGCAGAACAGATTATCCAAGAATCAATTGCGGCAGTGTTACCGGATCAGGCAGTAGAGCGGGCAATCCATGAGATTATAATTGATGAAAGATGGAAGAATAAAAGCAGACAGGAGGGGAAAAGGTATCTTGTAGCGATTGGAAAGGCAGCATGGCAGATGGCGTCAAAGGCTGAGGAGATGCTCGGAGCCCAGCTGGAATGTGGAATTGTAATTACCAAATATGATCATGTCAAGGGAAGGATTCCCAGGGTTATGTGTTATGAGGCCGGACATCCGATTCCGGATCATAATTCGTTTCAGGCAACAGAAAAAGTATTGGATATGACGGCGAATCTGACAGAGAATGACAGCGTATTCTTCTTAATATCAGGCGGTGGTTCGGCATTATTTGAAAAACCATTGATATCTGAGAAAGAGTTAGAAGATATTACTGGACAATTGCTTTCCAGTGGAGCGGACATACGGGAGATGAATACAATCCGCAAACGTCTTTCGGCAGTGAAGGGAGGTCGGTTTGCAGAGCATTGCGCACCTGCGCAGGTGTATAGTATTGTGCTAAGTGATATTATCGGAGATCCATTGGATATGATTGCATCGGGCCCCGCGTATCCAGATCAGTCGACTATGCAGATGGCGATGGAGATTATGCACAAATATCAGTTGAAATTGAGTGATTATGCACAGGACTTGTTGAAAAAAGAACTGCCGAAGGAATTGCCAAATGTAGAGACAAGAATCAGTGGAAGTGTACGGGGATTGTGTGTGGCGACAAAAGAAGCGTGTGAAAGAGCGGGATATGAGACAGAGATTTTAACAGACTGTCTGGATTGTGAAGCAAGAGAAGCAGGAGCATTTCTCGGAGCAATTGCGTTGTTTCATAAAGATACAATGAAGAGTCTTGCTTTTATTGTCGGAGGAGAGACGATCGTTCATGTGACAGGAAATGGGAAGGGCGGAAGAAATCAGGAAATTGCACTTGCAGCTGCAGAGAAGATTGCCGGAATAAGAGATGTGGCGATCTTCAGTGTGGGCAGTGATGGAACCGATGGACCGACCGATGCCGCCGGAGGATATTGTGACGGAGAGACGAAATGCAGACTGGAAACACAGGGCATTTCCATATATGAAAAGCTCCGGTCAAATGATGCTTACCACGCATTGGAATGTGTGGATGGGCTTATTAAGACCGGAGCTACAGGTACAAATGTAAATGACGTAGCAGTTGTTCTGATCAAAAGATAAAGAAGAAAAATCGCTGGTCAGTTAAAAGAAATTCACAGCTACATTTTCGATAAAGAATACGACGACACAACAAAGCGCTGCAATCCCCATCATATTCATGCCGTGCCAGGCTGCCACTACACCTACAATCAGTGCGAGAATGCCGGCAATCGGAAGCTGTGGTGCGGTAATAATGGCCGGAAATGTCATAACAGCCAATGTTGCGTATGGTACATAGTAGAGGAAAGAGCGGAGAAATGGATTCTGTATCTTTCCTCTTATTAGTGTGAGCGGAATTACCCGGATCAACGTAGACACCAGTGCCGCTACGAGTATGTATAAATAAATATTATGTGTCATGGTCTATGCTTCCTCCTGCGTAATATCAGTATCGGCGGGCTCATTTTCTTTAGGTATAGGGAAGAAGAATGCTGCAAGTCCGGATATGATGATTGTGATTACACTTATTTTCATACTGTCAGATACATTGTTCAGCTGCGGAATCTTCGATACGATATAGCTGATCAGGAATCCAGCAATAACGATACCACCAACAACCTTGTCCTTTTTGGAAGGTGGAATGATGATCGCTAAGAACATGCCATACAGTGCTACACTTAGTGCACTGACAATAGAAGCCGGAAGGATATTACCGGCAACAATTCCAAGGGCAGTTCCAACTGACCATGCCGGCAGAGCAATGAATATGGCTCCGTAGGAATACCAGGGATTCAGATTACCTGCACGTGAAATGGAAATGCCAAAGATTTCGTCTGTTATACCGAAGCCTACCATAAAACGGTGAAGCAAAGGTGTGTTGGCGTTGAATTTCTGACTCAGTGCACAGCTCATTAGCAGGTAACGGATATTGGTAATCAGAATGACAAAAGCCATTTCCACATAAGGAGCATTTGCCATGATTACAGTAAATTCTGCGTATTCGCCAGCAGAAGCATGATTAAGAAGACTGGAGAGAAATCCCTGAATCGGACTTAATCCGGCACGTCTGGCAACAATACCAAGTGAAAAAGATACTGCAAAATATCCAAGAGCAATCGGAATACCATCACGCATACCGTTGATAAATGCATTTTTATTACGATTCATGATTATGGCTCCATTCGATATGTCTTGTAGCTGTTCCCATCCAGGTCTTTCCAGGTGAACAGACCATCTTCCAACATCATATAGCTGTGTGCGCTTCCATTTTTTGGAATGGATACAGAACCGGGATTCAGATAAATGCGTTCGTCAAATTCCTCGGATACAGGTACATGTGTGTGGCCATGGAGCAGAATATCACCTTTTTTCAGCATCGGTGGATTCTCCATATTATAATGGTGACCATGGGTGGCAAAGATCATGTGTCCTTTTTCATATAAAATGCAGTAGTCTGCAAGGATTGGAAAATCCAGAACCATCTGGTCCACTTCGGTATCGCAGTTGCCGCGTACACAGAGAATCTCTTCTTTGTGCGTATTTAGCAGAAGGATGACGTCCTTCGGGGCGTAACCCTTTGGAAGATCATTGCGCGGACCATGGTAAAGAATGTCTCCAAGAAGAAGGAGCTTATCCGGATTCTCTTCCTCATAACGATTAAGAAGCTGTTCCAGATAATAGGCACTTCCGTGAATGTCAGATGCAATCATTATTTTCATTAGTATACCTCTCTTATAAATGACTTATATATGTGACAATGTGAATTGTCGGTATCTTTTAGTATAGTCTTTTGCGGCAACAGAATCAAGTGTGCAGATTATGCACTTGCATTGAAGACTGGTATCAATTAAACTATTACATGGATAAACCGAAAAGGAGAAGAAAAATGGTAAAACTGATTGTTACAGATGTGGATGATACATTAGTGCCGGAAGCGGGAAGTGTGATCAATCCGGAATATTATGATATAATTCGTGAATGTAGAAAAAGAGACATTATCTTTGGCGTGGCAAGCGGCAGGCAGAAACCATGTGTAAGGAAGCTGTTTGAGCCTGTGTTGGATGAGATCTTTATCCTGGCAGATAATGGTACAGATATCTGGAGCAGTCAATATCAGACATCAATGAAATTACCATATGAATTATATACAGAATTGATTGATGACATACATAAGCTGGAAGGATATTCTATCATGGCATGTAAGCCGGACATTGCTTATTTTGAATATGGTCATGAAAAGTATTTTGAACATATGAAGACGTATCCGTATGTAGGAGAATATACGGATGATATGCGTGGCATAAAAGATATCTGTAAGATATCTGTATGGCGGGAGGAAGGAATTGATCCGGCCGTGGAACAGCGCATGCAGGAAAAATGGTCAGACGTCATGGAAGTATGTATGGCGGGAGAGTGTTTTCTGGACTTTATGGCAAAAGGATGTAATAAAGGAAAAGCGTTATCTATCATGCAGGAGCATTATGGTATTGACAGAGAAGATACGGTAGCATTTGGTAATGCAGATAATGATATTCCGATGCTCCAGAATGCTGCATATAGTTATGCGGTTGCGGCGGCGAGTGCAAGATTAAAAGAGACAGCTTCACAGGTAATCGGAGAAATGAAAGATGATGCGGTATTGAAGAAACTTCGAGAGATCCTGAACATTGCAGGATAAGAGTAATACAGAAAAGAGTGGTTGATATGAATACAGGGAATGCACAGACAAAAAAGAAATATACGCATGAAGAATTGCATGAGCTGGGAATTGAACATGAGCACAGTCACGAACACTCGCATGATCATCCGCACGATCATGATGGGGAGCATAGCCACGAGCATGGACATGGAGAACATGGACATCATCATGTGCACAGTGAGAAAGAAAAGAAAGCAGTTGTGAACCGTCTTGCCAAAGCTATCGGTCATCTGGAAGCTGTGAAACGTATGGTGGAAAGAGATGCAGATTGCAGTGAGGTCCTTATTCAGCTTGCAGCAGTGCGTTCTGCAATTAATAATACAGGTAAGGTAGTGTTAAAGAACCATATGAATCACTGCATTGTAGAAGCAGTTAAAGAGCATGATATGGAAGCAATCGAACAGTTAAATAAAGCTATCGATCAATTTATGAAATAGTTTCATATAAAAAGCAGAAAGCTCTGAAAACAGTTATAAGTAGGAAATTGTTTTTAGGGCTTTCTCTGCTCCAATATGATATAAAAGAGATAACGTCGTTGTCTCTTATTTGCTATCAATAAGATTAAAATACAGAAGAACAGAAGAAAAATGTCCGGTTAGATTATTTTGACGTCATATAATTAGAACATATGACATAGATTAAAGGAGGATATGGGAGAATGTCGGATTTAATTACGATACAGAATTTTTGTGACAGAAATACTTCAGAGCCGATGATATGCAGCTTTGAGACAGAGACCATCTCAACTCCGACATCGCCGATTCTGCATTCTATGGCTCGTATATGGTTAATCAATGAAGGGGAAGCAGTAGTCTTAATCAATAATAAAGAATACTGTTTAAAAAAAGGCTGCTGTGTAGGCATTTTGCCGTGGCAGATTACAGAAGTGATTGAGGTAAAGAAGCCGATTACGTTCTATCTGGTTGTATACTATTACGATAATGTTAATGAGATTATTAAGACATTTTATAATCCCGGGAGTATAGAGATGTCGATATTGCACAGAATTACAGCACATCCGATGATAGAGCTACATGACAGGGCATATCAGCAGATGCAGATACTGTTTATGCAGTTAGAAGATGAAGTGCATGAGATGTATACAGCAGACGAAGTAGAGGAGAACGAAGAAGACAGAGCATTAAGGAACTTGTTTATTACAAATAAGTTGGTTGAGATTATGATTGTGCTGATGCGCTATGAGAAAAAAACGAAAAAGAAGTGGGAGACGATTGATGCCAGTGAAATTTTTCTGTATCTGTATTCACATCTTAATGAACGGATAACATTGGAACAGCTTTCACATAAATTCTATATGAGTGAATCCGCAATCGGAACTTATATTAAAAAGACGACGGGATTATCATTCTTTGATCTGATAAATGAGATGAGGATCGGACGAACGATGAATTACCTACTATATACGGATCTTACGCTGGAAGAACTGGCAGAGATACTGGGATTTGTAGACGGTGCACATATCAGCAAAGTATTCAAGGCAAGAACTGGCATGAAGGCCAGCGAATACAGAAAAACCTATCAGAGGATTGGAGATCGGTGTCGTATCAGTGATCGAAAAGTATATTATGAGATTGTGGCATATATTTACAGACATTATGCAGAAGATTTGAAAGGCAGTGATCTGAGCAGAAAATTTGGTGTGACAATGAAGAATCTGAATCGTATTTTGCTGTATCAGGTAGAAATGACCTTTCATGGATATTTGAATTATATCCGGGTAAACAAAGCGTCGGAGTTGCTCCTGACAACGGATAAAACTATTTTAGATATTGCATTGGAAGTTGGATACAATACGGAAAAAACATTGTCCCGTAATTTTATCATGATTCGTCATATCACGCCGGGAAAATTCCGTACAAATATGCGTTTTCAAGGGATCGAAAATATTTAACAGACGAAAGAAGCATTTTCTTGAGGTTCAATGTGAAAACGAAATATGATAAGATAAACGGAAGGCAGGAAATTACAAATGAATGTGAAAGATTTACTTGAACAGGTGAAAAATGGAACAATAGAGATAGAGGAAGCGGAGAAGCATTTGCGGAAGCAGCCGTATGAAGAAATGGGCTATGCCAAGCTGGATTCGCACAGGGAGATCCGCTCCGGTTTTCCGGAAGTTGTGTATTGCAGTGGTAAGCCAGATGAATTTCTGGCATCCATTTATCAGAAATTGTATGATGAAAATGGAGAAGTATTCGGAACACGGGCAAGTGAGCATCAGTATGAGATTGTAAAACAGGTGCTTCCTCAGGTCGTGTATGATCCGATTTCTCATATTTTGAAAATCGAAAAAGAAGATAAGGAACATATTGGTAAAATCGCAATCTGCAGTGCAGGTACTGCGGATATCCCGGTAGCAGAAGAGGCAGCTCAGACAGCAGAATTTTTTGGTGCAAATGTAGATCGGATTTACGATGTGGGTGTCAGCGGTGTGCATAGATTATTAGCGCAGCTTGATACCGTTCAGGAGGCGAACTGTGTTGTGGCAGTGGCTGGCATGGAAGGCGCACTGGCAAGTGTAGTTGGCGGACTGGTGAGCAATCCGGTGATCGCAGTGCCGACTTCGGTTGGCTATGGTGCGAGCATGCACGGATTATCGGCGCTTCTTACTATGATCAATTCCTGTGCAAATGGAATTGCTGTGGTAAATATTGATAACGGATATGGAGCCGGATATATGGCAACGCAGATCAACCGGCTTGCAGTAAAATAAAGGTTATAGGTGGACAGAATGAATAGACAGTTATATTTGGAATGCTATTCCGGTATCAGTGGTGATATGATGGTTGCAGCACTGCTGGATCTGGGGGCAGACGAGCAGATATTAAGAAAAGCACTTGCAAGCCTTCCGGTGGGAGGCTTTGAGATAGCAGTTACAAGAAAAGTAAAGTCAGGATTAGATGTCTGTGATTTTGATGTGATATTGGATGCGGAGCATGAGAATCATGACCATGATATGGAGTATCTGCATGGGCATGATCATCAGCACATACATGCCCATGATCATAGCCACGAGCATGTACATGAGGATGGAAGTGTACACATACACGAGCATCATCACAATCATGGCCATCGTCATGAGCACCGGGGGCTTCATGAAATCTTACATATTATTGAGCATGCAGATATGACAGAACGTGCAAAGGAGACTGCTGCCCGTGTTTTCCAGATACTTGCGGAAGCGGAATCAAAGGCACACGGTGTACCTGCAGATCAGGTACATTTTCATGAGGTAGGAGCAGTAGATTCTATTGTAGATATTCTTGCAGTGGCAATATGTCTGGATAATCTGGATATCACGGAAGCGATTGTACCGTTTCTGTGTGAAGGTCAGGGCTCTATTCGCTGTCAGCATGGCATTATTCCAGTACCGGTTCCGGCGGTAGTTAATATCGCACAGGCACATGGACTAACTTTGAAGCCGACAGGTGTGCAGGGAGAGCTGGTGACACCGACGGGAGCTGCGATTGTGGCAGCAGTACGTACTTCGGACAAGCTGCCACAGACTTATCGCATTGCGAAGATCGGAATGGGCGCCGGAAAAAGAGAATATGAGTGTACAGGTGTGTTGCGGGCAATGCTTCTGGAGAGTGAAGAAAAAGAAGCTGCCGACACAATCTGGCGTCTGGAGAGTAATCTGGATGATTGCACGGGCGAAATGCTGGGTTATGTGATGGAAGAGCTTTTGTCAGCAGGAGCGAGAGATGTATATTATACGCCGATCTATATGAAGAAGAACCGACCGGCGGTTCAGATCAATATTATCTGCCGTGAAGCGGATATTGAGAAACTGCAGAATGTGCTGTTTTGCAACACCACGACGATTGGTGTACGAAGATGCAGAATGGAACGTACTGTGCTTCCCAGAGAGATTCAGAAGATAGATACACCATATGGAAAAGTACAGGTTAAGGTATGTCGGATCGGAGAAGAGGTTCGGGCTTATCCGGAATATGCCAGTGTGTCAGAACTTTGTAAGACGCATAATATGTCATTTCAGAAGGCATGGCGCATAGCAAGTGCGGCAGCGGATACTGTGAAGAAATAAGCTTAAAAAGAACAGGATTCGTATATGGTCACTATGACAGACAATGATGACAGGAGGATAAGTGACATGACGTATGAAGAGAAGAAACAAAAACTACAGGAACAGATGCTTGTATATGCACAGGGAGATATGTTGGTCGCGTTTTCAGGAGGAGTAGACAGCAGTCTGATCCTGAAGCTTGCGGTGCAGGCAGCTGCGAAAACTGGACATAAGGTGTATGGTATCATGGTACACACGATGCTTCATCCATCGGGAGAAGTAGAGGATGCGAGAGTAACAGCAGAGCAGATTGGAGCAGAATTCCGGGTGCTTGAGATTGATGAACTGAAAGGTGCGGATATTCTGGATAATCCGGTGGATCGTTGCTATCGCTGTAAGAAATATCTGTTTCGTAATCTGATAGAAGAGGGCGAGAAACTTGGCGTATCTGTTATGATGGAAGGAACTAATGAGGATGATCTGCATGTATATCGCCCTGGTCTTCGGGCAATTCGTGAACTTGGCATTCACAGTCCATTAGCGGAAGCAGGAATGACGAAAGCAGAGGTCAGGAGGCTGGCAGGAGAGCTTGGCGTATCCGTATCGAATAAGCCGTCTATGCCATGTCTTGCAACCAGATTCCCGTAGGGAACACGTATTTCGTATGAGACTATGAGAAAGGTTGACGAGGGAGAAGCATTTATCAGAAGTCTGGGTTTCTACAATGTGCGTCTGCGCATTCATAATGATGTTGCAAGAATTGAAGTGGATGTGAACGAGATGCCTCATTTGTTGGAGCATTGCGAGCAGATTGTTGCGAAATTAAAAAATCTGGGCTATGATTACATTACAGTGGATCTGGAAGGCTTCCGATCCGGAAGCATGGATCTTCATGTAAAGAAATAACTGCAAAGAGGAACGACAGCAAAGGAGGAAATATGATGAACAAATTTGAAATGCCAGAGTACAGACATCCGGATTTTAGTCAGGAAATGTTTGTAAATGCACCAAGTGTAAAGTATGAAGCAGCGGAGAAGGATGGCGTTGCGCCGGAGAATTTTCACAGCACATCCATGTATCCAGAATATTTTAAAATAGACGGAGAGTGGAAGCTCGCAGAAGAAAGTCGTATGGACTCTTGTGTCGTGTATTGCGAGGATGGACATCTGGCAGTTGTAGAGGCACGGAACCTGAAAAAGGGTGACCGTGTAATCACAGGCAGAACAGAACGTTGTGAGGAAGGTATCTATATGCACTGTCATGGTTTTGAAGAGCCGGGAGCAAAGCTTGATGATCAGTTTGTATTCCGTCAGGGAAGAAGCCGTGAGACCTCTTATGCAAGAGATTATGATAAGTTATTTGAATTGTTAAAATATGAAAAGGAGAATGGCGGAAATGTAGTCTGGGTAATGGGACCGGCATTTGCATTTGATGCGGATGCAAGAGCAGCTATGCAGGCATTGATTGAGAATGGATATGCGCAGGGCGTGCTGGCGGGCAATGCACTTGCAACACATGATCTGGAAGGGGCACTTCTGCATACAGCGCTGGGACAGGACATTTATACGCAGGAGTCACAGCCAAATGGACATTATAATCATCTGGATGTGCTGAATAAGGTAAGAAGAAGCGGATCTATCCCGCAGTTTATTGAGGACTATAAGCTAGATGATGGCATTATCTGTAGCTGCGTTAAGCATAATGTTCCATTCGTGTTGGCAGGATCTATCCGTGATGATGGACCGCTTCCGGAAGTGATCGGCAATGTCTATGATGCTGCGGATGCTATGCGAGGACTGGTGCGTAATGCGACTACGGTGATCTGTATGGCGACCATGCTTCATACTATAGCAACCGGTAATATGACACCGTCATTCCGAATGCTCGAGGACGGCACAATTCGTCCGGTGTATCTGTATACGATCGATATCGATGAATTTGTGGTAAATAAATTACTGGATCGGGGAAGTCTGAGTGCGACTACGATGGTAACAAATGTGCAGGACTTTATTACGCTGGTGGCCAAGGGATTAGGAGTGCAATAGAATTAGCAATAAAAAGGAGATGTAACTCATCTATATGAGGTGCATCTCCTTCTTAATATGTACGTTATTTGTAATAACCTTCCTGTACGAGCACCTGCTCGTCCCAGGCTGCCTGAACCAGGACTTGTTTACTTGCATACCTGCAAGTCGTGTGCAAGCCTGATCATCCACCATTGGCATCCTTGTGTACCTGGAATTCACCGGCTGAACCAAATTCGGCACCGCAGTAATTGCAGACAACTACTTTGACAGTATTATATACAGCGTCATGATGAATGGTCTGATAAACAGGAGGCACCCATACCTTCTGCGGTGGTGGAGCAGGGGCAGGTGTGTTTTCGGAGCTGCCGGAACTTCCGGCATTGTTATTGGATGAAGCAGTATCTGAAACGGGATTCTCAGAACCTTTTTTCTCCGAGGACTTTTCATTCTTGCCATCGTTATCAGAATCTTTTTGTGCTTCTGCTACTTCTTCCTTGTCTTCTTTATCACTTTCTTCTATATCTTCTTTATCAGCCTCTTCCTTGTCTTCTTTTTTCTTTTCTGTCTTTTTGGTCTTCTTTGTTTGAACTGTGTTAGCATCCTTAGAATCCGAGTCCTGCTGCGTTATGGTATCTTTGACAGGTTCAATGCCATAAGCAGCCCGAATTGACGGAAGAGAAAATCCTGAGATCAGAAAACAGATCAGAGTAATGGCAATTACTATTTTTTCTTTTTGATGTTTGATTGGATAAGAAAACCGATCTTTGAATTTTGTAATAATCTTCATATTATAAATCCTCATACAAATTTGTATAATAATTTGATACCAACAAATGCGCCACCGAATAATGCAATCATAAATACCCAGCCGGACAGAGATAGGGATGCAGTTGCCATAAAGAAGGCGGCAATGTTACATCCACCGGCAATGCATGCGCCATAACCCATGAGAGAACCACCGATCACGGACTTGATTACCTGTTGTCTGGAATGGATCTTACGGAAGTTAAACTGAGAACTGAATAATACAGAAATCAGGGATCCAACTAATAAGCCTAAATTACGCAGGTTCGAGCCTGCTGCTACTTCGATAGAAGCCTTGCAATTTAGAAAATCCTTAATAGTTCCAGTGAACAGATTCTTGGTACAGCCCTCGATCCAGTAAAAAGCACCGGATACAGACCATTGAGACTTGAGAAGGATAATGTGTATGACACTTAAAATGCCCAGGCATATTGCTCCCTTCAGATAAGCAGTATTCTCATTGGCAGCAGGCTGCGTATCTCTCTTAACTGCTATTATATAGAAAGTTATCAAAATTGCAATATGAATACCGACACCAAGTCCCCAGCCGAATCGTTCCGGGAAGAATATAGAGGGCGATTGCTGAATAAGTGGAGCCCAAAGCTGATCATAATGGGTATTACCCAATGTATATCCGAGTACTACGAATATGAATGTAATGAAATGAACAGAATAACCTTCACCAATTCGAATAAACATGCCGGAACAGCAACAACCAGCAAGTTCCATGCCAATACCGAATAAAAATGCTCCAAGAACCAGAGGAATACTTACAGCTGCAACGCCCAGAGTGTCGAACATACCACCAGAGAGGTACTTGATTGCCGAGATTCCAAAGGAGGCAATCAGGATAGCAATTAATATAGATCGAAACTGATCGGTAGACTGGGACAGAATCGGATCACTTGCAGCGGATACAAAGCATACATGAGACCGCTGTAATATGATTCCAAATCCTAATCCGAATAACCAGTAGTACATTAGATTGTGGCTGAATGTAAGCAGCAGTAAGCCAGTTGCCGCCGAAAGCGCAAGCAGTAAAAATGCTGTAGACTTCTGAGTTAAAAACTTCATAATAAAATCTCCTGTATCTCTTATATATAGTATATAATTTCACAAATGGAGACAAAATGCAAGCTTTATATCGTGCAATATGCACTATAGATAATATCGATAAATACATGCTATATATAAAAATTACCAATTATCAAAAAGGTGAAATAAATGTTATGCTAAAGATATTAATGAAGTGTCGAGAACAGGAGGTAAATGAAAGTGAAAAAGAAACGACTTATAGCACTTATTCTCTGTCTGTGCATGGTCTTTTCCAGTGCACTGTCTGTATCAGCAGCCGAAATAAGCGGAACAGATGCAGATACAGAAGTGACTCAGGAAGTTGAGAAGACTGGAGATGACAAACAGTCGGAGGATGTAACAGAAGAAGACAAAATGGAACCGGTCGCAGAACCAGGAACAGTTGATGCAGCTGAAGAGCCGGCTGCTCAGGGAGCAGACGAGATAGATGCTTCTGTATGGAAGGTAGAAGACTTTACATACACTTCTTATGAGAAGCGTCTGTATGGTTGCGATTATTCCAGAGACTTTACAATTAAAGGATCTGCAATCGCAGGATTTTCAGAATCAGGTCTTGCCAAGTTAGAGAAGAACAAAGATCTGGTACTTCCTGCTATAGATGATGAAGGAGATGCGGTAGTAGGTGTAGCACCAAGCGCATTCACAAAAAAGGGACTTACATCTGTTCAGTTCCCTACAGGAATGATGGTAGACTACAATGACACCGTTACGAATGGAAAGGTTACAAAGAGAGGTAACTTTGTAATTGGTGAAAATGCATTTTCAGGCAATGAACTTACTTCCGTTACTCTTCCGGAAGGTGTGATCGCATGTCTGTCTAATTCATTCATGGGCAATAAGATTACAACTGTAAAATTACCAAAGACAATTTGGTGGCTGGAAACACAGTCTTTTGGAAGGAATCTTATCACGACTGTTAATTTCCCGACTACCTGTGATTTCCAGTTAGAAATGCACGGTATGGCATTTGCCAATAACTTAATTACGTCTGTAAGACTGCCGGATTATACAGAAGTTGTTAATAAAGACAGCTTTTTCTGGAATCCGGGAAAAGAACCATTGGCAAATGAGGCACCGGACAGATATAAGACATACAAGGGAGTAGATGGAGAAACACATACTGCAGGTATCGTATATATGTATGCGGATAATGCAGAGTTTGAGGTAAAAGACAGAATCCATCATGATAAGAAAGAGACAGAATCACAGCACTCATGGGTACAGAGACTGATCATCAATGACGGTTCTGAAGAAACAGAGAACCCGGATCTTCCATGGAATGTCAATGACTTTACCTTTGAAGGCCAGACTGTAACCGGTTTGTCTGAATCAGGTATTGCAAAAAGAGCAACGAATAAAGATCTTGTTATCCCGGATTTTACCAGGGAAGGCATGTATGTGACTGCAATCGCAGATGCAAAAGCTGGTGGCAACGGACTGTTTGCATCAGCAACGGAGGGCTTCGATTCCGTATATCTTCCGGCCGGACTGCAGAAAATTGGAGCATTTGCATTCCAGTCAAATGGGTTAAAGGAAGTAACATTCCCGTCAAGACTTGCAACGATTGGAAACGGTGCATTCCAGACCAATAATCTGACAAGTGTTATTTTGCCGGATACGGTAACATCTCTTGGTAATGGAGCATTTGCGACCAATCTGAATCTGGAACGTATTAACCTTTCCAAGGGATTAACAGAGATTCCGGGTGCTGCATTTGGATGTTCGGATGCAAAACACTATATGACGAATCTGAAGAGCATTGTTATCCCGGAAGGAATTACCAAGATTGGACAGCGTGCTTTTGCAGGAAATAACTTTTCAGAGATTAACATTCCATCAACTGTAACAGAGATTGGAGCTTATGCATTCTCTACAAAAGAATACCTGACAGATCCATGTACACTGACACTTCCGGAAGGTCTGACAACTATTGGAAGTTATGCATTCAGAAACAAAGTAGTTGCGGAAGTAATGCTTCCGACAACAGTAAAGAAACTTAATAAAAATACATTTGAGAAAACACAGTCTGATGTGATTACAAAAGTATATGTAACATCGAAAGAACAATATGAAGATACCAAGAACTTCCCAGAAGGTACTGGACACAAGTTGTACTTAAAAGATGATTCAGTATGGACAGCTGATGATTTTACCTATGGAGAAGAAAGCTTTGGCTTGTGGCCGGCAGATGACTATCGCTCAACAAAGAACTTTACTGTTCATGTAGTGACTGGCTTCTCTGATCAAGGTAAGGAGAAGATTAAAGTCAATAAGAATCTGGTGATTCCGGCAAAAGACACAAATGGCAAAAAAATTCAAGGTATCGGAACCGGTGCGTTTTCAAGAAAGGCTAAAGGGGAAGAGGATTTACAAATAGAGACATTAACTCTTCCGGAGAATGTAAAAGCTTCTTGTGAACCGTCGACGTGGCAGGAGGTTCAGGGACTGACTGAGCGTGGCGACTTCTTTATCGGAGCAAGTGCTTTTATGAGAAATAAGCTGACAACCTTAGATCTCCCGGAAGGTGTGATTTATGTAGGGGGTAATTCTTTTAAATATAATGGGCTTACAGCTGTCAAATTCCCGAAGACGATTATGCAAGTTGCGAGCCAGGCATTTGGATACAATGAAATTACAGTTTTAGATTTTCCTGAGAAAACGGACTATCCGTTCCAGGTAGATTCAGGAGCATTTGGCGTTAACAAGATTACATCGGTTCAGCTTCCTGCTAATACGAGCAAATTAGATAAAAATACATTTCTTAACAAGGATAATGTAGTAGTAGATGTATATATCGATTCAGAAACGCTTGGAGCATTTGTGTCTGATGAGACAACTTCTAAGTATCACAGAATCATTAAGAAAGCTATTCCTGAAGAACAGGCACCGTGGAGTGTGAAGGACTTCACTTATGATGAGGCCGGAACAACCATTACTGGTCTTAGCGATTCTGGTAAAGTAAAGATTCAGAAGAACCCGTCATTAATTCTTCCAAAAGAAGGACCAGACGGAAAAGCAATTACGGCATTAGGAGCCGGAGTAAACAACCAGGGTATCTTTGTGGTAAGTGCGGACGGTAAAAATTATACTCCTGCAAGTGTAATACTTCCGGATACATTAAAGACAATTGGAAACTTTGCATTTGCACTGAATGGAACTGTGACATATGAGAGCGTAATGGCTTCTATTACATTCCCAGAGGGATTAGAAGAAATTGGAGCAACAGCATTCCAGAATTCTAAGCTGACAGCTGTTTCCATTCCAGATAGTGTAACTACAATGGGAAATGCAACATTTACCGGAAGTCAGGAATTGCAGGCAATTAAACTGTCTGCTAATGTAAAAGATATTCCGGCAAGTGCATTTATGAACGGTGGAACTTCGTTGTCAGAGTTCGGTACTTTAGTAGTTCCAGAAGGCGTTGTTTCTATCGGAAAGAGTGCTTTCGCAGGCAGACATGTCAAAGAAATTGTACTTCCTAGTACATTAGAGACAATTGGGGATCAGGCATTTGAAAATCATCAATTGACCAAACTTACATTACCGGCAAATGTAAAGACAATTGGAAAACGAGCATTCCGAGTATTGCAGGAAGGCCTTAATCATACACTTTCTAGTGTAAACCTGAATGAGGGACTGAAGACAATCGGACAGGAAGCTTTTGTCGGAAGTGTTATTACAGAAGTGGAACTTCCAAGTACTGTGACTTTGTCCCATGCAAATAAATCAGCAGATTTAATCTTTGGAACATCAAAAGCGGCAGCAAATCCAATCGTTAAAGTAAAAGTGGCTGATAAGACAAAAGCAGAGGAGTGGAATACAACTCTTGCAAATCAAAAATCGCATATTGTAGTATATGACAAGCTTGTTGGTTCAGGCTGGACAGCGGAAGATTTTACATACGATGGAACAACTATCACCGGATGGTCTGAAAGCGGACAGCTTAAGAGACAGACGATCAGAACACTGGTGCTTCCGGATCAGACACCTGACGGACAGGAGATCACTGCAATTGGTGAAGCTGCATTTAAGATTCCGGATGCAGAAGTAGAGATAACCAAATTCGGTGTCAATTCTCCAAATGGTATGACATCTGTTGTACTTCCGGAAAAGGCTACTGTGATTGGTAAAGAAGCTTTCTCTCAGAATGCGTTGGTTAGAGTTGATTTTACAGGTATCACATCGATTGGAGGATCCGCATTCTATGGCAATGATCTGGTAGAGGCAATTCTTCCGGATACAGTAACAGAACTTGGAGACGGAGCATTCTCAGCTAATGATATTACAGAAGTAAGACTGTCAAGCGGAGTAACCGTAATTCCGGCAGGAGCGTTCTCTATGAATATCCGTCTGGATCATGTGACGATTCCGAATACTGTAACAGAGATCGGACAGACTGCATTTGCAGGAGCAAGACTGACATCTCTGGAGATTCCGAATTCTGTAACTAAGATTGGTATGAAAGCATTCCATTTACATCACCTTTCAAGCCTGGTTATTCCTGGAAGTGTAAAAGAGATTGGTGAGTCTGCATTTGAAGGAACTTACAAAGCTACTACATTAAAGACTCTGGTTCTTGAAGAGGGTGTAGAAAGCATTGGTAAGTTTGCATTCAAAGAAGCATTGCTTGAGACAGTTGCATTCCCGAACTCTATTACTACAGTTGGCGCACAGCCTTTCCGTAATAATAAAGGAAAAGACGGAAGCCATGTTGTAGAGGTTACAACGACAAATAAAGAACATAGAAAACTTACAGACGATACTTATGTAATCAACTATACTGGTAAGATCGGCTTGGATGAAGTAGAAGATAAGGTGACAGTAGAATTTGATAAGGCTGATTATACTGGCAAAGAGATCAAACCGACAGTAACAATCGAAGGTCTGAAGGAAGGTACAGATTTTGAAGTATCTTATACAGATAATGTAGAGCTTGGTGTTGGACATGTGATTATCAAAGGTATTGGTAAGTACGAGGGTACACTGAATAAGACATTTAAGATTGTAGCTTCTGATAAGGCTAACGTTGTAGTGAAACCGTCTGCTCCATCTACAAAAGCAGATGACTTCGATAAGGACAGCATCAAGAAGGATGTGCTGACTGATGAAGAAAAAGCACAGGTTGAGGCTGGAGAAAAGGCTAATGTATATCTGGAAGTTACCAAGTTAGAAGAATCGGCTGTACCGGCAGAGGATATTGTAAAAACCAATGCAAAAGCAACTGAGATCGAAGGTATCAAGAAGGGATTATATCTGGATATCTCTATGTGGAAAGTAATCGGTGACAGTGAACCTGAGAAAGTTACAGGTGCTGAACTGTCTAAGAAAGTGAAGATATCTGTAGAACTTCCAGAGAATCTGATCGCACCAAAAGGTAAGACAAGAACTTACTATGTAATCCGTGTTCATGACGGAGTCGCAGAGATTCTTCCTACAACACTGAATGGAAAGACCATTACATTTGAGACAGACAGATTCTCTACCTATTCTATCTGGTATACAGAGCAGGATGTAAAGGGAACTGCTGGGGGAACAGGTGATAAGGGTAATGGTGGAGCTGGAACAACAGATGGCAAGAATGATGGTAATAATAAGAAACCGGCAGATGCAAAGAAAGCAGCTAAGACTGGTGATTATAACCACATTGGACTGCTGTGTCTGCTCCTTGCAATGAGTGTAGTAGTTACAGGCGGAACCGTTGTGTACAAGAGAAGAAAGAACAGATAAGATCAGGAACTCATCTGATAGAATAAGAATAATAAGATAAGAAAAGGGCGTGAATCGTAATTTGATTCACGCCCTTTGAAATTCTTGAATTAAGCTTGATCAGGATTAAGCCTGTGCTTTATCCGCTTTCTTTTTAAACAGTTCTTTTCCTGATGTGACTACGATATTAACACCAAGGATGATGAGCAGGATTGCAAGGATCAGCTGAAGTCCTTCCACCATGAATACTGCAGTTCCTGCGCTGAATGCTTTGACCAGTGCGATAGAACGCTGTACCAGTGCGGTAAATGTTACACACAGCATGATGATGAGCGGCGGGAACAGTGTGCGGTTCTCACGACCTGTAACTTTCAGGAATACACACAGTGTGATCAGAACCAGTGCGCTTAACAGCTGGTTGGCACTGCCGAACAGTGGCCAGATATTGGCATATCCAACCTTTGTAAGGATGAATCCACAAGCCAGTGTAATGATGGTTGAGAAGTATTTGTTGCAGAGAACTTTGCGCCATCCTGCTGCATGTTCCATATCATCAACACTGAAGAGTTCCTGGAAGGACATACGTCCGATACGTGCTACAGAGTCCAGACTTGTAAGTGCCAGTGCGGATACGCACATGGTCATAAAGCACTGTGCTGCGAATGCGTGGATACCAAACATTTTCAGGAATCCTGCAACTCCGGCAGAGAAGATCTGGAATGGTGTGCCTACGGCAGCAGTTCCGTCAGCGGAAGCGGCAGCACCTGCAACGCAGAGAGCTACAACAGCCAGCAGACTTTCCAGTACCATGGCACCATAGCCAACCTTTAACATATCTTTTTCATTTGCGATGATCTTAGAAGATGTACCGGAAGATACCAGGCTGTGGAATCCGGATACAGCTCCGCAGGCAACTGTTACGAACAGGATCGGGAACAGATTGCCGAGGGCTTCATTACTGAAGCCTGTGTATGCAGGGAGGTTCATGGATGGATGTGCTACAACGAGACCGAGCACAGCACCGATGATCATACCTGCGAACATGAATGTGGTCATGTAATCTCTTGGTTCCATCAGAAGCCACATTGGAAGTACGGCTGCCAGGAAGATATAAGCAAATGTGATGTATGACCAGGTATCTTTGGTAGCAATGATAGGAAGGTTCATACCGATCAGCAGAGCGGCTGCTGTGAATACCAGTCCTACGACTACCTGTTTCCAGCCCTTGAAATTGAATTTCTTCTGGATCAGACCAAATACTACTGCAAATGCGATGAAGAGCAGTGAGATACATCCTGCTGCACCATTTGCATTAGCACTGTCAGCGAGGGATACGACACCATCTGTTTCTACATATGCGTTAAATGTACCGGCAACCATGTCTGCAAATGCTGCGATAACGATCAGTGTGAACAGCCAACAGAAACCGAGGAACAGACGACGTCCGGTCTTGCCGATGTATTTCTCAATCAGAAGTCCCATGGACTTACCTTCATTTTTAACACTTGCGTACAGTGCACCGAAATCGGTAACTGCGCCGAAGAAGATGCCACCTAACAAGATCCAGAGAAGTACTGGAAGCCATCCGAATGCTGCTGCCTGAATGGCACCGGTGACGGGACCGGCTCCGGCGATAGAAGAAAACTGATGTGCAAATACGGTCCATCCGTTGGTCGGTACATAATCTTCGCCATCATTATGTTTGACGGCCGGTGTCTCTGCGGTAGGATCAATACCCCACTTTTTTGCAAGCCAGCGACCGTAAAGTGCATATCCGGCCAGGAGGCATACTGCTGCGATCAATACGATTACTAATGTGTTCATACTCTAATACACTCCTTTACTTGATACTTAATACTATAAGATAATATTTCAACATCAAATCCGATCGATATGAGTGGATATATGGAAAATAAAAAAAGCCTGCGTCCTTTATGGAATATCCATAAGAAGACGGAGGCTTAAACCTTCGCGATACCACTTCTCTTGCCGGAATAACCGACCTCTCTGTCTCATCCTTTGAATGAGCATCCCTGTAACGGTGGATCTCCGACCTGAATTACTTGCGATGTGTAATTTGTGTTGATTCAGGCTGCTTGCAGGTGATAGCTTCTTGTTCCTGTGATGTCTTCTTACACCGACCGAAGACTCTCTGTAAACACAAGTGAACGAAAAGTGTTGTCCTGTTCGTCGCATTTGATTGTTGATAACAGTCATTATAGTCCTGCGTTTTAAGATGTCAAGAGAAGAAAATATTGTTTTTATAAAAGTACATCTTTGGAGGTTCCGTTCAGAACATCCCTTACATGTTGCATGCGTGCGTCCAGAGAAGCACTGATGTTGGCACATTCCAGCATTTCTTCTTCCAGATAATGTGCCTGATCTTCCGGGATATCTTTTTTGTAGCGGAGCTTGTGCTCCAGACTTGCCCAAAAATCCATGGCTATGGTACGGAGTTGTACTTCGACAGTTATCATGCGCTTTCCTTCCTGTAGGAAGATTGGAATGCTGATGATCAGATGCAGGCTTCGGTAGCCGCCCGGCTTTGGATTCTTGATATAGTCTTTCTTCTTAATTAATGTAATATCGTCCTGGCTGAGCAGACAGTCTGCCAGCATATAGATGTCATCCGGGAAAGAACAGATCACGCGGACACCGGCAATGTCGTGGATATTCTCCTCAATAGAGGCTACTGTCAGTGGGATGTCTTTGCGACGGATCTTGCGCATCAGACTTTCCATAGATTTGGTACGGCTTTTGATATCCTCGATTGGATTGCGGTCGTACTCCAGTGAATACTGTTCGTTCAGCACGCGGAATTTGGTCTCTACTTCCATAATGGCACACTTATAATAAGACATCATTTCGTCAAATGGACGTTTGTTCTTCTGTACAAAATTAATAAATTCATCGGACAGCAGACTGTTCCGAAGAATGGAATCTCTTCTTTTTTCGATAATAGTTTCAAAACCTTTCATTATAAAAAGCCCCTTTCTATGCCTATTATAGCGGGTTTGGGAGGGTGAGGCAATAGACAGATGGCGGAGTGTGGATGGATAAAGAGAGGAGTTACAGAATGGTGGCATATTTTCATGGAAAATGTTAAAATATATGTAATTACGGTGTACAAAGGGAGAAACTTATGAATCTGATGAATAAGATTCCGCGGGAATTTTATAAATTATTTGCAAGTAAATATATGGATTACTACCAGCAGTTTCTGACAGCAATTTACGAAGAATCCGGCAGGTCATTTTCATTGCTGGGGCTGACAGAGGGCGAGTGCCGTGCTGTGATGAATGAGCGGATTGCGGAGACGACGCTGGACTGGAGCGAGGAGCAGTTTGACGAGGAGGGAGAATTGTTGACACGCTCGAATATGGCATCGATCTGTCTGAAGCATCTCGAGGACTGGGGATGGCTGAAGCGGGATTACGATGAAGCACTGAACAGTTACGTGGTGTCATTTCCGGAATACAGCCAGCAGTTCGTGGAGCTTTTCCAGAGATTGTACAGTGATAATCGTGATAAGGAGCGGGAGAGCGTGTTGGCAGTGTACAGTTATCTTCATACGTACAGTACCGACCGTGAGAAGAATAATGAGATATTGAAAAGCGCATTGTCTACATCACGAGGGCTTCTGCAGATGCTTGCCAATATGCAGGAGAGTATGCGCGGCTATTTTGATGAATTGTCCAGACAGAAAAGTTTTCTCGGAATTCAGGAAGTACTGGTGAAGGAAATTAATAACAGTGACAGTAAGAAGTATGCGATTCTGACGACGACAGACAGCTTTTACCGTTATAAGGAAGCGGTGAAGGAACTGATTGATCAGAACCTGGTGGAAAATGAAGACCGCTATCAGGAGATATTACTCCGCAAGGCAGAATACGAGGAGCAGAAGAGGGCAGATATGGATCAGGCAGAAGAAGTGCTGTATGAACTTTCGCCACAGTACCGGAGGCTGGAACGTGCGCTGGAACTGAGCAAAGAAGCAAATGATCTGCTGTATCGTATTGAACGGGAGTTTGATGCGATTGAGCGGAGATACAATATGCTGATCGAGCAGAAGACGGTATTTGCAGGACGAGCAGCAGCGAGAATCCGCTATATCCTGATGGAAGGAGCTGTGGAAGAAGACCGTACGGTGACACTTGTGAATCTGCTGAACCAGAGCGGAAAGCAAGAAGAGATGCTTATGAAACTGGCGGATCGTATGGGACTTACCGAACGGTATAAAGTGATGACCGATCGCAGTCTTTACCGCAGACGTGAGAATGAGCGGGATGTATTTGCGCCGCAGGCAGTGGTGGCAGCTGAAACAGAAGAAATGTTGGATTCCTTTGTGCTGAAACCGTTGTATACCAGTCAGGAAATCGCCGAATTTCGGAGAAAGAATCAGGAGGATGGCAGATTTACGGTTACAGAGGAGACGATACAGTCGGTAGAAGACCTGGAAAAATTATTTTTTGTCTGGCAGGAGGCTACCGAAGTGGCAGATACCGATAAGGAGATTACGGTAGGAAAAGAACTGGAAAGTAAAGACGGATATCGGTTCTCAGAACTTACTGTCAGGGAAAAGTAAAAAACGGATAGGAGATTATAAAATGATTGCATATATGGAAGGATTATCTCTCACGGAAGCGGATAATCTAAAGAAAACAATATCAAAATTATTCCGGCAGACTTGCATTGTGCAGATGCGGTATGATCCTGTAACGCTGGTGCCAAGGGATAACCCGGATTATGAGATCTGTGTCCGGCATAAGGGATTTATCGAAGATTATCTGTCCGTGCTTGGATGTGAACTGGTGCATGATCCGCAGGAACACATTTTCAGGTTGAAGGGGGAAGGTGTAGAGGCAGAGAAGATCAGCCTGACGACCACGATTATTATACTGCTTGCAAGGATCATTTATCGTGACAAGATTCTTGGAGAAGGACTGGAAGCAACGGTGACGAACCTGGAAGAGCTCCGCACCTATGGAAAGAATACGAATCTGCTGAACCGGAAGCTGACGGTGGCAGAATGGCGGGAAGCACTGTACCTGATGAGTAAGCATCAGATGATCGAGCTCCCGGGAGCGGTAAGAGATGTGGAGGATCAGACACCGATCTATCTGTACAGCACGATTAATCTCTACGTGACTGCTTCGGATATGAATGCATTGATCGAGGAATACAAGGAGGAAGCGGCAAATGAAACAATCGAAGAAGATATTTACCCGGATGGTGATCAATAACTGGGGCGGTATCAGTCATAAAGTGATGGAATTTCATGAGTACGTGAATCTGTTCAGCGGGAAAAGCGGTTCAGGTAAATCTACCGTTATGGATGCTGTGCAGGTTGTATTATATGGAAGTATTGCTGCGACATTTTTGAATAAAGCGGCGGATGACGCGAAGAACAGACGAAGCGTGCTGAGCTACCTCCGGGGTGCGCAGAAGGATGGCACGGCAAACCGTGAGAATATGGACTTCTGTTCCCAGCTTGTGTTAGAGATTCTGGATACGGGAAGTAATGTAACGACCTGTATCGGAGCAGCGTTTGAAGTAGGAAAGAATGATACCGATGTGCGTAGATATCATTTTTTCAGCCATTCCGGCAAGATTCCGGAAGATAATTACCTGACAGAGGATGGAACACCGTATACGATCGGACAGATCAGAAAGCTTGTGGATGAGCGTAAGAATTCAGATGATAACAGAGGGCGTGGGGATGTGAACCGCGTATACCCATCCAGAGAAGCATATCTGAATACACTGTATGATGTGATCTTTGGATATATCGATCCGGGGCGGTTTATGACGATGGAAAAGAGTGCCATTGCGCTACGGATGACCAATGGTACAGGTCAGTTTATCAAGGATTATATGTTCCCGCGGAGTAAGGAAGATACGGTGTCTACGATCAGTGAACAGCTGGGAGCGTATCGTGAGATCAAGGAGAGGGTAGAAGATCTGGAGCACAGAATTGAGATCCTGTCGGAGATTCGTGCACATAATCTGGAACTTCTGCAGGTGAAGACAGATAAGATTCGCACGGAACAGATTCTGCGTATCTTAGATATCGAGAACTGCCGCGTGCGTCTGGAAGCGAAGAAGCTTGATCTGGAGGGTATCTGTAAACGGATTGAGGCACTGGAGGAGAAGCAGGAAGGACTGGAGCAGCAGAAAAAGATTAAGACGGATGCACTGGTGGAAGTGCGTGCGGAACTTCATGCAAGTGATTACGGTGTGAAGAAGAAAGAACTGGAAGATCTGGAGACGACAATCCAGCTGCTTGCAGGTAATTCCAGACAGTGGCGGGAAATCCGTGCGGGTCTTTCTCAGTGGGCAGAAGATGAAGATATCAGCGGTTATATCAGCAATCCAACCCTGCAATGTCTGGAAGATGTGT
>ERZ1026880.353-NODE-353-length-24064-cov-44.552959_pt1 | contig 24064 bp, 34 predicted proteins | sample MGYA00380170_ERZ1026880 | MGnify/ENA primary metagenome ERZ1026880 (study PRJEB33269, sample SAMEA4719806) | human gut metagenome | biome: human-associated habitat; feature: organic feature; material: feces | place: Cameroon | collected 2013-10 ...
AAAGAAGAAAAAGAAGTCAGCTAAAGCCGACTTAGATGGAATGATTGATTCTTTCACTGAAAATGAAGAATTAAGAGAAGCGTTAAAGGCATTTCTAGACATGCGTAAGTCTATCAAGAAACCAATTCAAACAGAATATGCGTTTAAACTTGCGTTAAACAAGCTGAAACAACTATCTGACATTGATTCGATAAGAATTGAGATAGTTAATCAGAGTGTTGAACATAACTGGAGAACATTCTATACATTGCAGAATAGATACAGAGCAAATACAGAGGTAGAAATGCCCGACTACATGAAGAAACAAGAGAAAGGAGATATTGTCTCAACACCAGTTAATGATGAAACATTAGCAAAAGCATTAGAACTACAGAGACAATTTAAAGGGAAATGATTTCTGATTATGAAGGGAAAACAATTCAAATCCTTGAACTGTTCGGTGGAATTGGCTCGCCAAGATGTGCTCTTAGAAATCTCGGAATTCCTATAAAGCCAATTGACTATGTAGAAATTGATGAGAAGGCAGTTAGATCGTACAATGCCATGTTTTCTGATGAACTCCAATACAAAACACAAACCGTTGTCGGCTGGAACCTTAGACCAGACATTCTTGTTCACGGCTCGCCATGCCAAGATTTCAGCATTGCAGGAAAACAGAAAGGTGCTGATGAAGGTTCAGAGACACGTTCAAGTCTGATGTGGGGAACAATCAAAATCATTCAGAACATGGGTGTTTGGAAACCTAAAGTTGTGATATGGGAAAACGTGAAGAATGTACGTTCCAAGTACATGGTACACAATCACAACAGGTATATGTCGGAACTTGCAAAGATGGGATATGTATCATCATTCGAACTTCTGGACGCAAGAGATTTTGGACTACCGCAGGCACGAAAGCGATATTTCACAGTCAGTATCCAAGGAAACGAATACTTTGATTTTTCAGATTTGATTCATACACCGATGAGAGATATCAAAGATTTCTTGGAAGAAAATACTGCTGATTATTACAGAGTCACGCAGCCTTCGATGATTGAAAAAATCAAAGCTGGTAAAAATTCAAGTTTTGGTGTGAATGTAATTGAGAACTATGCATATACGATCACATGCAAACAAATGAGGAGCCCGAACAGTGGTGTAATTAAGCTAGACGATGGAATATACAGATATTTGACGGAACGTGAATGTTGGAGACTTCAAGGGTATACGGATGAGGATTTCGATAATGCAGCAATGGTAAACCCAGGAAAAGAAGGATGTATGAACAGTGCATTGTACAAGCAAGCAGGAAATTCAATTCCAGTTCCAATTTTTGAAAGCATATTTCGAAAACTGATTCTGGGAGAAACAGAAGAAAGGGAACCAAAATTATTTTGATCGTAGATGCAGAAGGACAGCAATTAAGCCTGTTTGACTATCAGCCATTAACGAAAGATGAATGTAATGAAATTGGTGGCTGCAGCTGTTTTATAGGCGATGAAAAAGAGGATATAGAAGAGACAAGTGAGTGAAGAAAGCAAAGAAGAATTAAGTGCATGGTGCTTTTCAAACAATCCGAAGATTCTTTCAAAATGCAGAGATGTCAAAGAGTTGAAAGAAGAGCTGTATAGAAAAAAGGAATTCTATGAAAAGGCACTAGAAGAGAAAGAAAACGATCTGAAGCTGAAGATGCATAAGAACAGAATCCTATATGAAAACAAGATAAAAAAGATTCAGCAAATAATAGAAAAGCTGTAAGGACAAGGATATGAGTGAAAACAAAGAATTAGAAAAGTGCGTGAAAGAGCTGCATTTCTTGTCAGACAAACTGTATTCGCAATTCTGCGATGGGAAGTTGTGTACAGATTGCAATCTAGATATTAAGAATGACGATTGCATCTTGAATAAACTGATTATGACAATTGATGCATTAGAGAAGAAATACTTATTAGAGCATAAAGAAAAGATACTTACAAAATTTGAAAAAGACTATCTCAGTTCTACATTGCACCCTTTTAGAAAAATAATTGTGACTGTCTCTAAACATAGGCTTAACAACGATTTTGAATACATTGCAATACGTGTGAAATCGTTAAGAGAAACAGACGTAGAAGAAAATATGTGTTTTCCAGCTTTTAAAATCGGAACTATGTATAAAGGAATGGAAACAGACATGCGTTACAGTCCAAAGGAATTAGGACTATGGGATTAAAAGATATCGAAAAAGATAATAGAGGTAAATTATGACCTACTACAAACAATTTGCAGAAATTTTAGGACTAGAACTTGAACAAGAGTTCAGTCTCGTAACGAATAATGGGGAAAAAGCAAATACAAATACGTACAAAATCAAAGAAGATGGGCTTTATTGCCAATCAGCAACAAAAGATTATTGGTTTGTTACATCATCTGAATATCTTGACATTCTTTTGAGTGGCGAATTTAAAGCAGTGCCTAAGCCTTGGAAACCTAAATATGGCAAAGCATACTGGTACTACATTGATGCAAAAAGAGTTGATTGGACATGTTGGAATTCAAAAGTTTTAGATTTATTAAATTGGAAGTTAGGCAACTGTTTCAGAACAGAGGAAGAAGCAGAAGCCAAAGGCAAAGAGATTGTGGAAGCAATTCAGAAGGAGTTTGAGGAATCATGAAGAACGCAAGTGAACAATTGAGCAATGTTCTCGAATCTATCAATAAAGTTAAAAAGACTCTCCGAAATAAAAAATATTGTTATGAAAATTGTGAAAGTGAAGGATATCAATATTGTTCTGAATGTGGGCAAAAGCTAGATTGGAGTGAATATGAAAGATAGCTATTATGAGATTCTCGGAATGAAAGTAAATTTGAATGAATTGAGCAAAAATGAACTTGCAAGATTGCTTTTAAAAGTGAATGAAAAAGCCACTCCAAAAAAGCCTACAGAAGCCGATGTGTCTGAAGAAAACAGTTATTGTGCATGGCTTTGCCCTACATGTGGACGCACTCACATTAATAACTATCCACTAAATTATTGCAGTGACTGTGGCCAAAAAATTGATTGGAGTGACTATGAGAAATATTTAAGAGAAGGAGAAAGAAATGAAAGAAACAAATTTACAACACTATAAAGCAGAATTGAAGGAAATCTTCAATAAACATTACAAAGAGCCTAAAGAAATAATCAAAGCAATCAAAGCTTGTATAGGTGAAACGATTACGTATGATTTTCAAAGTTGTACAGATGCAATTTTAAATTGGATGGCTCAACCATATAAGGAACCAATTCTAGATGAAGTCGAAAGAGAATACTTATCGTCAGTTATTAAGCCATTTAGACATCGTGTTGAAAGAATTGCAAAGTGTACGAATGGTGGAATGTATCAAATAGTGGTTTATTTTAAAGACAAACGACTATTTGTTCTTCCTGTATTTTCAAAGGAAGCGAGTATGTATAAAGGGATGGAAACATTTAAGTCTTATTCTTTAAAGGAACTGGGGTTATAGATATGTTGAACATTGAAAAGTATAAGAATTTTGCAATAAACAATTTGAATTGTTGTCAAATGGAAACAGACATGCGAAAAGCAGGAGGTAAAGCAACCATTGATTGTGCACACACATTTTGTGGAGATTGCAAAGAGCTTTTCTTTAAATGGCTTTTATCAGAATATAAAGAACCTGTTTTAGATGAAGTGGAAAAAGCATATTTATCAGCAGTTATTAAGCCATACAAGAATAGGGTTATTTCCATTACAAAGGTTAAGGATGCCTATGAAACAAAGCGTTTCATTCGTATTGTAATTAAGGGCAATGATGGAAGAGAAGAAATATGTCTACCATGGTTTAAAGGAAATACAATGTACAATGGTATGAAAGTTGACAAGCAATGTACACTACAGGAGTTAGGCTTATGACACCGATTATCAACCCAATGAGAAGTAAGTATATGAGAAATGAAGAAAAACTAAGAACTAAATTGAATATTGCGTTGAAGCAAATTGAAATGCTTGAAAAGATGAATAAGCAGATATTCGAAGACAATCACAAAGCAAACCAAAGAATTATGCAGTTAGAAGAAGAAAATGCTTATTTAAGACAGTTAAGCTGTCAATGGATGCGATTAAGGATAAACAATGCCAATTGTATTTGGAACATTAGTATGTGTCTTATATGCCTTTAATTGGATAATTTCATTCGCAATAAAAATCATAGCAACTGTATCAGTCATAGGAATGCTGTTTCTGATCGGTGCAGTAATTACATATTTGATTGGGAGAAACAGGTGATATCAAACAAGTGGGATAGTTACACAAAGGAAAAGAAGAAAGCATTGCTAGAAGCAGAGGACGGATGGATGGTTAAGAATATCTTGCTGTATGGGAACTCATTAGTGCCTGCAAAAGACGTTAATAAGTATGGAGAACAGCATATAGCCAGAAGACTTACATCCATCATTGGCTCTGAAGTAACGCTAGAAAAAAGAGAAAACAAAGAAATAGGCACGCTATATATCGCAGAAGAATCACTAAGGGATCTGGAATGTAGGAGATAGTTTGAAGAGATACACAAGATACAAGTATTGGTGGTATCCACATATTATCGCAATGATTCGTGAGTTTCCAAACGGTTTAGGAAATACAGAAAAAGCAGAAGAAGCAAATGAAGCTATCTCTGCTGTAATAAGTAGAACACTAGATGAAGATGATGGAATTGAGCGAGTAAGAGCGATAAATGAGATATATTTCCAAGACAAGAAAAATGCAGACGGAGTAGCAAGCGAGCTGTATGTATCACGAAGAAAAGTAGAGAAGTGGACGCATGATTTTGTGTATGAAGTAGCCGAAGAATTAGGATATTATGAGCAATCTTGAAACGGATTGCTTTTTCATTTACATATTAACGGGAATATGGTATAATAAAAACATGAAAGGAGGAAAGATGGCTAAGAAAAGAAAAAAGCTTATCAAGAATCAGAAATGGTCCAGAGCTGACATCTTTGGACTAATATCCCTAATTTTAGGAATAATTCAAACCTTGATAAGTCTATTCAAAAAATAGTTGATTGTGAGGGGAGATAACCTCTCCTCTCGCATCCCTATTTTATCAACCATCAAAAGACATGACAAGAAAAATAGTATTATCATCAGCATTATTCTTTATGAGTGGCGTTCTGATTACATTAGGATTTACGAAGGAATCTATTCCCAACATCATAACAGCTCTATGTTGTGTAGTGCTTGCAGTTATCGAGGTAAGAAGCTATGGAAAAGAGTAAGCAGTATGCACAGCAAAATGCTTGGATAAAAGAGCGATATATAACAATATCAGCCAAACTTCCAAGAGAGTTTGTTACAGAATTCAAAGAAGCTTGCAAAAAGCAAGGAGTGTCACAATCCGAAGTATTTAGAAAAGCTATGGAAGAAACAATAAAGGCGAGTCAGAAATGATTCGCTTTTTTGCGGAACGGTGAGCATCTTTTAAACCAAAATGGTATTGAAAAGGAGCTATTCAATATAAATAACATGAAAAAAGGTGGTGATAACAATGGCTAGACCTTTAAAAGAATTAGATAAAAAACAATTTGAAGCTCTTTGTTCTATTTGGTGCACACAAGAGGAAATTTGTTTGATATTAGAGGTAACAGACAAAACACTTAATAAATGGTGTAAAAGAACTTATAACATGGATTTTTCCGAAACTTATAAAAAGTTCAGCTCTTTTGGAAAAATGTCATTACGAAGAAAGCAGAAAGAAGTTGCGTTAAAAGGAAATGTACCAATGCTTATTTGGCTTGGCAAACAGAAATTGGGGCAGAGAGATAATCCAGAAGAATCATTAGATCAAGAAGATACTGAATCATATTTCAAGGACGCAGGATTAGATGATTTCTAAGAGATTGCATCCAAAATGGACTGCAAAGCACAAGGAATATATGCACAAAGGCATCAAAGCAACTATATCAGTTGCAGAAGGTGCTGTAAGAGCAGGTAAGACAGTCGATAATGTTGCAATGTTTGCAAAGATGCTTGAATTGGGCGTTGAGGACAAAATTCATCTTGCAAGTGGAAGTACATCAGCAAACGCAAAACTGAACATTGGAGATTGTAATGGCTTTGGATTAGAGTACATTTTCAGAGGAAAATGCAGCTGGAGTAAATACAAAGGTAACGACTGTCTGAAAATCAGAACAAGTGGAAGAGAGTATATCGTCTTATTTGTTGGTGGAAGCAAGGCTGACAGTTTTAAAAAGATTCGTGGTAACTCATATGGCATGTGGATTGCTACTGAAATAAATCTGCATCATGAATCAATGATTCAAGAAGCATTCAACAGACAGCTTGCATCTAAAACAAGACGTGTGTTTTGGGATTTAAACCCATCATCTCCTGCAAACTTTATTTACAAAGATTACATTGACAAGTTCGAAGAAACGTATGGTGAAAGATATAACTATGAGCACTTCACGATACGAGACAATGCAACAATCACTGAAGAGCGTATTCATGACATAGAATCACAGTACGACAAGAATTCCGTATGGTACAGAAGAGACATCCTTGGTGAAAGGTGCAATGCAGAAGGACTTGTATATCCAATGTTTAACAAAGATATCCACGTTGTAAGAAAAGGTGATGTACAAACAGAGGGCGATTATTATGTTTCTTCAGACTACGGAATTCAGAATGCAACAGTATTCCTTCTATGGCAAAGAGAAGTGGGTTCTAAACGTTGGATTTGTTTAAATGAGTATTACTACAGTGGGCGTGATAACCATTATCAGAAGACGGTTTCTGAGCACGTGAAAGGACTTATTCAAATGCTTAACGGTATAGAACCAAGAGCTATTATTGTTGACCCATCAGCATCAGCGTTAATTACTGAGATACGAAGAAAAGGATACCACGTAAGAAGGGCTGACAATGATGTTAAGGAAGGCATAGACGATGTATCAACGATGCTTGCAAATCAGTTACTTGCCTTCTGTGATTGCTGCGTAAATACAATAGGTGAATTTGGAATTTATTCATGGGATGAGAAAGCAAGCGAGCGTGGTGAAGATGCACCACTAAAAGAAAACGATCATGCAATGGATGCAATTAGATATTTTGTAAGAACAAAGTATCTAGTCAGAAGAACAAACAAGGGAGAATGAATTGTACACATTTCAAGATTTTCAAAGAGACACAGAAGCAGGCAACTTATCTAAAGTGATTGGATATGCTATTTCGATGCATAAGGCTTCAGATGCATATAGAGTTGCTTTGGATGCTGATGAGTATGACAAGCAGAGAAATACAACTATCAGCAAGTTTTCAAAAATCTATACAGACAATATTGGCGAAAAGAAGATTGATACAAGCAGTGCTAACAATAGATTGTGCAGTAACTTCTTTAGAAGTCTAAATACGCAAAGAAACAGCTATTCCCTGGGAAATGGGATTCAATTTGAAGATGCAGAAATCAAATCAAAATTAGGTGAAGAATTTGATACAGAGCTACAAGAAGCAGGCTATTTTGCACTGATACACGGAATGTCATTCATGTTTTGGAATGTAGACCATGTACACGTGTTTAAACTTACAGAGTTTGTACCTTTGTGGGATGAGAATACAGGTTCATTAAGAGCAGGGATTCGATTCTGGCAGATTGATGATAATAAGCCTGTGAATGCAGTGCTATATGAAGAAGATGGATACACAAAGTTTGTCAGCAAAGATGGATTTGGCACAGGAAACTATGAAGTAACAAAGCCAAAATCAGCATATAGAATCAATTACAAGAAAGCAGAAGCAGACACGGAACCAGAAATCATCAATGAAGAAAACTATTCTAATTTGCCTATTTTCCCATTACTTGGGAATAGATACAAAGAATCAACAAACGTATTCTTAAAGGCTCATATTGACGCATATGACTTGATTAAGAATGGATTCATTGACACAGTTCAAGATTGCAGTGAAATTTATTGGCTGATTAACAATGCAGGTGGAATGGATGACAAGGATATCAGTAATCTGATGAAGAATATCCGTGATAGACATGTTGCAACTGTTACAGAAGTTGATGAAGCAACAATCACACCGTATACACAAGAAATCCCATTTCAAGCAAGACAGGCAACGCTTCAGCAAATCAAGAATGATATGTATGAAGACTTTCATATATTAGATGTCCATACAGTAGAGGCAGGAAGCACAAATGACCATATTGATGCAGGCTATCAGCCTATGGACTTAGAAGCAGATGAATATGAAAAACAGATCATTGATACTGTTCAGAATTTAACAGAGCTTGCATTGGGTAAGAAATACACACCATTGTTTACAAGAAATAAAATCAGCAACAAAAAAGAGCAAACAGATATGGTTATTGAATGTTCATCGTATCTTGACAATGAAACAATTCTTAAGCATTTGCCTTTCTTATCTTCTGATGAAATCAGCACCATTTTGAAAAACAAAGAAGCTGAAGACTATGAGCAGTTTAATGATGGTGAAAATAAAGAGAATATCAACGGTTCTAGCAACGATTTAGATTCAGATGATGAAGATATCATAATGGAGTAAATGATGGCTAAATTAGCTTTAAATGAAGCAGATAAGTGGACTGATAACACGCTAGATGAAATTGTTGAGCATTTAGATTCCGTTTATAGAAAAGCGTATAAAGAAATGTCAGAGGAACGGAGAAAAAGTTTCTCTGCTTTTCTTAAATCTGACAAGAAGAAGCTGAAAGAGTTGAATGATGGTCAGATTACTAAAGAAGAATACAAGATGTGGCGTATTGGATGGCTTAATTCAGATTTGAGAATGAGGACGTTAATAGATGATTATGCACAGAAGATTACAGATACAAATGTAATTGCATCGGATTATATCAATGACAAAACTCCAGAAATATTTGCGTACAATCACAATTACACTGCATATGAGTTTGAAAAGGGAACAGGCATTGCATTTACTATTGTTGACAAGAATACAGTGAAGGAACTTGCAACAGGCAAGAACCACATCGAATTCAGAACACTGTCTGTTGACAAGAAAAAGGACTATGCATGGAATCGAAAGAAAATTCAGCAAGCATTGACAAGTGGAATTGTACAGGGAAAAAGCATTCCAAAGATTGCTAAAGACTTCTATGCAGTCATGGGAAGCAATAAGAAATCAGCTGTAAGAAATGCAAGAACAGCAGTTACAAGTGCACAGAATGGTGGAAGGCAGAGAGGATTTGAACAGGCACACGACAACGGAATCAAATTCAAAAAAGAGTGGCTATCAGCTCATGATGGAAGAGTTAGAGACAGCCATGCTCATTTAGATGGTGTAAAGGTTGAGTATAACAAAAAGTTTCCTAATGGATTGATGTATCCTGCAGACCCAAGTGGAAGACCAGAAGAAGTATATAACTGTAGATGCACATTGATAGCTGATGTTTTAGGAATTCGAGGAAAAAGAACAGAAAACACGGTTGAATCATATCAGAGCTGGCTCAATAGAAAAATCTCTAATTTGCTTGAATCTGATGATTCATTAGATATAATGAGTTTCAAAAGAAAAGTTCAAGATAGCGATATAAAAGCTCTTAGAAATGTCGTTGGATTTGAAAAAATTGGTAAAAGTTTAAGAAATCAAGATGGTTATATGATTTCTAAAGCAACAGACCAATTGATTGCATTAGAAAACAGATTTCAGATTATTCACAATCTTGAATCAAGTGCTATAACATCTGTGAATAATACTGATGTTAAGGATGCTTTAGGTTATGTTGATTTAATTGGAGAAAATCCTAAAGCGTTGAAATTGCATTTGTGCGATAATGGATTTAACAATAAGAACAAAGCTATTTCAGTAATAAAAGCAAATGTGTTGAAAGGAAGCTTTATGCCATGCAAAGAATCAAATTATGATGTATATACAGTCACACATGAGTATGGGCATATGATACAGAATAGTATTGTTGCAAATGAAGTGAATCCAAAAGATACTAAAGATTATTACAAAACTTATGCAAAGCATAAAGAAGAAATTATTGAAATTGCCAAAAGTATAGATGCAAATATCGATATTAGGAAAGAAATGTCAGTATGTGGATTGAAAAAGTCCAGCGAATTTTTTGCAGAAGCATTTGCAAATATGCAATTGGGAAGTTCTAATGTATTAGGCAAAGCAATGGAAATATGGCTTCAAAGGAGAGGATTATGATTATATTGAATGATATAGATAAAAAATGGTATGTTTTAAATGAAAAAACACATAGACTTGAGTTGAGAAAAGATGCACCAAAGGAAATCCAAGAGCTTGATAAAGAGAACGAAGAAATGTTGGATGCAATGGATAAAGCATTCTTTGGAGATTTTGGTAAAAAGAAAGGCAAAAAATAGCATGCCTAAATACTGTGAAATAGAATTTAAGAATGACAGGCGTAAGGATATCATCAATCAGAAGAACAATGCTGTTGAAAGGGCAATGGAAGCAATAGGAATGCAAGCTGAAGGCTATGCAAAAATAGCTTGTCCTGTTGATACAGGGAACCTAAGAAATAGTATTGGGCATCAATATGCTGATGGAGATGAATATATTGGAACGAATGTTGAGTATGCACCATATGTAGAATTTGGAACATCTAGACAAAAAGCACAGCCATTCCTTAAGCCATCTGCGAGTGAGCATGCTGAAGAATACAAAGCAATATTTCAGACCGTACTGAAAGAAAAAATCAAGTGAGAGGAATTCTCACTTTTTTTTATGTTTGCGGAACGGTGAGTGATTTTCAAGCAAAAATACAAGTGTTGAATGGCAAAGGATCGCCACCGAAGAAAAGGAGACACATATAAATGGCATTATCAAGAGCATTTTTAAAAGGTATGGGGCTTACTGAAGAACAAGTAAGTGCAATTATCGAAGCACACACAGAAACAGTAAATGGTTTGAAAGAAACAAATAAGAATCTTCAAACACAGCTTGACGAAGCTGAACAATCTGTAAAGAACGGTGCAGAAAACAATGATTCATACAAAGAAAAGTATGAAAAAGAACATGCAGACTTTGAAACCTACAAAGAACAGCAGGTAAAAAGTATGGAATTAGGCAAAAAGAAGGAAGCCTATGCAAACTTACTCAGAGAAGCAGGCATTAAAGAAAAGACTATTAATCAGATTGTAGAGCTCACAAATCTAGATAAATACGAACTTGCAGATGATGGGAAGTTTAAAGATTCAAAAAGCCTTGAAGATGGGGCAAAAGAAAAATGGTCGGAATTTATCACAAAAGAAAGTACAAAAGGTGCCATTGTTGATAATCCACCTACGAATACAGGTGTAACTGTAACAAAAGAAGAGTTCGCAAAGATGGGATATAGAGCAAGAGCAAAATTACATGCAGAAAATCCTAACTTGTATGCGACATTGGCAGAATAGGAGATAAACAAATGGGAAAGACAACATTGAAAAATGGCGATGTATTTGACCCACAGGTAGTTACTGACATGATTGTTGCCAAAGTTAAGGCTAAGGCAGTAATGAGTGGCTATACAAAGGTTGATACAACATTAGAAGGAACAGCAGGTTCAACTGTAACTATTCCAAAGTGGGGTTACATTGGAGATGCTGAAGACCTTGAGGAAGGTGTTCCAATTGACCCATCCAAGATGTCTTATACAACATCACAGCACAAAGTTAAGAAAATTGGTAAGGGTGTTTCGTTAACAGATGAAGCACAGTTGAGTGGTCATGGAGACCCAATTGGAGAAGCAACATCACAGATTTCTAAATCAATTTCAGCAAAGCTCGACAACGACAGGGTTGATGCTTTATACGAATCAAAGAATATTAGTGATGCAACATCAGCTGTAATCAAATACACATCAATTGTTGATGCTGTAGACATGTTCGATGAAGAAGAAGATTCACGTAAGGTTCTTCTAATTTCACCAGAACAGAAGACAACACTCAGAAAAGATGCAGATTTTACATCAGCAGACAAATATGAAGCAGGCGTACTTAAAAATGGTGCAATTGGTCGTATTGCAGGATGTGATGTACAGGTATCAAAGAAGGTCAAGAAGTTTGCTGAGTGGTACAAGATTGACAAGGAAGGAACTGTAACAGTTTCTGAATCAAACATCGCAGAAATTAAGAAAACACTTCCTTACGCAGAAGTTGGAAACAAGGTAACAAAGGTAACAACACCTGCATACTTCAATCCAATTATCAAGCTAACAAATGATGCAGAATCAGAAGAAGATACACCTGCAATCACTTATTTCTTGAAACGTGGTGAATTAGTTGAAACAGCTAGAGAGCCTGGTGTCGGTGATGACATCGTTTGCACAGCTCATGGTGTTTCTGCTCTTACAAACGAAGAAAAGGTTGTCGTATTAAAGGTTAAAGCCTAATCGTTAATGGGAGAACAATATGCTCTACGAAATCATGAAGCGAATTAACAATTTCTTTATTGTAGATAGCTTTAAAGGAACGTGGACGATTGAGGAAGGCAGAATTGCTCTCCCTTTCGTTCAAAAAAATCAATATTTCAGAATATACGGAAGTGTATTCAATGATGGTGTGTACAAGTATACAGATGAACTAGCACTATCAGATGAATCGTTTAATGGAATTATCAGCACAATGGCAGTGCCTAAAGATTTCTTATCTCTAGTAGATGAAATACAGGCATATCAAAGCAAATATTCAGAGCAACAATTAACTCCATTCACGAGTGAAAACTTTGCAGATTATAGCTATACAAAAGCCACAAACAGCAAAGGAGAATCAGTGACATGGTACGATGCGTTCAAAAACAGATTGAATTGCTATAGGAGATTGTAATGATGCTATATGAAAGAATGATGCAAGAATGTGTGATTCTAGAAAAGCAACGTTTATCTGATGGAGAAGGTGGAACCATAACAACGTGGAGAGAAGGTGCTCATATCATGTGTGCAATTACGCAGAACAATAGTATGCAGGCTAAGATTGCAGAACATGATGGAGTTACATCTACATTTAGGATAACGACAAGCAGGCAAGTGAAATTAGATTATCACGACGTAATCAAGCGTATTGAAGATGGAGTTATCTTTAGAGTGACATCCAATGCAGAAGAAAAAGCATCGCCTTCATTCTCAACGATTGATATGAGTGTAGTATCAGCAGAAAGATGGGAGTTACCTAATGAATAAATACCAAGCTATGTACAAATGGTTCAATGATTTAGGGATTCCCTTCTATGTTGATACGAATGTTCCAGATATGAACGAAATCTCGTATCCGTATGGAACATATCAAAACGTAATAGGCAATTGGGCTGACCATGTGTCAATTACTGTTAGATTGTATTACCGTACAACATCTGAAAAAGAAATAAATGCAATGGTTCAAAAGTTAACAGACAAGTTAAAAGAGAACAATCAAGTTATTTGCGATGACGGAATGCTTTGGGTAAATCCTGGGGCACCTTATTGTCAAGCAGTAAGCGATGAAGAAGATGACACGATTAGAAGCAGATACATCAACCTATGGGTTGACTATTTTACAAATTAAGGGAGAATAAATGACTTTTGCAAAAGTAGCAACAGACGCGTTTAAAAATATCCAATTAAATGCAGGCGTAGTACTCAGTACATTTGACCCAGCAACAGCAATTATTCAAGATGCTGATATCATGGGTGCAACTTCTGGTGGTACGAACATTACAGCAATACCAACATTTAAGGATTATGGTGAAGATATTGATAACTGTCCAAAAAATACTAAGGAATTGAAGAAATTAGATTCTTGGGAAATTAAGGCAACAGGTACATTCATTTCTATCTCTGATAAGACAGCAAAAAGCTTATTGGCATTAGCTGATACAGACACACAGGATACAGGTCATATCACTATTAGAGACGAAGTGAAAGATGAAGATTTCAATGATTTCTGGCTTGTAGCAGATTATGGAGAAGGTGGAGTAATTGCATGCCATTTAATGGATGCATTATCTACAGGTGGCTTCCAAATCCAAACAGGTGATAGAACTAAAGGACAATTTGCTTTCGAGTATACAGCACACTATTCAATGAAGAATCAAGATAAAGTTCCGTTTGAAATCTATATCAAGCAAGATGGTACAACATTTCCTCACTCATCATCTGGTCAGACTAAGGAAGTAGCAGCATGATCAGAGCATTTAAAGATATCAAAGATGAAGATGCTTTAGATGTGTTAGCAGAAGTAGTTGAGCCTATTTCTACTATTTGTGCTGATGAAGCAATCAAAAAAAACAGGGATAAGCCAATTGCAACAATTGTTTCTTATATGATTAAGAATCATAAAAAAGAAGCAATGCAGATTTTGACAGCATTTTCCGATGGAGAATATCACTGCAATCTAGCAACATTAGCATTTGACTTATTCAACTTATTCTCTGATGAAACAGTACAGTCACTTTTCAAATCTTCCGTACAGAGTGGGGAACTGAATGCTTCTGGCTCTGCTACGGAGAATACAGAGGAAACAGAAGCAAAGTAAAACCTTTCATGTGCTATTTGATTGCACGGTTTAAACAGCAGCAGAAAGATGAAGCATATCGCATTTATGTTACAGATTCTATGTTTTATCAAAATGATAATAAGAGATTGAACATCCGTTATTATGATTTGATAAACAAGAAAATTGAAACTAGAAGTGCGAATGAAATCATTTCTGATGTTCTAAATAAAGCAGGATTAAAGGTTGTAAAGGGAGAAAATATTGACAACTTATGACAGATTAATTTTTGGCATGAAGTGTCTGAATGTAAGCCAAATTGGCTCTGGATATGACGGAAAGAATCACTATTCTCATGTCAGTTATGAAGTTGATTTAGCTGGCATGGATAGTGGTGTTGATGTCTGGAGAAACAAAATGCCTAATACGAGATGGTACTGTGCAGGTGCATGGGGAAATGCAAACACAGGAAATACTCGTTTCTTCTGGAGCTATGGAAAAGACGGAAAGCCAAAGAAGGTTTTATGTGCAGACGGAGCGTTAAGATACATCACTCTTGCGTTAACTCATAGTAAAAGGTCATTTACTGTCGGTAAATTCTATGGCTATGACGAAATCATGTATCAAGAAGGTACTTCTGGATACGCTACAGGCAACCATATTCACATGGAAATCTGTGCAGGTCATGTCAGACAGAAATACAGAAATAGTAAAGGTGGCTATATCCTAGCAAACATGCTTAGAGCTAACCAAATGCTGTTCTTATTAGATGGCTATTCATATATCAGAAACGGTGGTGGGCTGTCATGGAAAACAACATCTACAGTTCCATACACTGTATCAAATCCATCTAGTGGTGGAACGATCAAGCATGGATTTGTAAAAGGCTATGGCAAAGGAAAGAAGATGGTTACTAAGGTTGCACTAAATATGAGAACTGATGCTTCCACGAAAGCATCTATCGTAAAGACCTTAGCAAAGGGAACAACCGTTACTTACTATGGCTATTATGCATACAACGGAAATACAGTCTGGTACAGAGTTACAGACGGAAAGAAAGAAGGATATGTATCAAGTGGTGCGAAGGTGAACAGTGGTACATCTCCATATTTAACAAATGCGAATCCTTGAGGAGAAAGAAATGGTATTAAATGACAGAGTATACAAAGTATTAAAATGGGTAGCTTTAATTGCATTGCCTGCAATTGGAACATTTTACTCAACTATCGGTGCTATTTGGAACCTTCCATATACAGCTGAAGTTGCAAAGACATTACAGGCATTAGGAACACTTGTAGGTGTTCTGATTGGTGTATCTGCATTGAATCTTAAGCAAGAAATGGATTCTGAAACAGAATATATTGATGAAGAAGCAGAAAAGACAGTAGACGAAACTGAGGGGTAATTAATGCCTGCACAGATACCAATGGAAGTGTGGGCTTTGATTGCTCAATGGATTGTCTATGGAGCAAGTGTTGCAGGAGCTGTTACAGCAGTTGCTAAATTTATTACATGGTGTCGTTCAAAGACTTCTGTTGCAAAACTTGAAAGAGATGTAGCACATCACAAAGAGCTGTTAGATTCTGACAACAACAGATTGAAATCTCTTGAATCAACAGTTCTGACAATGACTAAGGAGCAACAGGATAATCATGTAATCTTGCGATTACTCATGAAAGGTACACAAGCAACCTTGAAAAATCAGCTAGGTGGAGAAAACACCGATGATATTCAGCTAGTAAGCAAGGAAATAGATGAGTATCTGAATCACAAAATATAGCGTACAGAGAGAGGTCGCAACTCTAGGGAGCGTGAAACAACTATCGAAAGATAGACAAAAGCAGAACGGAACGCACACGCATGAGGTTAGTATGGGGTGCTAACCTTTTATTTTTATGGGAGAAGAAAAACATGGCAGTAGACGTATTTGAAATGTTCGCCAAATTAAGCATGGATTCTTCTGACTTTGATAAAGGATTAGAAAAGGTTTCAAATACAGCTAAGTCAGTAGCAAAAGGAATTAGTGTTGCAGTTGGTGCAGGAGCAACAGCTATTGGCTTATTAACAAAAAAAGTAGTTGGTTCTTATTCTGACTATGAGCAAAATGCTGGTGGAATTAAAAAGCTATATAGTGATGCATATGATTCAGTAATGAAGAATGCAGTCAATGCTTATAAGACATCTGGAATGTCTGCAAATAAGTATATGGAAACAGCAACTCAGTTTTCTGCATCATTGATTAGCTCATTAAAAGGAAATTCAGAAGAAGCATCTAAACAAACAGAAGTTGCAATGAGATCAATTTCTGATAACTGGAATACGTTTGGTGGTGATTTAGAATCAATTACAAATGCATATAAAGGTTTTTCCAAGCAGAACTATACAATGCTAGACAACTTGAAACTAGGGTATGGTGGAACGAAAGAAGAAATGGAAAGGCTGATTGATGATGCGAACGAGTATGCGAAGACTATAGGCAAAGCCTCTGATATGAGCATTGATTCATTTTCGGATATTGTTACAGCAATTGAATTAGTGCAGGAAAAGCAAGGTGTAGCAGGTACTACAGCAAAAGAAGCACAAACAACAATTCAAGGTTCATTGAACATGACTAAGATGGCATGGGAAAACTTGCTAGTTGCTTTCGGTAATACAGAAGTAGAAGGATACTTAGATAATGTAGGTGAAGCAGTAGATATGTTTGTATCATCTGCTACTGTTGCATTTAATAATGTATTACCTGTTGTAGAAAAAGCATTTCAAGGCATTGTGCAAGCTATTGATGCAGTTATCCCTATTATCAATAAAGAATTACCTACGATGATATCTACGCTTCTTCCAAGCCTTTTAACAAGTGCTGCAGCACTAGTCAGTGGAATCGTTAGTGCATTGCCTGCATTGCTATCATCTATAGTTGAAACTATACCTACGATTATTTCAACTCTAATGACACAAGTTGATTGGAGTGGAATATATACATCAATGTCAGAAGCACTGTCATCAGTTGTATCTGTTTTCCAAGAACTTGGAACAAAAGTCTTTAATTGGTTTACAGGAGACGGATTAGATCAGTTAATTCAATGTGGTACACAGTGGATTGTTGGTCTTTCTCAAGGATTGGTGGAAGGTATTCCTAATTTATTGGAACAAGCCTTACCTATGATTTTGCAGTTTGCCGAATCATTGAGAGCAAATTTTGGCTTGATTGTAGATGCAGGTATTCAAGTACTTCAGAATTTAGTGCAAGGTATCGCAAATGGCTTGCCAACAATGATTCAATATCTACCAACGATTATTAGCGAATTCTGTGGGCTCATTAATGATAACCTGCCAAAAATCCTTGAAGCAGGTTTCAATATGCTAGTTACACTAGCACAAGGTATTGTTAATGCAATACCAACACTTTTAACTCATATTCCAGAGATTTTCTCAGCAATCATTGATGTGTGGACTGCATTGAATTGGATTGATATGGGTAAAAATGTAATCAAATGGATAACTGATGGAATTAGAAACTTATTCAGCAATATTCCAAATCTATTGAAAAATATTGGTGATACTGCAAAAGGATGGTTCAAAAATATAGATTGGTCATCTTTGGGAAGCAGTCTAATCAGTAAGATTACAGGTGCTTTAAGACAAACAGGAGCTAATGTTTGGAACACGTTAAAAGGTATCGGACAGTCAGCAATGAATATATTTAATAACATGAATTGGTCATCCTTGGGAACTAATCTAGTTAAAGGTATCTGGAGTGGTATTTCAAATGTAACAGGATGGATTATCAACAAAATTGGTGGATTTACAAGTTCGGTATTGAAATCAATCAAGGGATTCTTTGGAATTCATTCTCCATCCAAAAAGACTGCATGGGTAGGTAAGATGCTCATGTATGGTATGTCAAAAGGTATTGATGATAATGCTTCAGAAGTAATTTCTTCAATGGCTGACATGGGTAAAGAAGTCATGAAAGAAGCAGATTCAATGTCAATCAAGGCTTCCGTAAAAGCAATTGGTGAATCCGTTACAGATTCAAATAAGTCAGAAGGTTCAAGCAAATACAAGACTAGTGGTGGAATTGTAATCAATGTCTATGCTTCTGAAGGAATGGATATTGATGAGCTTGTAGAAGAATTGATGATTAAGCTCGAAAAAGCCAGAAAGAAAGAAGAGGAAGTATTCGCATGATCGGAAATTTAGTTGTTGGGAATATCAATTGTAAAGACTATGGTGTATTTGTTTCTGATGCAGGAATCTATGCTTCTCCAGAGCCAGACTATACAAGCTATGAAATAGCAGGTAGAAATGGTGATCTGCATATCAATAATGGCAGGTATAAAAATGTTGATATAACGTATCAAGCATTTATTGCACATGAATTTGAAGATAGATTTGTTCCGTTTAGAAGTGCAATTCTATCTCAAGATGGATATGTGAGAATTGAAGATGATTTCAAACAAGATATGTATCGCTTAGGAAGACTGAAAAGTGGAATCGAAGGAAAGATAAAACTTGCACGTGGGATTGGCACATTTGAACTTGAATTTGACTGCAAGCCACAATGGTATTTTAAATCTGGTGAACAAGAAACAGTATTCACTGAAAACGGAAGTATTCTGAATCCGACTGTATTTCCATCCAAACCACTAATAAGAGTTTATGGAAAAGGAACTGTGACAGTAGGAACTAATGTATTTGTGATAAATGCAGCAGGAACAGAATTCATTGAGATAGATACCGATTCGAAGCAAGCATATGAAGGCACAGCTAACAGAAACAGCAATATCAAAGTAAACCAATGGGGTAGCTTAACAAGTGGAAACAATACAATCACATTGGGTACAGGAATCACAAAAGTTACAGTAAAACCAAGATGGTACGAATTATAGAGCAGAGCATGAGCTTTGCTCTTTTTTGCGGAACGGTGAGTTTGATTCGTCTGAAAATATGCAGGTAAGGGAGTAGTTATGATACCTGTATTGTACAAAGCAAATGAAACAGAATTTAATTCACAAGGTGTTGGATGCTTAACAGACTGCATTACATGTTATGTGCATGAAAAGTTAAATGGTGTATATGAATTGAAATTCACATATCCAATAACAGGAGTGCATTTTTCTGATATCAAGGTTGGGGCAATTGTAGATGCAATACCTTCTGACGGAAAAGCAGTTCAGCATTTCAGAATCGACACAATCACAAAACCAATTGGTGGAAAAGTGACTGTTGAAGCAACACACATTTCTTATCAGTTAAGCTATGTACCTGTTAAACCGTTTGATGCTGTTGGTGTTCTTGAAGCCTTAAATGGACTTAAAGAGAATTCATTGACAAGCAATCCATTCAGTGTATGGACTGATATTTCGAATACAGCTACAAAGTACTCACAGCAGGAACCTGCATCATTCAGACAGAGACTTGGTGGGGTAGCTGGGTCTATTCTCGACTGCTTTGGTGGCGAATATGAGTTTGACAATTATACAGTCAAATTGCACGCACATAGAGGAACAGATAGAGGAGTAGTCATTGAGTATGGCAAAAACCTCACAGACCTAGAGCAAGAAGAATCAATAGACAAAGTAATCACAGGCATTGTTCCTTTTTGGAAGGATTCCAATGGAGACAAAGTTGTAAGCATTGAAACACCTATTGAAAGCGAATATGCGAGCAAATATCCATTCAAGAGAACTGTGGTTAAGGACTTTTCATCCAATTTTGAAGAAGAGCCAACAGTAGAACAGCTGAGGACGTACACAGAATCGTATATCAAGAATAACTGTGTAGGAGTGCCACAAGTATCACTTGATGTATCTTTCGTAGCTTTGGAAGATACAGAAGAATACAAGAGCTTATCTAGAGAAAGAATCAATCTTGGAGATACAGTAACAGTTAGATTTTCAGAGCTTGGAGTAGATGCAAAAGCAAAGGTTATTGAATACAAGTATGACGTTTTAGCAGAAAGATATGATTCTTTGAAGATTGGTTCAGTTCGTTCTTCACTTGCATCAACAATTTCTGAAATAACAAAAGTTGCTGACAGTGCAGTAACAAAGTCAATATTAGATGCAGTAATTAAATATCAAACAGAGCTGATTAAAGGTGGCTTAGGTGGATATGTAGTTACAAACTACGTGAATGGATATCCGTCTGAAATCATTGTTGGTGATTCACCTAATGTTGAACAAATGGTTAATTGCATCCGTTTAAACAAGAATGGATTAGGCATTTCGAAGAGTGGATACAATGGTCCTTATAGGACAGCTATCACAGGTGAAGGAATCAATGCTGATTTGATTAATACAGGGCAGTTAAATGGCAATCTAATCAAGGCAAATTCGGTAGTCATTGGTGCTTTAGATGAAGAAGTGACCAACAAGATAGACAGTGCTCAATCAAGTGCTGATAAGGCAAATACAAGTGCAAGTAATGCACAGAACTCTGCAAACAACGCTCAGAATACTGCCAATGATGCATCATCTAAGGCAAATCATGCACAGTCATCAGCAGATTCTGCCGCGGCAGTTGCACAGGCTGCCAAAGAACAAGCTGAAATAGCACAGAAGGCTTCTAATGATGCCAATGAGCTGGCACACAGTGCTTGGACTGGCGTTTCAGAACTCGCACAGGTAGTTAAGATAGACCAAGGCGGTGTAAAGGTTCTTGAAGCAGCTAATTCTAAAAACTATGCAAAAATGCAATCCAACGGTTTGCATGTTTTCACTAATGAAAATCAAGTAGCTCAATTTGGTGAAGAAAGTAAAATGAGAAACCTAGCCGTTCAAGACTATTTGATGTTTGGTGCTCATCGTGCGGAAATGAGAATTGAAGATGGAGAAGAAGGTACTGCCTTATTCCATGTAGGAGATATTAAATAATGGCAACAGAAAGGCGAAATTATGGAATAACATCCTATTCATCAATCCATGTTTACGCAGATGAAACTACGGTTGATATAGCGAATAACCGATCTTATATTTCTACTGAATTGTGGATTTTAGGTTCCAGTTACTCAGCTTATAACGTTGACTGTAATGTTACTGGCGGTGGTGGATACACCAATTCGCATTTGACAGCGAATGGATGGGTAAAGCTAGTCAGTGGTGGCTTCTGGGCTCCTCACAATGCCGATGGAACAGGTTCAGCTACAGTCGGTTCATATTATTCATCTGGATATGGGAATATGCCTTATGGAGAGTTTACTTTAACTCTCAGTACTATCCCAAGAGCTTCACAGCCATCTATCAATACATACCCTAATAACAGTCCAGATATTACTGCAGGGGTTGCATGCACTATTCACATGAATAAGCATGCAAATTTCACGCATAAAGTATCATACTCATTTGGGAAAAAGAGTGGAGTAATTGCTACAGGAGTTGTAGATAATTGCTCATGGACTCCACCAACATCATTGCTTGACCAAATCGGAACAGCAACAGTTGGATATGGTGGAATATCTGTTGAAACATATAGTGGTTCTACAAAAATTGGAGATACAAAAACATGTAATTTCAATCTGCATATACCAAGCAATTCAAATCCAACAATTGGGGCGATTACTTTAACAGAACAGCATGCTGGTGTAAAAACCAAGAATGCGAATGTCACGGTTCAACAGATTTCAAAGAAATTAGTATCTGTACCAGTAAGTGCTAAATATTCAGCAAGTATTAAGACAGTAACTTGTGACGGTGTTACACTATCAAATAATAATGGTACTTATACAGGTTATATTTCTAACAAGTCGAACGGAACATATAAAATAACTGTTACTGATAGTAGAGGTCTGCAATCTAGTAATACAGCTACACAGACATTTTATGAATATGCTAAACCATTTATAACTGCCACTTTAAAAAGAGAAAGTGAAACCTCTGCTAAAGGAACGCTCAGTGTTAGTGGATCGTATTCGACTATTCTTAGCAATACAGTCACCATGACAATTCAGCGTAACGATGCGTCCAGTGCTTCAACCGTTAAACCAACGTTAGACAGCGAAAAGATAACGTTCAGTAAGGACTATACAGACCTTAATTACGTACAGAGCTTTACTATTAAGGTAAAAGTTACTGATGGTTTTGGCGAATCGACCGAAGCAACAGCTGTATTAGGTGTTGGTCAGTATGCACTATGGATGGGTAAATATAACGTTAAGGTCGGTGGAAAACTCAATGTTGGAAGTGATCTGACTGTTGGTGGTTCAGCGACTATTAACGGTAATGCCACAATAAACGGAAGTATTAGCGCTTCAATGCTTAGATATACAGGAGCCAGCCCAGCAATGCATTATATTGCTCAAGGATATCATGTACCGAGTAGCAGTTCAAAAGTATACATGAACTCAGGTATGGCTGGGCATAGGTTCACTGGTGTTTATGTATACGACCCAGCTTATGCTTCGCAGCACTTTGATGCTGATAAGAACTACCCATCCGTGCAGATTAAGAAAAAAGGAATGTACTTGATTGTTTGTCGTGTACACGGTACAAATGTGCAACAAAATGGCTCGTTTGGAATTGGATATACAGTTAATAAACTTGATAATTCTGGAGAATGGGCTACCAATCAGTTTGACATGTTCGCTACATTCTATACATGTGCAGCATCATCGGTTTTCTTGAAGGCATTAAATGCAAATGATGTACTTAGATGGCAATGTATAGCTGACCCAACTAGACAAGTAACTCAATTCGAAATGCATGTATTTTATGTCACTGACCAATAAAGGAGATCATATGATTATTGAATTAAAAAATGGAGTGCAATTCTTATTATCCAATTATGAGGATTGCGATGATTATATTAGCTTGTCTATTCCGACATGCGTAACGCAATCAGTTCTTAAAGAATTCACAGAGGAGAATCTAGAAACTGTTTATATCAAAGATGATAAGTTTAATCCAATTTCTACATATAGAAATTTAACTTTAGATAACGACATTGGATATTCTCTACAGTTCAACCAGACTTCTTTCAATCTATCAAAATACCATTTAACGGACAGATTGAATAACATGGAAGCCGAATGTAAGAAGATTCCAAGTTTAACAGAGCAGCTTACTCAAGCACAGGCAGACATTGCATATATCAGTATTCTGTCTGATATAGATACAGGAGAAACAGCATGAAAGTAGTATTTGAATTGGCTGAGAAGTACTATCCAACTTATTGGAGCAGGGAACGATTGGATGTATTGTTAGCAAAGAAGAAACTTACGCAGGAAGAGTACAACGAGATAGTAAGGGATAAAAAATGATATTACAAGAAGAGTATAACTTAAATTTAGAATCACAATTATCTAAAAAGTATGTAAAAGTATCACAGTATGATACTGGCAGAAGATTGCTTATTACGCTTTTAAAAAATGATTGTAGCATGTTTAAAATCCCCTCGGAAGCAAGTGCTTCAATTAATGGTTTGAAGCCAGATGGGAAGGGATTCAGATACGACTGCTCAATTGAAAATAATAAAGTAGTAGTTGACATGAAAGAACAAATGACTGTTCTTGCAGGAAATGTCAAATGCGAAATTCTGTTATCAAAGGGTGGAGAAAGAATCGCAACAGCAAACTTTATGTTGAGTGTAGAGGAATCTCCATTATCAGAAAATACACCGATATCTTCAACTGATATTCCA
>ERZ1026880.354-NODE-354-length-24055-cov-4.566750_pt1 | contig 24055 bp, 21 predicted proteins | sample MGYA00380170_ERZ1026880 | MGnify/ENA primary metagenome ERZ1026880 (study PRJEB33269, sample SAMEA4719806) | human gut metagenome | biome: human-associated habitat; feature: organic feature; material: feces | place: Cameroon | collected 2013-10 ...
CAGATGATGGTAGCCATCAGGTGGCCGCCGAATGCGGGACGGGTCATCTTCAGGTCGCGAGAAACGTCATGCTTTTCACCCAGAACCATTGCGAAGTCGGTGCCAGCAATGCGGGGTTCAGGCAGAGTGGAAACTTCTCTCAGGAAATCCTGATAGTTAGCGCTGTCGATGTCCAGGTGAGTGCAGTCAGCGCACAGACCGGTGTGCAGGCGAGCAGCGATACGGGGGCCCAGGTCGCGGCCGATGTTGGTAGCACCAATCAGCAGGATGGAGGGCTTGAATTCCTTAACGGAGTCAACGATAACCTTGGTGTAAGCGTCGGTGGTGTAGACATCCAGCAGATCGCTTTCATAAGCGATGATCTTGTCTGCGCCATAGCCGCCCAGGACCTTTGCCTTTTCAACAATGCCCTTGCCGCCCAGAGTCAGACCGACAACTTCTTCACCCAGTTCGTCAGCCAGGATGCGAGCACGAGAGATCAGTTCTTCGTCGGTAGGCATAATTTCGCCACCGCGCTGTTCACAGAATACCCATACGCCCTTGAAAGCGGCGACGTCTTTGAAATCATATTCAGCCATTAATGTGTTCTCCTTTCTATCAGATCAGCTGCTTCTTCAGCAGGATGCCAGCCATTTCGGCACAGGTCTTAGCATCATCGCCTTCCAGCATCATGCCAGCACCCTTCTGGGGAGGAGTGAAGGAAGTCAGGATGTTGGTGGGGGAGCCTTCCAGACCGATGGTATCCTTTTCGATCAGGGGATCGTCCTTCAGAGCTTCGTAGTCATAGATGTCCATGGGCTTGCTGTAGCAATCAACAATACCGCCAACGGACATATAACGCGGCTCATTCAGTTCCTTGATGCAGGTGATCAGGCAGGGAGTGGGAGCTTCGATCATCATGAAGCCGTCTTCCAGCATACGCTTAACAACGACCTTGTTGCCTTCAACCTTGATGTCAGCAGCATAGGAAATCTGGGGCAGATTCAGCTTTTCAGCGATCTGGGGACCGACCTGAGCGGTATCGCCGTCGATAGCCTGACGGCCGCACAGAACGATATCTTCGGGGCCTACGCCAACCTTGTTGACGCCAGCAGCGATGATCTGAGAGGTTGCGAAGGTATCGGAACCGCCGAATTCACGGCCGGAGATCAGGACGCAACGGTCAGCGCCGCGAGCGATGCACTCACGCAGCATGCCTTCTGCGGGGGGAGGACCCATGGTGACGACGACGACTTCACAGCCGGTTTCGTCCTTCAGCTGCAGAGCAGCTTCCAGAGCGTTCAGGTCATCGGGGTTGGTGATGGTTTCCATGGATGCACGATCCAGGGTGCCGTTATCATTAACAGAAACTTTGCCGGAGGTATCCGGAACCTGTTTTACACAAACAATTGCTTTCATTATTCACAAACCTCCTTATATTACTTAATGCCCAGCTGACCGGAGATAACCATTCTCTGAGCTTCGGAAGTACCTTCGTAGATTTCAGTGATCTTAGCATCACGCATCATACGTTCGACCTGGTACTCACGGATGTAGCCGTAGCCACCAAACAGCTGGACGCAACGACGGGTGACGTCAGAAGCAGCTTCGCCGCAGAACAGCTTAGCCATAGCGGAATCCATAGCATAGTTCTGAGTCTTGTCGCCCTTGTTGTAAGCGTCTTCCTTGCATGCAGCAGAGTAAACCAGCAGCTTGCCAGCTTCCAGCTTGGTGTGCATGTCAGCGATCTCGAACTGAGTTCTCTGGAACTTGGACAGCTTCTTCTTGAACTGCATACGTTCCTGAACATACTTCATAGCCAGATCCAGTGCGCCTTCACCGATGCCCAGTGCCTGTGCAGCAACGCCAGCACGAGCGCCGTTCAGGGTGTGCATGCAGATCTTCCAACCCTGGCCTTCTTTGCCGATCAGGTTGCCTGCGGGGATACGGCAGTCTTCGAAGATCAGGTCGGTGGTGGAAGAACCACGGATGCCCATCTTCTTTTCATGCAGACCAGTGGAGAAGCCGGGGGTGCCCTTTTCGACGACGAACAGGGAGATGCCCTTCAGGCCCTTGGTCTTATCGGTAACTGCGAAAACGACATAGGTGTCAGCGGTGTCACCGTTGGTGATGAAGCACTTGGTGCCGTTCAGGACGTATTCGTCACCGTCCTTGACAGCCTGGGTCTGCTGACCGGAAGCGTCAGTACCTGCGCCGGGTTCAGTCAGGCCGAATGCACCGATCTTACGGCCGGAAGCCAGATCGGGGATCCACTTCATCTTCTGCTCTTCGGTGCCGAAAGCCATGATGGGGCCCATGCACAGAGAGGTGTGAGCAGCAATGATAACGGAAGAAGTAGCGCACTTCTTAGCGATTTCTTCGATGGCGATACAATACATCAGGTTGTCGCCGCCGGCTCCGCCGTACTTCTTGGGGATGGGAATACCCATCATGCCATAGCGAGCAAACTTTGCAACGCTTTCCCAGGGGAAGCGTTCTTCTTCGTCGATCTCTACAGCCAGGGGTTCAAGTTCATTCTCTGCGAATTCGCGGAACATCTTACGAGCCATTTCATGTTCTTTGCTCAATTTAAAGTCCATATATGAATCCTCCTACTTTTATATTTGAACTAACCGGGGGAGGGAACCTCCCCCAGCTTAGAACAGAGACAGTTTAACTTAGTACTTGAAGAAGCCTTCGCCAGTCTTGATGCCCAGCTTGCCAGCGCGAACCTTCTTGCGCAGCAGGGGGCAGGGACGATACTTGCTGTCTGCGAATTCTGCATACAGAACGTCCATAACTGCCAGAGCGATGTCGATACCAACCAGGTCGGCCAGGTGCAGGGGGCCCATGGGATGGTTTGCGCCCAGCTGCATAGCGATGTCGATATCTTCAGCGGATGCCAGACCTTCGGACAGAACGAAAGCGCCTTCGTTGATCAGGGGAACCAGGATACGGTTTACGACGAAACCAGCGGCTTCCTTGACGACGACGGGAGTCTTGCCCAGTTCCTTGGAAATCTCAACGATCTTGTCGACCATTTCCTGAGGAGTCTGTTCAGCAGCGATGACTTCGACCAGCTTCATGACAGGAGCGGGGTTGAAGAAGTGCATGCCGATGACCGGACGATCCAGGCCATTTGCGATTTCAGTGATGGACAGGGAAGAAGTGTTGGTAGCGAACATGCAGTCGGGGCCAACGATACCCATCAGGTCGGTGAAGATGGACTTCTTCATGCCCATTTCTTCCTTGGAGCATTCCACGATCAGATCGCAATCGCCGCAAACGTCTTCCTTAGCACCGGGGACGATCTTAGCCAGGATAGCGTCAGCCTTTTCCTGAGCCATCTTGCCCTTAGCAACTCTCTTAGCATAGCCAGCGGCCAGCTTGTCCTTATGCTTCTGAGCGGAAGCTGCGCTGGAAGCGGTCATAGCGACATCCCAGCCTGCCTTTGCGAAAACTTCGCAGATGCCAGCACCCATGGTACCAGCGCCGATAACGCCAACTTTCATTTTGTGTTCCTCCTGTTATAAATTTCTACCCAAAAGATTATGATCTCAAGAGTAAATACAGATAATATTAAGAAAAAGACTCTCAAATCAGCACGCTATTCAGAATCTTATCTCTACGAGTTTCAGTAGGGGAGGGCACGGCTGTGCCCTCCGCATTGCACCAAATCAGTTGTTGGTGAAGACTGCCTTGGGCTTGGGCTTTTCCTTGCTCAGGAAGCAGGACATACCTTCCACCTGGTCGTGGGTCTCGAAGCTGTTGCCGAACAGGTTGGATTCCATTGCCACAGCGTCAGCGATGGGCATTGCCAGACCGTCGTTGATCATCTTCTTGGACAGGCGGACAGCGATGGGAGCGTTTTTGGCGATCTTGCCAGCCAGCTTTTCAGCAGCAGCCATCAGTTCTTCCTGGGGATACACAGCGTTGACCAGGCCGATGCGATATGCATCCTGAGCGCTCAGGTTCTTAGCGGTGTAGATCAGTTCCTTTGCGATGCCGGCGCCCACCAGACGAGCCATACGCTGGGTGCCGCCGTAACCGGGGGTGATGCCCAGCTGGACTTCGGGCTGACCGAACATAGCGTTGTCAGAGCAGATACGGATGTCGCAGCTCATGGACAGTTCGCAGCCGCCGCCCAGAGCGAAGCCATTGATAGCAGCGATGACGGGGATGGGGAGATGCTCGATCTTCAGGAACAGGTCGTTGCCCATCTTGCTGTATGCGCAGGCGTCAGCCTTGCTCATATGTACCATGGCGGAGATGTCAGCGCCTGCCACGAAGCTCTTGTCGCCAGCGCCGGTGATGATGAGGCAGCGAACGGTGTCCAGGTCGATGCTGTCGATGGCAGCGTCGATGTCCTGCAGCACAGCGGGGCTCAGAGCGTTCAGAGCCTTAGGATTGTTGACGGTCAAGACAGCGATAGCGCCCTTGGTTTCCAGAATTGCAAATGCCATTACGAAATCCCTCCTACAGAATTTGAATGAATGGTAAAGAGCTGAAGCGAAAGTTCAGCCGGTACTGCAATGTGGTTGAAAGAAATACAAGTGAATAAGACGCAGGGTCACGAGGATCGAGACGAGTCATTCAACATTGTTATCTTTTTAACCATTGCTACTGTATCTAGTATACCTGCTTTTTCGTCATGTTGCAATAGGGAAACGAAAAAAGATTGATAAAGGTTTGACAAAGTTTTTTGCTCAGTTATGGTCAAATTGCACAAAAGCGGGGAAATCAAATTTTTGCACAAAAATCTTTGGGGGATTCAGCTCATTTGTACAAAAAAGCCATAGGAAATCCAGGAGGGCTTTGGACGCACGCTGAAAAAACTGGACAATTCAAGCCGATGTGCCAGGATGCGGCAGCAGAAGGTTGGAAATGAAGTGGAAAAAAAGGTTCGAACCAGCGGAATTATGGTGAAAGTGCCGGTTTCCACTGAAAAATGCGCCATTTCCTGCCTTAACGGAAAAGAAAGCACCCTTTCTATTGTTGAATTTTGCCTATTTTGCCCCTTCTAAATAAGAAAAAATGGTGGGAAACAGCGTTGTGTTTCCCACCAAAGCACGCTTTTTACAAAAACTTTACGAAAAGCATCCAGGTGAAGTAGGGAGGGCGATGGGTTTTTGCGCACATCGCAATCGAATAAAAAAGCGGAGTTTAATGACAATCCTGGGTCAAAGCGTCTGCCACCAGGTTCAGTTCGCCGGCTCCCACGGTCAGGATCAGGTCACCAGGCTGCGCCAGCTGGCGCAGCCGTGCTTCCAGCTCGCCCAAGGTGGGATAAAATTCTGCGCCGGGAATCTTAGCGGCCAAGTCTTTGGAGGAAATGCCAGTGGTATTGACCTCTCGCGCCGGATAGATCTCCGCCAGCAGCACCAGATCCGCTGCCTTCAGCTCCTGAACGAATTCGTCAAACAGGGCGATGGTACGGCTGTAGGTGTGGGGCTGGAAGGCGCAGATGACCCGTTTGTAGCCCAGACTCTTGGCCATCTGGAGCAGCACATGGATCTCACCAGGGTGATGGGCATAGTCGTCATAGACCTTGGCGCCGTTGATCTCTCCCTTGTACTCAAACCGGCGTTCTGCACCGCGGTAGGCGGACAAGCCCTGGGCGATGAACTCCGGCGCCACTCCCATATAGAGGGCGGCAGCAGCGGCGGCCAGGGCGTTCTTCACGTTGTGGAGACCGGGGGTTTGCAGGGTGATGGTACACTTTTTCTCCTCGCCCTGGTACAGGTCGAAGGTGGGCAGACCGGTGTTCCACTCCAGATTTTCGCAGTACACATCGGCGTAGCTGCCCAGACCGAAGGTGGTGAAGGGGCGATCCACCCCGTCCAAGGTGTCCATGGTGTTCCGATCGTCGGCGTTGGCGATGATGACCCCGTTCTCCGGCACCAGGTTGGCGAAGGTGCGGAAGGAGTGCTCGATGTCTGCCAGGTCTTTGAAAAAGTCCAGGTGATCCTCCTCAATGTCCAGAATGACCGCAATGGTGGGGCGGAAAGAGAGGAAGGAGTTGCAGTACTCGCAGGACTCCAAAATGATGGTATCCCCGTGGCCGACCCGATAACCGGCCCCCAGCAGGGGCAGATTGCCGCCGATCATGATGGTGGGGTCGGAGTGAGCGGCCATGGCGATATAGGTGCACATGGAGGTGGTGGTGGTCTTGCCGTGGGTGCCGGAGATGCAGATGGCGTTGCGGTAGTCCATCATGATGGCGCCCCACGCCTGTGCCCGTTCAAAGACCGGAATACCGGCAGCGCGGGCGGCTTGGATCTCCGGATTGTCGTCATGGACGGCAGCAGTGCGGATGACCAGATCTGCCCCCTGGACATTCTCGGCAAAATGGCCGATGGTCACATGGAACCCCTGTTCCAGCAGGTGTTCTACGTTGGGGCTTTTGTGGGCGTCTGAGCCGGTGATGACCAGGCCACGCACCTTTAACAGCTCTGCTAAGGGGAACATAGAAACGCCGCCGATTCCGATTAAATGAGCGTGACGACCGGCGGTGAGCATTTTTTTCAAATCAGTAACGGTCATGAAAGGACCTCCTGTAGTAGGAATGGTGTAAAACCAAGACACGATTTAAGTATTATAGTACGGGACGGGCAAAATAGCAAGAAACAATGTGTGAAAAGTAGAAAGAAAGACATTTGTCGTCCTCAGACTTGTTCCTTTGTGTAAGGTATGGTATGATGTCAGTTCAGAAAACGACACAGGAAAGAAGAGGATGACAGGATGAAACAGCAGCGCAGCTATCCGGCGGTACAGGTCACCGCGAAAGGGGAACGAGCCATCAAGAACGGCCACCCGTGGGTATACGGGGCCGAACTGACAGGGCAGACGGGGACGCCGGAGAACGGCGGTCTGGTGGATGTCTTTGCCGGCTCCGCCTATATGGGCACTGGCTTCTATAACGAACGCTCCAAGATCACCGTCCGCCTGCTCTCCCGCAACGCCAATGACCGCTTCGACGCCGCCTTCTGGCGCCGCAGAGTGGCCTACGCCATCGCCTACCGCAAGACCGTCATGCCCGGCGCCGACTTCCAGTGCTGCCGCCTGATCCACGGGGAGGCAGACCAGATGCCTGGCCTGACCGTAGACCGTTACGGCTCCATCTTGGTGGCGCAGGTGCTGTCCCTGGGCATGGAGCAGGTGAAGGACGTGGTCTTTCAAGCCCTCTATGATGAGCTGACCCGCTTAGGTGAGCACATCACCGGCATCTACCAGCGGGACGATGTGGCCATCCGAGAGCTGGAGGGGATGGAGCAGATGAAGGGCTGGCACCCACTGCCCAACCTGCCCACGCCTACAGAGACGGTCACGGAGATGACCGAAAACGGCGTCCGCTACGGGGTGGATGTGGAAAACGGTCAAAAGACCGGCTTCTTCCTGGATCAGAAATACAACCGCCAGGCGGTGAAACGATTGGCACAAGATAAGTATGTCCTAGATTGCTTCACCCATACCGGTTCCTTCGGCCTGAATGCCGCACTGGGCGGGGCAAAGCATGTGACCTGCGTGGACGTGTCCGCCTCGGCCATTGAAATGGCCACCCATAATGCACAGGTCAACGGCCTGTCCGACCGGATGGACTTCATCACCGCTGATGTCTTTCAACTGCTCACCGACCTGGCGCAGCAGAAGTGCACCCCCTATGACTTCATCATCCTGGATCCGCCTGCCTTCACCAAAAGCCGCAAGACCGTCCGGGACGCCATCCGAGGCTATAAGGAAATCAACCTGAAAGCCATGAAGGTGCTGCCCCGAGGAGGCTACTTGGCCACCTGCTCCTGCTCTCACTTCATGACCGACGACCTGTTCCGGCAGATGCTCCGTTCGGCGGCACGGGATGCCGCCGTGTCCCTGCGGCAGATCGAGGCACGGCAGCAGGCGCCAGATCACCCCATTCTTTGGAACGTGCCGGAGACGAGCTATTTGAAGTTCTACCTGTTCCAGGTGGTGTGAGGAAAAAGCGCTAAGGCGGTGGAAGCGCTTGAGAAATATACACGCCAAAGGCTCCTTCCATTTATGGAGGGAGCTGTCGCCGCAAGGCGACTGAGGGAGGGGGATGTCTATGCGTTGTGTGGTCGAAAGAACCATCTCTCGCTCACCCGTCCTGCTTTCGTTCTAAATGAGAAGTGTCCCACATATTTATAAAACAACTTATTTCAAATGTGGAGGGACTCCCATGGTCAGAGAACAAAAGAACAACTACGTTGCCCTATCCGGCGAGGTCATCCAAGAACCCATCTACTCCCACAGCGCAGGCGGAGAGGACTACTTTACCTTTCCGCTCCGCTGTCTCCGTCTCTCCGGCGCTGAGGATCTGCTCAACCTCGTTCTCTCCCGCACACAGCTGGAACAGCTGGACGGCAGACCTGGCGATCGGGTGGGGGTCGTTGGCCAGGTGCGCTCCTACAACAATCACTCCGGCCAGGGCAGCAAGCTGGTCATCACCGTTCGGGTACAGGCGCTCTTTCCTGCGCCTGCCCAGGAGGACAGCAACCAGGTGCACCTGGTGGGCACCCTCTGCCGCAAGCCGGTCTACCGGCGCACGCCCCTGGGACGGGAGATCGCAGACCTGCTCTTGGCGGTGAATCGGGGCTGCGGGAAGGCGGATTACTTACCCTGCATCGCCTGGGGCGGCCAGGCACGGCGGGCGGGCTGGTGGAACGTGGGCGATCGTGTGTGCGTCCGCGGGAGACTGCAAAGCCGGCGCTATCGGAAGGTCATCGGGTCAGATGTGGTGGAGAAAGTGGCCTATGAGGTGTCTGGGATCCTGGTGGAACGGGTGGTTTCGGAAAAATCTTTGAAAAAAGGATAGGGTAGAAGTATACAAAATTTACATACCGCTTCCGTGCAAAATGTGAATAAAAAATGAAGCCCTTGGATATTCCTAAAAATGGATACCGCAAAAGCGAAAGACAGGAAAAGAAAATTGCAGTTCGAGTTGGAAAACGAATAAAAAATGGGGAAAACAACGTGAAATTAGGACGTAAAATTGAGGAAATATCACTTTGTGCAGGAAAGTGACTGCGCAGCCTGCACGGGATGGAGTGGTGAAAACGGAAAGGGAAATGTTGGAAAATTTGGCGGGATTCCTGTGGAGTCTCGCTCTTTTTCCGCCGATTGATTTTTTATATGTTAAGAGGTATAATAAAGCCCTGACTGAGCATACAGCTTTAGTTGAAAATTTACAAAGGGAAGGCGGTGAGACGATGGCTCTGGAAGCAGTCAAACTGGTGGCACAGGCAGAACAGCAGTCCAAGGATCGGAAGGCGGAAGCTGTCCTGGAAGCCAAGAAACGGCTGGCCGATGCGGAGAAGGCTGGCCAGGAAGCTCTGGCGACCACCAAAAAGCAAGCAGACGCAAAGGGAAAGGAACTGCTGGCGCAGGCCGAGAAAGATGCGGCGGAGGATGCGGCAAAGATCAAACAGCAGGCCGATGCGGACTGTGCTGCATTACGGACCAACGCGAAAAAGCGGCTTGAAGAAGCGGCGTCACTGATTGTCAGAAAGGTGGTGGATGCCTGATGGCGATCGTCAAGATGAAGCGGCTGCGGGCAATCGCCCTGGAGGAACAACGGGACGAATTACTGACTCGGCTGCTTCATGTTGGTTGTGTGGAAGTGACAGAACCGGAGGATTGTCTGACTGATCCGGAATGGACTGCCCTGCTGGCCAAGGACACCGGCGCCCAGGGCGCGGTGAAGGCACAGATCACGGCGGTGCAGAGCGCCCTCAAGGCGCTGGACAAGTACGCCCCCGTGAAGGGCAGCCTGTTCACCAAACGGTCGGACATTTCCGAAGCGGATTTCTTCGATGCTGCCCGCCAGGAAAAGGCGCAGGCAGCGGCAGCGGCCATCAACGATTGTGTGGCGGAGATCTCGCAGCTGTACACCGAAGAAAATCGGTACAGATCTGCCCGAGACGGCTTGGTGCCATGGGAGACCATGAGCGAGCCGTTGGATCTGGACTCCACGGAGCACGTGGAGATCACCCTGGGCACCCTGCCAGGCGCGGCCTCTTTGGAGACCATCCGGGGCGAGCTGGCAGAAAGTGCGCCGGAGAGCGAGCTGGTGGCCATCCACTCCAGCAAGGAGCTGCATTATGTGGTTCTGCTGGCGTGGAAAGAGACGGCCTCAGCAGCATCCAGCGTTCTGAAACCTTATGGCTTCTCTGTAGTCAAGTTCAAGGGGATGGAGGGCAGCGCAGCCCAGAACATTGCCCAGCTGGATGAGAAGCTGGCAGAGGTGAACGCAAAGCGCGAGGAAGCCATCCAGCAGATCAAGGCACTGGGCGACCAGCGCAGTGAGCTGAAGTTGGCCATCGACCAACTGACCCAGCAGGAAGCCAAGGAGGCGGTGAAGGATCGGTTCCTGACCGATGGCACCATCGTCTTTCTGGAGGGCTGGGTGGAAGAACCCAAGCTGGACAAGCTGGAACGGGAACTGACCGGTCTGGACTGTGCCTATGAGCTGGCCGATCCCCAGGAGGGGGACACGGTGCCTACCCTGCTGGCCAACCCCAAATGGATGCGGGGCATCAATATGGTCACGGAGATGTACTCCCTGCCCGCCTACGATGGCATCGACCCCAACCCGTTGATGTTTTTCTGGTATATCTTCTTCTTCGGCTTCATGTTCGCCGATGTGGCCTATGGTATCATCATCTACCTGGCCTGCACCATCATCCAGAAGAAGTACAAACCGAAGAACACCTTGGGCTATATGATGAGCCTGGGCAGATGGCTGGGCGGCAGCATCACCTTCTGCGGCATCTTCGCCGGCGGCTTCTTTGGCAACTCCATCACCACCTTCGCCGAGACCTTCTTGGGTATCACCCAGGATCAGTTCCCGGCTTGGCTGTCCACCTTCTGTGACGGCATCGTGGTCAATCCGGTGGAGGATCCTTTGAAGGTGCTCATCATCGCCATCTGTATCGGCTGTGTCCACCTGGTCTTTGGCCAGTGCATCCGAATCTATATGGGCTTCCGGGATCACGAACCCCTGGAGGGCATCCTTGACGTGGTGCCCTGGTGGATCGTCTTTGCCGGCATCGCCGTCCTGGTCTTCTGTGACACCCCCCTGGTGCTCATCCTGGGTGCGCTGTCCCTGATCCTGACCCAAGGACGGCATAAAGAGGGCGGTATCATCAAAAAAATTATGGGTGGTATCACTTCTCTTTATGATATCACCAGCTGGCTGTCTGATGTCCTCTCTTATGCCCGACTGATGGCGCTCATGCTGGCCGGCAGCGTCATCGGCATGGTCTTTAATACCATCGCCGCGCTCCCCGGCAACATCATTGTGTTCTTTGTGGTCTTTCTCATCGGACACACCTTTAACATCGGTGTCAACCTGATCGGCACCTATGTCCACGATGCCCGTCTGCAATATCTGGAATTCTTCGGGAAGTTCTACAAAGAAGGCGGCATCCCCTTTAAACCCTTGAAATACAACACGAAATACGTAGACATTATTGAGGAGGAAAAATAAAATGGGCATTACTATCGCAATCATCGGCGCATCTCTGGCCGTTGCTCTGTCTTGTGTAGGTTCTGGTAAAGGCGTCGGCATGGTCGGCGAGGCTTCCAGCGGCGTTCTGGCAGAAGACCCTAGCAAGTTCTCTGCCTGCCTGATCCTTCAGATCATGCCCGGTACCCAGGGTCTGTACGGCCTGGTCATTTGGTTCTTCGCCATGCTCCAGCTGGGCGTTCTGGGCGGCAGCCCCATGGAACTGACCACGGCACAGGGCTTTGCTTATCTGCTGGCCTGCCTGCCCATGGCTCTGGGCGGCTACTTCACCGCCATCGCACAGGCTCGCTGCGCCGCTTCCGGTGTCGCACTGGTGGCAAAGCGTGCGGAAGAAATGTCCAAGGGCATCGTTCTGACCATCATGGTCGAATTCTACGCCATCCTCTGCCTGCTGGCTTCCTTCCTGATGATCCTGTTCCTGACCCAGGCTTGGGGCTAATTGACACCTTTCCCTACAGATACGGAAAGGAGTATCGGAACAAATGACTGGTATTGAAAAAATCACTGCACGGATCCAGGCGGATGCCCAGCAGGAGATCGACGCAGTGCTGGCGGAAGCGAACCGCCAGGCGGCGGAGATCAACGCCCGCTATGCCGCACAGGCCAAGCAGGCGGAGGCGGAGATCCTGGAAAAGAGCCGGCAGAGCGCAGCGGAGCTGCGTCAGCGCCGGAACAGCAGCGCCCAGATGGACGCCAAAAAGCAGGAGCTGGCTGCCAAGCAGGCACTGCTGGACGAGGCGTTCCAGCTGGCCTATGAAAAGCTGACCCAGCTGCCGGAAGGGGAGTATGAGGACTTGCTGGCCAATCTAGCCGTCCGCGCCTCTGTCTCCGGCAAGGAACAGCTGATCTTTTCCCAGGCAGACCGCGCCGCCTTCGGCGGCAAAGTCACCGCCAAAGCCAACGGCCTGCTGGCCAAGGCAGGCAAGACGGCGGAGCTGACCCTGTCCCCGACCACGGGCGACTTCCAGGGCGGCCTGCTCATCTGTGACGGCGATGTGGAAGTGAACTGCACCTTCGAGACCCTGGTACGGATGGTTCGCAACGAGGTTGTGGGCGACGTGACCAAGGCGCTCTTCGCGTGATGCGCTCCTGTTATAAGGAGGGACGAAAAATTGTCTAAAAGAATCAAAGATACAGATTATCTGCATCTTTCCACAAGGATCCGCGCCATGGAGAACGCCCTGCTGGAACGGGAACGGATGGATCGGATGCTGGAGGCCGGCACCGTGGAAGAAGCGGCCAAGGTGCTCACAGAATGCGGCTATCCCGAATTGCAGGCAGTGAACGTGGACACGGTGGACGCTATGCTGGCTCAGGCCAGAGAGGAGCTGTTTGGGACGCTGAACGATCTGGCTCCTGATGGGGAGATCCTGGACGTGTTCAAGGTCAAGTATGACTACCACAACGCCAAGGCCATGCTCAAGTGCGAAGCCCTGGGACTGGATCCGGAACGCCTGCTGGTGGACACCGGCCGAGTGGCGCCGGAAACCCTGGCGGAAGCGGTCAAGCGCAGCGAGTTCACCGACCTGCCCAAGGTCATGGCGGATGCCATCGTGGAAGCCCGTGCTGTCCTGGGCAAGACCCGAGATCCTCAGCGGTCGGATATGATCCTGGATCAGGCTTACTTCCAGGAGATGGAGCAGCTGGCCAAGGACTCCGGCTCCCAGTTCCTGCTGGGCTACGTCCAGATGCTGGTGGACGCCGCCAACCTGCGCAGCGTCGTTCGCGTGCTGCGGATGGGACGGGATGCCGACTTCCTGGCCACCGTCCTTTTCCCCGGCGGCGCCATTCCGGCTGCCACTGTGGTCAAGGCGGCGGACGGAGAGCCGTTGGAGAGCATCTATTTCTCCTCCCTGTTCGAGGAAGCGGCCGCAGCCGGCGTTCAGGCCATCCAGGGTGGTAGCCTGACTGCTTTTGAAAAGGCGTGCGACAACGCACTCAACGCCTATATGCAGAAGGCCAAGTATATCCCCTTCGGTGAACAGCCCATGCTGGGCTATGTGTCCGCCAAGGACAACGAGTTCACCGCCATTCGGATCATTCTGACGGGTCGTCTGGCAGATCTGCCTGCTGACGTGATCCGGGAAAGGTTGCGTAACGCTTATGTATAAGATCGCAGTGTTGGGCGACCGAGAGAGTGTGCTGGGGTTCAAGACCCTGGGGCTGGACGTCTATCCGGCGGAGACGCCGGAGGAGGCACGCAAGACACTCCACCGGCTGGCCCGGGATGGCGAGACTGCCATCATCTACCTCACCGAGCAGTTTGCTGAGCAGATGCAGGATGAGGTGAAGAAATATAAGGATATGGTCACTCCGGCCATCATCCTGATCCCCGGCAAATCCGGCTCCCTAGGCATCGGGATGAAGAACATCACCGATTCCGTGGAACGGGCTGTCGGCGCAGACATTCTGTAATCATGCAGCAAATTTGCTGCTGTTCTGTAACCTGAAATAGGAAAGAAGGTATGAAACCTAATGGGCAAAATCGTTAAGGTATCCGGCCCGCTGGTGGTCGCCACCGGTATGCAGGACGCCAACATGGCAGACGTGGTTCGAGTAGGCGAACAGCACCTGATCGGCGAGATTCTGAACATGAACGGTGACTCCGCGTCTATCCAGGTCTATGAGGAGACCTCCGGCATCGGCCCCGGCGCGGAAGTGGTCACCACCGGCGCCCCGCTGTCCGTTGAGCTTGGCCCCGGCCTGCTTGAAAATATTTACGACGGCATCCAGCGTCCCCTGGAGGAGATCATGAAGGTCTCCGGCGCTACCATCGCCAGAGGCATCCAGGTTCCGGCGCTGAACCGAGAGAAGAAGTGGGACTTCGTCCCCACCGCCAAGGTGGGCGACACCGTCACCGGCGGTGACATCATCGGCACCGTCCAGGAGACGTCCTCCACTGTCCACAAGATCATGGTTCCCCATGGCGTCACCGGCACCATCGCTGACATTCAGTCCGGCGCACACACCGTCCTGGAGACCATCGTCGTCATCGACACTGACAAGGGCGAGAAGAAGGAACTGACCATGATGCAGAAGTGGCCCGTCCGTGTGGGTCGCCCCTACGTCAAGAAATTCCCCCCCAAGGTGCCCCTCTGCTCCGGTCAGAGAATTATTGACACCATGTTCCCCATCGCCAAGGGCGGTGCAGCAGCCGTCCCCGGCCCCTTCGGCTCCGGTAAGACCGTTGTGCAGCACCAGCTGGCAAAGTGGTCTGACGTGGACATTGTGGTCTACATCGGCTGCGGCGAACGTGGCAACGAAATGACCGACGTTCTGCGGGAATTCCCCGAACTGGTAGACCCCCGCACCGGCGAATCTCTGATGAAGCGTACCATCCTCATCGCCAACACTTCGGATATGCCCGTTGCTGCCCGGGAAGCCTCTGTCTACACCGGCATCACCATTGCGGAATACTTCCGTGACATGGGTTATGACGTGGCGGTTATCGCAGACTCCACCTCCCGTTGGGCGGAGGCACTGCGTGAAATGTCCGGCCGTCTGGAAGAAATGCCCGGCGAAGAAGGCTACCCCGCTTACCTGGCCTCCCGTCTGGCGCAGTTCTATGAACGTGCCGGTATGGTTCAGTGCATCTCCGGCAACGGCGACACCCGCAACGGCTCCCTGACCGCTGTCGGCGCAGTCTCCCCTCCCGGCGGCGACCTGTCCGAACCGGTCTCCCAGGGCACCATGCGTATCGTCAAGGTGTTCTGGTCCCTGGACGCCTCCCTGGCTTCCCGCCGTCACTTCCCGGCCATCAACTGGCTCAACTCTTACTCCCTCTACCTGGATTCTCTCCGCCCCTGGTATGATGAACACCTGGGCAAGCAGTTCTTCCAGAACCGTGACAAGGCTATGGCCATCCTCCAGGAAGAATCCAGCCTGAACGAGATCGTCCAGCTGGTCGGTAAGGACTCCTTGTCCCCCAGTGACCAGCTGACCTTGGAGACTGCCCGTATCATCCGAGAGGACTTCTTGCAGCAGAACGCCTTTGCTGACATCGACTCCTACTCCGACCACGGCCGTCAGCTTCAGATGCTCACCATCATCCTGGACTACGACAAGCTCTGCCGTGCCGCCATCGCCAAGGGCGCTTCCCTGAACGACCTGTTCAACATCGAAGCCCGTGTGGATATGGGTCGTGCCAAGAACGTTCCCGCTGACCAGTATGAAGCCGCTTACTCCAAGCTGGCCGCCGACATGGAAGCACAGATCAACGCAATCGCAGAGAAAGGAGAAGAGGACTGATGATCAAAGAATATCGTACCATCGAAGAAATCTCCGGCCCTCTGATGGTGGTTCGCCGGGTCTCCGGCGTCACCTATGACGAACTGTGTGAGATCGAACTGCCCAACGGCGAGCTCCGCCGGGGGAAGGTTTTGGAAGTCAACGGCGATAAGGCTGTCGTGCAGCTCTTTGAGCCGTCTGCCGGCATCAACCTGAGCAGCTCCAAGATCCGCTTCCTGGGGCGCCCCTTGGAGCTGGCAGTCTCCGGCGATATGCTCGGTCGTGTCTTTTCCGGCATGGGCGACCCCATCGACGATGGCCCCGCCATCCTGGCGGAAGCCCATCGGGACATCAACGGTCTGGCTATGAACCCCGCCGCCCGTGACTACCCCAACGAATTCATCCAGACGGGCATCTCCACCATTGACGGCCTGAACACCCTGGTTCGTGGTCAGAAGCTGCCCATCTTCTCCGGCTCCGGCCTGCCCCATAACCAGCTGGCCGCCCAGATCGCCCGTCAGGCAAAGGTTCTGGACGGGGGTGCGTCCAACTTCGCCGTCGTCTTTGCCGCCATCGGCATCACCTTTGAAGAATCGGAATACTTCGTGGAAGAATTCCGCCGCACCGGCGCCATCGACCGTACCGTTCTGTTCATCAACCTGGCAAACGATCCGGCCGTGGAACGAATCTCCACCCCCCGTATGGCGCTGACCGCTGCGGAATACCTGGCATTCGACAAGGGGATGCACGTCTTGGTCATCCTGACCGACATCACCAACTACGCCGAAGCCCTCCGTGAGATCTCCGCCGCAAAGAAGGAAGTCCCCGGCCGCCGCGGCTATCCCGGCTACTTGTACACCGACTTGGCCACCATGTACGAACGGGCTGGCCGTCACCTGGGCGAGCCTGGTTCCATCACCATGATCCCCATCCTGACCATGCCGGAAGACGACAAGACCCATCCCATCCCCGACCTGACCGGCTATATCACCGAAGGCCAGATCATCCTCTCCCGTGAGCTGTACCGCAAGGGCATCCTGCCCCCCGTGGACGTGCTGCCCTCCCTGTCCCGACTGAAGGACAAGGGCACCGGCGAAGGTAAGACCCGAGAAGACCACTCTGGCACCATGAACCAGATCTTTGCTGCCTACGCCACCGGCAAGGAGAACAAGGAACTGATGTCCATCCTGGGCGAAGCCGCTCTGTCGGAGAACGACCTGCTGTACGCCAAGTTCGCAGACGAATTTGAAAAGCGCTATGTGGCACAGGGCGCCGATGAGAACCGTTCCGTCTTTGAGACCCTGGATCTGGGCTGGGAGTTGCTGAGCATCCTGCCTGAGGCAGAGCTGAAGCGCATCAAGCCGGAACTGATCGAGAAGTATATGCCGAAGAAAGACCCGCAGTAAGGAGGGATACGCAGATGCCTTCCACCACTGTAAACGCAACCCGCATGGAGCTGACCCGACTGAAGAAGAAGCTGAAAACAGCTGTCCGAGGTCATAAGCTCCTGAAGGACAAGCGTGACGAATTGATGAAGCAGTTCCTGGACATGATCCGTGAAAACCGGGCGCTGAGAACCCGTGTGGAAGAAGCGCTCATGCGGGCGCACGGTTCCTTTACGGTGGCCTCCGCCCTCATGTCCTCCGAAATGCTGGAGCAGTCCCTGATCTACCCGAAGCAGAGCGTGGAATTGAACATGAGTTTTAAAAATATCATGTCTGTTGACACGCCGATCTACCACTTTTCCACCCAGAATCCAGGCAGCGGTGACATCTATCCCTATAGCTTTGCCACCACCTCCTGTGAGCTGGATGGCGCAGTGGACGCCCTGTCTTCGGTGTTCCAGGATATGCTGAAATTGGCTCAGATCGAAAAGACCACCCAGCTGCTGGCGGAGGAGATCGAAAAGACCCGCCGTCGGGTCAACGCGCTGGAGTATGTGATGATCCCCGAAATGGAGGAGAACATCAAATACATCTCCATGAAGCTGGATGAGAACGAACGCAACAACACCATCCGCCTGATGAAGGTCAAGGACATGATGTTGCAGGAAGAACTGGAAGCCAAACGCAAAGAAACGGAAGCGATGCTGGAGAAATACAAGGAAGCGTAAACGCCTTTGGAACCAACAAGCGACCGAATCGCAAAACAAAAAACCCGTCCTCACCGAGGACGGGTTGAGGGTGTCGGCTTTGCCGACACCCTCTCTCAAAAATGCTTGCATTTTTGAGAATTTGCAGACTGGTGCATGCACTCACTTCGTTCGCACACTTACCAGTCTGATAAGAGAAAAAACTGACGTACACGCCGCCAGTTTTTTCTGTTTGGATTTTCTTCCGTCCTTAAAAGGACGGAACTCTGCGAGGCTTCTGTGCTGTGCACAAAAAAGAACCATATTTTTGACAGACTAAAAAACACGGTACAAAGTACCGTGTTTTTCTCGCCGCAGGTGCGGCGTCACAAGGGTTTTCCGAAGGAAAACCTTGGCGCAGGCGGAATTTAGTTCCGCCGAGCAAGTGCAATGAAAAGGGCTCCCGAAAATCGCAAGATTTTTGGGAATTGCGGCGTCACAAGGGTTTTCCGGAGGAAAACCTTGGCGCAGGCGGAATTCACTTCCGCCGAGCAAGTGCAATGAAAAGGGCTCCCGAAAATCGCAAGATTTTTGGGAATTGCGGCGTCACGCAAGATGCATAAAATTCAAGAGGATCAGCCAGGCCAAACCATAATAAGTGGTCACAGCGATCAAATCGTTGATGGTGGTGATGAGGGGGCCGGATGCAACAGCAGGATCGACCCCTACCTTTTTGAAGAAAAGGGGGATCACCGTGCCGGAGAGGGAAGAAGCGGCCATGGCCAAGACCATGGCAATGCCGAGACAGCCGGAGACGGAGAAGGAAAAAGCAACTGCGTTCCCCTTCAGGAGCAGATACCCGCCGATGGCGGCAAAGGACAGTACCCCTAACAGCAGTCCGTTTACCAAACCAACCCGCAGTTCCTTCCACACCAGCAGTCCTTTCTCCTTCCGGCCGATCTGCGCATCCATCAGCACTCGGATGGCCACGGCCAGGGACTGTGTGCCCACGTTGCCGGCCATATCCAGCACCAGGGATTGAAAACACATGATGATGGGAAGCTGCGCCACAATGGATTCAAACAGCCCCACCGTAGAGGAGACGCCCAGCCCCATCACCAGCAGCGCACACAGCCAGGGCATCCGCTTCCGAACGCTTTGGAAAATAGGCTCCGCCAAATCTTCTTCTGAGGATAGACCCGCCAGCTTGGCATAGTCCTCGTTCAGCTCGTCCCCTAAGATTTCGATAAAATCCTGTGCGGTCACCACACCCACCAGCTTGTTGTTCTCATCCAAAACCGGAATGGAGGCTTCCGAGTAATCCCGAAGGATGGGGACGCAGTCCTCGATTTCAGCGCTTGCATACAGATAAGGATAGGAGAAAATCGTGATTTCAGACAGCGGAGTTCCCTCTCTGGCAATGATCAAATCCTTTAGGTCGATGGCACCGCAAAAGGTTTTGTGCTCATCCAACACATAGAGGGGAGAAATGTTGTCATTTTCCGCAGCCTGTTTGACCAGATGGGACATTGCTTCCTTCACAGTAGCAGTATCTGGAATCGCAATGAAATTGGTGGACATCTTGCTGCCGATCTCATCTTCGTCAAAGGAACTGACTAGTTGAATTTCCTCCTGAACATCGGAGGGAACCAGATCCAGCAAAGAGAGCCTGGTTTCTTTTGGAAGGTTTTGGAGCAATTCTACCGCTGTAGATACCTCTACCAAAGAAAGAACCTCCGTTTTTTGCCGGATACCCAGCATATCGAAGTAAAAAGCTGGATTGTCTGTGTATTCTAACGTGTTTGCAATATCCTCCGCAGACAGAATCCGGAACAGGTTCTGACATTCCTCTCTCGTAAGCTGTGTCAGAGCCAAGGCAATATCCTTTTCGTGGAATTGCCCGATCTTTTTCTGCATGATCCCCGGAGCCAAGTGACCTCTCACCAGCTGCGCAATTTCCGTGCAGAATTCAGGACGGGTTGCGTTCGTGACATCGTTGTGCATTACATATGCCTCCTTTACACAAATGGGAATGGCAGGCGTGTAATGATTTTGTTTACAGCCGAAAAAGGGTATAAAAATACCATTGTCGGTTACAAACAAAACTCCTATATCGCCTACAGTTTGATTGCGTAGAGTTGTGTTGAAGCAAACAATGGCACTCACATATTTGTGAAAGTGACGTTAGAACACAGGCAGTCGTTCGCAGTACACGTTCAGAAAATACAAGAATACCAAATTGATCTGTTCAAAACTGCAACTGCTACTGTCCATGTTCTCACCTCACATATACTTGACATTCCAGACAGTATACTGCATTTTTACGCATCTTTCAAGTGAAACAGTGCAATGTTTCAAAAATACTGCATTGCTGTTGGCATCATGCGTTTGCGCTCCCAAGCAAAGACAGACTGCAAGCCAGCCCCACGAGAAGAAGATTCCTCTCGTGGGGCTGGCTTGCTGAGAAGCGCTCAAAAGGGGGATTTCGGGCATTGAATTTCCGACTGCCCTTTCAAATGAACAGAGACGAAGCTGGGTTTTAAGCCCTGTTAGTAATCTAAGGTCTTGGAAGCCTCGATGGCTCGCATGGCCACATACAGGGAGGAGAACATACTGGGCGAGTCGAAATCCACGTTGGTGATCTCTCGCATATTCTTCATCAGGTACTTCACCGTGTTATGGTGGATGTCCATCTCCGCCGCACAGGCAGACAGGTCGCCGTTGTTGCGCAGATAGGACATCAGCGTTTTTACATACTCGGTGTGATACTGGGCGTCATACCGCTCCAACGCAATGAACACCGGATGCTGGAGACATTTGAAGATGGGGGAGGGCTTGCACAGATGGATCATGTGATCCAGTAAGTAGTCAGAGAATACATAGTAATGCTTGTTGGCATCCTTGCTCTCGCCAATGTCAATGGTCAGCTTTGCTAACTCATATTGAGTCTTAATTTCTTTGGGGCTGTAGAACACATTGCTGGAGGCAGCCTGAAGGTTGTGCTCCTGAATGGACTCGTGGATCAGCTCCAAAAACTCCGGACTGTGGGGCTGGTACTGCTTGGCGTCCAGCAGGAGAACCACATACTGCTCAAAGATGATGCACAGATTGGTCTGGAGCAAGGGGATCATAAACCGGCGGATGAGGTTGCAGGGCACATCCTGGTTGTGCCGGTAGACGGCGGAACTGGTGACCACCAGCAGGGTCATCTCCTCGGGCAGCGTGATGTCAAACCGCTTGCATTGCGCCTGAGCGTCCTCCTCGCTGAACTCGTTGCCCAGCATGATGCGCATGAAGGAGCGTTCGTTGCTGGAGATGGCCACATAATCATTGCTGTGGTTTTCCATGAACAGGCTGACAATGCCCCGCAGCTGCTGGATCATATCCAGGTCGGAGGGTACATAGGGGCGCATAAAGCTGTAGGCACAGAGCATCCCAAAGAACTGCTGCCGCACATAGATGGTGGCGCTGATCTTCTGCACTCCGTTGGGCAGGGTCACACGCATCAGACCGTTGCGCTCCCGCACCGAGTCCAGCAGGGCGTTATCCGGCAGATTGGTCAAAAACTCCGGCGTGCAGAACGTCTCCATCACGTCCGCACCCATAGGATTGGTCACTACCATCTCGCCGGCGCGAGAGTAGGCGAACAGGCTGGGGACGGTGTTGTGGAGAGAAAAGGGAAGGCCGGTACATTCGGTGGCCGCAGTGAGCAGATCGGTCACATCGTGGCAGGACAGCGCCAGAGAGAGCAGTTTGTTTTGAAAGAGGAGCGGGTCGTAAGGTGTTGTCAGATCGTCCTGCAGCGACTCCCATACCGAGCCGAAAGAAGTCTCTTTGTCCAGCAGGATCAGGGGGGTTTTCTTGTACTTCGTCCGCTGGGTAGCGCTCAATTCAGCAGGGGCGTCCTTGTCACGATAGCAAATGATGGCCGCTGCCGGCACCTTATTCTTGTGGGAGATAAGCTGGCTCATGGACACAATGTAGAGCCGGTCAGGGGTGGTCAGCAACAGGGTGCTGCCGATGGAGCCATACTCGATGAACTCCGCCTCCGGCCCAATCAGCTCCGGTGCAAAGGGCGCCAGGGCGGTCAGAATGGTTTCAGTCGTAACTCTCATATTCAAAAAATCCTTTATGATCCAAATAAACGTTGAAATTCTGCCATAAAATAGGAGGGAGGGCAGTGTCTTATGTCTTTCGACAGAACATCTGCAACCAATAAAACGAGTATATTATATACCGAAAAAAGGGAAAGAGTCAATGCGTAAAAGTACAAGTTCGGAGTTTTTGAACATACGCAAGGAAAATTCAGGGAAGGTTTTAGCAAAACAGACAAAACACGGGATGGATATAAAAAGGAGAGGATATACCGCAGCATATCCTCTCCAAAACACGATCCAATGGTTGATGCGTACCTGATCACTTCCGGTACGTCATCTCATGGCGCTTGGGTCCGGTGGATACCATCTTGATGGGAACCCCGATTTTGGATTCCAGGAATTCCACATACTTTTTGGCGTTTTCCGGCAGGGCGTCATAGTCGGTGATGCCCCGAATGTCGCATTTCCAGCCAGGCAGTTTTTCAAACACCGGCTTGGCCTTCATCAGCTGGTTGGGCACCGGGAAGGTGGTGGTCACCTTGCCGTCGATCTCATAGCCCACGCACACGGGGATCTCATCCAGATAACCCAGCACGTCCAGACAGGTCAGCGCCACCTCGGTAGCACCCTGCACCGTGCAGCCGTACTTGGTGGCCACGGTATCGAACCAGCCCACTCGGCGGGGACGCCCTGTTGTGGCGCCAAATTCGCCCTTGTCGCCGCCTCTGCGTCGCAGCTCATCACCGGCTTCTCCTTCCACCTCGCTGAGGAAAGGCTCTGTCTTAGAGCCGACACAGGAGGAATAAGCCTTGGTGACCGCAATGACATCGCTGATCTGGGTGGGCGGGATGCAGGCGCCCACTGCGCCGAAGCCTGCCAGAGTGTGGGAGGAGGTGGTCATGGGATAGATGCCCAGGTCGGGATCCTTCATGGAACCCAGCTGCCCCTCCAGCAGGACGGTCTTGCCCTCCTTCAGGGCTTCATGCAGGAAGGTCACCGTGTCCCCTACATAGGGACGCACCAGCTCCCGCAGTTCCATCAGCTCATCAAAGATGGCCTTGGGATCCACAGGGGGCTTGTGGTACAGATGTTCAAAGAGCACGTTCTTCACTTCACAGGCGGCGGTCAGCCGTTCCATCAGCCGCTTCTCGTCAAACAGGTCGCACAGCTGAATGCCGATCTTGGCATATTTGTCCGAGTAGAAGGGAGCGATGCCGCTCTTGGTGGAGCCGAAGGATTTGCCCCCCAGCCGTTCTTCTTCATAGGTGTCCTGCAGCACATGATAGGGCATCAGCAGCTGCACCCGTTCCGAAACCATCAGATTGGGGGCAGGAGCGTTTTGTGCTTGAATGTCCTTCAGCTCATCCACCAGCTTCTTCACGTCCAGTGCCACGCCGTTGCCGATGACATTGGTCACATGGGAGTAGAAAGAGCCGGAGGGCAGGATGTGGAGGGCGAAGCGGCCATAATCATTGATGATGGTGTGGCCGGCGTTGGCACCGCCTTGGAAGCGTACCACGATGTCGGAATGTTCCGCCAGCATATCCGTGATCTTCCCCTTGCCTTCATCGCCCCAGTTGGCGCCTACGATTGCTTTTACCATGATGCAAGACTCCTTATTATCCGTATCGGGAACGTCCGTTTCAACGATTCTCACAGAGAACCACATGACATTATACGGAAAACAGAGTGGAAATGCAAGGTAAAAATCAACAAAATTGCAGTGTCTCTCTAGAAAATGGGGTGGAAACGGTGAAAAAGTCAGAAACAGTTGCAGGATTTGCAAGTTTTGGCCACCCGCAGACCAGTTCTGTCTCCGTCAAAGTACACCATACCCGACCATGCCGCCACCCCGTCCCACGGACGCCCGCTTCCCGTGCTGCCGCTTTCAGCTTCCGCCAAAAGTTCCGCCGTGGCTTCCGCTGCTCCGGCAGAAACTGTTCCAGCCGGCATAGTGTCCCGCGCTCCACATCCCACACCTGTCCCCACTGCCGCAGCAAGACCGGCGCTCCTTGCCAAGTCACCTGCCATTGCCACCGAACGCTCCAAAACCGCTCATCCAGCAGGGTGGTCTCAAAGTCCAACACCGCCTCCAGCGGCGCAAAAGGCAGCGCATTGCGCCGTGCCAACTGCGCCCCC
>ERZ1026880.362-NODE-362-length-23872-cov-23.678801_pt1 | contig 23872 bp, 15 predicted proteins | sample MGYA00380170_ERZ1026880 | MGnify/ENA primary metagenome ERZ1026880 (study PRJEB33269, sample SAMEA4719806) | human gut metagenome | biome: human-associated habitat; feature: organic feature; material: feces | place: Cameroon | collected 2013-10 ...
AATATATGGCATATCTTTATCGATATGATTGGCTGTTAAATCCCTATATTTATACAGATAAAGAAAAGGATTTATCTAAAATAAAAGATACTTTTAATAAAGCTCTTTTATATATTGATAATTTTAATGTAAAAAAGAATTTTGGTGAAATTGCTTTAAAAGTTATCAAAGAAGGTTGCTTTTATGGATATTTAATAGATCAAGGCGAAACTGCTGTAATACAAGAACTTGCTCCAGCTTACTGCCGTTCACGCTTTAAGGTGGCGGGCCGCGCAGTAGTAGAGTTTAATATGAAGTTTTTTAACGACTTTTTTAAAGATACTGAACAGAGAATGAGAATATTAAATATTTTTCCGCCAGAATTTAAAAAAGGATATGAGTTATTTTTAGATGGTAAATTACCACCTACTTTTCAAGGAGACACCGCGGGATGGTTTTTATTAGACACTGATTATGCATTTAAGTGTAATTTAAACGGTGAAGACCAACCTTTATTTATATCAGTTGTGCCGGCAATTCTTGACCTAGATGCCGCGCAAGAGCTTGATAGAAAAAAAATGGCTCAAAAATTGTTAAAAATTATTATTCAAAAAATGCCATTAGATAAGAATGGTGACTTAGTATTTGATATAGATGAAGCTGCAGAGCTTCATAATAATGCAGTTCGTATGCTAAGTAAAGCAATAGGTGTTGATGTTTTAACAACCTTTGCAGATGTTGATGTAGCAGATATGTCAGATAAAAATTCAGTTACTTCTATCGATGAATTAAATAAGGTAGAAAGAACCGTTTACAATGAATCTGGTACTGCTCAAAACTTATTTAATGCTGAAGGAAATATTGCTATGGAAAAATCAATAGCAAATGATGAAGCAGCAATGTATAATTTATTACTTCAGTTTGAAACTTTATTAAATATGGTTGTGTCAAAAAAGTTTAATACTAATACTAAAAAAGTAATATATAAGGTACAGTTATTAAATACCACAATTTATAATTATAAAGATTTGGCTAAGCAGTATAAAGAGTTAACTCAAATAGGCTATTCAAAAATGCTTCCTTCTGTTGCTCTTGGACAGTCTCAAAGCTCTGTACTTGCAGCGGCCTTCTTCGAAAATCAGGTTTTAGATCTTGTAAATGTATTTATTCCACCTATGTCTTCTAATACAATGAGTGCAACTGCTTTAAAAGTTCAGACTGGTCAGAGTGAAGATGGTGCAGGCCGAAAAGAAAAACCTGATGATGAAAAATCAGATAAAACAATTTTAAATCGTGAAAGTATGAATTAAGGAGATATAAAACATGCATAAATCTATTGCTACAATTAACTCTCCAGAATTTATAAATCTTGCTCCATTAGATATCAATCCTTTGATGTCTAGCTGCGAAATTAAGGTTTTATATATTGGAGAAAATAGAAATCATACTTATATTTCAAAAGAAGTTGCTACAGATATGGCAAAAACACTTCGTGGTGCGCCAATTGTAGGATACTATAAGGAAGAGAAAGAGGATTTCCGCGATCACGGAAATCAAGTTGTTATTGATGATGAAGGAATAAAATTTAACTGTTTAACTAAGCCTTATGGGTTTGTCTCGCCCGATGCTAAGGTTTGGTTCCAAGAGTTTGAGGATACTGATGATTTTGGTAATGTTCTCACACGTGAGTATCTTATGACAACTGGATATTTGTGGACTGGTCAGTTTGAAGAATGTAAGTCAGCTGTTGAAGGTGAAGGGAAACCACATTCAATGGAGCTTGATGGAGATTCTATCGACGGACATTGGGAAACAAATACTAAGACAGGAATGGACTTCTTTATTATTAATGACGCAACTTTTTCTAAATTATGTATTTTAGGTGATGATGTTGAACCTTGTTTTGAAGGCTCAAAAATATCAGCACCAGATATTAGCACTTCTTTTACAAAAGTTGATGATAATTTTAAGAAAACTTTGTTTACTATGATGCAGGACTTACAGTTCGCATTAAAAGGAGGACAAAATATGGATGAACAAAATACTCCAGTAGCTCAGCCAACTGAAGAAGCGGTAGTTGCCGCAGAACCAGTAGCTGAACCAGTTCCTTCTGTTGAACCTGTTGCGGAAGAGCCAGTTGTAACTGCGACTCTTGCGGAAGAACCCGCACCCGCCGCAGAAAATGGTAGCGAAGGTGTTAAAGACGAATCTAATAACGAGGGCATTACTGATTTTACTAATAATGAACCAGTTGAAGATACTTCAGCGGCAACTGCACCTGTTGTGGATGAAAATGCTGAAAAATATGCTCTTCTTGAAAGTGAAAACGCAGAACTTAAGAATAAGTTAACTGAGTTAGAAACTAAATTTAGTGATCTTAACACAGAATATGAAAAGCTCGTAGCTTTTAAAGCAGAAGTTGAAGATGCTGAAAAAGATGCTATGATTGCTAAATTCGCTATGCTTTCAGAAGAGGACAAAGCTGATGTTATTGCTAATAAATCAAAATATAGTCTTGGAGAGATTGAAAGCAAATTATCTGTAATTTGTGTAAGAAAAAAGGTTAATTTTGATTCATTGGATAACTCGAAAATTAATAATAATATGAGCGGAAAAACTTTCACTTACAGCCTTGATGGCACAAGCGAAGGTAACGCGCCAGCTTGGGTACAGGCTGTAAAAAATAATAAAAGATAAAAAAGAAACATTATAGGAGGACTTAATAATGGCTAATATGAAAAGAATTGGCTTTGGTCAAGTTGAACCTAATCACCTTTCCGCACAAAGAAATGGCAAAATTTATGCTCAATTACCTGCTGATGCAGCTCTTACCGTAATTGAAAATGGTCGTTTTGTTAAATATGATTATGCTGCTGGTAAGGTTGATTTAACTGGCGAAGGCGAATGGATGTTGGTTTTCAACGAAGTTAAATTATATGATGATTTTTGGAGAGAATCTTATAAAGATTTCGCTCTTGAAGCTGATAAAGCAGTTCGCGGCGAACTTTATTCGAGAGTATTCAAAACTGATATTGGAGATATTTATACTACTAATTGCTTAAAGGCTGTTGGAACAAAGGGTGCAGAAACTGTAATGGAAGATTTAGCAGTTGCTGATAAGCTCGTTGTTAATGCTCAAGGTTTCCTTGAAAAATCTGCTGAAACTCCTGCGGCTGGTGCTATGGTTTGGCAGGTAGTTAAGAGATATACTCTTGCTGATGGACAGGAAGCTGTCAAAATTCAAAGAATTGCGTAAGGAGGATAAGAATAATGTTAGATAAGAAAAATTTATTTGAATTAGCTAAAGTTGTTGCTAATGCTAACCCTTCTTCGCAAGTAGCTTATTCTTTTGGCGATGACAAATTTAACTATTCACAGCTTAATGACACTTTAAGAAATGAATTAAATGAACTTGCTGGTAACTATCAGCTGTATCGCGAAAACAAGAATTTAATTTTCTCGTTAATTGAAGATACTATTGATGATGTTCTTCCAAGAAAAGTTATGGAACAGTATAGCATGTTTGCTGATGTTAAAGTTTTTGGTCAGGGAGACAAGCCTGTTTTCACTCAGAGAGTTACTAATGCCGCAAAGAGACGTGCTAAGCAGTTCATTACTAAAGTAGGTCTGGCTGGTAGATATGAAGTATTCAAGCTTGATGGTAGAAGCTATGAGATTCCTACAGAAGCTTATGGCGGAGCTGCTCAAATTGGATTTGAAGAGTTCCTTGATGGTAGAGTAAATTTTGCAGATGTTCTTGATATTGTTATGGAAGGTCTTGATGAAGCTATTTATAAAGAAATAGAAAAATCATTAAAGGCTGCAGTAACTAATCTTCAGGCTGCTAATAAAAAGACTGAAACCACTTTCGTTGAAAAGTCTATGGACGATTTACTTTCTATTGCTGATAGCTATGGTCGTTCGGCTATTTACTGCACATTTGAATTTGCAGCAACTATGAAGCCAGATAAGGAATGGGCTTCAGATGCTCATAAGAATCAAATGTGGGCTAATGGATATATTACTGACTATAAGGGTCATAATGTTATTGTATTGCCACAGTCTTATGAAGATGAAACTAATGCTGTTAAGGTGATTGATCCTTCTCATTGCTATATCATTCCTACCGGAGCTGAAAAGCCTGTTAAGATTGCTATTGAAGGACAAACCGCTGTTCGTGAATTAGAAAACGAAGACTGGTCGAGAGAAGTTCAAGTTTATAAGAAACTTGGTGTTGGCGCAGTTATTACTAATAATATTTGCGTATACATTAATAGCTCGTTACAGAAGTAATAATAATTATAGGTGGGGAGGATGGATAATAGAATTACTATTCTCCCCATTTATAAAATTTTTTAATAAAGAGATAAAAGGAGATAAATTTATATGAGAAATAGTTCTGATATTATAAAAGTTCAAAATAGAGATAATGGAACTGTAGGGTATTCAGTTCCAGATTTAAATAATTTACATAGAACCTATATGCCTGGAGAAATTAAACAAATTACCATGGACGAATTGAGAAAGCTATCATATGTTCCTGGTGGAATGGAGATTCTTAAAAATTATTTAGTAATTTTAGATGATGAAGCAAGAAAAGAAATACTTAATGATGTAGAACCAGAATATTATTTAACTAAAGATGGTGTAAAAGATTTACTTATTAATGGTAGTGTAGATGCTTTACTTGACTGTTTGGATTTTGCTCCGGATGGAGTTATAGATTTAGTTAAAGAAGTTGCTGTTGAAATTGAACTTAACGACGTTAAAAAAAGAGACGCGATTTTAAATAAAACCGGTTTTAATGTTACTAGTGCTATTAACATTAATAAAGAAACCACCGAAGAAGCAGAAAAAGCAAAACCCATTCGTAGATTGGGAGAAAAGGAAGAAAAAGTTGAGGCGGCGCCCACTGGCCGCAGAACCGCTGCTCCTTCTTATAAAGTAGTTAGCACAACAAAATAAAAAAGAAAGGGGTGCATGAAGTATGAGTAAGACAATGTTTTCTAAAGTATACGATGCTTTCTTTAGAAAGATAACTGAAGACATGTATATGGAGCTAACAAAAGAAGATACTGAAAGTATGGTTCAAGAGCTTTTACTTAGTGCGCTTTCTTGGTTTGAATTTCCAAGAGTTGATATAAATGATTATGATCTTGCGGCGGGCTGCTTTAATGTAGCCCTTTCGTTAGATGAAATTAATATTATTTCAACTTATATGGTAAAAGAGTGGCTTGGTCAGCAACTTGCGAGTGTAGAAAATACAAGAATGAAGTATAGCGGTTCTGATTTTAAATTTACGTCGCAAGCTAATCATATGGCTAAATTAAAAAATTTAGCTGAAACATACAAACAAGAAGGCTTTCATTTACAAAGGCTTTACAAAAGAAGAAAGAAAGATGTAAATGGTATTTATCGCTCAACTATGGGAGAGCTAATGGGCGGTAAAGTAAAAAAATCTATTAACTCAAGCTCTAGCAGCGGAAGCGATAACCAAGATGGCTGTTGTAACTGCGAGGATGAAATCGAAGAGACTTTAGATTCAATTATGGTAATCAATGGCAACGATGCCAATTAGGAGGTCGCCGCCAATGATGATAAAATATGATATAAATATTGATAAAAAGACTCTTGATATAAATTTAAAAAGAATAATAAATCAAGTATATAAATTATTACCCGGCCGCGAAGAAGGTGAAGACTGGGAAAAGCCATTGGACACAATTATTGAAGAATTGACTGGAATGAGTAGACTTTTTGACTGTTGCCAATCAGTGTTTTTTACTTTATTATGTAAACTTGAAGGATTATATAGCTGTGAAGATAAAGATGATTTTCAAATTTATCGTAGAACTATATTTGAGTGTTTAGGCTTATTAGGAGGTATAAAAGATTATGTCCTCGCTAGATAACATGTCAAAACGGCTTACTCTTATGGGCGGAAAAGCGCAGCTCGCGCGAATGAATAAAGATAAACTAAGAAGCTTAAAAAAGGCTCTTTGGTATTCTTATCAGTCTGCGACTCTTGTAACACAAGAAGAAAAAGAGTTTCGTTGTTTAATAAATCCTAATAAGATAAATAATGATTATGATGTAAAGATATTGTCTATTCCTTATTATGAGAAATGTCTTAATTCTTTAGAAGAACCAGATAAGGAAATAGCAACTAATATTGCTGTTGGACAAACTTTTACTTGGAAGGAAAATGAGTCTCATTGGATAATTTATTTACAAAGATTAGAAGAGACAGCGTATTTTAGAGCTGAAATTCGTCGTTGTAGATTTGCTATTGAAATAAATGGTAAAAAATATTGGGTTTATTTACGCGGACCTATTGAAACTGGAATGTTATGGAATAGAAGCGGTTATACTTATTTTAATAAATTAAACGAAACTGCTTTTATGTATATAGCAAAAAATGATGAAACTGAAAAGTTTTTTTCTCGGTTTACTAAATTAAAACTTGGTAATCAATATTGGGAAGTACAAGCTACTGATAAAATTAGCGTAGATGGTATAATTGAAGTGGCGTTAAAAGAAGATTTTGTTAATAAGTTTGATGAACCTGTTCAAGAAATCACAAAAGAAGATGATAGAACTGACTCAATGATAACTGGCTCACAAGCAGTAAAACCGTATAGTATCGTAAGCTATGGGTTAAAAAATATTGATGCGGGCGGCCGCTGGTCAATTTCAGATTCTACTAAGGCTCGAATAAAAGCTGAGTTAGATAATGGTGGAATTACTTTGGAGATTGTGACTGGTAAAAGTGGAAGTTTTACTCTTATATACGAGATTGGTGAACAAAGAGTTGAGCTTTTAATAAGAGTTTTGTCATTATAATAAATTAAGAGATAAAAGGAGAAAATAGATATGATAAAATCTAGTTTTCTTTCGTGTGAGAAAGATACTGAGTTAATTGTTAAAAAATTATTTTTTGACTCTGGCGAAACTAGTGAGTTATTAAAAAGATTGCTTATAATAACCGCAAAAGATTGTCTCGATCTTGAAAATCTTGAGTATAAAAATGTAATTGATAATATTTCTATTGCCGATTTATGGTCTAAAGGCTATATTAGTATTGTGCCTAAGTTAAAAGAATTTGAAAATCAAGACTTACAGTCTTATATAATTCTAACTTATGGAAACTTTTCTATGAACGCGACTAATCCACAATTTAGAGATAATACAATTACATTTGATATTATATGCCCAACAGATTACTGGGATATAGGAGACTATCGCGTCCGCCCGCTAAAAATAGCAGGATATATTGATGCTATTCTTGATAATAAGAAACTGACAGGTATTGGAAATACGCAATTTCTCTCTTGCCAACAGTTAGTTTTAGATGAAAATTTTTCAGGTTACTCTTTAACTTATTCAGTTATTCATGGTAATGATGACAGGCTGATTTAAGGAGGCGTAATATGAATAATTTATCTTTGCTTACGGGCGCGGATATTCCATTTCCTGAGGGGAGACTTATTATTCATCAACCCACTATAAAAGAAATTGGGTATGTTGGAGAAAACACTTTTTTTCTTGGATGCGGTTTTCTTAGTTTTTCAAAAGATATTTTAAATGATGGGGACAAAAGTCGTTTAGAGAAAATAAATGATTTTAATATATTAATGTCAATAATGTTAGGCAAGAATATTGATAAAAATCTACAAGAAAGTATTGATAGTGCTCAACAGGTGCTTCTATTGTTGTTTCCCAATAACGATATTACATTTGAAGCTGAGCAGATAAAAATTGGCGAAGGCTTTATTAACAAAGATAACTTTGCTAATTTTAAACAAGTTTTAAAAGAAATGTTTCAATTATCTTTTAAAAATGATGGAGTCCAAAAGGAATATAAGCCTGCAAATGATGCGGCAGCCGCCATTGCTGAAAAGCTAAAAAAGAGACATGAAAAGCTCGCGAAGGCAAATGGAACGGATTCAAAAAATATTCAAATTTTTGGACGATATATGTCAATTATAAGTACTTATCAAGGAACTTCTTATTTAGATTTATGTCAATATACTGTTTTTCAATTATATGATGTTTTCAACCGTATTCAGCTAAAAATAGCTTATGATATGGCTATTCAAGCGAAGATGGCTGGAGCGAAAGATGTTAAAAATCCAGATGACTGGATGAAAGATCTTTATAAAAAATAAAAATATTTACTTAAAAAATTTTTTAAGGAGGAAATATACTAATGGCTGATATAACTGCTATGCCTGTTCAATATGGTATTCGTGAAGTATGTGATTTAGCTTTTTATAAAATCGCTGAAGCTGGTGGAAAGGGTGATATGGTTTTTGCTATTGATAGCGCAAAAACTTCTACTTTGGAAGGCGCTTCTACAACTGTATATGCTCAAGGCGGTAAAGGAAACCCAAGATTAGTTGCTTGGGAAGGCGAAAAAACTTTAACTTTTACTGTTGAAGACGCTCTTATTTCTAAAGAAGGACTTAAATTGTTAACTGGTAGTGAAGCTACTGGTGAAGGAGTTATTGAAATTTCTGCTGATAAATTCGCTGGATATTATTATGTAGAAGCTAAATCTTTAGCACGTAAGGAATCTAATGGTAACGATTGCGCATTAGATATTGTATTCCCAAAAGTAAAGGTTCAGTCTGGTTTCACTATTTCTATGGCTCCTACTGGAGATCCTTCTACATTTAACTATGTAATGGATGCTTTCCCTGGTTATGTGTCTACAGAAGATAAGACTAATAATCATAAAGTACTTTGTAAGATGACTATAGGCGCAGAAACTACAGATGGTAATAAATTTACTATTGGTGGCTAATTAAATAAAATAATAAAGGGACTTGCTTAAAGGCGCAAGTCCCTTTTAAAATATAAAAATAAGGAGGTAATATAATTTGGCAGGTAATATAATTGTAAACAGTTTAGAAGAAAGTAAAAATGAAATTACTAATGAAATGATTTCACAAATTAAAAATAATTATTTAATGCCATTAGCCTCTCGTATTAATAACCTTGTAAAGCTTATTGAAATATATTTAAAAAATAGTGGACAGATAGGAGAAGCTTATAGGGCGGCAACTAAAGGTGGAAAACAGGCGGCCGCCAATGCTGCTTACAATAGCTTAAAAACTGATATAAATATTCAAAATTTTTATACTCAAGTTGTTCAACAATATTATCAAATAAGAAAAGATATTACTGGAGAAACTATAGAAGATATTATCTACATCGAATTAAAAACGCCTAAGAAAAGAACCAAAGTATGGAGAGAAGTACAAGGTATCTCTTTGGAAAAATTATTATCTGTTGGAAAGGTTAATTTTAATCAATATGGAAATGTCAATATTAATATTACTAATGCTCAAGTCCGAAGTTTAATGTATACTAAAACTAAAAGAAAGAAAAAAAATATTACTATTTCTTCTACTAATTATAATAATATATTTGAAGGAAGTAAATCTATTATTAAAAGAGTTAATAAAGAATTAGCAATGAAAAAGAATACTGAATATCAAGGTAAAATAGTTCCTTATTTATCAAATGGTACTGTTGCCGAGACTATAAAAAGACTACAAGAAGAAAACAAAGGAAGAAGTTTTTATAATTTAACTCAACAAGAATGGGAAGATGAGTTAAAAATAACGTCCTTAAATATGAAGTCTGGCGCATTGGGCGGAGACGTCGGTAATAAGCAGATTAAGGCGGCATCCGCATCTGGTTCCCCTTTCCATATAGGTGGTTTAGATGAGCTGGCTAGAAAATTAAGAAATTTTTATAATCAAGTAATGAAACTTTCGACTGTTGATGAATTGAAAAAAGTAGTATCAATATTTTTTACAAATAATTTTGAAAAAGCAAAAAATAAAAATGCTGAAGTTATTGATAAAGAAGTTTTAAATAATATTGATAAAACTGTTATGAGTTTATTAAAAAAAGTAAAAATTTGACAAAATAAAAATATTTTGTTATAATATAAATATATTGAGAATAAAGGAGATTACACTATGGAGTATAATTATAGTGACTTAGATTTAAAAACTAATATTGATAGTATTGTTTTTAAATTTGGTGAAAAAGAAATTGAAATTTTTAAATATTTGCCACTAGAGTATAAATATGATGTAATTATGTCAGCGCTGCATGATTCAGATGAGCAGGGCGTGTATAATTACCTTAAGCTTGATGCTTATTTTAATTTAAATATGTTTTTGTCTTATGTAAAAAATATTAATTTTACAAAAGAAGATATGGAAGATAAGCTGAAGCTTTATAATGAAATTTATAGTTCTGGTTTACTTGAAGCGTTTTTGGCGGCAATTGATGAAAAAGAATATAACGATTGCTATGATGTGCTGGAAAAAATGGTTGAAGTTATTATGAAATATCGTAATACTGCTGGAGGAGTTCTTCAAACTGTTATCACTGCATTGCCGGAAAGAGCAAAAGAAGCTGCAAATATTGTTGATAAATTAGATATGAGTAAGCTTGGAAATTTATTAGATATGGCGGCAACATTAAAAAATACCCTACCTATTGCTCAAACTCAGAAAGAGTAATTGCGGACAGATTTATATAATTTATATACCCTTTTCTTTATATTTTAGAGAAGAGGGTATTTTTATATGCCTAAAAAGGAGGAATAGTAATGGCTGATAGACAAATTACATATGGTATAAATTTTAATACTGATACAGCTTCATTGCAAAAGATACAAGATGAGCTACTTCAGATTCAAAATATGACAAAAGCACAGTATTTTGCTATAAAAGGCGCAGATGCCGCAGAAGAAGATTTAATTAAAATCAGAACCGCCGCGGCTCAAGTTAAAATAGCATTAGAAAATAGTTTTAATGTTAAATTAAATACATTTGATATAGGAAGATTTAATGATCAGTTGACAGTTTGTAAACAAAGTTTAAAATCAGTTGAACAAACTTTTACTTCATTAGGTTCTACAGGACAAGCAGCTTTTATTGATTTAACTAATGCTATTTTTACTGCAAATACACAAGTAGCAAAAACAAAAAGCTTTTTAGATAAAATTGGAGAAACTATTTTTAATGCAGCAAAATGGTCAGTAGCATATGGTGCTATTAATAATATTTCAAATGGAATTAAGTCTGCTTGGAATTATGCTATTTCATTAGATAGTGCATTAAATGATATTCGTATTGTTACTGGAAACTCATATGAGCAAATGGAAAAATTTGCAGTTTCTGCAAATAGAGCTGCACAAGCATTAGGCACTACAACAAAAAATTATACAAAAGGAGCGTTAATTTATTATCAACAGGGTTTAAGCGAGAAAGATGTTCTTGCTAGAACTGAAGTTACAGCTAAAGCAGCGAATGTTACTGGTCAGACAGTGCAAGAAGTATCTGAACAATTAACAGCAGTTTGGAATGGATATAAGGTTGCCGCAGATGAGGCAGAAGCCTATGTTGATAAATTGGCAGCAGTTGCGGCATCATCTGCATCTGACTTGGAAGAGTTGTCTACAGCAATGTCAAGAGTTGCCTCCTCTGCTAGCACCATGGGAATTAATGTAGACCAATTAACCGCCCAGATTGCTACTATTGAATCGGTTACACGTCAGGATGCCGCTTCAATAGGTACTGCTTTAAAAACTATTTATTCTCGTATGGGTGATTTGGCAGTTGGTGCAGAAGATGAATTTGGCGTTGCTCTTGGTGATGTATCCGGAAAAATGAAACAAATGGGTATAGACATACTTGATCAAGAAGGCAATATGCGTAGTATGGGTACAGTCATTGAAGAAGTTGCAGCTAAGTGGAATACTTGGACTAGTGCTCAACGACAGGCGGCCGCAGTAGCTTTAGCGGGTAAAAGACAATATAATAACTTATTTGCTCTTTTTGAAAACTGGGATATGTATGAAGCAAATAAAGCTGTTTCTGAAACTTCTCTTGGTGAACTTCAAAAAGAACAAGATATTTATATGGAATCAACTGCTGCCCATTTAAAAGAATTAAGTTCTGCTTTTGAAAAAATAAAAGAAAGTTTATTTGACAACAAACAAATAAATAAATTTCTTGAAGCTCTAACTGGCGTTGCTGATATGATAGATGGCATAGTAAGATCTTTTGGTGGTGGTTTAAATCTTGTAACTCAGTTTTCAGCTGTTTTAATGAGACTATATTCTGGAAAGATTGCTCAAGGTTTTACTACTTTTATAAAAAGTGCAAAAGAATCTCTTGATTTATCTGGAGGTTCTAAAGAACAAACTAAAGCAGAATTAGCAAATAAATATAAACTTTTATATGATGAAAAACGCCAAAATGGAGAATTAGATGAAAATGATGCAACATATCAAACAATTAATTGGTTAGTTGAATTAGAACAACAAAGAGCTAAATATGCCTCTATTTTGACTACAGAGGATAATAAAAGATACGATGATTTAATGGATCAAGTGGCGGCACTTGGCAAACAAAAATTATTATATCAAGATATAGCAGAAATAGTAAACCAATCTACTTCACAAGAAGATATTCAACCTTTAGAAAAAAGACAAGCTGAAATAGAAGGTAAACCAGACTCAAAAAAAATGAGCCTTCTTGATAAAGTAAATAGAGATACTGGAGCTATTTCAACATATGCTGATGAAAAAGAGGTTGGACAGAAAAAATTTGCTAAAGATGCTGCAAAAAGACTTTTAGGGGCTGCAAATGAAGAAATAAATTCTGCCCCCGAAGAGTCGGCTAAAGCATTAAAAGGAGCTTTAGAAAACGTTCAAAAAACTATGAATGAAGAAGGTGAAGTAGATCTTTCTATTGAAGAAAATCGAAAAACTTTATTGACTTTAAGTGAAGCTCTGACAAAAGCATATAATGAAGAAGCTAATGCTTTAAAAAATAAAATTGCAGCCGCACAAAATGAACAAGGGTTGACTCCGGAACAAATTGCTCAAATGAGCGTTGATGACAAAAATAAATTAAAGCAATCAGCGCAGGGCAGAAAAGATGACGTATCAGTTTTAAAAAGAGAAAATACTTCAAATAAAAATAAAATTTCTAATTTTAATGATGAAAAAGCATTAAAAAGTAGTAAAAATTTAATAAAAGCAGCACAAGATGAATTAAAGTTAGGAAAATTAAATATTGCTCAAAAGGGTGAATTAAAAGAAGCTATTAGTGCTGTTAATTCCGTAACTAAAGATGGAACTTCTGTTAATCTTGAAGATGAGAAAGTAAAAAATAGATTACTTAAATTAGCGGATGTTTTAGGCTCAAGTTACATAAATGAACAAAAGAATTGTGATGCTCTTGTAGACAGCTTAGATAGTATGGGGCAGTCTATGGATGCAAATACTCAAAAAACAGAAAAGTTAAAAAATGAACAGAATGGATTATTTAGTGATAATAAAGCAACTAAAATGATTCAAAATATTACAAACATTGCATCAACTTTAATGTCTTTAGGCTCCACTATAACTTCTGTAATAAATACTTTTAAAGAAATGAATGAAGTTGCGAGCGATGAATCTTTATCTTCTTGGGAAAAAGTAAAAACAATAGCGGGATTGATTATAGGACTTTTTACAGCAGTATTTTCAACTGTTAGTATGCTTGCTCCTTTAATAAAAAATATTATTATTAGCAATATAAAAGAAACTGGCGAGCAAGGGGCGCAGGCTGCGGCTACCGCAAATGCTAAAATTACTGCAGCTCTAGGCTGGATAGGTTTGATTTTAGCAGCAGTTTCCTCAATAACCGCTTTGATTATTGCTGTTGCCTCCGCTGTAGAGTCTCAAGAAACCGCCTTAGAAAAAGCTCAAAAGGATTATGAAGCTGCTAGAAAGACGCTTGAAGCAATGACAAGTGCCTTGCAAACTGCTAAAGAAAATTATGCTTCTTTAGGTGAAACTATTGATAAATATAAGTCTGCTCGTGACAATATTGATAATTTGAAGGCTGGAACAGATGAGTTTAAAGAAGCTGTATATGAAGCTAATTTACAGGCTTTAGAGTTAATTAATACTTATGATGTTTTAAGTCAATATGCAAGTTATGATAAGAATGGTATTTTAAATATAAGCGATACTGGTTTTGATGAATTATTAAAACAAAAACAAAATGAAATTAATCAACAACAACTAGGAATATTGTATCAACAAAATGCTGTAAGAGTTGCTCAATTAGGAGTTAAAGAGGCAGAGCAAGGAAAACAATTAAGTGCAGCAGGTAGTAAAAATGGCTGGCTAAAAAATGTTGCAACTGACAGCGATAGAAAAACATTAATTGAAGCTTTTAAAGAATCTGGAGAAGAAAGCTTTGAAGAATATATAAAAAATAATCAAAAAAAATCTGTTCATTTAGGTGAATCCGGCAGTAAACAATTAATTTCTTATTCTAAATTTTTTGCCTCTGAAGCAGATTTAAAAGAATTTAGTAAGTTTCTAGATAAAAGTTTTAAAGAGGTTGAAAGTTTAGAAAAAACTCTTGAAAACAATAATAAAGCAATTGTTCAAAATACTTTAGCTATAAATTCTCAAAATTATACTGATGTAAAAAATAAAGATGCTTATACAAACATGGTTGCCGCCAATACAAAAACTACTCGTGCTATAAAAAGTTTTTATACTGGTAGTGATAATATTGTAGTAGCTAACAGAGGCGGTGGAGTAGGTGGTAACTATTGGTTAAATAGTGATGATATTGCTACTCAGTTATATAAAAATAATAAGATTACTGAAGAAGAAAAAAAGAAGTTGTCTGACGCATTGGCAGAAAAAGGTATGAGCACGGTGCCAGAACTTTTAGCATCTTTTTATGGTGTGGATAAAAATGATTTATCTGTGCAGCGCAACAGCAAAGGTGGAGCTTCAGTTTATTATACAAAAGAAGGCACTACACATAAGATAGATTTTTCTCAAGTTGAAAATATAATTCAAAGTCAGGTTGCAACTATTTTTACTGATACTGTTTTAGGACCAGAGTTTAGAGATTTTATTAATAGTTATACTACTGGAGAAAGAGGCGGGCAAAATAGTAGAGGCACTCAAGGAAAGTATGCAGATATATTAAATTTAACTGGTGGAAAAACAAACGCACATTTAAATAATACTACATTAGCTGATTTAGATATGATGTCTTGGAATAACCTTCCTCAAGAAATAAAAGATAAATGGGAAGAATTTGGTTTTAGTTCACAAGAAGGACTTCAAAAAGCATACGAAGCAGCGATTGAAAACTCTAAAAAAGCAATTAATGAAGGGTTTACTGAAATACATTCCTTAGGAGCGGATATAACTGGAGAATTTACTGAAGAAGAAATGAAGTCTTTAGTAAATGGATATAATCAAGTATTTTCTCAGTTAGGAAAAGATGGAGTTAAACAGTTAGATATACTTTTAAAACGGTTTGCTCCAGAAGAAGCTGCAAAAATTGCAGGTGCTATATCTAATGTTGATTTAACAGGTGTTACTAATATAACCGATTTTGTTACTGCCTTAGAAAAAACAGGTATTGAAATTGATTTAACCGATGATAGATGGCAAAATTGGTTAAACACCTTAACTAAGAGTCAAAGTATTTTACGAGAAGTTATTAATAATTTTAAAAATATTAGAACTAATTTAGCTAACATAAAAAAACTTACTGAAAGTCTGTCTATTGGAGATGTTATTTCTGATGAAGATTATCAACAAATAATAGCTTATAATGCGGCTGCAAGAGAGTGGTTTGTTCAAACTGCTGATGGGTATAAACTGATCAAAGGTTCTGCAGAGTCATTAGCCTCATTCTTAAAAACACCTTATAAAAATCTTGAAGATATTGTAGAAAAGTATAATCAATTAGAAACCATAGGTAAAGCAAAAGCAAATCAAAGTTATAATGCAGCAGCTACTGGAACAGATTTACAAAAAGAATTTGCGAAATTTTTTGGATTAGACAATAATGATGATATAACCTCTTCAGTTGACGAAAATGGTAAAACTAAAACTACATTTAATGACAGGGCCTTAAAAGATATCAATATAGCTCTTAATTCTTCAACAAATGTCGCTTTATTAGAAGCAGCAGGAGTATCAAAAGATGAAATTATACGTATTTTAAACAAGCCTGTAGAAGATAGAACAGATGAAGAAAAAGCAACTCTTCAAAATTTCTTAGGCATTACTAATGATATTATTACTACAACTGCTAAGGGTGGTTACTCTAGATCGGCTGCTTTAAAACGTTGGGGTATCGATGTTTCCGCAAGCTATGGAGATGTAGATACTGCTTATAAAAATGGCAAATTTGGAGATAAAGATTCTGAAGAAGCTAAGAAAATACGTAATGAAATTCGATCTAGTTATGTAGCTGATTGGGCAAAAGAATATGGTCTTAGTGTTGATGTTATTAATAAATTAAGCAAGAATGGCGAAGATGATTTTGGAATGTTACAAAATTTGGAGTTCTTACAAAATTATGAAAAAACAATTTCTAAACTTCAAGACACTGCTCAATATCTTACTGGAGAAGCATTAGCAGAAAACCTAAAAGCTCAAAATGAACAATTTGAAAAGGCTAAAACAATAAAAGATGAGATTATCGCAGCGCAAAAAGAAGAACTTGGAGTTACTGGTCAATCATATGATGAAATATTAAAAGCTTATCAAGAAAATGCTGGTAAATTAACTGCGGATCAACAAGAAAAATATGAAGTGCTTTTATCCGCGATGAAAGAATCGGCTGATTTATCTAACACTATTAGTGATAATTTTATATCTGCGGCAGATGCCATTATTGAAGCTTCGCAAGAGTTCACAGATAATCTTAAGTTCTGGTCTGAATTTAACCGTAAGTATATGGAAAATGGTAAGTTTAAAGGCGGCTGGGCTGCGCAGAGTGAGTTGTCTACTAAAGATCGATTTGAGATAAGTGAAGATAACTTACAGGCAGACTTAAAATTAATTAAAGATTACGATGAAGAAATAAGTAAGCTTGAAAATAAATTAAATAATCAAAGTTTGTCAGAAGCAGATCGCGCTAAATATAATCAGCAATTAGAAGAGTTCAAGAAAGGTCGCGCCGAAGCAATTGAAGGCTACTATGATGATATTGAAGAGCTGTATAGCGCTTGGAGTGATGGTTGGGATTTAGTAAATAGCAAACTTGAAGATCATATTTCAAGACTTGAAAAAGTTAACGAGCTATATGATGGTATTATGACTTTAAATAAAATAGTTGATAAAAATTATTTTGGTCAAGATCTCCTAGACAAACAAGTTGCTAATTCTCTTGCTATTGCTCAAGCAAGCTATCGTCAAGTTCAAGAATTACAAAACCAGCTTAATACTGAAGGCTTAACTGAAGAACGAAAGGCGGAAATAGAGACTGAGTTGGCGGAGGCCGCAGCAAGTGCGATGACTGCATACAGTAACTATTTTGAAAAGTTAAAATCCGCTGCACAGGCAGAGCTAAATAATATTTTTGATCGACGTGGTATTACTGAAGCAAGTGAACGTTGGGAAAGACAAAAAACTTATGATGACCAATATTTAAATGTTGCTGATGCTCAATTAAATATAAATAAGATACAAAGAAATTATAAGTCAGCGATAGAAAATGCGTCAAGTCTAGCTGCGCAAACTCAACTTCGAGTAAAGATGGAAGAAGAATTAAATAAGCTTCAGGCCAATAGAAACAAATTAACTCAATATGAAGTTGATAGAGCTAATGCTGTTTATGAGCTAACATTAAAACAAATCGCTCTTGAAGAAAGTCAGCGCAATGCTAGTAAAATGAAACTTACTCGTGATGCTAATGGTAATTTAACTTATGCTTTTGCGCAAGATCAAGATGCGGCAGCCGCGGCTCAAGCAGAATTAGAAGAAGCTCAAAATAATTTATTTAATATTGATAATGATGAACTGCGTTCTCGTGTAGACAGATATTATCAATATCAAAGTGAAGCTCAGGCAGCTCTTGCTCAGGCAATAGCAGATGGAGATACAAAGCGATATAATGAGTTACGAGAATACTATTATGGTAAGAATGGTTTACTTACTGAACTTCAAGACAGTCTATCAGGGGTTCAAAAGAATTTAGAAGGCTCATTTAAAGCGATTTTCTCCAAAGGTGATATAGAAAGTTTATCTGTGTTTGCCGAGGCTACAAAAGTATCGACTGTTAATTTACAAAATATGGCTAAAGAAATTGAAGCTGTTGGTAATAAGTTTACTAACTCAGTTGATACCTTACAAAAACTCTTAGGCGGTGATGAAGGTTTAATTGCTAAACTTGATATTCTTGTAAAACAGCTTCAACCAAATGAAGAAGATGAAAATAATCTTAATAATCAAATTGATGATATAAGAAATTATTTACAAAAAATTGCTAAAAAGTTAGGTGCTGTTGAAAATGATATTAATAGTGCTACTAATAAGGATTATAATGGAAGATCATTCTTCTCTAGTCCAGATGGAGTGCTTCGTATAGATAGTAACAAGGCACCAGAAACACCTAAGATAAATAGTAAGTTAGAGGAAATAGCTAAATCTAAAGACATATTGTCTCCAAGTTTAGGCACAGTTACCAATATATCGGTTGGGCCTATAGACTCTGATAAAATACTTCCTTACCCAAATAATTGGAATAAGAATTATCCAAACTCAGATAAAATATTTAGTAATATTAACTCTAATAATAGCGCAAAAACTACTAATAATAGTATTACTATTAATAATAGCTTCCCAAATGCTACAGATGCGAATGGTGTGTTGTCAGCTATGGAAGGAATGGGCGGACAGATAAATATGTTTATTGATGATACAACAAAATAATTTTAAGGCGGCGACTGGTGGTAGACATTGGTCGCCGCCCTATTTATTTGGGTAACTTATTATAATTTTTTTATAAAAAAATTAATATTATAATAAGAAAGGTGAAAAAAGGAGATATAAATATGGATTTTACAAATGTTATTAATGCAATAGATAGGTTGGTAAAAAACCGCGTAGGAGCTGCCGCCTATACGCGTATGTTTATTGCTGTTGTTCAAGGGGTAGAAGATACCGAAACAAATACATATAAAATAAGCTATGATGGCGGAAAGACCTCTGTTACAGCTATCACTATTGCCCCTGATATTAATGAAACTATATATAAAAAAGGTGATAGCGTTCAGGTGTTACAACTGAATGGAGACGGTAATACTAATTTATATATATTAGGAAAAAATAGTGATATTACACAAAAGAATATTGATGAATTAGATAGCCATTTTATTATAAAAAATACACATAAAGTTGGAGATACATTAGAATTTAGATTAAATGTTGGAAGTAATGCAGTAGAAACTATTAAATCATTTGGTTCATTTATCATTGGAGCTACATTTTCTGTTGATAATTCAAAAGAAGTATATAATTATGGTATAAAAATTACCTTGAGTTTTGGTCAAAAGGGCACAACTACTTATATTTTTGATACATACCAAATGCTAGGTCAACCTTGGAATTATAAGAATATACGACAAGAATTTAAACAGAAAATAGATGAGTTCTATTGCCCCTATTTAGAGACGATTACTCTTGAAAAATTTGCGGCGGCTGGTCATGAATCTCAGACCGAGATTAAAGATATTAAAATCAGCAGTGCATTGTTACATGAGGCTAATGTTTATACGGCAGAATTTAAAGGCAGTAAAACAGGTTTAGATTTTATTACTGAAAAACAGGCTGGTAAAAATAATACGACTCTTCAAGTTTTATTTTATAAAAATGATATTTTCTTTGCTTCTGAAAAATGTAAATATTATTGGTTTAGAAGAGATGAGAGTGTTGATAGTGAAAATGAACATTATCATAGATATGGCGGCAAGGGTTGGTATTTATTAAATTCAATTGAGACTCAAACTTCTATTGATGGCGACAAAGAGATACCAGAGACGATTGTAAAAAATAATATCGGAAACAGTTTACAAATTTTTAATGAAAACGCTAATCAGTATCATAACTATTTTAAGTGTGTAGTAGAATATGGCATGTATACTGCGGCAACAGAAGAAAAAGAAATTTTAAATTTAGATAGTACTGCACTTAGTTTTAGTCTAACTACCGATAACAATGTAATTACTAAGCTAGATGAAAATACAGTTTTAAATATAAAACTTGATTTAAATGATAGTGGTAATCAAGTAAATTTAATAAAATGGTCATATCAAAAAGATAATACTAATTCTAGAGAGTATATTATAACAGCGGGGACTGAAAAAGAATTAAATCTGGCTAATGCGGCAAGTACCGAGGCTGCCCGTAAGATTAGTAATATATTAGGTTTACAATATACTACTTTTTATTGTACTTTAATTAATACTTCAGTTGCTTCTACTATTGTTACATTAGGAGAGGCTAAATTAACTATTACAAGAGATTTATCTGCTGAGTTAACAAAACAAATTTGGTATTATAATAATGGAGAAAGTATAGTTCCTCCTACTAAGGTAGATGCTGCTACTTGGACTACAGACATTTCAAAGCTAGGAGATATCAATAGTAAGTATATATTTGCGGCAAGCAGAATGGTTTCTCCTACTTATGAAGGACCTTTTGGTGATATTTATTGTTATAGTGCACACGGCACAGGCGCGGCCGCCGCTCAGCTTACAGAATTTAATAGACTGACTCATAATGGCAAAGATCAAGGTCTCTATTATGCTAAAGATGATACAAATAATAAGTTATATATAAATGCTGATTATATTAATACTGGTACTCTACGAGTAGGAAATAGAGACAATGAAAAATTTTATGCTTCTATTGGCGACAAGAAGGTGAAAATAGGTGGTTTTACTGTTAGTGAGACTGATTTAAAGTGGGGGCCTGATCTAACCGATCTCTCTAAAGGGTATGTGTATTTAGGTCAAAATGGGCTACAACTTGGTCCTAGTTTTAAAATTGATCCACAAGGAAACATAGATTGGAACGCCAATAATTCTCCTATTAGACAAAAATATAGTGAAGGCAATACTTGGCCTATAGATACCTCATGGCACGATAGTAAACAAGATAATGATAAATATTATGCTCAGTCTAGTGATGGTGGAGACACATGGGCTGGTCCATTTTTGATTCAAGGCGAAAAAGGTGAGGATGGAACTACAATAACTTCTATTATAAATTATTATCTTGCTACTACTGATCAAATAAAGCCATCAGTTAATGGAGTCACCTGGGAGGAAAGTATAAATTCCACAAGTTTTAATGAAACTAATAAATATTTGTGGACAAAACAAGTTACATCATTTAATAATAAAGATCCAGAAAATTTAATATATTTAATAGCTGTATATGGACAGAAAGGTAATGACGGTACTAGCGTAAATATAAAAGAAAATAAAGAAGCTTGTACAAACATAGGAGATGCTTATATAGATGCAGATGGTAATTTACAAGTATTAACAAAATTAGAAGGAAATGATAAAATTTTTACTAATGCGGGACAAATTAAAGGTCCAGCAGGAACAGATGGAACTGGAATTAATTTGGAGAGAAAATATCTTTTAACAGCGGAAAATAAAACAATTCCAGATGCGAGTGAAAACTGGTTAGAGAATAAACCGCCCCTTACTACAACAGAGCCATTTTTATGGTGCAAAGATAGATATTATAGAATAGATAAAGATGGTCAAGATAAAGGGAATATCTCAATTCTTATTTATCTCTTAGAGTCATTACCAGTTCAAACATATGTTAAATATGTTAATATGAATGAACTAAAATTTAACGCCGATGGAACAGACATTGAGTCTACTGGTTCAACAGTGAATATGAAAGATGTTCCAGATGCTAATAGTGGTTGGATGGGTACTTATTCTGGATATAGTCAATCTGCGCCAACAAATTATAAAGAATATAAATGGACTTATTATTTAGCTGAAATTAATAGAACTAATTTTATGGAAAAGGTCATTGATAATGCTAAGGACACTAATGGTAATTATATTGATGGTATCTATACAGAAGAAAATACTACCACTGGAAAAAAGTATATAGGTATTAACGCTTCTGCTATTAATACTGGCTCATTAAAAGTTACAGACGGCACTAATACTATTTTTAATGCTAATATTAGTGATAAAAAGGTTAATATTGGAGGCTGGTATGTTTATCCTCAAAATATTTCGGATGATTGGGGACAAATAGGTTTATATTCAGGTATGGGACAAGAAAGTTCTTCATTAGTCACTAACGATGAAAAAGCTTCAGTGCGCTTCTTTGCCGCGCCTAGTATAGCAAAAAATACAATCACCAATTTAACTTTTGGAACTAAAAATTGGGAATCAGAAATAAGTTTATCTATAGCTGTAAGTGAAATTAACGATAGGTCAAGATATTATGAAATTACTTTAAGTTCTTCAGTTTTAGGCCCCTATAACTCTAACATTTATCCAGAGATGGCTATAAATGGGGCCACTGTTTTTCTTACCAGAGTTGAGTCAGAAGAAGCTATAGAAGCTACTAATTTTACATTTTATATAAGTGCTAATAATAGTTTGTATATAAGCAGAAATGCTTTATTGACTGAATCTAAATTTAGAATACTTGAAGATGGTAGTTTATATGCTTCTGCCGCTAGCATTAAAGGTAATATAAATGCTACTAGTGGTAACATCGGTAACTGGAGTATATCAAACTCTATTAATAACGGATTACGTGGAGAAGTAGTTTCTGGAACTGGTAATAATGTTTATAGAATTGATATGAAACCAGATGCTGATGCCAGCCATGTTTTTAGTATTTATAATTATAAAAGTAAGTATGGAGACAAGAGACCTGATAAAAATACTTTTTTTACTGGAGATGGAAGCTTATCTTTTTATTCATATTATCGCGACTCTGATAATCCTGATGCGCCTACACTAAGTGGTTTAACATTAAATACAGTCCCAAAAGGCGCTAACACAAATGGATACGGACGGATTGAAACAGAACAAGGTGATTTTTATATTAAAGCAGCCAATGGTTATAGTGGATTTTTAAATGGAACTTGGTATGGCTCATTTACAACACCTTCATCTCGAAATAAAAAATATGATATAGAAGAGCTTGATAATAGATATTCTACATTATTAGATAATTTAAAACCAGTTAGATTTAAATATAATGACGGTGTTTCTAATCGTTATCATACTGGTTTAATTCTTGATGAAATGAAAGATGCTATGGACACTGCACAGATAGATAGTTCTGAGTTTGCTGCTTATTGTGTCCAAGATGAAAAAACTGGAGACGGTGGCATCCGCTATGAAGAGTTGATAGCATTATTAATTAAAGAAGTTCAAAGTTTAAAAACACAAGTAAATGTTTTAACTGAAAAACTTAATAAATTGGAGGAAAAATAAAATGAAAAACAAAATTTTTTATTGGATAGTCTCATTGACTTGGGGCTGTGTAATGAGTGTAATTGGATTAGTAGCAACACTTTTCTTACTGCTTACTGGTCATAAGCCTACTTTATTTGGTAATACTTTTTACTTTAAAGTAGGTAAAAATTGGGGTGGCCTTAATTTAGGACCAGTATTTATTACTGATTCTACCCCAAGTCTTCATACCCTATGCCATGAGCATGGTCATGGTCTTCAGAATTTGTGGTGGGGTCCACTGTTCCCATTTGTAATTGGTATACCTTCTGCTATTAGATATTGGTATAGAGAAATAAAATATTATAAAAAAGGAAAGCAGCCGCCTACAACTTATGACTCAATATGGTTTGAAGGCCAAGCAAGCGAACTAGGAGAAAAATATTTTAAGTGACAAAATTAGGGCTAAAGTGATTAATTCACTTTAGCCTTTTTTAACATTATTTGAAGAAAAATATATTTATTTAACTAAGGAGGGCTAATACTGTCTCTTATACACATCTGACGCTGCCGACGACTCCTTACGTGTAGA
>ERZ1026880.365-NODE-365-length-23692-cov-44.436350_pt1 | contig 23692 bp, 18 predicted proteins | sample MGYA00380170_ERZ1026880 | MGnify/ENA primary metagenome ERZ1026880 (study PRJEB33269, sample SAMEA4719806) | human gut metagenome | biome: human-associated habitat; feature: organic feature; material: feces | place: Cameroon | collected 2013-10 ...
CTGCCGCACCTCGCTCGCCGTATCGGCACTTAGAATTATGCGGTATTGCCCAAAGCCGGAACCATCAAGTAAGAAAAAGCGGAAGAACCAGTGCGATGACCCCAAATACCGCAAACAGCACACCGCCGATTTTGGTGTTCAGGATATAGAAGTCCGACGGTCCGTCTGCCGCATAGGACTTCCACTGCTCTGTCAGCGCCCAGAGCCATTCCGGTTTCAGGAAAATCAGGATGCCGCCAACGATAAATGTAATACAGCCGAAAGGGTACCACCATGGCATAACATCGACCTCCCAACAAAATCAAACGGTCTGTGCGGCAAACAGGCGGACGCCCGCTGAGTTATAGCCCCAGCAGTACCGGCACAACATTCAGCACGACCATAACAACAGCAAAAGCAATAAAGCAGCCGTAAATAATCCTGGAGGTTCGACTCGCAGCTTTTTTGATGCAGAACGCCAGAAAAAGGATCCAGACCAGGTATGCCACAACCAGAAACACAAGGTTGTGGGCCAGAAACGCCAAGAAGAACAGCATGTTTACAATTTTAATGCCGTTTTCGGAGAAGAGCAGCTGTTTGAATTTTTCCATGTTTCTCTCACTTTCTGGTCATGTTCCAATGGAATAAGGGGCTTTTTTCCAGTATATCAGATAACTGCCTCCTGCGCCACCCCAAAACAAAAAGCACCCGGAAAAATCCGGGTGCCAATTCATGATGATATAAGCAGAAATCAGCGCTCTTCCAGCGGCAGGTACTCCTGCGGCTCGCCCAGGTATTTGTAAGCGGGGCGAATGATGCGGTTGGCGTACTCAACTTCTTCTACGCGGTGGGCGCACCAGCCGGGTACACGGGCAATGGCAAACAGCGGGGTGTACAAATCTTCGCTGATGCCCAGCATGCGGTAGATCAGGCCGCTGAACAGGTCCACGTTGGCGCAAACCTTTTTGGGGCCGTGCTTTTCTTCGGCAAAAATCTCCGGGGCCAGGCGCTCAATGCTGCACAGCATGTTATATTCTTCATCGTAGCCTTTTTTGTAGGCAAGGCTGCGGGCGTGGTTTTTCAGGATCTGGGCGCGCGGGTCGCTCAGGGTGTACACCGCGTGACCCATGCCGTAAATCAGGCCGCTGCCGTCACCGGCTTCTTTGCGGATGATCTTGCGCAGCATCTCGCGCACTTCACCGTCATCCTCCGGGTGCTCCACATTGGCCAGGATGTAATCCAGCTGGTGCATAACTTTCAGGTTGGCGCCGCCGTGCTTGGGGCCTTTCAGGGCACCGATGGCCGCAGAGATGGCTGCGTATGTATCGGTGCCGGAGGAGGACAGCACACGGGTGGTAAAGGTGGAGCAGTTGCCGCCGCCGTGGTCTGCGTGAACCAGCAGGCACAGATCCAGCAGGCGTGCTTCCTCGTGGGTGAACTTCTGGTCTGCACGGTAGGAGCTCAGAATGTGCTCCGCAGTGCTCTGCCCGGCGATGGGGTAATGGAAGTACATGCTTTCGTGGTCATACACACGGCGCTTGAGCTGGTAGGCGTTCACCATCATGGTGGGCAGCTCGGCAATCAGGTTGATGCTCTGGGTCAGGATGTTGGGCAGGCTCAGATCATCGGCGTGCTCGTCATAGCTGTACATCGAAAGCACGCTGCGCGCCATCTTATTCATAATGTTGGGGGAGGGCGAGTTCATGATCATGTCGTCCGCAAAGCCCTTGGGCAGTTCGCGGTGCTCATCAATCAGCTTGCAGAACCGGGCATACTGTTCCTGGGTGGGCAGTGCGCCAAACAGCAGCAGCCACACCACTTCCTCAAACATGAAGCGGTCGTTCTTGTCGGCTTCGGCGGCCAGAGTGTCAATATCAATGCCGCGGTAAACCAGGCGGCCCGAAATGGGGCGGATGGTGCCTTCGGGCAGCTTTTCGTAACCAATAACGCTGGAAACATTGGTAATGCCCGCCAGAACACCGGTGCCGTCCGGGTTGCGCAGACCGCGCTTAACGCCAAGGCGGTCCGCAATGTGGGGGTCAAGATGCTTGTTGTGCGCAATATACTCATTGCACAAAAGTTCAATATCTTCCGGGTCAAGCGCCGGAACATCCGGGTAATACATCAGATGCGCCCTCCTTACTTTCCTGCAAAAGCGCCGCTGGGGGCTTTTGCCTGCACTCTATTACCAGCACGTGCAAAAAACGGGCACAGCGCCCGCAGTGCGCCCTGCCCGCCGCCATGCGGGCCAAAAACGCTTCAAAGTGCTGAACAGTTACAATTTTATAGTATTTGAGCGCTGTAGTCAAGCATGAATCTTAAAGAATTGTAAATGTGAACGAAACATGACTTTATAAAATAAAGTTTGAATCCGCAAAATACAGGTGCAACTTTAATGAATTACGTTGACAAGGCTGACCAAAATGGGTATACTCAAACTGTAATACTATTAAAACAAATTTTTTGCAGGTGTGGTTCAGCTTTTGGCAGGTTTGTCCTGCGTTAAGGCGCGGCCCACCGGCAAAAAGCAGTCCGGCAGGGCGGGGTAAACGGCCACGGCACGCCGCACCCCTGCCGCTTTTTTAGAAAGGGGCAAACCGATATGAAGGCAGTTTTGATTCCTGGTGACGGCATTGGCCGCGAAATTGCGCAGAGCGTGCGCAAAATTTCGGATGTTTTGGCAACCGGTATTGAATGGGAAGAATACGCCGCCGGCGCAGAGTACGCCGCAGAGCATGGTGAGCTTTTGCAGCCCGGCGCACTGGATGCCATTGAAGAATACGGCTGGGCGCTGAAAGGCCCCACCGCAACCCCTATCGGTAAAGGGTTCCGCAGCATCAACGTGCAGCTGCGCCAGCGCTTTAATACCTACGCCAACCTGCGCCCCGTGCGCACCCTGCCCGGTGTGCCCACCCGCTTTGAAAATGTGGACCTTGTTATTGTGCGCGAAAACACCGAGGACCTGTATAAAGGCATCGAGTACATGCTGAACGATGAGATCGCCAACGGCGTAAAGCTCATCACCAAGCCCGCCTGCGAGCGCATCTGCCGTTTTGCCTTTGATTACGCTGCCGCCAACGGCCGTAAAAAGGTGACTGCAGTCCATAAGGCCAACATCATGAAGCTGACCGACGGCATGTTCCTGTCCACCTTCCGCGAGGTCGCCAAGGATTACCCCGCCATTGAAGCAGACGACTGCATTATTGACGCCCTGTGCATGAAGCTGGTGCAGAAGCCGGAGCAGTTTGACGTTCTGGTTGCCCCCAACCTGTACGGTGATATCATCAGCGACCTGTGCGCCGGTCTGGTGGGCGGCCTGGGCTTTGCCCCCTCTGCCAACATTGGCGCCAAGACCCGCATCTATGAGGCTGTCCACGGCTCCGCCCCCGACATTGCAGGCCAGAACAAGGCTAACCCTAGCGCCATCCTGATGGCATTTGCCATGATGCTGAACGACCTGGGCATGACGGATAAGGCCGCCAGGCTGAACGCCGCCATTCTGGCACAGGTTGCCGAGGGTAAGGCTGTTACCGCGGATATTGGCGGTACCGCCACCACCACCGAATTTACTGACGCTGTTGCGGCACGGCTGTAATAAAGCCGTCTTGCAGGAAGGAGCATGAAAATGAAACTGCACGACCACGGCGTGTACCTGGTCAACGGCCAGCTGACCGATACCGCACCGGCCCATGTGACCGAAGCAGAGGCCCGCAAGGGCACCATTGCTTACGGCATTCTGAAAACCCATAACACTGCGCCGGATATGAAAGACCTGCGCATCAAGTTTGATTCGATGACTTCCCACGATATTACTTATGTGGGCATCATCCAGACGGCGCGCGCCTCCGGCATGGAAAAGTTCCCCCTGCCGTATGTGCTGACCAACTGCCACAACTCTCTGTGTGCGGTGGGCGGCACCATCAACGAGGACGACCATCAGTTTGCCCTTTCCGCTGCGCATAAATACGGCGGCATTTATGTTCCGCCCAACATGGCAGTTATCCACAGCTATAACCGCGAGATGATGGCAGGCTGCGGCCGCATGATCCTGGGCTCTGACTCCCATACCCGCTATGGCGCACTGGGCACTATGGCTGTGGGCGAAGGCGGCGGCGAGCTGGCCAAACAGCTGGTGGGCCGTACCTATGATATGGCCATGCCCGGCGTGATCTGCGTTTACCTGACCGGCAGGCTGAACCCCGGCGTTGGCCCGCATGACGTGGCGCTGGCCCTGGTTGGCGCAACCTATGCCAACGGTTATGTGAAGAATAAGGTCATGGAATTTGTTGGCCCCGGCGTTGCCAGCCTTTCCGCAGACTGCCGCAACGGCATTGACTGTATGACCACCGAGACCACCTGCTGGTCCAGCATCTGGCAGACCGATGGCGTGACCGAGGAATACCTCGCAGGCCATGGCCGTGCCGATGCTTATAAAGAGCTGAAGCCCGCCGATGTTGCCTATTACGATGGCTGCATCGAGCTGGATCTTTCCAAGATCGAGTGCATGATCGCACTGCCCATGCATCCCAGCTATGCTTACCCCATCCGCGAACTGAAGGCAAACGCCAAGGATCTGCTGCATGAGATCGAAACCCGCGCCAATGAGCAGCTGAGCGGCAAGGTCAAGATGGATCTTGTCAGCAAGGTGCGCGCCGACGGCAGCATTTATGTGGATCAGGGCATTGTGGCTGGCTGCTCCGGCGGCACTTATGAGAACCTGTGCGCTGTGGCTGACATCCTGCGCGGCAAGAGCTGCGGCAACGGCGAGTTCAAGTTCAGCGCTTACCCGGACAGCATGCCCACCTACCTGGAGCTGGTCAAGAACGGCGTGGTGGCCAATATCGTTTCCGCTGGCGGCATCTTCCGCGAATGCTTCTGCGGCCCCTGCTTCGGTGCAGGTGATACCCCGGCCAATGGCGAGTTCAGCATCCGCCACACCACCCGCAATTTCCCCAACCGCGAAGGCTCCAAGCCCGGCGAGGGTCAAATCTCCGGCGTGGCGCTGATGGATGCCCGCTCCATTGCAGCTACCGCAGCCAACGGCGGCATCCTGACCGCAGCCAGCGAGGTTTGTGACCACGACTACACCGCACCCAAGTATCACTTTGACCGGGGTGTGTACGATAAGCGTATCTATAACGGCTGGGGCAGCCCCGAACCGGAAACCGCCCTGCGCTTTGGCCCCAACATCAAGGATTGGCCGCAGCAGCCGGAACTGACGGATGACCTGCTGGTCAAGATTGTCAGCTACATCACCGACCCTGTCACCACCACCGATGAGCTGATCCCCTCCGGTGAGACTTCTTCCTTCCGCTCCAACCCGCTGCGCCTGGCAGAGTTCACCCTGTCCCGCAAGGACCCGGCCTATGTCGGCCGCGCCAAGGCAGTCAAGGCTCTGGACGAAGCCCGCACCGCAGGCACTCTGCCGGAAGAAGTACAGGCTGTGTATGCCGCGCTGGAAAAGGCCGGTTACAAGCCGAACGCCGCAGCCACCAACATTGGCTCCGCCATCTTTGCCAATAAGCCCGGCGATGGCTCCGCACGTGAGCAGGCGGCTTCCTGCCAGCGCGTGCTGGGCGGCGCGGCCAACTTTGCCAAGGAGTATGCAACCAAGCGCTACCGCTCCAACTGCATCAACTGGGGCATGTTGCCCTTCCTGGTGGAGGACCCCGGCGTGTTTGAACTGGGCGACTGCATCTACCTGCCCGGCGTGCGCAAGGCTCTGCTGGAAGCTGCCGATACCATGCCCGCCGTGGCTGTTAAGCCCGATGGCAGTGTGAAAGAGTTCACCGTAAAGCTTGGTGCCCTGACCGATGCCGAGCGCCAGATCCTGGCCGATGGCTGCCTGATCAACTACTACAAAAATAACTGATTGATTTAATGTTTCAAAACGCCTCCCGGCGGACCGTGGGTCCAGGCCGGGAGGCGTTTTTCGCTTGGAAAAAGCGTTGAGTTAAGGCAATACCGCATAATTCTAAGTGCCGATACGGCGAGCGAGGTGCGGCAGCTGCTAGGCCAAAAGCGCAGAGAAACGGAAAGCAGTTGACGCAAACCCGCAAATCATCTGTAGGGGGACGATGACGAGCATCGTCCCGTGGCGGTTTGCCCAATGCGGGACCATTGAAAAAAATATTGCCTATTTAGGTTGGCGGGCGTACAATGTGCGCCCCTACGGGTGAGATGCCAATAAATGCCCGACATAACACATAAAAACTGCAATATAAAAATCACCCGCATACCGCTCCACCACCCCGCATATAAAATCCATAATAAACCCAACCCCATCTCCAAGTCCGAACTCCTCCCTCCTAACTCCTAACTAAAGCTGGGGTGTTCACTATGCTTCTTCCTCTCCTCATGACAACCATCGCCGGTCTGTCCACTGGTCTGGGCGGGCTGATTGCGGCGCTGTTCCGGCCAACGCCAAGGCTGATGGCGTTCTGCGGCGGCTTTGCCGGGGCGGTCATGCTGACCGTCAGTTTGGCGGACCTGGCTCCGGCGCTGCTGGATTTTTACGGGGCGCTGCTTTCACCCTTTGGCTGTGGGGCTGCGGCTGCGGCACTGCTGCTGGGTGGTATGCTGGCAGCCTGGCTGTTGGCCTGTGCTCTGCCGGACGAGGATACACTGGCCGACCGTTTTGGCTCCCGCACCCAGGGCTCTGCCATGCGGGCTGCGCTGGTAACGGGGGCAGCCCTGCTGTTGCATAACCTGCCGGAGGGCATCCTGACCCTGCTGACCAACGTCTCGGACCCGCAGCTGGGGGCGCGCACGGCACTGGCGATTGCCCTGCACAATATCCCGGAGGGATTGGCTGTTGCGGTGCCTTTTGCCTGCGCCACAGGCAGCCGGGCCAAGGGTGCCGTGGCTGCGCTGGTATCCGGCCTTGCGGAACCGGCGGGGGCCGTTTTGGCGGCACTGGTGCTGGCCCCACTGTTGACGCCGGGACTTTTGAACGGCATTGTGGCTGTGGTGGCGGGCATTATGCTGTGGGTGGCGGCTGCCCAGCTGCTGCCCGCGGCGTTTGAACCGGCGTGGCGCAAAATGGGGGTGACAGGCTTTTGCGCGGGGGTGCTGATGATGATTCTTGGCATTGCAGCGTTGGCTTGATTGTGGTATACTATAACCTGTATTTGTCTGGGGTGCAAATAGTGCCTGGAAACCATGCAGGGGAGGGAAAACATCCATGCCATACCGCCGCAGCTGCGCCGCGTGCGCACTGGCAGCCGCGCTGCTGCTTTCCGGCTGTTCTGCCGTAACCGGCAGCGATGTGGAATCCCTGCTGCGCGCGCCGCAGGCTTCCGGCGAGACGAGCGCCGTACAAAAGGCGCTCAACAGCGCCCTTGGTGTAACCGCGACCCTGAAATACCCTGCCAGCGGCGATTTTCTTTCCCCTCTTTTGTTTGGCGATTGGGATGGTGACGGCCAGGATGAAGCCGCCGTGCTGTACACGCTGGATGCCTCTGCGGGCAATGTGTACCTGGCTGTTCTGGAACCGACCGAGGAAAACGGCTGGCGGGTGACGCAGACGGCAGAAGGGCTTTCCAGCGAGGTGGAAAGCGTGAACACCGCCCATCTGCGGGATGAAAATTCCTTGCAGATCCTTGTCGGCTATGCCAGCGCCCAGGGCGACCGTTATATGGTGGTGTATCTGTACACCGAGGATGGCCTGCAGATCATCATCAAGCAGGCATACACCGAAATGATCCTTGCCAACCTGACGGGCGGAGAGGGCACCCAGGATTTGGTATTGGCCCTGCCTGCTGAGCAGGAGGGCGGCGGCTTGAACCTGCAACTGCTGACCAACACCGAGGATGGCTTCCGCTCCGCCCAGACCCTTGCGATTGGCGATTACAGCGGCTGTGCGGCCCTGCACGCGGGCATTGGTGCGGACGATGGCAACTATCTGGTGGTGGATGGCTGGACCGGTGCTTCCGGCACCAGCCTGGCAAGTTCTATTGTAGTGTATGACCCGGAAACCCGATTTTTGCAGACCTACCGCCCGGCGGGCGTGGCCAACCTGACCAAAGCGACCCTGCGGTATGACGCCGCGCTGGTCAGCACCGATCTGGACGGCAACGGAACGATCGAGATTCCCACGATGATTGATGACGGCGGCGAAATTTCCACCGGAATGGACAAGCGGCTGCGCTTTATCCTGTGGCGGGATTTTGCCGCGGCGGATGAGACCGGCAGCCACTTTGGTGTGTATGACAGCGAGTACAGCTTCTTTCTGGAGCTGCCGGAATCCATGCACGGCTCGGTGCTGCTGCGCACCAACCGGGACGGCAGCGGCTGGATGGTGTGCAACCGCGAGGGTACCACAGTTTATTGCGAACTGCGCCTGACCGACCCCGCCAAAGAAACCCAAACCTCGGACATCGACGGGGAACAGACCGAAGCCGGGGAGTACCGCCGCATTGCCAACATTGGCAGCCAGCAGCTGCAGGCCCGCGTGGTGACCCCGTATTATGGCCTGAGTATTGACGATATCATCCACGGAACAACCGTGTTCCGTTAAAAAAAACTAAAAATATACGGTAAAACGCGCATGTCTATCTGCGGGCGGTGCGCCATAACAATCAGGCGGCGGGAAACAGAACCCCGACCGGGAAAGGAAAAACAATGAAACGTATTCTGGTCGTAGAAGACGAAGCCAGCATCCGCGAACTTGTGGCACTGAACCTGAAAATGACAGGCTGGGAAGTATTGGAAGCCCCCAGCGCGGAACGTGCGCTGGAGCTGATCCAGAAAAATCCCCCCTGCGATGTAGCGCTGCTGGACATCATGCTGCCGGGCATGGATGGGTTTTCGCTGTGCGAAACCATCCGCCACGGCGACCCGTACATCGGTATTATTATGGCGTCCGCCAAAGGGCAGGAGAGCGATAAGATCCGCGGCCTTTCCATCGGCGCGGATGATTATATCACCAAGCCGTTCTCGGTGTCGGAGCTGGTGGCCCGCGTGGAAGCGCTGGCCCGCCGAGTGCGCCGCAGCGCCACTGCGGACGATGAACAGGCAGGCTCCGAGCCGGATCAGCTGGTCAGCGGCCCCTTTGTGCTGGATGAAAAAAGCCGCGTGCTGTACAAATCCGGCAAGCCCATTGACCTGACTCAGGTAGAATTTCAGATCATGGAGCTGTTTTTCCGCAACCCCGGCACTGCCCTGGTGCGCGAAAAAATTCTGGAGGGCGTTTGGGGCAAGGGATATTTCGGCGATGTCAAGATCGTAGATGTCAACATCCGCCGCCTGCGCATGAAAGTGGAAGATGAACCCAGCAGCCCCCAGCACATTTTGACCGTCTGGGGCTATGGCTACCGCTGGAACGCATAATTACCGCATTTTTATGGAGAGGGGGCTGCCGCCTGTGCAGAGCATTACCCGCCGCTGGCTGCGCGGCAGCCTGCTGATTACCATTTGCATCCTGGCTGCGGCGCTGGGGCTGTTTTTGTATTACAGCCACCAGAATTTGTACGGCGGGGTGCAGCGTGCCATGCAGGCGCGGTTTTCCACCGTGGTGGGACGTTTGCAGGCAACCGGCACCGCCGGCAGCAGCCAGGCAACGTCTGAAAGCCGCAGCCAGTCCCTGCGCCGCACGGTGGAACAGTTTGATGAAAAAGATAAGTTCGAGTTCATGCTGTTGGATTCCTCCGGCGTGGTGCTGGCAACCTCCAGCGGCACCATGAACAAGAACCTGCTGAGCGAGGGCCGGGACTTTTATCAGGCTGTCACCGGCTCCACCGGCAGCGGCATGGTCACTTTCCGCACAGCGGACGGCGAACACGTGATGGCTGTTACCAGCCTGGTGCCTTATGCGGCGGGCAATGTGACGGCCATGCGCCTTGTTACCAGCCTGACGCTGGTGGACCGCCAGTGGTACAGCACGCTGATGGTTTCGTTCGGCGTGGCGGCGGTGGTGTTGGGATTTGCGGTGTTCAGCGGCCTGTTTTTTATCCGCACCATTGTGCGGCCGCTGGGCCAGGTGGAAGCCACCGCCAATCGCATTGCCCACGGCGATTTGATCACCCGCCTGCCGGATGCCCCGTATGACGATGAGATCGGCCGCCTGTGCAAAGCCATCAACCAGATGGCCGAGGACCTGACAAAAACGGAACGGATGAAAAACGAGTTCATCTCCTCTGTCAGCCACGAACTGCGCACCCCGCTGACCAGCATCAAAGGCTGGGTGGAAACCATCGCCAACATCCGTGACCCCGATGACGAAAACTACCGCAAGGGTATTACCATTATCCGCAGTGAGACCGACCGCCTGTATGATATGGTGGAGGAACTGCTGGATTTTTCCCGCCTGCAAAACGGCATCAAGCTGAACTGCGAGGTGCTGGATTTTGTGGCCGAAGCCACCGACGCTGCCCTGTTTGTGGAAGCCCGCATCCGGCAGGAGGGGCTGCACCTTGTGTATGACGAACCGCCGGAGCCGTATCCCGTTTGGGCTGACCCCGCCCGCCTGCGCCAGGTGTTTGTCAACGTATTTGATAACGCCATCAAATATTCGCCGCCGGAAGGAACCATTTTCTTTACCCTGACCCGCACCGCCACCACCGTAACGGCCAGCATCCGGGACCAGGGCCGCGGCATTGCGCCGGATGACCTGCAAAACGTAAAGATGAAATTCTTCAAAGCCAAAAACGCCGTGCGTGGTTCCGGCATCGGCCTGGCGGTGGTGGATGAGATCACCAAAGCATTGGGCGGTACGGCGGATATCACCTCAACGTTGGGGCAGGGTACCACCGTTACCATCACCCTGCCCATCTACCACGCTGGGCAGGAACATCTGCACGAGCCGATTTGACCGCAAAAATAAAGGAGAACCCATGCCGCAAGAACAACGTCCAACTGAAAAATTCCGTACCTCTGTGGGCGGCCAGGCCCTGATGGAGGGCATTATGATGCGCGGCCCTGAAAAAATCTGCTGCGCGGTACGCCGCCCGGACGGCACGATTGATCTGAGCTATTCCAATGTGACCACCCACTGGTACAATAAAGTTCCCCTGGTGCGCGGGGTGTGCAATATGGTGGAAAACCTGATGAACGGGTACAAATACCTGATGCACTCCGCCGATATTGCCATGACGGAAGAGGAAAAAGAGGAGGAGAAGCAGAACGAGAGCAAGCTGGACCGCTGGCTGGACGAACACGCCGGCCCCAAGGTACAAAGTGCGCTGATGACCCTTTCCGCCTGCGCAGGTGTAGTGCTGGCAGTTTTTCTGTTTACCTTTCTGCCTACGTTCCTGACTGGGCTGGTGGCAAAAGTGATCCCCATGGGGCGCTGGCCGCGGGTCATCTTGGAAGCAGTGCTCAAGCTGGCAATCTTTTTGGGTTACATGTTCCTCTGCACCCGCATGAAGGAAATCCACCGCATGTTCCAGTACCACGGGGCTGAGCACAAAACGATTGCCTGCTATGAGGCAGGTGAGGAATTGACGGTTGCTAACATCCGCAGACATACGCGGTTCCACCCCCGCTGCGGCACCAGTTTTTTGATTCTGGTCATTCTGGTCAGCATTGTGCTGTATGCGGTGCTGCCGTGGAGCGGTACCATGCTGCGCGTGCTGTACAAGCTGGCCATGCTGCCGCTGCTGGTGGGCATCTGTTATGAGATTTTGAAGTGGGCAGGGCGTTCCAACTCGCTGCTGGCACGGGCTGTTTCGGTGCCGGGGCTTTGGCTGCAGCACCTGACGACCTTTGAGCCGGAAGATGACATGATTGAAGTGGCCATCGCCGCCGTTACCCCCGTACTGCCCAAAAAGCCGGAGGACGGCCAATGGTAACGCCGCTTGCCCCACAGCAGCTGGCGGGCATTCTGCCGCGCCAGGCTGTGCGCATGGTGCAGGATGCTCTGCAGGCCGCAGGCTGCCCCGATGCTGATTACGACGCCCGCGAACTGCTGCACATTGCCGCTGGAAAAGATCCGCGCTTGCTGTTTGACCCGCTTACCCGGCCGCAGGCTGAGTGCCTGGCGGAACTGGCGGCTCAGCGCATGCAGCGGGTGCCGCTGCAATACCTGGCAGGGGAGTGGGACTTTCTGGGGTTGACCTTCAAAGTCGGCCCCGGTGTGCTCTGCCCCCGCGCAGACAGCGAGGTGGTGTGCGAAACTGCCATTGAGCTGTTGCAGCAGATGGGAAAACCTGAGCCCCGGGTGCTGGACCTGTGCGCCGGAACTGGCTGCCTGGGCATTGGCATCCGCCATTTTGTGCCAAGTGCCAGCGTGACCTGCGTGGAAAAAAGCCCGCAGGCGCTGCAATACCTGCAAGCCAACGTACATGGCACCGGTGTGCAGGCAAAGGCAGCGGATGTGCTGCAATACTGGCGAGGGCTTATGCCCCAAAGCGTGCAGCTGATCATCTCCAACCCGCCGTATCTGACCGAGGCAGAGATGCAGGCCCTGATGCCGGAGACCGCCCACGAGCCAGCTATGGCGCTGGACGGCGGAACGGATGGGTTGGATTTTTACCGCGCCATTGCCGCCCACTACCGTGATATTGTCTGCCCCGGTGGGTGGCTGGTGTTTGAGATTGGCTGTGCCCAGCGGGCGGATGTGATGGAGATATGCCGCCAAAACGGCTGGCAGCAAGTGCAGGCAAGGAAGGATTACGGCGGCAACGACCGTGTGGTGTACGCCCAACAGGTGAAATAAATCTGATTTTCAACGTTTTGCAGCTGAAATGTGGAAAACGCGAAGAAAATTTTGAAAAGATGACAACAAATGGTTGTAATTCGTGCCGCGATTGGTTATAATAATACCTGATAAACGCAGGACGACCATTTGGATAGCGGCGCACCTGCCGTACAAAATAAAAACAGCACCGCAATTGCCTGTGGTGCATATGGGATACAACGCACGATCGCTCAGATAAGGAGATATAAACTTATGGCAGCAAAAAAGGAAAGTTCATCCAAGCAGCTCCCCGCCGGCCCGGCAGGGGATAAAAAGGCAGCGCTGGAGACGGCACTGGCCCAGATCGAAAAGCAGTTTGGCAAAGGCGCCGTGATGAAGCTTGGGACCAACGTTGCCATGCAGGTGGATGCCATTTCCACCGGCAGCCTGGGGCTGGACCTGGCGCTGGGCATCGGCGGCCTGCCACGCGGACGCATCATTGAGGTATATGGGCCGGAATCTTCCGGTAAAACCACCCTGGCCCTGCATGTTCTGGCTGAAGCCCAGAAGCTGGGCGGCGAGGTTGCCTTTATCGACGTTGAGCACGCCCTGGATCCCACCTATGCCCGCGCCCTTGGCGTTGACATTGACAGCCTGCTGGTCAGCCAGCCGGATACCGGCGAGCAGGCCATGGAAATCTGCGAAGCTCTGGTACGCTCCGGCGCGATTGACGCTATTGTTGTGGACTCTGTTGCTGCCATGGTGCCCAAAGCCGAAATTGAAGGCGAAATGGGCGATTCCCACGTTGGCCTGCAGGCCCGCCTGATGAGCCAGGCTCTGCGTAAGCTGACCGGCATCATCGGCAAAACAAACACCGTCTGCATCTTTATTAACCAGCTGCGCGAAAAAGTCGGTGTGATGTACGGCAACCCTGAAGTGACCACCGGCGGCCGCGCCCTGAAATATTATTCCTCTGTACGTATTGATGTGCGCCGCATTGAGGGCCTGAAGGACGCCAGCGGTTCCTTTATCGGCAACCGTACCCGCGCCAAGATCGTCAAGAACAAAGTGGCACCCCCGTTCCGTGAGGCCGAGTTTGACATCATGTTCGGCGAGGGAATCTCCAAACTGGGCGAAATGATCGATCTGGGTGCTAAGCTGGGCATTGTGCAAAAGAGCGGCGCATGGTTCAACTATGGCGATATCCGCCTGGGCCAGGGCCGCGATAACGCCAAGCTCTACCTGAAAGAACACCCTGATGTGGCTGCTGAGATTGAAAAGCAGGTGCGCGAAAATGCGGACCGTCTGCTGGCGGCCGGCAAAAAGGGAACCGTGAAGCCGCTGGAGAAGCCGGCTGTTACCCCCGTTGCTGCTGAAGATGCCCCTGCCGCTCCCATGGCGGATGCACCCAAGACCACCGGCAGCGAGATGGACCTCGATATCATGGTTGACGAATAAGCGATGCCGAAGCTGACACAGGTAAAAGAAACAAAAAGAGGCCGCTATGCGCTGTTCTTTGACGGCGAGTTTGCCTTTTCGCTGGACGAGGACACCTTTGCCATGGCGGGGCTGCATACCGGGGATGAGCTGGAAGAATGGCAGATCCATGACCTGCAGACCAAAAGCGACACCCGCAAGGCTGTGGATAAAGCCATGGACCTGCTGGCCCTGCGGGACCATGCAGCCGGGGAGCTTTATCAAAAGCTCTGCCGCAGCTTTGACCCCCACAGCGCTGCCGTCGCCGTGGCAAAAATGCAGGAGCTGAACCTGCTGGATGACGCCGGTTTTGCCCGCCGCCGTGCGGCGGAGCTGCTGCGCAAGCGCAAGAGCCGCCGTGCAATTCTGGATGATCTGCACGCCAAAGGCATTGACCGCGACGCGGCCGCCGAAGCGGTGGAAGCTCTGTTTGCCCAAAGCGAGGAGGACGAGGAGGAAAACCCGGAGCTGGCCAATGCCCGCGCACTGGTGGAACGCCACTATGCCGCAAAGCTGGCACAGGGCAAATGGCAGCAGGTAGCTGCCGCTTTGGCACGGCGCGGGTTCTCCCACAGCGTGATCCGCCAGGCATTGGCAGATGCCAAGACAGAAGAAACCGAAGCGTAACACAAAAAAGTACACACCGCAGGGGCAAAAAATGCTCCTGCGGCATTGTGGTATCAATGCACCGAACGGATAGCTTTGCCTGAATTTTGCCCAAGCAAGCGGCAGAGCCCAACATAACATACTGAAAAGAGAGACAGGAACAACCATACATGAATATTGCAATTATTTCCCTTGGATGCCCCAAAAACCAGGTCGATGCTGATGTATTCTGCCACGCGCTGATCAAGGCGGGCCACCAGACGGTTGCGGACCCCGAACAGGCGGACATTATTATTGTCAACACCTGCGGCTTTATCCAGTCCGCTAAAGAGGAAGCCATTGAAAACATTTTGATGGCCTGCCAGTATAAGCAGCAGAACCCCAACCTGAAGGTGATCGTGACCGGCTGCCTGGCTGAGCGCTATAAAACCCAGATTGTGAGCGAAATGCCGGAAGTGGACGCCGTTGTGGGCATTGGCTCCAACGCCGCTCTGCCCGCCATTGTGGAGCGCCTGACCGCCAACGGCGCGGGCCAGGTGGAAAGCTATGGCCCCAAATGCGATATGGAGCTGGGCGGTGCCCGTGTTATCAGCACGCCGCGCCACTATGCTTACCTGAAAATTGCCGAAGGCTGCAACAACCGCTGCCATTACTGCGCCATCCCGCTCATCCGCGGCCCGCTGCGCAGCCGCCCCATTGACGACTGTGTTGCCGAAGCTCGCTGGCTGGCCGGGGAAGGCGTGAAAGAGCTGATCCTGGTGGCGCAGGACCCCACCGCTTACGGCGAGGACTGGGGCAAACCCGGCGCAGTTTGCGAACTGTTGGATAAGCTGAACACCATTAAGGGCATCCGCTGGATCCGTGTGCTGTACGCCTACCCGGAGCGTATCTCCGATGAATTCATCGCAGCCCTTGTGCGCAACAATAAGGTTGTGCCGTATCTCGATCTGCCCATCCAGCACTGCGATGACGAGGTGCTGAAAAACATGAACCGCCGCGGCGGCCGCAAAGAAATTGAGGATGCCATCCGCCGGCTGCGCGCGGCCATCCCCAACATCACGCTGCGCACCACCCTGATTGCAGGTTTCCCTGGTGAGACCGAGGAACAGTACAGCGAGCTGTGCGACTTTGTCAAAACCGTCAAGTTTGACCGCCTGGGCTGCTTTGCCTATTCCGCCGAGGAAAACACCGTGGCCGCCAAGATGGACAACCAGATTGACGAGGAAGTCAAGCAGCGCCGCGCAGACCACATTATGGAGCTGCAGGCCGAGATCAGCGCGGAAAAGGAAGCAGAAAAGGTCGGCAAGACCTATGAGTGCATCTGCGATGGCGTGGACGATGAAACCGGCATGTACCTGCTGCGCTCCGCAGCAGACTGCCCGGAAATTGATGGCAGCATCATGACCCCGGCAGATACCCCGCTGGAAGCCGGCGCGTTCTATAACGTTACCATCACCGATGCCGATACTTATGATCTTTATGGTTATGCGGAAAGCAAAGTGGAGGAATAAACCATGAATCTGCCTAACAAATTAACGATGATGCGTGTCATCATGGTGCCGTTCTTTATGGTATTTGCTGCCATGAGCCACATGGGCACGCCCCAGTTCAATGCAACGTATGCCCTGATTGCGGGTATTCTGTTTGCTGTGGCCAGCTTTACGGATTTCCTGGATGGCTACCTGGCCCGCAAGAACCACCTGGTAACGGACTTTGGCAAGTTTATGGACCCGCTGGCTGATAAAATGCTCACCACCGCGGCTATTATCTATATGGTGGTGGATGGCGTCTGCTCCCCCGTGGTGCTGGCCATCATCATGTTCCGCGAGTTTGCTGTGGCCGGTGTGCGCATGATTGCGGCAGAGTCCGGTACCGTCATTGCCGCAAACATGTGGGGCAAGGTCAAAACCGTGCTGCAGATGGTCACCATCATCTTCTATTACTTTGCCATGGCGCTTGCCCCGGCGGACGGCATTGGGGTTATCAGCTTTGCCACCCAGGTGCTGTGCTGGGCCGTTGCTGCCGTTACCGCACTTTCCGGCTGCATCTACCTGTGGCAGAATCGTTCCTGCTTTATGCAGGCAAAATGATGCTGCCCCCTTGCAACCGCCTATCAGGGCGGCTATAATAAATCTGAACGGTTTGCAGGTTTAGCCGCGCCGTACCAGCAAAGTTGGGAAAGGAAGTTCCTGTCCATGCAGATTTTTAATACCATGACCCGCAAAAAGGAAGATTTTATCCCGCAGGAGCCGGGCGTTTACCGCGTTTACGTCTGCGGCCCTACGGTGTATAACTATATCCACATCGGCAATGCGCGCCCCATGATCGTGTTTGACACGCTGCGCCGCTATCTGGAGTACCTTGGCAACAAGGTGCTGTATGTCTCCAATATCACCGATATTGACGATAAACTGATCAAAAAAGGCCAGGAGGACGGCACCACCATGCAGGAGGTTGCCCGCAAGTTCGAGGCCGAGTACATCAAAGATTCCGAGGGCCTGAACGTTAAGGCCCCCACCGTGCGCCCCCGCGCAACCGAGCATATCGGTGAGATCATCAAGATTGTCAAGGATCTGGTGGAATCCGGCCATGCTTATGTTGCCCGCAACGGCGATGTCTACTTCCGCGTTAAGTCTGACCCCGGTTACGGCAAGCTGAGCCACCTGAACCTGGACGACCTGGAAAGCGGCAACCGCGAACTGCGCAGCCAGATGGATGACGACCTGAAAGAAGACCCTGCAGATTTTGCTGTCTGGAAGGCCGCCAAGCCGGGCGAGCCTTCCTGGAACAGCCCCTGGGGCCAGGGCCGTCCGGGCTGGCACATTGAGTGCAGCGCCATGGCCCGTAAGCACCTGGGCAAGACCATCGACCTGCATGCAGGCGGCCAGGACCTGATCTTCCCCCATCACGAAAACGAGATTGCACAGTCGGAGTGCGCCAACGGCTGCACCTTCAGCCATTACTGGATGCACAACGGTTTTTTGAACATCAACAACCAGAAGATGTCCAAGAGCGCCAACAACTTCTTTACCGTGCGCGAAATTGCCGATAAGTACGGCTATGAGCCGATCCGTTATTTTATGCTCACCGCTGGTTACCGCATGCCGCTGAACTATACGGTGGACCTGATCGAGAGCTGCAAGAACAGCTTGGAGCGCCTGTACACCTGCCGCGATAACCTGGATTTTGCCATCCGCAATGCCCATGGCACTGACACTGCCCTGACTGAAAAGTGCGAAGAAGCACGCAAAAAGTTCAAGACCGCCATGGATGACGACCTGAACACCCCCGATGCTCTGGCCGCCATTTTTGAGTTCGTCAAGGACATCAACACCATGTCCGATGCTGCCGATAAGGCTACGTTGGAAAAGGCCGCCGCCACGTTTGACGAGCTGACCGGTGTGCTGGGCCTGATGTACAACCGCAAGGCCGAGGAAGCCCCCGACGAAGTGAAGCAGCTGGTGGAAGAGCGTGCCGCAGCCAAAAAGGCCAAGGACTTTGCCCGTGCCGATGCTCTGCGCGCCAAAATCACCGAGCTGGGCTGGAATGTGATGGACACCGCCAAGGGCCCGCAGCTGACCAAGCTGTAATTATTACTGCACAATCACGGCAAAACAAAGGAATTGGAAACAGGGAAGCATCTGCCTCTGCTTCCAGTTCCTTATTTTATTGCAGCGGCAAATACGCTGCATTATCTGGAGAGTTCAGAATGACAAATACCAGAACCAAACAGGAAGAGCGAACGCTGTATATTATATTGGCCGCAGCGCTTGCCGCGCGCCTGCTGCTGGCCCTTGTTACTGAAGGCTACACCTATGATATGAGCTGCTTTGTAGCATGGGGGGATAAGCTGGCCAGCGAAGGTCCCGCGGCCTTTTACAGCGCCGATTATTTTGCGGACTACCCGCCCGGCTACATCCTTGTGCTGGGGCTGGTCAGCCTGGTGCGCAAGGCGCTCCAACTGAGCTATGAATCCCGCTGGACCTATTTTTTGCTGGCACTGATCCCCGCAATCTGTGATTGTGCCGCCGTGGTGCTGCTGGACCATATCAGCCGTCGGTATATGGGGCAGGGCAGGGCACAGCGCTGCCTGGTGCTGTTTGCGGCGTTCTGCCCGCTGACCTTGTTTGATACCGGCATCTGGAAGCAGATCGATGGGGCTTTTGCGCTGCCGCTGCTGCTCTGCTTCTGGCTGCTGGAAGAGCGCCGCTACCTGCTCGCTGCGGTGCTGTACGGCGTGGCACTGGCCATCAAGCCGCAAGCACTGTTGGCTGGGCCGGTGCTGGCCGTCTGCTTTTTGGTGGCTATTGCGGATGCCGTGCGGGATGGCAAAAGCCCGCTGAAATCGGTTGGCCAGATTTTTGGCGGTGCTGCGCTGGCTTTGCTGCCACCGCTGCTGGCGGGCCTGCCGTTTTACGGGGCAAAAAATCTGGTGCCGTCCTTGATCGATAAGTACATCACCACGGCGTCTGGCTACCAGTATGCTACCATCAATGCGTTTAACTGGTTTGCAGCGCTGGGCGGCAACTGGCAGGCGCTGGATGCTTGCCCGGTGTTTAACCTGAGCTGGAAAGTGCTGGGCATTTTCAACATCGCTGTTATCACGGTGCTGCTTGTGGTGCTGGCGGTCATCAGCTGGCGGGCGGGGCGGTTTTCCCCGCTGCTGCTGGCTGCGTTTTACACGGTGGGGATTTTTACCTTTGCCCATTGCATGCACGAGCGTTACCTGGTGCTGGGCATGCTGCTGGTACTGCTTGCTGCGGCGCGCTGGAATGATATCCGCCTGTATGGCGCCGGGTTTGGCCTGTCGATAACAGGCTTCTTGAACCTGGAAACGGTGTATACCCTGGTGGGCAGTGATGACGAATGGCTCAGCAGCGATACCAGCCGCGAGTTTGCCATGGCAGTCGGCTTTGCCGAAACGGCAGCCTTTGTGCTGCTGGCTTTCACCGCGTGGGCCATCTGCCGCCATGGAGCGATTTCTCCACTGGCAAAAGTGGAAACCATCGAAAAAGATAAAGCAAAAACAGTGCAGAAAAAGCTGGAACTGTGCCCCCTGCGCATTGATCCGCAGCCTGCCTGGACGGCTAAAGAGAAGAAAGCCTTGGCAACGCTGACGTTGATCGTTGCTGTGGTGAGCTTTGCCTACCTTGGCAGCATGAAAGCACCGCAGAACCCCGTGGATGCTACGGACAGCACGGCAACCATCGACTTTACCCCGCAGCAGGACGCGGTGGAAATCTGGGGGTACCCCGGCATTTCCACCGGCGGAAGCCTGCGCATCACGGATGCAGCGGGCAATGAGCTGTACCGGAAGGAACTGAGCTATGCAACGCCGTTCTGCTGGACCCAAACGGCCATCACGGCTCCGGCAGGGCAGACCCTGACCGCAACGATTGAAAATGCGCAGATGTTTGAACTGGCCCTGCGGGATGCCACCGGTGCGCTGGTGCCGGTAACGGGCGGCGATGCCCTGTTTGATGAGCAGAGCGAAGTGCCAGATACCATCAGCCAGCTGAACAGCATGTATTTCGATGAAATCTATCATGGCCGTACTGGGTACGAAATGCTGCACCGCATGACGGTATACGAAACCACCCACCCGCCGCTGGGCAAAGATTTTATCATGCTGGGCATTGCTATTTTTGGCATGACAGCCTTTGGCTGGCGCTGTGCCGGAACGCTGTTCGGCGTGATGCTGGTGCCGCTGATGTGGTGCTTTGCCCGCCGTCTGACCCACAAACGCTGGGCCGGGGCCATGGCAGGTGCGCTGATTGCCGCTGGGTTCATGCGATTTTCCCAAAGCCGCATTGCCACAATCGATATATACGGCACGTTCTTTATCCTGTTAGGCGCATATTTTATGGTATGGTATTGCCAGAGCGTGCTGCAAAACGGCGTAAACGGCTCGCTGCTGCCCATGGCGCTGGGCGGCGTGGCATTTGGGCTTGGGTGTGCATCCAAGTGGACCGGAATTTATGCCGGGGCAGGGCTTGCGGTATTGTACCTGGGTGTGCTGTATGCCCGCTGGAAGCAAAAACAGCCGGGCTTCTGGAAGGAATTCCGTATGGCTGCTGTGGGCGGTGTGGCGTTTTATGTCATTGTGCCGTTCCTGATCTATCTTGCATCCTACCTGCCTTATTGGTGGAAGGACCCCACCTTTGGCTTGCGGGATTGGTGGGATTGCCAAACCTACATGTACTGGTACCATTCCACCCTGAAAGCAACCCACCCGTTTGAAAGCCGCTGGTACACCTGGCTGCTGGACCTGCGCCCAGTGTGGTATTACAAAAATTCTTACCTGGAAGCTGGACTTCAGGGCAGCATTGCGGGTTTTTATAACCCGGTCATTTGCTGGGCGGGGCTGTTCTGCATTTTGCTGCTGCTGTGGCGCCAGGTTTCGGCTCGCGGCACGGCAAAGGGAGCGGGCGTTCTGATCTTGTACGCCAGCCAGCTGCTTTCCTGGATGCTGGTATCGCGCTGCACTTTCATGTACCATTACTTCCCCAGCTCGGTCTTTGCGTTGACGGCCATTGTGCTGGTTTTAACGCAGATGAAGCGGCAAGACCGCGCCAAAAAGATTGGCGCGGGGCTGTGCATTGCGGCGCTGGTGTGCTTTGCCTGGTTCTATCCCGTTCTGTCCGGCTTGCCCGTGCCGACCCTGTGGGCGCAGAGCACCAAGATTTTGCCGAGTTACGGGTTCTATTAAGGCAGTTACGGGGAGTCTTTTCGGCCTTTTTGAAAAAAGGCCTGGCGAAAAACTTTAATTATTTTCACTAATTACATTATATAAAATAAATGTGCGGCTCCGGGCGGTGAATGCAGCGGGGCCGCACATTTTTGTGTGCAGGAGAATTTGAAGAAAAAGCAATATTTTTAGAGTGCATGGTGTTACAAACTTTGTCTCTAACCTGGCGCTCCGACTTGGCCGCCCTACTGACACTTTAGAAGACCCCCAAAACAAAAACCGCCGCCCCAATCAGGGCGGCGGCCAATCAATATTCTATATGCGATAAGTACCGATCTTCACGCAAGGTAGAGGCTTGCGCGGCAAAAATCAGGTTTCCGGCAGGTAGATATGGTGGGGCAAGCCCTCAACATAGATGGGGGTCAGCTCGGCCTGGATCAGCGGCATAGCATAAGCCAGGAACTCCGGCAGCATGGCGGTGTGGTCGGCGTTGACCCATTCCAGCGGAACTTTCTTTTCCAGGTTGGCAACCTCGCTGATGGGGTGCAGGCTGGTGGTACACTGGTACGGTGCGTTGGAAATGCGGTCCAGTGCGACCATTTCGCCGGTGTGGCCCTCAAAAGCGGCCTTGGCGGCAGCACCGCCCACCTGGTATGCCTCGGTGATATCGGTACGGCTGGTCAGGTGGCCAGCGCAGCGCTGCAGGGTGGAAAGCTCAATGCAGCGGGTCTTGGTGTTCAGACGGCGGGCAACGGTGTTGGCCAAAAAGCGTGCCGTGCCGGTCAGGGCTTTGTGGCCGAACGCGTCAACTGCGTGCACATCGTCGGCCAGCTCGCAGACATAGCGGCCATCAGCCAGTTTAACGCCTTCGGAAACAGCAATCACGATGGAAGGCTTTTCTTTCTGCATCCGCTCCACTTTTTCTACAAAGCGGTCTACATTAAAGGGAACTTCGGGCAGGCAGATCATATCCACGCCCTCGCAGTCCTCACCCTTTGCCAGGGAGGCAGCGGCGGTCAGCCAGCCGGCATTGCGGCCCATAATCTCCACAATGGTTACGTACTTGGTGCCATATACGGTGGCATCGCGGATGATTTCCTTCATCACAACGCCAATGTACTTGGCGGCGCTGCCGTAACCGGGAGTATGGTCGGTCACCATCAGGTCATTGTCAATAGTCTTGGGAACGCCCATAAAGCGGATATCGCTGCCAATATGGGCACCGTAATCAGCCAGCTTGCCGATGGTATCCATGCTGTCATTGCCGCCGATGTAGAAGAAATAGCCGATATCCAGTTCGCCCAGGATCTCGAACAGCTTCTGGTATACGGCTTCGCCCTCGGCGGTGTGCCAGTCGGGCAGCTTGTAGCGGCAGCTGCCCAGATAGCTGGACGGTGTGCGCTTGAGCAGCTCAATGTCCATGGCACTTTTCAACTTGTCATCCAGTACGCAGACGCGGCGCTCCAACAGGCCGGCCACGCCGTGCATCATGCCGTACACCTTACCTGCACCGCGGCGCTTGCAGCTTTCATAAACGCCGGCCAGGCTGGAATTGATGACTGAGGTGGGGCCGCCGGATTGACCGACGATCGCATTTTTTGCCATAAAATAATCTCCTTCTCTTCGGCAGTGCCGTGCGCACTGCTGTTTGTGTGCCGTGCGGCAGGCGGGCCGCCCTATGCACAATTATGTCATAATTAGTGTAACATATTTTTAATATGGGATACCATTGCGGGAGTTGACAAAAATAAGAAAGAGTATTTAGCACTATTTTTGTTCCGCTTGCCGGAACCTGCAAAGCGTTGCGCTTTCCGTATTGAGGAAAATCATTCCATACAGCGGAATTGCATAGCCTTGTGAAAGAAATAACTGCGAGAAAACGCCTAAAAACATTGCAAAAATTGCATATATGTGTAAAAATAACGAAAAAACGGCAGGCGGAAAGAACACTTTTAGTACCGTAATAAGTGCAAAATTTGTATGTAGGCGGCAATAGACAGGCGCTTTTTATGTAAAGAGAAATTTCCGGAACAGAAAAGTGGAGAGTGAAGAAGAAACAATAAAGACCGGAGGAAAAGGTCCACAGAGATCCGAAGCCAACCGTGATTTATATGGATCGGTTTGATTGAAAAGATAGCATGTCCCCAAAGTGAAAGAGGAAGGCTCCCAATAAGAAACAAAATATCCCGGAATGGGAGCCGCCCACAGCAGGCGGCACACCGTTCCGGGATGTTTTAATGTTATTTGATAAGATCCGGAAAAAACGCTCGCCTAGGGCAATACCGCATAATTCTAAGTGCCGATACGGCGAGCGAGGTGCGGCAGCT
>ERZ1026880.369-NODE-369-length-23623-cov-51.934106_pt1 | contig 23623 bp, 21 predicted proteins | sample MGYA00380170_ERZ1026880 | MGnify/ENA primary metagenome ERZ1026880 (study PRJEB33269, sample SAMEA4719806) | human gut metagenome | biome: human-associated habitat; feature: organic feature; material: feces | place: Cameroon | collected 2013-10 ...
TTGGCTTGGCATCTGCCGCACCTCGCTCGCCGTATCGGCACTTAGAATTATGCGATATTGCCCTTGAAAAGGCCCGCCATTCCAAGCGGGTGCATGAATAAAATATTTTTTCACATTTCTCACCTTTCCCTCAGAACATTTGCCAACAATCAAAAAGTGCCCATCCCACAACGGCATGTCATCCGCCGCATGTGGGGTGGGCACTTTTTGTTTTGTGATTTTATCGGAGCGCGGTATTTCCATCGTTCGGGCATAAAAATTTTCCTGCCGCCGTTGCCCACGGCTGGGGAATCATTATCTTATGAACAGATTATCCAGGTCTAGCCCATTGCCCTGGGCGCATATCAGGCAGGGTAAGCAAGATTGCTTGCGGGGGCTCTTGATAGCAACCTACTTTTTGGGTCGTCATCATAGGCATGTACCCAAAAGCGCGTACTGTTTGCATCCTCAAGTATCCTATTGACGGCCCCATCTCCTTTCTCTGATTTCGTTTTTCCCGGCATGATTCTTTCCGCCGAAATCGAATGGTAATTATACGTTCCGCGCACATTGCATTGAACGGTGCATGACTCTTGAAGTAGATTTAGTTCCCAGATGAACTTTTGTCCATCGATGGAGAAGATTCTCGGCACAAATCTATCCAGAAATTCCCGGCTAATCTCACCGTTTGGAAACGGTTCTTGCCAGCTGAGTGCTTCCTCTATCTTTTCAATATTGGTAGCTCCGTTTTCCGGTTTCCGCCGATATTCTTCCAAAATCTCCTGCCGGTGATCCTGTCAAATTGTTTTATAGATTTCTCGTGCCATCAGTTCGAGCTTCCATGCCTTCACATTGGGAGCGTTGCATTTGGGCGGTCCGCTCCTCAGCGACCGCTGATAACAGATATATCGGATAGTCGGCTTTCAGTTCAAGAAATTCTCGGCGCAGCTGCTCCACATCATTGGTATGAACTGACTTATTTTCATTGCAGCGTTTTGCAATTTGGTTAATGCTGCCCGCGATGCGACCCATCGAAGCATTTATGCCTATTCGCTTGGAGGAAGCAGAGCTGTTGATTCCGCACCACTTTCCAAGCCCAAGAACACGACCATTCTGTCATCGATTCAGTTGGATGGGACATTACGCTATACGACTTTCTCAGGCGGAACAACTGTGGAGAGGTTTAAGCGGTATCTGGAAACTGATTTGCTGCCTCATCTGAACGGAAATTCTGTTCTCATAATGTACACGGTGCCTGTCTTGCTCCCGAATTGATTGAGCAGTTCGTTGAAGTGGTCACCCCCATTGCCGATTACTCCTACCGCTGGAAGCTGAACACCGGCTGCAAGAAGTTCAAAGAGGAGCGTGTCGATCTGATGTCTGTATCAGAAAAGCCCATCCTCACCTTCACCATCGACTTTGAAACCTCCAAGCGTTACCGTGAAGCCAACAAGCTGCCCCACCAGTTCCGCCATGCAGCGTGGACCGACCTGACCGTGGAGGTATATCTGTGATGGTTCTGGAAAGCAGCTCCGTGTTAAACGCAATTCATCTCATACATGAGCAAACAAATAAGGCCCACCGCCAAAATTGACGGTGAGCCTTATTTTATGCTCGTTTTTTAACGATAGCTCGCTATAAAAGCCTTATGCTCTCGGATTTTTGATAGCAGCCTGTGCGGGTCTGTATCCATAGAGAGCGAAAGAAAGTGAAATCTAGGCCAATATTATATATTTTCGTGCATTTCTTCCTGCAATTTTTGACGGGCTTCTATTATAAATCCAGACCATCTCATTTGTTTCGCTTTTATACTTTTACTGATAGATGATACGACATCGCATGAGCTTATCGTAGGACTTACGGAAAATCCTATTATAGGTAATGCTCCTGCTGCACTACTGATTATTGTTTTTGCTACTGTCTTTTTGAGAGATGAATAGGAGTTTTCTTTTAGATATTTCAACAAGACGTTCTTTGATATTTTTTCAATTTCTGCTTCTACTGTCGATGTTATTTCCGCTATCTCCATCTTTTGTAAATGCTCGTGATTATCCAGCAACCATCTCCTATAATCAACGAGATAAGGACTTTCTCTCATTTCATCTACGCATTGATTATATGGCCCATACCTTTCAAGATAGATAGGCAATCCATGAATCAATATAATGTTGGTTAATTCAGGATCTGACTTCTTGAAATCTATATTATCAAAGCAAAGATTTACATTGGCGACTAATTCTATTTCAGTGTCTTTGGGTGTCAGCTTTCGGATTTCAGACAATATACAAGAATCAAAATAGTAGCTCTTTTGGGTTGGGGATGCTTCATATTGTCTCCCATTGAGCGTCACATAGCTTCTAAAACTGTACCCCCAAAAAGTCTGTTTGAATTTTATTCCCACAGCATCCTTTACTTCTTCTATTGTTTTATATCTAGTAAATTGCACGTCATTTGAGGAGTCCGGAATAGAAGCATATATTGCTTGATAATCCACCCCAGGAAATTCCTTGTCAATGAAGTGTACATAAGACAATGCTTTCATATTGATTGGGCAGATTTCTTCCGTTAAAAACCACAGTTCATCATATAAAACCATCAAGCCGAAAGGATTATCCAATATAGGGTGGGGCGGTAAAGGCGGTCCACCTCTCCACGCAGCCCATATCCTATCATCATCATACATTATGGGATATGATAATCCAATATAAGCTACTCTTTTCTTTCGTTTGCCCATGAATTTATTACCAGCCTCTCTTCTGTAAGGGAACCACACAAGATGGGAATTCATTATTAAATATAATAACATTAGAGAGAGCCTCGTTCAAGCCTTTTTCAATCGAACGTCATTTTTAACCGTCACTTTTTTGAAGTGGCGGCTTTTTCTATTTCCAGAAGCCATAGAAAAAATCAGAAATGAGGTGAAGTCATTGAATACGCAAATCATCGCCATTGCCAACCAAAAAGGCGGCGTTGGCAAGACAACCACCTGCGCAAACCTGGGTATCGGGCTGGCGCAGGCCGGAAAGAAAGTGCTGCTGATCGACGGGGACCCGCAGGGCAGCCTGACCATCAGTTTGGGGAATCCCCGACCAGACAAGCTGCCCTTCACTTTATCCGACGCAATGGGCCGCATCCTGATGGATGAGCCGCTGCGTCCCGGTGAGGGTATCCTGCACCACCCGGAAGGCGTTGACCTAATGCCCGCCGACATCCAGCTCTCCGGCATGGAGGTTTCTTTGGTGAATGCCATGAGCCGTGAGACCATCCTGCGGCAGTATCTGGACACACTCAAGGGACAGTATTCTCACATCCTGATTGACTGCCAGCCCTCCCTGGGGATGCTCACAGTCAATGCGCTGGCAGCCGCCAACAGGGTCATAATCCCCGTCCAGGCGGAGTACCTGCCTGCCAAAGGCCTGGAACAGCTACTCCAGACCGTAAATAAGGTGAAGCGGCAAATCAACCCCAAGCTCCAGATCGACGGCATCCTGCTGACGATGGTGGACAGTCGAACCAACTTTGCCAAAGAGATTGCCGCCCTGCTGCGGGACACCTACGGCAGTAAAATCAAGGTTTTCAAAACCGAGATTCCCCCTTCTGTCAAGGCAAAGGAAGCCAGTGCCGATGGAAAGAGCATTTATGCTCACGACCCCAAAGGCAAGGTGGCCGAGGAATACAAAAATCTGACCCAGGAGGTGATGAAACTTGAAAAGCAGCGCGAAAAAAGTAGAGCTGGTCTCGGTAGATGATTTGTTTTCCACCGAAGAAGGACGCCAGGATGCCAAGCTGGAGAAGGTCCAGGAAATTCCTCTGTCTGAGCTGCACCCTTTCAAAAATCATCCCTTTAAAGTCAAGGATGACGAGGCCATGATGGAGACTGCCGACAGTGTGCGGCAGTACGGTGTTCTGGTTCCGGCTATTGCCCGCCCGGACCCGGAAGGCGGCTATGAGCTGGTAGCCGGGCACAGGCGGCACCGGGCCAGTGAGCTGGCCGAGAAAGAAACCATGCCGGTCATTGTCCGGGACCTGGACGATGATGCCGCCACCATCATCATGGTGGACAGCAATCTCCAGCGGGAAAGCCTGCTCCCCAGCGAGAGAGCCTTCGCCTACAAGATGAAGCTGGAGGCCATGAAACGGCAGGCCGGGAGACCCACCAAAGGAAATGGTTCCCAACTTGGGAACGATTTTAGGAAAAAGTCCAGTGAGCTTTTGGCTGAACAGGTCGGCCAGAGTAAAAATCAGATTTTCCGCTATATCCGCCTGACGGAGCTGATTCCTGAACTGCTGGATATGGTAGATGAAAAGAAAATCGCGCTCAATCCGGCTTATGAGCTGTCTTTCCTCAAAAAAGAGGAACAGCGGGATTTGCTGGACGCTATGGACAGCGAACAGGCCACCCCCTCTCTCTCCCAGGCCCAGCGACTCAAGAAATACAGCCAGGAAGGACATCTGACCCTCGATATGATGCGCGTCATCATGGGTGAGGAAAAGAAAAGTGATCTGGATCGGGTGACGTTCACCTCCGACACTCTGCGGAAGTATTTCCCCAAGAGCTACACGCCCCAGCGGATGCAGGAAACCATTATCAAGCTGCTGGAAGCGTGGCAGAAAAAGCGCCAGAGAGACCAGAAACGATGAAAGGAGCCGCCTATGAGGGATATTTCAGCCCGTGAGCTAAAAGGACACAACATTTTGGCTGTGGAGCGTTTTCGGGACAGCACCCGCTGGATGATCGAGTTTTCTGTCCGCCGTCCCAGCGTCTACGGCAGCCCCGGCGATGAAATGCGGCTGTTTCTCACGGAGGACGGTTATCAGGCCGCCCTTCTCAGCCAGAAGCGCCGGGAAATCAAAATCAAGCGGTATGCTCATGTGGTCGAGGGCCATGTCATCGACTTTAAGCCGAGCAAGCGCCGTCACCCGTAAACCCATCATCACTACGAAAGGAAAGGAATGAATATGTGTACTATCCAGAGCATCAAAGATGCTATCCGAGAAAGCTGTCAGTCCCAGTATGATATGGACTCCACCGAGATTGATCGGGTTTTGCAGACCCTCCCGTTTTCGGAGCATGAATCGCCGTTCAGTCAGCCGCCTCTGCCCAGACGTCCTTACCGGCCTTGGCAGAACAAGAAAAGCAGCTAAACGCCACAGTCTTTTTCACGAAAGATTGTGGCTTTTTTCATGTCCTGAATTAAGAAAGGAGTGAAGTCAATGGCTGTTTTCCGAATTGAACGGACCAGAGATTATACCGTGATGAGCAATCATCATCTGCGGAACCATCAGTTGTCCTTGAAAGCCAAGGGGCTGCTTTCCATAATGCTGTCCCTGCCGGATGACTGGAATTATACCACTCGTGGTCTTGCGAAAATCTGCAAGGAAGGCGTGGACGCCATCGGCGGTGCGTTGCGGGAGCTGGAAAGCGCCGGTTACATTGTTCGGCATCAGCTACGAGACCGGCAAGGCCGAATCAGCGACACGGAGTATGTCATCTATGAGCAGCCTCAGCCCCGACAGCCGGAAACTCCCCAGCCGGATACGGCTGCACCAGATACGGATTCACCAGATACGGAAAAGCCCGCAGAATTAAATATAGAGAAATCAAATACCCAAAAATCAATTACTCAGAGAGCAAGAACCGATTCCATTCCCTTCCGAGAACCAGCGGCGGCAAGGCCGCCGGAACGGAAAGGAAGGGATGCGATTTCACTTGCAGAGATGGAGAGTTATCGGGATTTGATTCTGGAGAACATCGAGTATGACCACCTGTGCAGGGAGTTTTCGACTTATCGGGAGGACCTCGACGAGATTGTGGAGCTAATCGTGGAAACGGTCTGCGCCAGGAGAAAGGCAACCCGGATTGCCGGGGCGGACTTTCCCCATGAGGTTGTGCGGTCCCGGTTCTTGAAGCTGGATAGTTCACACATCGAGTTTGTCATGGAGTGTCTACACAACAACTCAACCGAAATCCGCAACATGAAGCAGTACCTGCTGACCGTGCTGTTCAACGCCCCCACCACCATGAGCAACCACTACACGGCGCAGGTAAATCACGATATGCACGCAGGCGGCTGGTAAGAGCCGCTTTTTTGATGCCCAAAACATGATGCAAGGAGGTACGGCATGAACCATGTAGAAATTTTCAAAAACCCGGAGTTTGGGTCTATCCGCGTCGTGGAGATTGGCGGGGAGCCTTGGCTGGTTGGAAAGGACGTGGCGCTGGCGCTGGGGTATAAAAACCCGCAAGAGGCTATCCGCGACCATGTTGACACAGAGGACAAAGGGGTGAGCGAAATTCTCACCCCCGGCGGGAGGCAAAAGCTCCCCGTTATCAACGAGTCCGGCCTGTATTCTCTGGTGTTGTCCAGCAAGCTCCCCAAAGCAAAGCAGTTCCGCCGGTGGGTTACGTCTGAGGTGCTGCCCTCTATCCGCAAGTACGGGGCCTACATGACCAAGGAAAAGCTGTGGGAGGTTGCCACTTCCCCGGAGGCGCTGCTGAAGCTCTGCACCGATCTGCTGGCAGAACGGGAAGAAAATGCGACACTGCGGGAAGAAAACGCCCGACTGGCAGGAAAGGCCGCTTTTTATGACCTGTTCATCGACCTCAAACACAGCACCAACCTGCGCACCACGGCCAAAGAACTGGTTGTGCCGGAGCGTCAGTTTGTCCGGTTTCTGCTGGAACAGCGGTTTGTCTATCGCACGGCATCCGGGAATGTGCTGCCTTACGCCAAGCCCTCCAACGATGGTCTGTTCTGCGTCAAAGACTTCTGCAACCACGGGCATATCGGCTCCTACACGCTGGTGACGCCCCAGGGCAAGCTGCATTTTGCGGAGCTGCGGGACTTGATTCTAATGGTTGTGTGAGATCACGCGAAAGGAGGCTTTCCTATGCAGGAGAGGAAAACGGTGGGCCAGCTGATGGAGGAAATGCGGATCAAAGCCGGGGCGCAGAACTACCACGGGCACGAGTACATGGATTTGCAGCGGTTTGCTGAGGACACCCGGCACATGATTATCTTTGATGTGCTGACCTACGATTCCCCGGTGGGATGGAAGGGCGAACGGACCCGTCTGTTTCTGACGGAGGCTGGATACCAGAAAAGCCTGGAGAGCCAGGAAAAGGGCCACATCAAGATTCTCAGCCATGCCAAGGTGAGTCAGGGGCATCTGCATTATGATCGTTCCGACCAGCTGCGCTGAAAGGAGGTTCTAAGCGTGAAATTTCTGCTGCGGCGGCTGGTTGTCCCGCCCTAGTATCAAGCGCCACCCTGTAAAACCTGTGGAAAGGAGGCGATGACCTATGCAGGAGGAAGTGGAAAACAGAACTTTGACGCTGGTAGTCAGCGGCACAAAGCTCACAGGGCGGCTGTTTAAGGCCGCTATTGCCAAGTACATGGCTTACCGCAAGGAAAAGAAGCTGCAAAAGCAAAGAAGCCGGGACGCTCCCGTGATACCGCACGGCAAGCAAACTGTGAAGCAGCTGATCGGTCAGAACCAGGGCGTATCAAACATCGAGATCACCGACCCCTCTATCCGTGAGTTTGAGAAAATTGCCCGGAAGTACGGTGTGGATTATGCCGTTAAAAAAGACCGCAGCAGCTCTCCGCCCAAGTACCTGATTTTCTTCAAAGGGCGGGATGCGGATGCTCTGACCGCTGCCTTTACCGAATACACCAGCAAAAAGGTGAAAAAGGCACAGAAAACGGAACGCCCGTCTGTATTGGCGAAACTGAGCAAGTTCAAGGAACTGCTTCAGAATACGGTTATGGACCGACACAAGCGGAAGGAGCTGGAACGATGAAAAAGCAGTTGGACATCAAAAAGCTCGTTCTGCTGAACCTGCCCTATCTCCTTATGGGGTTGTTCGCTACCAATTTGGGAGAAGGCTGGCGTATGGCCACAGGTGCGGACGCTTCTGCAAAAATGCTCTCGTTTTTCAGCACGCTGCCGGTGGCACTGGCCAGCTGGTGGCCCAGCCTGCACCCGCTGGACCTGCTGGTGGGCGTGTGCTGCGGCGCTGGCCTGCGGTTGGCCGTCTACCTCAAAAGCAAGAACGCCAAAAAGTACCGGCATGGCATGGAGTACGGCTCCGCCCGCTGGAGTGCATAATTTTAAGTGTAAATGACACATACATGGACGCACAGGAGGTTATGCACATGACTGATTATAGCAAAATTACAGCCCTTTACTCCCGCCTTTCCGTGGGCGACGAGGACAGGGACGGCGGCGAGAGCAACAGCATACAGAACCAAAAAATATTTTTGGAGAACTATGCCAGAGGGCAGCACCTAACCAATATCCGGCACTACATCGACGATGACGAAAGCGGCAGGTTTTTTGACCGTTCCGCCTACTCCCGCATGATGGACGATGTGGAAAACGGGAAAATCGGTGTCTGCATTATGAAAGACCTTACCCGCTGGGGGCGCGACTATCTCCAAGTCGGCAACGCGATGGAGATATTCAGACGGAACAATGTGCGTTTTATCGCGGTCAACAACGGGATAGACAGCGAGAAGCCCGACACATTGGAGTTTGCTCCCTTTATCAATATCATGTCGGAGTGGTACGCAAAGGACATCAGCAAGAAAGTGAAAACGGGCATCGCCACCGAGAAAGGCGAACTGAACCGCAGTATTCAAAAGACAAACCGCCTTATCCGGGAAATCCGGGCGCAGATTGGGAAGCTCAAGGAATGGATTGCCGACCTGTTCAAAGTGTGGGAAACCGCCCCGAAGCAGCCGCCGCAATCTCCCAACCTTGCAAATCTGTTGATGAAGTATTTGAGCGTTCAGAGAGAAAAGAGCCGGAAGTATTCGCAGCGTTGGCAACAACAGCACACAGCCGATGAACTGAAAACCATAGCGGCAGCGGTCAACTATCTCTCCGAGCATGGCATCTCTAATCTTGACGAGCTGGACGCTTCTCTTTCCTCTGTCAGTGATAGAGCCTATTCAATCCGGGCAGGAATGAAAACCGCCGAGGAACGCATGAAGAAGCTACAAAAGCTAATTGAATACGGGAAGAACTACACAGAGTACAAGCCCATTCACGATGAACTGAAAAAGCTGCAAAACGGCTGGACAAACAAGCGCGATAAGTACGAGGAAGCCCACCGCGCCGAGCTGACCCTATGGAACGCAGCAAGTCGCTATCTTCATGCAAATCTGCCGAAAGGAACAAAGACCTTGCCTATTGCGGAATGGGAACAGGAATATGCTGACCTCAAAACACAGAGGGACAGCGATTATACCAAACTGAAAGATACCCGCACCAATGTTTCAGAGCTTCAAAAAATCCGCAAATGCGTGGATATTGCACTCCGCGCCGACCAGCCGGAACAGACGCAGAGCCGTACCAAGCGGCATGATATAGACCGCTGAAAGGAGTTGAACTTTTATGTATTACACCCAAGAACAAATAGACCGCGCCAACCAAGCCGACCTTATTTCTTTCCTGCAATCACAGGGCGAGCAGTTTACCCGCGCCGGGAATGAATACCGCTGGAAGCGGCACGACAGCCTGACCGTCCGGGGAAACAAATGGTACAGGCACAGCCAGAGCAAAGGCGGCGGCCCCGTTGATTTTGTCATGGAGTTTTTCGGCAAGAGCTTTACCGAAGCCGTGGAACTTCTCACAGGCGAAAAAGGAGCCGCCCAACCGCCGGACAGACCAAGCCCCGCGTCCTTTTCTGACTTCCGGCTACCACCCCGCAGCCCCGACAACCGAACAGCGAGGAACTACCTCACAGCCGCCCGCCGCATTGACGAAGATGTGTCGGGCTTTTTCTTTTCCACCGGGGATATTTACGAGGAAGCCGCCCACCATAACGCCGTATTTGTGGGGCGGGACGAAAACGGAATACCGCGCTACGCCCACAGCAAGGGAACGGCGGGAAACTACCGGCTTGATGTGAAAGGCAGCGACAAAGCCTTTAACTTCTGCTACCGGGGCGAGGGCGAAAGATTGTTTGTCTTTGAAGCCCCGATAGATCTCTTATCTTTCCTCTGTCTGTTCAAAAAGGATTGGCAAAAGCAAAGCTATCTGGCGTTGGGCGGCGTGGGAGAAAAAGCCCTGTTGCGCTTTCTCTCTGACCGTCCGAACATCAAGACCGTTTTTTTCTGCCTTGACAGCGACGAAGCCGGAAACGACGCTTGCAGCCGCCTTGCAGAGCTTGTGCCGGAAGGCTTGACCGTCCATCGGCTTATCCCTCTTTTCAAGGACTGGAACGAGGTATTGCAGCACCGGGCAGAAATCACAGACGGGAAGTATTTGCGGGAAGCAATCTACGGCTTGAAAGAGCCGCCGCAGGAAGAAACCGTTGAGATTATCCGCATGAGCGAGGTTGACACGCAGACCGTTGAATGGCTATGGGAGCCGTATATCCCCTTTGGGAAAGTAACCATTGTGCAAGGCAATCCCGGCGAGGGCAAGACCACTTTTGCCCTACGCCTTGCCGCCGCCTGCACCACTGGGGGAACGCTGCCGGGAATGAAGCCCTTGCCGCCGTTCCAAGTAATTTACCAGACCGCCGAGGACGGGTTGGGCGATACCGTCAAGCCCCGCTTGATAGAAGCCGAAGCCGACCTTGACCGCGTGCTTGTGATTGATGAAGCAAAACGGGAGCTTACCCTGTCCGACGAGCGCATAGAAAAGGCAATCACACAGAACGGGGCGCGGCTGATTATCCTTGACCCCATACAGGCGTACATGGGCGAAAAAACCGACATGAACCGGGCAAACGAAGTGCGCCCCATGTTCCGCCGCCTTGCCGATGTTGCCGAGCGTACCGGGTGCGCCGTTATCCTTATCGGACATCTCAACAAAGCTGCCGGAGGGCAGAGCGCATACCGGGGCTTAGGTTCTATCGACTTCCGCGCCGCAGCAAGGAGCGTCCTGCTGATCGGGCGCGTGAAGCGAGAACCGAATGTGCGGGTAATCGTCCATGACAAATCTTCCCTTGCGCCGGAGGGCAAGCCCATAGCCTTTTGCCTTGACCCGGAAACAGGCTTTTCGTGGATAGGCGAATACGACATCACCGCCGACGAGCTGCTGTCCGGTGCGGGCGGCAACAACGCCACCAAAACCGAACAGGCTGAAAGGCTGATACTTGACCTGCTTGCAGACGGGAAAGAACTTGCCAGCGAGGACATTGTAAAAGCCGCAGCCGAAGCCGGAATATCCGAAAGGACGGTACAGAACGCCAAGCGCAACATGGGCGGCATTTTAGGCGCAAGGCGTGTCGGCGGTCAATGGTACAACTTCATCAAGAAGAAGCAGCCACCCGAACCCGCAAGCTGAAAGTGCAAAACGCAGACCCTTTGCACTTTGCACTTTCGCACTTTCACGATAATTTGCGTCAATAACTCAAAAAAGCACTTGACAAAACGCTTCATGGGGAACCCATGAAGACATCACACCCTACATTGACCCGGTGCCGCAGAACAATGTGATTCTGACGAAAACTGAGAGCCTGACCATGAACAGCCGCCCCAAAGACCCCAAGACCGCCAGAAACAAAAATGTTCTGGTGATCGGCGGCTCCGGCTCTGGTAAGACCCGCTTCTGGCTCAAGCCAAACCTGATGCAGATGCACAGCTCCTATGTGGTCACAGACCCCAAAGGCACCATTCTGGTGGAGTGCGGCAAAATGCTCCAGCGGGGCGCTCCCAAGCTGGATAAGGACGGAAAGCCCGTGAAGGATAAGCGCGGCAAGGTCATTTACGAACCTTATCGGATTAAAGTCCTCAATACTATCAACTTCAAGAAGTCCATGCCGTTTTGCAAGAAATACCGTAGACACTTTGGTACTTACTCGTGAACTCAAGAACTATGGTGTTGAGGTCTATTTCGTATCTGATAACATCTGGACAATGGATGGAGACGGCGAATTACGGCTTACGATCATGGCTACGTTGGCTCAAGAGGAAAGTCGAAAGATTTCAGAGCGGGTTCGAGCAGGACAAGCCGTAAGCAGAGAAAACGGTGTTCTATTTGGGAACGGAAATATCATCGGTTATGATCGGGTAGGAAGCACTTATGTCATTAACCCGGAGCAGGCAGCTACAATCCGTACAATTTTCGAACTATACTCACAAGGTCTGGGGCAAATGAAAATCGTCAACGAACTGACGCGGCGTGGATGTAAGGACGGTAATGGAAACGTGAAATGGTCCTGCATCAAAATCAGCCGGATTCTTCGCAACGCCACTTATATGGGTTATCTCTGCTATAACAAGTCAAAAGTCAACAACTTTTTGGAAAAAAGGCGAATTAAGAATTTGGATGAGGATTCTTTTATCCTTAAGAAAGGCGACTTTGAGCCGATTATATCGGAGGCTCTATGGCATCAGTGCGAAAATATCCGGAACGGCCGGATTCGCAAATATCAAATGCCTTCTGGGGAGGAACGCAGACGAGGCACAAGAATCGCTCAAAACCTGTGGGTCAAGAAACTACGTTGCCGTTGCGGCGCTGGATACAATCGCTTCAAATGGAGGGTGCTACGGGATGGAACCCCTGTTTACGGATACCAATGCAATTACCGTACACAAAACCCCGCAAAGACTTTTGTAGAAAAGAATCATCTCGATAGCCAAAAATATTGTGATGCGATCACCATCTGTGAATGGAAGCTTGATTTGATGGCAAAGATGATTTTTGACCAACTGTGGGGAGACCAAAGAGAAGCTGTTTTGAAGGCCTGTCAGATGATTGAATCTTGCATCCTTTCCACGACGTTACAAACTGATTCGGAAAAAGCGGAGAAACAAAAGAAAATCGAAAAATTGGAGCAACGTCTTCTGAATCTCGGTCAGATGCGAGCGGATGGTGAACTGACAAGAGAGCAATTTCAGAAGTTATATGCACAGACCACTACAGAATTGGACGCCTTGAAAACGCAACAGAATAGCGTTCCAGACTCAGCTGAGGAAGAAGTCAGCTTCGACCTGAACAAAATCAAAAAAGGGCTTTCTCAGATGGTGGACATTACGGCACCTCGTATTTCTGAAGAACTGATAGATGAATTTGTGGAGGCTGTTACCCCAGTCGAGAATCATCATTATCGCTGGAAAATGACCTTCGGAGAAATGAAGTCAGGACAAGAACGATATAACCTTATGGAGCCGGAAAATTCCCCTGTACTCTCATTTACGATTGACTTTGAGACTGCCCGCCAGTATCGTATGTCGAATGGGTTGCCCGCCCAATTCCGTCAGCGTGGCTGGACTGATCTGAACGTGGAAGTGTATTTGTAACCCCCATGTGCATTGCAAACAAAAACAGGCGCACCGCCAAAAGCGGTGCGCCTGTTCAATTAGTTAAAAGTTTTCGTCGCTATAAAGCGATTAGTCCTTCATCGCACGGGGTGCTTTAATAGCAGCCTGAGCAGCGGCCAGACGTGCGATGGGAACGCGGTACGGAGAGCAGGAAACGTAATCCAGGCCAACGTTGTGGCAGAACTCAACGCTGGAGGGGTCGCCGCCGTGCTCGCCGCAGATGCCCAGACCCAAGTTGGGGTTGGTTGCGCGGCCGTCATGGGCAGCCATCTTAACCAGCTTGCCAACGCCGATCTGGTCCAGATGCTGGAACGGATCGCTCTCGTAGATCTTGGTATCATAGTAAGCGGTCAGGAACTTAGCAGCATCGTCACGGCTGAAGCCGAAGGTCATCTGGGTCAGGTCGTTGGTACCGAAGCTGAAGAAGTCAGCTTCCTTAGCGATCTCACCTGCGGTCAGGGCGGCACGCGGGATCTCGATCATGGTGCCAACTTGGTACTTCATGTCAACGCCAGCGTCAGCGATCAGCTTGTCAGCAGTCTTGACGATGACGTCCTTGACGTACTTCAGCTCCTTCACTTCGCCAACCAGGGGCACCATGATGTGCGGGGTGATCATCTTGCCGGTCTCAGCAGAAACCTTGATGGCAGCCTTGATCACAGCATTGGTCTGCATCTCGGCAATTTCCGGATAGGTAACGGCCAGACGGCAGCCGCGATGGCCCATCATGGGGTTGAACTCATGCAGGCTGACAACAACGTTGTTCAGCTCTTCGGTGGTCATGCCCATATCCTTTGCCAGGGCTTCGATATCCTCAGCCTTGGTGGGCAGGAACTCATGCAGAGGCGGGTCCAGATAACGGATGGTCATCGGACGATCGCCCATGATGCGGTACATAGCGGTAAAGTCAGCTTCCTGGAACGGCTCAACCTTAGCCAAGGCAACCTTGCGCTCTTCAACGGTACGTGCACAGATCATCTCACGCACAGCAGCAATACGATCCTCAGCGAAGAACATATGCTCAGTACGGCACAGGCCAATGCCTTCAGCGCCCATATCGACAGCGTTCTGTGCATCGCGCGGGTTATCGGCGTTGGTCATAACCTTCATCTGGCGTGCTTCGTCAGCCCAGCTCATAAAGCGCTTGAAGTTAGCGTTCTCGGTGGAAGCGACGGTAGCGATCTGGCCTTCGTAGATGTTGCCGGTAGAGCCATCAATGCTCATCCAGTCACCCTCATGGAAGGTGTGGCCGTTAATGGTGATAACCTTTGCATCGTAATCGATAGCAACATCGTTATCATTGCCGCAGCCGGAAACACAGCAGGTACCCATGCCACGTGCAACAACAGCTGCGTGGCTGGTCATGCCGCCGCGGACGGTCAGGATGCCCTGAGAAACCTGCATGCCGACGATATCTTCGGGGCTGGTTTCCAGACGGACCAGAACGACCTTCTTCCAAGCTTCGTCCTTGACCTTTTCTTCAGCATCTTCAGCGCTGAAGACAACGCGACCGCAGGCAGATCCCGGAGAAGCGGCCAGGCCCTTGCCGATTGCTTCAGCAGCCTTCAGGGCAGCAGCGTCAAACTGCGGGTGCAGCAGGGTATCCAGCTGCTTGGGCTCAACGCGCAGTACAGCGGTGCGCTGATCGATAACGCCCTCATCAACGAGGTCGCAGGCGATCTGCAGAGCAGCCTGTGCGGTGCGCTTGCCGTTACGGGTCTGCAGCATAAAGAGCTTGCCATCTTCGATGGTGAACTCCATGTCCTGCATATCCTTGTAGTAGTTTTCCAGGCGGGTTGCGATCTCAACGAACTGATCGTAAACCTCAGGCATTTCCTCATGCAGCTTGCTGATCGGGGAAGGAGTACGGATGCCGGCAACGACATCTTCGCCCTGAGCATTGATCAGGTACTCGCCCATCAGCTTCTTTTCGCCGGTAGCGGGGTTACGGGTGAAAGCAACACCGGTGCCGGAACGCATGCCGGAGTTACCGAAAGCCATCTGCTGAACGTTGACAGCAGTGCCCCACTCGTAGGGGATTTCGTTCATCTTGCGGTAAACGTTGGCGCGCGGGTTATCCCAAGAACGGAAGACGGCCTTGACAGCGCCGATCAGCTGTTCTTTCGGATCCTGCGGGAACTCTTCGCCCTGCTTCTCCAGGTAGATGGCCTTGAACTCCTTGACGAGTTCCTTCAGGTCCTCAGCGTCCAGCTCGATATCCTGCTTAACGCCCTTGCGCTCCTTCATAGCGTCGATACGCTCTTCAAAGAAGCTCTTGCCCAGCTCCATGACGACGTCAGAGTACATCTGGATGAAGCGGCGGTAGCAGTCATATGCAAAACGGGGGTTAGAAGTCTTCTTTGCCAGACCTTCAACAGCCTGGTCGTTCAGGCCCAGGTTCAGGATGGTATCCATCATGCCGGGCATAGACTGACGTGCACCGGAACGAACGGAAACCAGCAGCGGGTTCTCGATATCGCCGAACTTCTTGCCAGTCTGCTCTTCCAGGATTCCCATGTACTTGAAGATGTCAGCCTTGATCTCATCGTTGATCTCACGGTTGTCAGCATAGTACTGGGTGCAGGCTTCGGTGGTGATGGTGAAGCCCTGAGGAACCGGCATGCCGGCATGGGTCATTTCTGCCAGACCAGCGCCCTTGCCGCCCAGAATGTTCTTCATGGTCGTCTGGTCGCCGCCAAATGCGTCATGGCCCTCTTTGAACAAATACAAAAACTTCTTGCTCATAGGTTACCTCCAACAAAATTACGGTTTCTTCCCGGTGTGCCGCGCACACCCGCAAAATAAGAATTTTCTCTCTTGCAAAGTCCATTATAACAGACTCAACCCAGAATTTCCAGTACATTGTTAAATAAATGGCGAATATTTTCGCTGAAAATCTCACAAAGTTTTGGGGGCAGGCTCTTGCAATTTGACCAAAAATGCGGTAAATTATAATGGGTGAGAAGTTGGGAAATATTATTTTATTACATCCTGCAACACTTTTTTCAATTCATCCCGCCCCGGCAGGCTTCAGCCCTGTTCCGGGGCTTTTTTGTAGGGCCGTATACTCTTTTGGCCCAAAACAGAAAGGGGTATTTTTATGTCCGAAGCGAAAGCCAAATACCTTGCCGCCAAAGCGGCCTTTGAAGAAACTTTTGAAAAGCACCTGCAGAACGGTGTGGAGTTCATCAGCGACCAGGTTTTTATTGACCCCGAAGTTGAGATTGCACCCGGCGCAGTGATCCTGCCGGGCTGCATCCTGCGCGGCAAAACCGTCATCGGGGCAAACTGCGTCATCGGCCCCAATACCTTATTGGAGAACACCATTGTTGAGGCCGGTTCCACCGTGAACGCCAGCCAGTGTTATGACAGCCATCTGGGCCCCAACAACAAGATTGGCCCCTTTACCCATGTGCGCACCGGCACCGTGACGGATGAGGGCGTGCACCTGGGCGCTTATGTGGAAACCAAGAACGCCAACTTTGCCGAGGGCAACACTGTCAGCCACCTGACTTACATTGGCGATGCCGATGTGGGCAAGTACTGCAACTTTGGCTGCGGCACCGTAACCTGCAACTATGACGGCGAGGGCAAGTACCGCACCACCATCGGCGATTATGCGTTCATCGGCTGCAACACCAACCTGGTGGCGCCGGTCAAGGTGGGCAGCCGCGCCTTTACCGCTGCCGGTTCCACCATCGGCCACGATGTGCCGGACGGTGCCCTGGGCATTGAGCGCGCCAAGCAGGCCGAAGTTGCCGCCTGGGGCGCCAAGAAGCTGGAAAAATACGTTGCCAAAAAACAGAAGCTGGAAGCCGAAAAGAAAAACGACTGATGCCCCCTGACCTGCTGCAAGGAGGATTGCTGCCATGGCCATTTTGGAACGCACCCTGACCGGGGATTTTACCACCATCCTGACCGAGCTGGACGCTGTTGTAAAACAAAGTGTTTCGGCCACGCTGGAAGGTTCCAGTGATTTCAACTTCAGCACCGGCCGCTGTGCCGTGCGGGTATACGAACGCTACAGTGCCATTGGCAATGGCCGTGTTACCATGAGCCTGACCCTGCTGGAAGCTGACGGGCAGATCCGGCTTTCCGCCATCACATCCGGCGGCAGCCAGGCTGTGTTTTTCAAGGTCAACACCTTAGGTGCAGAATCCTTCCTGGATACCATCCGGGACACAGTGGAACGCTTTGCCCCTGGTGCACACTAAAATCACAAAATTGCTATAAGGATTTTTACTATGGGACTATTTGGAGGTGGTTCCGGGGCAGACTGGCTGATTGCCGGTCTGGGCAACCCGGAGCCGAAATATGACGGCACCCGCCACAACACCGGTTTTGCCGCGCTGGATGCGTTGGCCGAAGCCTGGGGGTGCGAGATCAACAAAAGCAAATGGCAGGGTCTTTACGGCATTGCCCAGGTGGACGGCCGCAAAGTGATGCTGCTAAAGCCGCTGACCTACATGAACCTGAGCGGCCAGAGCATCGCCCCCGCCGCGGCATTTTACAAGATCCCGCGCAACCACATTATTGTGTTGTGCGATGACATTGCACAGGAGCCGGGGCACATCCGCATCCGGCCCTCCGGTTCTGCTGGCGGGCACAACGGGCTAAAGAGCATTATCGCTTCCACCGGCGGCGAGGATTTTTACCGCATCCGCATTGGCGTTGGCGCCAAGCCGCGCCCGGATTATGATCTGGCTGACTGGGTGCTGGGCAAGTTCCCGCCCGATGACGCCAAGCTTGTGACCGGCCGCCACACCGACGTGGAAGCCGCCTGCCGCCTGTTGATGGCCGGCAAGCTGGGCGAAGCGCAGAATAAATTCAACCACTGAGCGCGGATAGGCGTTCCGTAGGGGCGCACAGTGTGCGCCCCTTCCTGTTTTCTGTGTAAGATGCCCGCAAAGGAAGTGTTCTCACTTCAAATTTGCAATCCATCATTACACGGGATGTGGTTTAATGGAATACCTGCAGAGGTGTGCGCACTGTGGAAAACTTTGCCGATGGTGATAAACGCTGCAAATGATTTGTAGGGGACGATGCTCGTCATCGTCCCCCATGACGGGTCTTGCCACATATTCCACCCTGCATACGGCCAACGTCCGCGGGCGAACAATGTTCGTCCTCACGTTCTCTACAAGATAAGAGCACAGCTTTTCCAATCATACAAATGCCAAAGCGGGCGGCCCATCTGGGCCGCCCGCCATTTGTCGTTCCATGCAACGCTTCTCTCAAAATTCACTTTGCCGTTTTGCTGCAAATATAGTACAATGGTTACGCAAAGCGCTGCTCATACCGGCGCACAAAAAGCGTATACAGCGTATAGCACACCATCAGGCAGACGGCATATACCCCGGCAAAGCACAGCCACGCGGCTGCGCCGCCCATCGCGGTGTTGGGCAGCAGCTCCAGCACCAGCGGGTGGGCCAGGTACAGCCAAAAGCTGCCCGCCCCCACAAATTCCACGGCCTGGGCGAACTTCTGATTTTCCGCCGGGCCAACGCCCTGCGGGTTCTGCACGGCCAATAGAACAAGCACCGTAAACACGCACTCGAACCCCGCCCGCTGGAAGTTGGTGAGCACTGCCAGCAGAATGCAGAATGCCCCGTATAAAAACTGCTTGTTCTCCCGCACTGCCGCAAACGCCGCCATGCCAAAGATAAAGCAGTACAGCGTCATGACCGGCGTTTTTGCGCTGAACTCGCTGATGTTGGCTTCTGCCGGGAAAGCCGCCAGACTGCTTTCAATTAAGCCGCCAATCCTGCCCTTCACCGCAAGGCAGACCACCAGCAACGCCAGCGCACCCCAAAAGCGTTTGCACAGCCGGTACAGCCACGGGGCCAGCAGATAAAAGAACGCAAAGGCGCTCATCGTCCACAGCACGTTGCGGTTGTTCCACAGCATCCAGTTATCACTGGGCAGCCACATCTGCAAAAATACAAAGTACCGCAGGTAACCCGGCCCGCACGGCCCGCCGGGGCCAAACAGCTGGGCTGCACTGGCGCCCGCCGCCAGATAGCGTACCGCATCGAACAGCCAGCGCAGCACCAGCACCAGCCAGTATAGCGGCAGGATCCGCCGGATGCGGCGCTGGTAATACGGCAGCGGCTCCGGGTGGCGGCTCAGGCTGGCCGCGGCCAGGTACCCGCTGAGCACAAAAAACAGTTGCACCCCCTGCGCGCCAACCGCGGCGGCATCCCCCAGGCCAACTTTCTGCCCGGTATGCACGCCCAGCACCATCAGCGCCGCCAGAATACGCAGCTCATCCAGCGCTACATTTTTATGTTTTGTCATCTTTCTATATTCTGCTCCTTATTGCAGCATTATTTGATTTCTTTATTCTGCCGAACTTTTTCGATTCCTTCTTTTCAAAGAAGGGGCAAAAACTCTCGTATTACTCGTATCCTCAAAATTATACATCACCCGCCCTATCATGCGCAAGCGCAGGAGGCACCATGTTTGACGCATTGTTTACCACCACAACCGAATACAAAAAACTGAGCCACGCGCTTTCCGGCAAAGGTGCATGCGCCCTGTTTGGGCTGCCCGCATCCGGCCGTGCACAGGTGTATGCCGCGCTGTGCCGCCAGTTGGATAAGCCGCTGTGCATCGTGACCCCCGGCGAGGCCGAAGCCACCCGCTTTGCCGCGGACCTGAACACGCTGGGCATTCCCGCCGCCGTGTTCCCGGCGCGGGACTATGTGCTGCGCCCCATTGAGGGCACCGCCCGCGAATACGAGTACCGCCGCCTGGCTGTGCTGGGCGAGCTGGTAGGCGGGCGGCTGTGCGCCGTGGCTGTGCCCGCGGAAGCCCTGACCCAGTTCACCACCCCAAAAGAGGATTTCTGCGCCAACACCCGCACCCTCCATGCGGGGGATACTCTGCTGCGGGATGACCTGCTGGCCGCTTTGTTTGGTGCCGGCTACACCCGCCGGGCCCAGGTGGATGGCCCCGGCCAGTTCTCTGTGCGCGGCGATATTGTGGATATTTTTGCTCCCGACCAGAAAATGCCGGTTCGTATGGAATTTTGGGGTGATGAGATTGATACCCTGCACACCTTTGACCTGACCACCCAGCGCCGCGAGGATGCCATTGATAAGTTTTACCTGAGCCCCGCGCGGGAAGTTCTGTTCGGCAAGCCTGCCGATGCCGCCGAGCAGCTTCGGGCCTTTTTGGCCAAGCAGCGCGGCAAAAAGAAAACCGCCATGGCAGACTGTATGGCCGCCGATCTGGACCTGCTGGATGGCGGTGCCGTGCCGGTCAACATGGACAAATACCTGGCCGTGCGCTACCCCCATCCCGCCACCGTGCTGGATTATTTTGACGACCCGATCCTTGTGGCCGAAGAGCCTGCTTCCATCCGGGAAGCCGACCGCGCGACCGCCTACCGCCGGGGCGAGGAACTGAAATCCCTGATCCTGGACGGCGTCCTCTGCGCTGGGCTGGATAACCTGTACGCGGACCCAAGCTACCTGTGGTCCAAAACCGGACACTACCGCACCATCTGTGCCGAGAACTTTGCCCGCAGCATGCCGGATCAGCCGCTGAAAGATATCATCAACGCCCCGGCTCACACCCTGCCTGCCTGGAATGGCGAAGTCGCCGGGCTGCTGGAGGATTTGAAACCGCTGTGCGATGCCGGTTATACCGTTACCCTGCTGGCCGGCACCGACCGTGCCGCAGCCGGTCTGGCACGCGACCTGCGCGATAAAGGCATTCTGGTTACCACCGATGCTGCAGCAGCCCCCGCTGCCGGGCTGGTGCAGGTTCTGGCGGGGCACCTTTCCGCTGGGTGCGAATTTCCGTTTGCCAAGTATGCTTTGCTGACAGGCCGTGCCTTTGGCGAGACCAGCTCCCAGAAGAAAAAGCGTAAAAAGGCCAAAGATGCCCTGAACAGCCTGACCGAGATCACGCCGGGCGATCTGGTGGTGCACCAGAACCACGGCATTGGCCGGTATGCGGGCATCCAGCGAATGGCGGTTCAGGGCGTTACCAAAGACTACCTGCGCATTGAGTACGATAAAAAAGATGTGCTGTATGTTCCCGTCACCCAGCTGGACCTGCTTTCCCGCTACACCGCGCCGGGGGATTCGGAGAATGTCAAGCTCAGCCGCCTGGGCGGGGCCGAGTGGACCAAGACCCGCAAGAAAGTGCGCGCCGCTACCGAGCAGATGGCCAAGGAACTGATTGAGCTGTACGCCCGCCGCAAAAGGGCGCACGGTCATGCCTTCCCACCAGATGATACCTGGCAGGGAGATTTTGAGCAGCGCTTTGCCTATGATGAAACGCCGGACCAGCTTTCCAGCGCGGCGGAGATCAAACATGATATGGAGCAGCCCTGGCCGATGGACCGCCTGCTGTGCGGCGATGTCGGCGTGGGCAAGACTGAGGTTGCCCTGCGCGCCGCGTTCAAATGCGTGATGGGCGGCAAGCAGTGCGCCATCCTGGCCCCCACCACCATTCTGGCGTGGCAGCATTTCAACACGGCCATCGCCCGCATGGAGGCCTTTCCCATCCGCATCGGGCTGCTCAGCCGTTACCGCAGCGCCAAAGAGCAGAAAGAGACCATCCGCGGCCTGAAAGACGGCACAGTGGACATTGTGGTGGGCACCCACCGCCTGCTTTCGGACGATGTAAAGTTCAAAGACCTGGGCCTTGTCATCATTGACGAGGAGCAGCGCTTTGGCGTAAAACACAAGGAAAAGCTGAAAGAGAACTTTATCGGGGTGGACATGCTGACCCTTTCGGCCACGCCGATCCCCCGCACGCTGAACATGGCACTGTCCGGCATCCGGGACATGAGCACCATTGAACAGCCGCCCTTTGAGCGCCAGCCCATTGAGACCTATGTGCTGGAATATGACGATGCCATTATTGCCGAAGCCATCCGGCGTGAGCTGGCCCGCGGCGGGCAGGTGTATTACCTGTACAATCGAGTCGAAACCATTGAACAGTGCGCCGCCAAGGTGCAAAAGCTGGTGCCGGGTGCGCGGGTCGGCATCGCCCACGGCAAAATGACGGAGGAGCAGATTTCCTCGGTTTGGCAGCAGCTGTTGGACAACGAGATCGACGTGCTGGTCTGCACCACCCTGATTGAAACCGGCGTGGATGTGCGCAACTGCAACACCCTGATTATTGAGAATGCGGACCGCATGGGGCTTTCACAGCTGTACCAGATTCGCGGCCGTGTGGGGCGCTCCAACCGCAAGGCGTATGCCTATTTCACCTTCCAGCGCGACAAAGTGTTGACGGAAATTGCCTCCAAGCGGCTTTCAGCCATCCGGGAGTTTACCTCTTTTGGTTCCGGGTTCCGCATTGCGATGCGCGATTTACAGATCCGCGGCGCGGGCAACCTGCTGGGCCACAGCCAGCACGGCCACATGGAAGCGGTTGGTTACGAGCTGTATGTAAAAATGCTGAACCAGGCCATTGCAGCCGCCCGCGGCGAGCCTGCTGCGCCGGACAAGAGTGATTGCCTTGTTGACATTACGGTGGACGCCTATCTGCCGGAAAGCTACATTCCCGATGCCGCCGGGCGGATCGAAGCCTACAAGAAGATTGCGGCCATCACCACCCGTGACGATGCCACGGATGTACTGGATGAGTTGATTGACCGTTACGGCGACCCGCCGCGCAGTGTGCAGGGGTTGGTGGACATCAGCCTGGTGCGCGTGACAGCCGCCCGCGCAGGCATTGTGGAGATCGTGCAGCGCAACGACAATCTGATTTTGTACACCGATGTTGTGACCCCGGCGCAGATGGGGGCCATGATGGATGCCATGCCGCACCGCGTGATCTACAACGCCGTAGGCCGCCCCTACATCAGCCTGCATGTCCTGCGCGGCGAGGACCCTCTCACCATCCTGCGCGATGCCGTTGCCCTGCTGCCGGGTGCGTGAGTGTTTTACGGGAGTTTTTGTTCCTTCTTTGAAAAGAAGGAACCGAAGAAACTTTAATCGTAATATAACAAAATAAATAAAAAATCAGGCAGCGGCCCTATTTTGTGGGCTGCTGCCTGTTGTCATGTGTTGCTTTCTATGTATTTTTGCTTTGTAGGGAACGGTCTTGACCGTTCCGAAACCCATGGACAATATTCCAACAAAAGGGAAATAAGGAAAACACCCGGAACGGTCAAGACCGTTCCCTACAAATCGTTTTAAATCGCGTTACAAACCTGTAAACTCTCGGTAGGGCGGGGTCACCCGACCCCGCCGGGGCCTAATCCGATTTTTCATTAAGAATGTATAACGAACCAACAAATTTGTTGTAGGGGCGGCGTCCCCGACGCCCCGGACGGGCATAAATCTTAGGCAACACCGCACAATTCCCGCCTGACGGCTTAAGCACCGCTCCGGCGG
>ERZ1026880.374-NODE-374-length-23364-cov-11.717405_pt1 | contig 23364 bp, 19 predicted proteins | sample MGYA00380170_ERZ1026880 | MGnify/ENA primary metagenome ERZ1026880 (study PRJEB33269, sample SAMEA4719806) | human gut metagenome | biome: human-associated habitat; feature: organic feature; material: feces | place: Cameroon | collected 2013-10 ...
CGCCAGGAGGCTCTGAGGATGCCCTCGGGATGCGCTGCGCTTCCCGCCAAGAAAACAACCGACGCCGAGGGCCCTTGTATGCGTCTGGCACAATCGTACCACGCCTTCGACGGCTCGGCGCCGGCGAAGGCGGAAATCTCGGGATTGATGAAGATGTTGGCCGATGCCGGCCTAATCGCATCAGGCGGGTTCGTCGCCTATGACGTCGCGCACGTTCTCGCGCGCGGCCAGGTAGCGCGACACGGCCTCCTCGATGCTGCACTCGCCGGCGTAGGACACGCGCACGCTGATCGATCCGCGTCGGATGCAAGGCTCATCGCAGGCAGCCGCAGAAGCACCCTGCTGAAGCTCGCGCGGCAGCGCGCCGGCAGCCACGGCTTCGTTCGGTCCGTTGCCAACGAACGGCTCGTCGCCGCTACGAGGGAGCATCCCACCTTGTACAGCTTCCACCTGCTCACTTCTCATCGCGGCCGCCGATCCCGAACATGGCCTCGAGCTCGCCGCGCGTCTCGTCGTCGAGCCCCTCCAGCTCCTCAAGGACGATCTCCTTGAGGACCGGGTACGAGCGCGCTAGGCGCTTGTAGATCGCGTAGACGGTGACGTACTCCTCCTCGCTGTGCTGCTTGACGGTCTTGCCCTCGAAGTAGATTGCGCGTATGGTGCCCTGGCTGGACTCGCCCAGGAACGATATCGCCCAGTCCAATATGCTGCGCATGAGCGAGTGCAGCTCGTCCTCGTGGACGCGCTCCTGCTCGGAGGCGGGGCTGCGGTCGTCTGCGAACAGCTCCTCGGGGTTCATCGCCCCCTCTCCGTCGCTTCGCATGAGCTGGCTGAACAGTATCGGACGTGTGGTGACGCCCTTGATTTTGACGATGCAGTCGTAGCTGCTGCAACAGCCTCGCGATGAGGGCATATTTCCTCCCCTGGGTCGGGGAGCGCGGGATTGCGCTCCTGCCCAGAGGCGGAAAACAAGGTATTTTGGACGTGCCCTAAGGGCGAACGGCGGCCACGACGAAAGAGGGCCTTTTGCCGATTGTCGCCCCCCGGTAGTTAGCGAACGTTAACCGACGGCGAATAATCCGCCCAAAGAACAAGAAACCCCGCAACTCGGTTTGAGTTGCGGGGAAATCAAAAGGAAACTTACCGAAAAAGTCAGAGTTATCCAAGTACGCTATTTACGATTCTTGACCACCTTGGTGCCCATGCGCACGATGTCAATAAACCCTTTCCTCAGTATGATGAGAACCGCCGCGAACAGAGCGAACTCCATGGCCAGTACAGCGGGCGTAAACGGAAGAAACGATAGGACGACCTGCGCCCCGATGAGTACGAAGCTGGCAACGATTTCCCCCTTGTGGAAATCTAGTTTCACGAACTTCCGCGTATCACGAGCCCTCACGATGGCGATGACCGCATAGCTGATAGCAGTCGCCCCGGCGGCTCCCATGATTCCGAAGAACGGGACGAACACCAGAGTAAGCGCGATGTTGACGACAGCGCCGATCGCCGTTGTCGAGAATGCCTTCTTGCTCTCCTTCGTCACGACATAGGTCGTGCCGAAGAAAGCCGCGATGCAGGAGAAGAGGTTTGCCAGGGAGAGCATCGCCACCGGCTGCCACGAGCCCTCGTATGCCGAGCTCATAAGGAAGGTGTAGACGGGGTATGCCGAAGCAGCGATAAGCGACGAGGCTATGGCGAGTACAACGAAGATGTAGCGGAAGACCGTTGACTGGAACTTTGCGTTGTCCTCGGAGTCCCGCTCTTCGATGGCCGAGATCTGCCACGCCTGCATGAAGATGTTGTACACGATGTTCACAATCGAGGGAATCTTCTGGGCAACGTTGTAGATGCCGTTCGCGCCAGCACCGATAAAAAACAGGATCACATAGCGGTCCGAAGCGGACATAATCCACCACATGAGTGAGTTCGGAATCAAGGGGATGCAGTACGTCAGCATCCCCTTCAGCGCACGCTTGTCCACGTACCTCGGAGAAAGCAGCCTCCAAAGCCGGCAGGTAATCACGATGTGCACTGCGCCCACAAGTTGGGCTATAACCATCGAGGCGAGGTACCCGCCAACCCCAAGGTGGAATACGGCGAGGGCGAGCACGTTGGAGATCGCGGTTGCAAAGGTGATGACGACGCCGTTCGCGGCGAAGGCCTTTGACTTGCCGATTCCCCTCAAAAGCTGCATGAAAACAAAGTTGAAGCTCGTCAGGCAGAGCAGCAGGAGGAAGTAGACGATGTTGCCCCCGATAACGCTGAACGCATGGAACAGCGGGGAAAGCAGCCAGCACACGGCCCATCCGATGAGCACGACCAGCATAGAGTTGGACGCAATAGCTTTGGTATCCACCTCCTTCGACACGGTGAAGCGCAAGACTGCCTCGTTCATGCCCATCATGGCGAACGGCACAAGGAGGTTCACCGTCGTGGTCACGAGGTCGGCGGTGCCGTACTCCTCCGTGGTGAGGAAGTACGTATAGAACGGGACGATCAGAAAGGTGATGACCTTGCTGCCGAGGTTCCCTATGAAAAAAACCGCCGAATTCTTGACGAGTTTCTTGTACTTGCTGTCTGTTTCCATCTACCTGTCCAAAATCCGATGCTAGCTGTCGGGGGGCTTTTATCTCTTCAACACCCTCTTGAGCTTTCGTTTCACCCGCGACCAAAACGTATCCTCGAAGCTCCACCTGCGCATCATCGATTCTATGGGGGAGCCGCCGACAAGGGCCGCCATGAAGGCGCTGCGCTGCGGGTGCGGCTCCACCGACGCTTCGAGCGCGGGATTGCCAACGAGAACCTCACCGTATGTCGCAACGCCATGGTCGGCCCCATCAAGCACGGCATGTACGGCGGCCGCGCCCTTCTCGGTGTTGCACAAGACGGCAGACACGCCCTTGGTGGAATCGACCTCGGAATGGAGATTAGCGAAGCCCCAGAAGTCGCCGAGCGTCACGTCGGAGCCGCAGGAACGCTTTGCCGCGCAGCCAAAGCACGACGGCCTGAGCGACGCGTTGTCGAGGAACGCCCTCATGTACCAGTCGTCCCCGTAGCGCCCGCCGCGCACGCGCACAGCGTCTTTCTCCGTCCTTACGTAGTAAAGGACGGAGAAAGACGACCATCCGGTCGTCTTACTCCGGAAATTGACTTCGTTAATTTCAGCGCCCTCTGACGAGGCGACATGCTTGACCCACCTCTCCCACAGGAGCGGCGAGGGGACGCCATGACAGATCACGTCGACGGAAAGGAATAAATCAGAGTCGGCAAGCCTGCCCAGGTAGTTCCTCATGCCCGCGACTTGGCATGCCGTTCCGGCGAAAAGAACTTTGCGTCCATCCCTAAGCGCCTTTCCAACCTGGGAGTACACATTGGAGCCGACCGAGCTCTGGACGTACTTCGAGCGTTGAAGCACCAACAGGGCTTCATGGTCTTCCGCGATTCTGTGCTCGACCCTCTTGCAGCCGTCGACAAACGCGGCGCCCACGACGAGCCCGCCGGTGTCGACGACGGCGCGCCCAAGCATGCCGAACAGGCCGCCAGAAGACGAGGCGTCGAGTATTTCGCCCGAGCGCGATTTCGCCCAGATCGTCTCGACGGGCACCACGGCTTCCTTGGGATGGAGCGCAGGGCAGACGAAATCGCAGCGCCCGCACCTAACGCACCTCGCCCCATCAAGGCGCGGCCTGAGGAAGCCCTCGGCGTCCGATTCCATGGCAAGGCAGCCCGTGCGGCACGAAGCGGCACATGCCCCGCAGCCGCAGCACTTTTCGGCCAGGTCGATTATCTTGGGCACGTTCCCCATCAATTCCCGCCCTTCTTCACATACGCGACAAAGCCGTTGAAGGCGCGGGAGAGGAACGCCGGGGCGTTGGGGTAAAGCGCTAGCCTCACCTTGTCGACGCCGCTCAACCTAGCCCGGTCGACCTTACCGTCCGCAAGGGCATCGAGCAGGACCCTGCGGTCGCCCTCCGTTATGTCGCCCGAGTCTATGCCAAGGCCCAAGACCCTCAGAGCCTCGTGAGCGCGGAAAGCCTCGAGGTGCGCGATCGCGTCGGGAGAGTTCCCCGGCCTGGAGATCATATGGTCGATTGCGTCAAGCGAGCTCAGCATCTTGCGGGTATACCCGCTCGTAGTGGCGCTGCCCGGCCGCTCAAGGATGTTCCAAAGGGGAATCGGCTCGTAATAAAGCCCAGCGCAGTACTTGAGGTAGTCGAAGACGAAAAGGCCGTCCTCGGTGTGCGAGATACACTCGTCAAACCTCAGATGATTCTTTTTAATGATGTCCATGGAGAACAGCTTGTAGCACGAGCTGCCGATGTGCACGGAATTGAACACCCCGAACTCGCGAATCGCCTCATCTGGGTTAAACGCCTTTGCCGCAAGGTTCGTGCCCTGCGCTTTCCTGCCCTCGCGGCCCCCATCTATGGTGACGAAATAGGCGTCTGCGGCTACGAGCATATTGGGGTGTTTCCGTTGCATGCGGACAAGCTGCTCGCAAGTGTCGAGCTCAAGCCAGTCGTCGGAATCGAGAAACACGGCATAGTCGCCCGTCGCCATGTCGAGAGCGTGGTTCCGGGCTTTCGACACGCCGGAATTGGCTTGGCGGGCGCATTTAACCCTATTGTCGGACGCGTAGCGCTCGATGACGCCCCACGTCCCGTCGCTCGAGCCGTCGTCGACCACAACGAGCTCGACGTTTTCATATGTCTGCCCCAGCGCCGACTCAATGCCGCGCTCAACGTACGCCTCGACGTTGAAGGCCGGAATGATTATTGAAACCTTATCCTGCATGAATAACCGTTGCCTCTAGTCGTGATAACCAAACTTGTAATTCAATCGCTCATGCGGCTTCTTCGCATTCATGAACCGCAGCCAACGCAGGATGTCGGCCGTAGCTTCGCCAAACCCGGGCACGCCGTTCGCCATCTGAGGTAGCCATATGGACCCCCCCCGGATGTTTGCCTCAATGACGAGGGGCTCGCCGTCTTCGTCAACGGTGAAGTCCCAGCTGATTATACCCACCTGAGGCATAGTCGCATGCATCCGCTTGGCGGCGCCGATGACCTTCTCGGCACCGAATATCCGGTAGCCGTCGAACACGACGCCGGTGTCCGGGTGCTTGATGAAGCGCTCGTTGAACTCGGTGAGGGCGGAGGGCGCAAGTAAACCTTGGTCGCTCACGCCGACGAACACGCCGCCAGCGTGCGCGTTGTCGACCGCGCTCTTCCCGCATCCGATTCTCATGAGCATGGGGAGCACCCTGAGCTCGTCGCGCCATCGATATGTCATGACCCTCAAGGTATTAACGCTCTCCGGATGAAGCGCGGAGATGGAGCGATGGCAGGTTATCGGCTCCTGAATGGAGAAATCGGTCCCAAGCTCATCAAGGAGCGTCTTGATTTCCAGGCCTGTGCCCCTGTCGGCACCGTCGTCGAAATCATAGGCACCGCACCCCTGCCCAGAGCAGGTGCCGACCGTCGGCTTCGCGAAACATTTTCCGACGCTTCCCGCAAAATCAAGAGCTTCCCGCTCGGTAAGCTCTTTCATGTTTGCATCGCGATAGATCCCGGCCGTTCTCGTAAGCAGGCTTCTTGCAGTCCTCACACCTGCCTTATCGGCAAAGAGGTAGAGGAGGTTCTTGTCCTCGAAAACCGCCGCGTACTCGGAAGGCTGGTTCATATAGCGCTCGAACTCAGGGATGAACAGCAGCTCCGGGAAGAACCGCACATCGAAGTTGTCGGAGATCGCCAGGTTGTGGCGATGCCAGGTATAGGGGATCTTCTTGCCGTAGTTCTCGACATAGAAGTCGTCGATGGCGCGCTTCTGACCATCGGTCAGATCGGTCTGCTCGAGAATCGCAGTCCTCTTCGGGTCTCGGAACTTCGCTATCTCTACCTTATGTGCACGGCCGACGAGCAAATCATCGGTGACGTCGTAGATTGCGTTCTTTACTGTTGTCTTAAGGGACATGGTGAATCCTCAGCAGTTCATCGGCTCGTTTAACGCACGAGGGCTTTGTTAAGGTAATCCAAGGACAGACGCCTGCACTCATCCAGAGCTGCGTCAACGCCGCTGAAATCGCAGCTAAAAGCAGCGTCTGCGCCTTCCAAGCACCAACGCCCCTCAAGCCCGAAAGTCCCGAGCAGCGTGTTGATGCGGCTGTTCATGTTCGAGCCGTTGGCGTGCTTCCTCCCGAATACAGCGAACGGTCGGCGAAAGAGGATGGAGAAGACCGAGGCGTGGAAGCTGTCAGTGAGAACGCACGCCGCGCCATCGAGCAAGGAAAGAAACTCCGAGGGATCGCCTCCGAAGTAACGACACTGCGGGTCCATGTAGTCGATGATTTCATAGCCCCTGCCGGCAAGTTGGCGCGCGAGCTCAACCTGCTCGTCCGACCGCTCCCCCAGGTTGAACTGGAACACGTACTTTCCGCTCGGCTGCACGTCCGCCTCCACCTCGCGCCACTCCTCGGCATCAAGGAGCATGGTGGGGTCAAGCGTTACGGCGGGCTTGCTCCCGACCATATCGGCGACGATGCTCGCACCAGCCTCCTCGCGCACGCTTATGGCTCTATATTTGCCGAGCTCGTCCTTGAACAGGGCCTTCCACACATCGGGGACTGCATCCAGGCCGAAGCTCGCCGAGTAGGCCACTCGCTTGTCGGCATCCGCGAATCGGAGTAGGTAGTCGTTAGAGTAGCAGCAATCCGGGTCGTCGCCCCACCAGAGGGGGTTCCAGACCTGATCACTTCCTACAACGAAGGAATCGAACTCCTCGTTAAGGGACCCGGAAAGGCCCCGCTCGGACTTGATGAACCTGGTGGGAATATTGCGGCTCGTAAACTTGGAGAACGCGGCATCCCTGTTGAGCTCTTTGCGAGTCTTGAGTCTGATCTTCCCGCCCTCCTTCTCGAAGTGCTTTCGGTAGAACCTCTTGATAGGGGAGGTCTTCTGAACGGTGACCAGAGTCACGACATCGTACCCCATGCCGCGCAGCACAGTGCTCAGCGCATAGTTCTGCAGTCTATTGCCATAATTGAAGTCACCGTACAAGGTGACGATTCCGAGTTTCATATCCCATACCGCCTTTAGATAGCCTTCTCGACCAACAATTAATCGCCGTAAGCCAGGCCGAGGTCAATCAAAGCGCCTAGCTTCGAGTCACTCTCATCGTCAATCGGATCCAGTCCCGCCCCGTTGAAAAGCGTCAGCTCCCCGAATATCAGCCTTTCGCCGAGCACGTACCAGTCACAGCGGACTTGCGGTATCCCCCGCGTAAGCTCGGCGCTCAGCCCAAGCATCTCCTTCAGGTTCTCCGGACGCTCGACCTCGACGGGAGAAACGGGGATTCCAGCCCAGTCTATACGAACGGGATTCCACTCGGCGTCGTAGTAGTTGCAGGTGTGCTCGCCGAACCTGCCCTTATGCACCTCAATGAGGGTCGGCTTGCCCCCGAAGCAGGTAACCTTGTAATCGACCAGGCCAGACTCATGCCCTTCGTCCTCGAGGTATTCCTCGGCCATCACCACGGGGATGACATCCTTATACGGCCACTCCCTGGTCCACCAGAAGTAGTTGCGCTTCAAATGCTTTGCGAGGAGCTTCTTCGCCGCATCGAAGTCGAAAGTCGCCTTATCGCGGCAAATCGCGACCCCACCGCTGTCGTGGTTTGTCTTGAGGACGAACTGGCTAGGAAGCCCGTCTATTGAGATGTCCTCAGCATCTCTCCAGTATCCATAAGTCTCGGTGACGTACTTCTCGCCGATTTTGTCGGCAACCCACGTCTTTACCGCCAACTTGTCTACAAGGGTGTTGTAAAGCGGGTTGCGGTCGTGCAGTTTCAGCCAGTTGAGCTTTTCGTTGAACCCCTGCGGGTTATCCAGGTCGAGCCTCTTCCCGATCAGCGCCCTGTACATGATGCGCAAGTGTTGCTCGTCCGGAACGAAGCGCGTCAACCCTTCGCGCGAGACCAGGGAATACACCCTGAGCGGGTGCTTGATGTATTGAGTTGCTTTCGAAATCTGGCTCATCTGTCTCCCCCATGCGATGTCCTCGGCGTTCGATCCCGCCTCAGCACGTCCCATCTAATGCTCGCCATAATCGCCACGGCGAGGAAATAGGTAATCAAGTTTGGGATAGTCGTAAACAAAGCCCCGCTCGTGAAAGCGTAGGTCAAGAAGAAAATCTGAATGCACAGAGAAAGGCGAAGGTACGCCTTGAAATGCCCGTCATCAGTCAAGGCAATCGTACGGAGTGTGAGCAGCAGGCTCGCTGCACAGCCCAGCAAAACGATAGCTGTCCCCACATAGCCTGTTTCGTAAAGGAGGTTAAGCAGCTCATTATGGGCCATATAGGTAATCGTCACGCTGTCTGGCCAGCGATAGCAGTAGCTCGTCCACCCATGCCCGAACACGGGAGACTGAGCAAGACCGTTGAGGGCGTAATCCCACAAATAAGTCCTGTTATTGACATTGTCCTCAAAGCTTGTGTTGCTCGAGAAAGTGGTGGTCAGCCTTTCGATTGTCGCCTCCACACCAGGGATGAACGGCGCAAGCACGGCGACCGCCAGAACCACCAACGCACCGACGCCGATGGCCTTTAGATACCGATGCTGATTATTTGAAATCAGGTAGACAAAACCGACCGCGAATATGCCGCAAAGCAGATGCGCCCTCTTGGTCGTAAGCACCAAGGCAACAAAGAAGATCAGAGCAAGAAAGACGTAGAGCCGCTTGCTTCTCGTCTTTTGGGAATCGTAAAACGCCAAAGCCGAAGTGAGGATGAGGCCTATTGTGCAGAATGTCCCGTTATGGCTATAGTGCGATGCCAAACCTGACCGATAGTCCTGGGCCATTGGAACGTTGGAATAGAAAGTCGGCTTGATAAAGCCTGTATATAGCTGAGGAAAAACGTAGCAGGCTATGGTCGCGATGGCAAAAACGAGCAGGACCGCGATGAATGCGGTGATTGCGGGCTCAATCCATTTCGTATTTTCAACCGAAAAAACGGCCAGAGCCACGGCACAAACCAGCGCGACAGTGGCGGCAAGGTCGTAGCCGCCGCCAGCGACATAACCGACAGCTGCCATAACAGCCACGAGGAGCCAAGGCAGAACCGGAACGATTGCGCGCAAGTCAAATTCGAGAAGCCGCCCACTTCGGACCGCCAAGATTGCAACCAGAACAATTGCCAAAGCAAACAGTAGGATGCTCACACGGTATGTGATAAGAGAGGAACAGAAAGCGAAAAGACAGATCAATAAAGCGATGACCGAGAAGACAGTTGCGCCTTCACACCTTCTTTTTGCGCCGCTAAGCACTGCGAACCACCCCCGCAAAACGCGAGAGAGGTCTATGCAGGGAGATGCCGAAAGAGCAACCGTCATCATAAACGTCGCTCCCCAGCGGGGCAAATCGCAAGCCCGGCGCACATTGCAAGATAGACAGCGCTCGGATTAAAGAACGAGCTCTCAGACGTGCTTGAGATGAGGAGGTAGGCAAAAATACAGATGACCGGGAGGCGAGACCCCCCCCAGCCTTATAGCACATGACGAACAAAGCAATTAAAAGAGCGGCAAAGGCAATCAACCCGAAATAACCGAACTGTGCCAAGACCGTAGGCCAAAAAGTGTCACTCAAAAACGATGCGGCCCCAGGGACAAGACCCCAGACAGTAGAAAGTCCATACGTGTAATACAGCGGCGAGTAATTATCAATCTGAGCGGTAACGGCGGACCCATACGTCGCGAAGCCAGTCCCGAGCGGGAAATAATCGTTTGCGACGGCAATCGCCTGGCGGGCCAGTTCGCCTCTTGCATATCCTGCGGATTGATAGTAGTTGATGTACTGATCCATGCCGACAAGCGCTACGACTGCCAGCGCTAGCGCAATATGCACCACCGAAAGCCTGTTGTTCTTGCCAAAGGTCAAGAGCAACAGGAGACAGACTCCCGCGAATGCAAAACCCTTTGACCGCAGCGACAGCAAAACAACAAGCATGCCCATGACAATAAAAGGCATGTTGCGCTCCCTATCCTTCATGAGAAACGCCGTAAGCCCGGCAGCGCAAAATACAAAGTATGTCGGATGGTCGAACACGAAAGTAAAAGAGGCCCTGATGCCAAACCGAGCCTCCGATCCCATACCAAAATCGAAAAACAGGTTCCCGATTCCAAGCACCGTCATCACGACGAGAAGAATCTTCGCCTCGATTTCGAAAAGCGCAGAAAGACGCTCAGAACAAGCAAAGGCATAGATTGAGGCAATTAGCACAATTGGGAATTTACAGCAAGTAAGAAAATCCGTCAGAATCGCTGCGGTTGATGCATTGACCCCGCAAAACGCATTGCCGAGGAAAGCTACGGAAACTACCACAAGCAACCATACCAGAGCAAGCCTGGACGAAGTTGACATGCCGTCGGCAAGAGCGTTTTTGCTTGCATGGAATCGAAAAAAGGCGGCGCACACCACGGCAATAGCAGCAATCTCATCACAATAAGAAAAGCCTATCGCGCCCTGGATCGCCTCTCCGAAAAGCGCCAAATTCAGAAACAATAGCAGTGCGAGATCCACCATGCTGGTCTCAAGAAGCAGCGATGAGCGGCGTGAGGCCCTAGGCGTCCCCAATGAAACATCGACCATACCTACAACGCCTCATGCGTCTCGTACACGTGCGCGTCGGCCTTGCTGGCGGCACTCAGGCCGTCGTTCACCTGGGCGCACATGTCGCAGGTCGAGCACGCGTCCAACTGTTCCTTGGTCACGCGGCCCTCCTCGTAGTCGCGCACCACCTTCAGCTCGTGCATATCGTAGGCCTTCATGCCAAGCAGGCTCTTAGCCTTATGCTTCACCACCCACACTGCTGGCTTCCAGATGTACTTATGCATGGCCGGGGAGACGCTTCCTATCATCCAACAGTTGCGATCGCAGTGGCGCACTTTAGCTCGCACGCCCTCGGCCTGCTCGGAATTCCAAAGCTCGCCCCAGCTCTGCTCGTTCAGATTTCCCATGACCTCCTTGTCCTTGGTGCCGTTGCAAGGCATCACGTCGCCATAGGGGTCGATGAAGAACGTGTCGAAGGCCATGTCGCAAGGGAGAAGACGCGGCTGTCCGTAGATGTAGTTGATGAGCCCGTGATTGAAGTAGGCGCGAAACCACTTCTTTGGGCTGTTGGACTTCAACAGATCGTTCACTAGCTCTTCGAAGTTCTTGGCCACCATGGGGCGATCGCGGATGACGTTCTTGGCCTCCACGAAGTAAAAACTGTTGTGCAGGCTCGCCGTGGCGAACTCCATGCCCAGCTCGTCAGAAATCTTGTACAGCGGCACCAGGTCGGGGGCGTTTCTGTCCTGCACCGTCATGCCGAAGCCCACGTCGGGGTGCTTCAGCTCAACCAATTTCTTCAGGGTATCGTAGCCGCGCTTGTAGCCGTCCTCAAGGCCGCGGATCTCATCATTGGTCTGCTGCAGGCCCTCGATGGATATACGGATGCCCACCTCGGGGAACTCCTCGCACAGGTCGATGATGCGGTCGGTGAAGAAGCCGTTGGTAGAGATAACTATGCGGTCGCTCTTCTTGTAGAGCTCCCGTACGATGTCCTTTAGGTCCTGGCGAATGAAGGGCTCGCCTCCCGTGATGTTGGTGAAGTACATCTTGGGGAGCTTCTTTATCGTCTCGATGGACAGCTCCTCGTCGGGGCGGCTGGGCGCCTTGTAGCGGCTGCACATGGTGCACCGCGCGTTGCAGCGGTACGTCACTATGACGGTGCCGTTGAGCTTCTTGTCTGCCATGTCTATCTATCTCCTCGCTCGCCGCCGGGCTGTAAGATGCCTGTCAGCGCTTCCAAATGCTTCCGTGCAGTGTACCTGTCGTTCGCGAGTGCTAGGCCGTTGCTTCCATGAAGCCTGGAAAGTTCCGAATCGCCAGCATAGCGCGCCACAGCCCTCCCCAGGGCGCCAGTGTCCCCAAACGGCACCACGGCGCCCGTTTCGCCATCCTCGACGATCTCGGGCATGCAGCCCACATTGAATACAACAGCGGGCTTGCCATGCGCATAAGCCTCCAGGACGGCATTCGGCATATTCTCGTACCACGTCGAGGGGCACGCAATGCACGCGGCCCCGTCGATCAGGGCGTCCTTCTCGGCTCCTTTCACGAACCCCACGAATTCAATGCGGTCGGCTGCACCGGCAGCCTCAACCTGTGCCATGATGCCCTTCGCATACTCGTCGTCAGTCCTTCCCGTCACCTTCAGGCACAGGCCCGGCCGGTCGATAGCCGCCTGAACAAGCAGATCTACGCCCTTCTCATGGCTGATGCGCCCGAGATACAGCACATAGGGGTCGCCCTGCGCAGGTTCAGTCTTGCGCTCGTATGCGGGCACGAAGGTCGGCACCACGTTGACCTTGCTCCTGTCCACGCCCGACTTCTCGAGCAATGATGCCGTGAAGGTCGTGGGGCACACGAAGGAGTCAACGCAGCCAAAGAACCTCCGGGCGCGGTGGAACTTCATAGAAGCCACGCGCACCTCAGTCGTGGCGCGCGAGCCGTGGCAGCAGCGCCTCTCGCGCGCCTTGGAGTAATCACCGCCGATACACGCCGTACATATCTGACCGTCGCACAGGAAGTCCGATCGCGGACACATGATATTGAAATCGGATAGCCTGTGCACCACGCGCACACCCTCATCCTTGGCAGCCTTAAACACGCTCGGCGACAGGGCGTTGATTTGCTGGAGGACGTACACCACGTCAGGCTTTTCGTCGCGGATGAGACGACGCAGATTCTTGTAGGCCTCCTTGTTGTAGAACGCGCAGGAAAGCAGCCTCACTATATTCTTTGGAGTCTTCTTGACGTTGTCGAAGTAGGCGTCACCCGACTCGCTCTTCCCATGCGGGAAATAACGCGCGAAAGGCGTCTCCTCATTTTGAGGGCTTCGCACAGAGTACGGGATGACAGTGTGCCCAGCTTTCTCGAGCAGCCTCTTTACGTTGAACATGTAAATCTCGGGGCCGCCCGAGACGTAGTAGCGATAGTTCGCGAGGACGATTTTCATCGGACCTCTCCTTCGTATAAAGCGAGGGTCCGCTTGACCACGGAGTCCCAGTCGTATGTCGTGTTGACGCGCTCGCGGGCCGCAATCCCAAGGCGGGAAGCCATCGCAGAGTCGGCGAGAGCATCCCGAAGGACGCGTCTCAGGTCAGCCGCGTCACCCTTCTTAAACGTCAGCCCAGCCCCGGCCAGCACGTCGGCACACTCGGGCACATCGCTCGTCACGCAACACCGACCGTAAGCCATAGCCTCAAGAAGGCTCATAGGCATACCCTCGACGTCAGAGGGAAGCACGTAAGCATAGGCGTTTGAGTACAACTCCTCCAGGGGCTCCTCGGAAACAAACCCTGTAAACAGGATACGCATGTCTCCCTCGGCAAGCACATGCAGCGTTTTCTCAAACTCGGGCGTGTCTGAACCGCCGCCAGCAATGACCAGGCGCTTGTTGGTTTCTAGCTTCTTGAAAGCCTCAATCAGCAGCTCGGGGCGCTTCTCGGGTACCAGGCGCCCAAGATACAGCAGGTAGGAACCCTTGTCGAGGCCCCACCTTACCTTGATAGAGTCCGCGGCCCTTGCGGCTTTATCGTTGACGCCATTGGGTATGAACACGGCCTCACGGCCGTAAGTCTGCTTAAAGTAAGCTCTGTTGGCCTCGGAGAGCACGATCAACGCATCCGCCTTAGTCGCCGCCGCCCTCTCGCCCATCTTGATGTACGCGCTGGCAAGCCTTCCCCACTTGGCGCGCTGCCAATCCAGACCGTGAATGGTCGCTACAGTGTTGACTCCTGCTAGTTTGGCCAACGGCAGCGGCACGCATGGGCCCTCGGCGTGATAGTGGATGACGTCTGGGTGATCTTTAATTGCCGCTAGGGTTGCGAAGTACGACGAGCTGAGGGCCGCCAGGCCCTTCTTGTCGACGGTACGCACGGGCACCACGCGCACGCCGTCCACAACGCGCGCGATTGTCTGCACAGCGTCGCCGGTCATCACATCTGAGCCGCTTCGGTCGTAACAGGTCACCTCATGGCCCAATGCCGCCATGCGCCGCGCAAGCTCGGTCACCACAACCTCAACGCCGCCTTCGCGCGAGCCGTAACGCTTATGACCTATCATCGCGATGCGCACGTCGTCAGCACTCCCCATAGTATTCGCGATACCACATGGCGAATGCACGCAGTCCGTCCTCCAGGGGAGTGGCCGGCTTGTAGCCGAAATCGCGTTCGAGGGCGCTCGTGTCTGCGTAGGTCACGGGTACGTCGCCGGGCTGCATGGGCACCAGTTCCTTGTGCGCCTCGAAGTCATAGTCTGCTGACAGCACGCCCTCCTCAACCAACACACGCTGCAAAGTATCCACGAAATCCAGCAGGCTCTCAGGATGAGAGTTACCTATGTTGTACACGCGGTGCGCGGCCATAGGCAAGCCGTCGGCGCCCATCCTCACCTCGGGAGCTCCGCCCATAACCCTGTACACGCCTTCCACGATGTCGTCCACGTAAGTAAAGTCTCTCCTGCAGTCGCCCATATTGAAAATCTTTATGGTGTCTCCGCGGCGCAGCTTCTCGGTGAAGCCGAAGTACGCCATGTCAGGGCGCCCCATGGGCCCATACACCGTGAAGAAGCGAAGCCCCGTGGCCGGGATGGAGTAAAGCTTAGAATAGGCTGCGGCCATCAGCTCGTTGGACTTCTTGGTAGCGGCGTAAAGCGACACCGGTGAATCAACGCGGTCATCCTCGCTGAAGGGCACTTTCTCGTTGCCGCCGTAGACCGAGCTCGAGCTCGCGTATACCAGGTGCTTCACCGGGTAGTGGCGGCAACCCTCCAGTATGTTGAAGAAGCCGATAAGGTTACTGTCGATATAAGCCTTGGGATTCTCGATGGAGTAGCGTACGCCGGCCTGTGCGGCCAGGTTGACGACGACGTCGAAGCCGTTCTCGGCGAACAAGCGCTCGATGAGCGCTGCGTCGCACAGGTCGCCGCGCACGAACTCGAAGCGGCCGTCGACATCGGCCTCCACCAGCATGCGCAGGCGGGCCTCCTTGATGCCGGGATCGTAGTAGCTGTTCACATTGTCCAAGCCAACAATCTTATCGTTGGTCGTTTCCAACAGCTTCTTCACCAGAAACGCGCCGATGAAGCCGGCGGCTCCGGTGACGAGAACTTTGCGTTGAGTCATGCCCGTCACCTAATCCCTCTTGAACAGATCGCGGGTGTACACCTTGCCCGCCACGTCGACAAGGTCGTCGCTCCAGCGATTGGCCACGATCACGTCGCACCTAGCCTTGAAGGCCTCCAGGTCGTGCGTCACCTCGGAGCCGAAGAACTCGGAAGCGTCGAGTGTGGGCTCGTAGACGATGACCGGCACGCCCTTGGCCTTCACGCGCTTCATCACGCCCTGGATGGAGCTGGCGCGGAAGTTGTCGGAGTTGGACTTCATGGTCAGGCGGTACACGCCAACCACAGGCTTGGGCTTGCCCTCGTACACCTTGTCCCAGACGAGCTGCAGCACCTCGTCTGCGATGTAGTCCTTGCGGGTGCGGTTCGCGTCCACGATGGCCTCGATAAGGTTCTGAGGCACATCCTTGTAGTTGGCCAAGAGTTGCTTGGTGTCCTTGGGCAGACAGTAGCCGCCGTAGCCGAAGGAGGGGTTGTTGTAGTGCAAGCCGATACGAGGCTCCAGGCACACGCCCTCGATGACGTCGCGGGTGTTAAGCCCGCGAACCTCGCAATAGGTGTCCAGCTCGTTGAAGTAGGCCACGCGAAGGGCGAGGTAGGTGTTCGCGAAAAGCTTCACGGCCTCGGCCTCGGTGATGCCCAGCACGAGCTTCGGGATGCCAACGGTGCCATCAGCGTTGGTGCGGGTCAACTCGGCGGGGTCCGCACCTTGGACAAGAAGGTCTGCAAACTTCTCAGCAGCATCAACAGCCTCAACGTCGCCCTTTGGGGCACCCACAACGATGCGACTGGGGTGCAGGTTGTCATAGAGAGCCTTGCTCTCGCGTAGGAACTCAGGGCTGAAGATGATGCGGCTATCGCTCATCTTCTCACGCAGGCTCGCCGTGTAGCCCACGGGGATGGTCGACTTGATGACAATCCATGCGGTGGGGTTCACCGAGCGGATGGCGCTGATTGCAGCCTCCACCGAGCTCGTGTCGAAGAAGTTGCGGTCGGAGTCGTAGTTCGTCGGCGTCGCCACGACGGCGTAGTCCACACCGCTATACGCCTCGGCGGCGTCTACAGTTACGTGCAAGTTGAGATTCTTCGTACCCGCCTTCGCCTCAGCCAGGAATCGTTCGATCTCGTTATCCTGAATCGGGGAGATGAACTGCCTGAGCTTCTCAACCTTCTCGGGTACGATGTCGAGCGCGTACACCTCGTTGTGCTGTGAGAGCAAGACAGCAAGGGACAGGCCTACATAGCCAGTACCGGCGACTGCGATTTTCATTTTCTTCTCTTTCATTGCTAATTCCCCTGCGCCGTAAGCACGACGCCCACGGTCTGGACGATCAATTTCAAATCGCTCCACACGGAGCACTTCTTGATGTAAAGCAGGTCAAGGTCAACCCACTCGTCAAAAGTGATGGAGTCTCGGTTACGGCGCGTCTGCCAATAGCAGGTGAGGCCGGGCTTGACTAGCAACCTCTGGCGCTGGTAGTCATCGTAGGTCGCTACCTCAGCCGGCAATGCGGGACGCGGGCCCACGATGCTCATATCCGCGCGTAGGACATTGATGAACTGTGGCAGCTCGTCGAGCGACAGCTTGCGCAGCCACTTGCCCACGCGGGTGATACGCGGGTCCTCGGCGATCTTGAACACCGGGCCGGTCTTCTCGTTGAGCTCCCTGAGCTCGGCGAGCTTTTCCTCGGCATCCACGCACATGCTGCGGAACTTCAGCATCCGGAAGGTTCTGCCGTCCTTGCCCACTCGCTCCTGGTTGAAGAACACAGGGCCCTTCGGGTCGTCGACCTTGATGAGGATTGCGATGATGGCGAACAGCCAGCAGAACACGACGAGAACCGCCGCGCTGAAAACGATATCGAACGCACGCTTAAGAAGGCGGTACGCCACCCTGTCCTCGATGCCAGTGACCGGCACGCTCCCAAGCTCCTCCTTGAGGCGCCTTGCACGCTCGTAGCTTTCGGTTGAGCCTCCGCCACCATTGATGTCGTACGCAAAACCGCTACGAACAGTTTTCCGCCCCAAGTCGCCATTGCCCGCCGTCGCTCGGCTGGCTTCGCCTGACGACGAATAGCGGAGGTCGGACCTTGCCTGCGCGGGTTCGCAAACGGCCGTAAAATCACTGGCCACTATGCGCACACCGCCCTAAAAACAGGTTTTGCAAGAAATTGCCCCTCCATGCTGCCAACGCGTTTACAATTGAACCAAGAGATGCGGTGCATCCGCAGGCCGCTCGCGAAACAGCTCGTGGCCTGCGAAAACACCTTTTTCTTGTTCGTGCTAGATTTGGCGGGAAGCGCGAACGCACCCATGGATTCCTCAGAGAACTCCGGGCGCGTTTTTAATATGCGCAAAGGGATGTCCGAGCGGAGCACGTTGATGAACTGCGGCAGCTCGTCCAGACTCAGCTTGCGCAGCCACTTGCCTACGCGGGTGATACGCGGGTCCTCAGCGATCTTGAAAACCGGGCCGGTCTTCTCGTTGAGCTCTTTGAGGTCCGCCAGCTTCTCCTCGGCGTCCACGCACATGCTACGGAACTTCAGCATCTCGAATTCGCGGCCGTTTTTGCCCACGCGGGTCTGCTTGAAGAACACGGGGCCCTTGGGGTCGTCGACCTTCACCAAGATGGCGATGATGACGAACAGCCAGCTCAACAGCACCAGCACCGCAGCGCTGAACGCGAAGTCGAAAACTCGCTTCACAAAGCGGTAGGCGATTCGATCATCGGTCCCCGTTATGGGTTCGTCCCCAAGTTCTGCCTTCAACTTCTCGGCGCGCTCAAGGCTTTCACGACGACGCTCTTGCATATCGAAATCGTAGATAGTGCCGCTACGCACGGTCTTGTGACTGGTCGAGGTTTTGCTTGCCGGCGAGGTTTCCGGCATGGCCACGATGTTGCATTGTTCCCTGCGTCCCCCCGTCGATTCCTTTGCAGCTGTAGCTTCCCCGGTCATTACGAATGCGCCATCCCGTCTACGGGCGCCTCCAACGGCGCCGTTGCGCCCGTCTTCGGCATTTGCATCGTTGACCCGAATTCCCTTTTCACGCTGCTGTCGTTCACTTTTCCCTATCCAAAAGTTTGCCTTGGGTTTTGCTGACCATTTGCAGGCCTGCTTGGGCTCGCACGGTGCGACCACCCATCGGCATTTCCAGATACGCTAGGCGCTTGCGATGGTTCACCTTGCGCACCCAGTCTTCCCTGCCCTTAAGCGGGCCCTCCACGATCACCAGCTTGCCGTCTTCCATGTAGCCCACGGATTCCCCGACTGTTCGCTGGTCTTTTTGGGTGACCTTTTGCACCCACGCTTGTTCGTCTTCGGTCAGGGGGATGAATGCGTTGTCGTTTCCCAGGATCTTGGTGAGGCTTCTCACGCGGCGCAGCTTGTCGGCCAGCTCGTCTACCTGCGACGTCACGCAAATCAGGTAGCCGGGGAACAAGCGCTCCTTCGAAGGTATCCAGGTGCCATCGGGTCGCCTTTTGCCGGTCAGGTACTGCAGGACGAAGCATTCGTCCAGCACGTCTTCGGCTGCCTGTTTGATGTCGTCGCATGCCGTCTTCTCGCGGCCTGTCTCAACTTGCACGACGTACCACATGGGCCGCCCCTTTCCGCTTGGCTTCCTGAATTTTGGGATGGCTGCGCCAGCCCGCCATGATGCGGCAGGTGGCTGTTGGAAAACGCATTCATTCCCCTGGCGCCAACGAACACCGAACGCGATGCTGTTCAGGGCACCCTGGTATGGTGCAGGCCGCCGCGCCAAGGGCGCTTCGGCCTACGGAAAACGCGCTGATGGGGTTTCGCCGCAATGTCGGTGGCATGACATCTTTAGCGATGCGGTGGCCCCGACACGATGCGGAAAACGTGCCATCGGCTTGTTTTCCATCTCGCAATAATACACGAGAATAAATATCGTGTTGTAAAAATGCTGTTATGCCCCCTACATCTTCGCATGCAATGTTCCGAGAGCACTTCTTTCTGCAATAAACGCGGTTTTATGTGGGTCTTTGTGAGAGCTGTTTCATATCGGGCGAAGAGGTGCTCCCGGACTTGGTGCGCGGGCGGCGCTTCCGCTTACCCCCGCCGACGTTTTCCGCGTTTCCCCTGATGACGCGAGCGCGCACTCCCCCGCAGCCTGCATGGGGCGGCCCCCGCACCTGCCTTGCCATTTCCGCAGCCTTTGCTGGGGCCGCTCTCCCCGCGTTCCCCGGTTCATCTGCTAGAATCTCATCTGCATTGCTTCTGCGCTTATCATTTGGGGGAGACCGTCTTGAAACACTCGTACACGCTCCGCGCCGTTGGCCGACGCGCCGTCGCGCTTGCGCTGAGCGCGGTACTGGCCGTCACCTGCGTCTCGCTGGTGCCGCTTGGCCCGGCTTCCGCCCAGGAGGAGTCCCCTGACACCGCTTCGCAATCTGACGCCCCCGAGATCAAGACCGTGCGCGTGGGCTGGCTAATCAACAACCAGGGCTTCCAAAACGGCATGCCCGGCGAGTACATGTCCGGCTGGGGCTACGAGTACCTGCAAACGCTGTCCTACTACACCCCCGGCTGGAAATACGAGTACGTCCCCGGCACCTTCCCCGAGCTTATACAGAAGCTCAAGGACGGCGAAATCGACCTGATGCCCAACATCTCCTACACTGCCGAGCGCGCCGAGAAGCTGCTGTACTCGTCGAATCCTCAGGGCATGGAGCACTACTACATCTACGCGAAACCCACCAACGATGCGCTGGGGGCGGGCGACCCGGCCGCGCTCAACGGCATGACCGTCGGCGTCAACCCCGACGTCGTGCAAACCGAGGTGGGCAAGCAGTGGATCGAGAATCAGGGCATCAGCTGCGACTACCGTTATTACAGCAGCGGCAATGCGCTGTTCGACGCGCTTTCCTCCGGCGAGGTGGACGCCATCATCATGAACGACACCATCTCGTCGGCCGACGCCATGCCCGTGTTCTCCGTGGGTGAAAGCAACTACTTCTTCGCCGTACCTAAATCGCGCCAGGACCTTATGGACGACATCAACACGGCCATGGCCATGCTCAGAAGCACCAACCCGCGCTACAACGACGAGGTCAAAACCCGCTATTCCGCGCGCAACAGCGGCTCGTCGGCGCTGAACGGCCCCGAGAGCGCTTGGCTTGCTGACCACGGCAACACTATCACCTTCGGATACTTGGACAACCTGCTGCCGTTCTCCAATCAGGGGGAGGACGGGCAGATCGAAGGCTCGCTTTCCGCCCTGGTCAGCACGCTGGAGAAACAATACGGCATCACGGTGAACGCCGTGCCGTTCGAGTCAAACGAGGATCTTACCAACGCGCTGCGCGACAGCAGCATCGACGTGGCCATGCCCATCAACATGGACTACTGGCTTGCCGAGCAGGCGGGGTTCATCCAGTCGTCGGCAGTAACCACCACCTCGCTTGTGGCTATCTACACGGGCGGCAACCTTGATGACGCGCTGAAGAACATCGCGTACCACGACCGTTCGCTGCTGGACAGCAGCGACCTACACGTACGCTACCCCGAAGCCACCATCACGCAATACCCCACGGCGCATGCATGCGTCGACGCCATCAAGGCGGGCAAGGCAACGTGCATGATCATGACCGTCACCGGGCTTGACACGCTGCGCGACGAGGTCGATCTGGGCAGCCTGGTCACCGCCGAGATACCCAGGAGCATCGGGCTGACTTGCTGGATGCGGCAAGGCGACGCCCAGCTGCTCAGCATCGTGAACAAGGGCATCGTCAGCGCCGCCGACGACATCGCGGCAAGCGCGTATTCGCTTTATTCCTATTCAGACGGGCAATCCGAGTTCGCCCAGTTCGTCGAGCGTAACCGCGTGGCCATCCTCACGGCTATCGGCGCACTGCTTTTGGGCGTCATCGGCATCCTGGCGTGGTCGCTGCACAGCGCGCGCGAGGCGCAGCGCAGAGCGCAGGAGGCCAGCGTCGCGAAAACCGCGTTCCTCTCCCGCATGAGCCACGACATCCGCACGCCGCTCAACGGCATCTTGGGGCTTTTGGAGCTCAACGGGCAGCACCCCGACGACGCGGAGGCGAACGGCCAGAACCGCGAGAAAGCCAAGGTGGCGGCCAATCATCTGCTCACGCTGATCAACGACATCCTGGAGATGAGCAAGATCGAGGACCACGCCGTTGAGCTTGAGAACCTGCCGTTCGACCTGACGGATCTGTGCCGCGACATCTTCGTGCTGGGGCAGATCCGCGCGAAAAGCCGCGACGTCACGCTGACCACCAGCGGCCCGGACACCTTCGCCTACCCCGACGTATACGGAAGCCCCTTGCACGTGCGCCGCGTGTTCCTGAACCTGGTGGAGAACTGCATCAAGTACAACAAGCCCGGCGGCACCGTACACTGCTCGGCCGAGCAGATGGACCTGGTCGGGGACAGGGTCGTCTACCGCTTCATCATCAGCGACACGGGCATCGGCATGTCGCCGGAGTTCCTCAAGCACCTGTTCGAGCCGTTCGCGCAGGCCAACGACGACGCGCGCAGCAACTACCAGGGCACGGGCATGGGCATGCCCATCGTGAAGGCCCTCCTAAAGAACATGGGCGGCACCATTTCCGTGAAAAGCGAGCTGGGCCGGGGCACCACGTTCACCGTGGACTTGCCTTTTGTAATCAACCGCACGCCGGAGAAGGCCGTGGAAGCGTCGGCTGATGCCGAGGAATGCGACATTTGCGGCATGAGCATCCTGCTGGTCGAGGACAACGAGCTGAACACCGAGATCGCTCAGACGCTGCTGGAACATGACGGCGCACTGGTCACCACCGCCGCAAACGGCAAGGAAGCGCTCGAGCTGTTCCAAGCCAAGCCCGCCGGCGCGTTCGACGCCATCCTCATGGACGTCATGATGCCCGAGATGAACGGCTACGAGGCCACGCGCGCCATCCGCCTGTGCGATAAACCCGACGCCGCCGAGGTGCCCATCATCGCCATGACCGCCAACGCCTTCATCGAGGACATAGCGCGCGCCAAAGAGTCCGGCATGAACGACCACCTGTCCAAGCCGATCGAAATCGAAAAGCTAAAGGAAACGCTAGCGAAGTATCGGGTGAGGTAACGCGGGCGCGCGGGCTGGCGGCTGGCTGGCGGGTTGGCGGGCTGCGGCGGATTGCGGGTTGTGGCGGCTGGTTGGCTGGCTGAGGGCGGGGCTAGCCGGCTTGCCATTGGCGGGCGAGCCCTCGTCGGCCCCCGTCGGACATTTAGGGAACGTAGCGCTAAATGTCCGGAACGACCCGCCGCACAATACGTTCCGGTGATTTTCCGACGACGCGATTTCGGCGCGCCCTCCAATGCATCGGGATCAACCCGCCATGCAAGCTCTTCGTAACCCACGGGCTCTCACTGGTAGCCCAGCTCGCCGTTGCCGCCCATGCGCCCTCTATTCCGCTTCCATGACGGTATTGAAAAGGGTCACTGATGCAGTTTCGCTTCTCTGGCGGCTAGCGCAACGGAAGCGAATCACTTTTTGCTTCCGTTGTATATGCGTTAGCGGAAGTGAGTTACATTTCACTTCCGCTATCGGTTCATCATCCGAAGCGAAACTGCGTCTCGGATGTTCTCACGCATCGACGAAACTTGTTGGATTTGCAAGTTTCGTCGATGGCATAGTCAAAACTTGCAGCAGATGCAAGTTTTGACTATCGATGGTGTGACGGCGGTATTAGCAACCCTCAGCCCATGTCCTTGCGACGGGTACTGTCCGCCCTAAGCCCAACGGCCTTTGTGCCGGGCGTTGCCGCCTGGCGCAAAGGCCGTCGATTCGTTTGCCGCGCCCCTAGGCTTCCACTTTTGCGGTGGAACCGGTTCGGGTTTTGGTTACCGTAATGCGCTTGGGGATGTTCGCCTTCAGGTCCTCCACGTGGCTGATGATGCCCACCAGCTTGTTGCCGCCCGACAGGTCGGACAGCAGGCTGATGGCGTTGCCCAGCGCGCCCTGGTCGAGCGAGCCGAATCCCTCGTCCACGAACATGGTGTCGAACTCGATGCCGCCGGCGTGCGCCTGCACGATGTCGGAAAGCCCCAGCGCCAGGCACAGCGACGCCTGGAATGATTCGCCGCCCGAAAGCGACGACGCATCCCTGGCGCGCCCCGTGAAGCTGTCGA